>TARA_R110000850_G_scaffold152114_2_pt1 | contig 34709 bp, 29 predicted proteins | sample TARA_R110000850 | Tara Oceans TARA_R110000850 (sample SAMEA4397586) | marine metagenome | biome: Polar Biome; feature: [SRF] surface water layer (ENVO:00010504); material: water (ENVO:00002006), including particulate matter (ENVO:01000060) such as... | depth 5 m
GGAGACACTTGGCGCGCCCGTGGCTCAGGTGCTCGAAGCGCTGCGCGATCTGTTTCAGGACAGCGCCGTGCAGCAGCTCATGGGCTCGCTCGATCAGATCAAGGCGCTCGCCAACCGGGTGGATGAACTTTCGTTCAAGCCCGTGGGTGACACCGTGATTTCCGGGATTGAGGAGATCAAGAACATCATCGCCGGTATTGATGTTGCGCAATTGCCGCCGCCCGGTTCCGCGCTGATTTCCACCGCACTCAAGGTGCTGCCACCTTCGCTGTCGCCGGTGATCAATCCCTTGATTGCGGGTGCAGAGAATCTGGTGGAGGCGGGTCCGGTGCCGGTGCTGGAAACGATTCGTGATCTGCCCAAACCGATTCTTGATGAAATGCGCGGGTTCTCTCCGCGGGACCTTCTGGATGAACCCCTGAATGTGCCGTTCCAGAACCTGCTGGGAGAGCTTGAAGGTTTCGATCCTTTGCAATGGGTGAGTGCCGCAGACGAAGGTCTGGAATCGCTTAAGCAAAGCCTGCTGGAACGTCTGGATATTCAGGCGCTGCTGGCACCGCTGGCCGATGCGCAGAAAGCGTTGTTGCAAAGCGTTTCGCAATTCCGCCCAGGCGCGGTCATTGCGCCTTTGACCTCGCAGCTGGAGTCCGCGGCGCAGAGCCTGTCCAATGGCCTGCCCGGCGCTGATCTGGTGGAAGGACTTGAGCAGGCGCTTACGCGGGTGCAGCAGATCTTCGGAACGCTCTGGCAGGCGCTGGATATTGCCGGTGTCTACGCCGATCGCTTCGCCTTGCTGCTCGATCCGTCCGCGCAGCTGGATGCCTGGCTCGACGAAATTCTCGACAAATTGCCTGATGCTGCAGCCGCTGCGATGCAGGCCGAACTCGATGCACTCGGTGCGGCGGTTGATGCCATGAAAGCCGATGCCATCAATGCGGCCTACGAAGCGGCTTCGGCTCCGCTGCGGCAGGCGCTGGATGCGATGGACGCTGGCGCAGCAATGGGGCGCCTTGCTGCGGCGCGGTCGCGGCTCAGCCCGGCAGAAGCACAGGCCAGCCCCTGGCTTGAAAGCTTCAGCCCCTCCGATCCGGTCTTCAACCGTGGCCTGCGCGCCTGTACGGCGCTGCAACAGCGTCTGGAAGAAGGCGATCAGGCCATGTCAGCTTTGATGACGCCATGGGACGCGCGCTATCACGCAGCCAATGGCGCACTGGCAAATCTCAGGCCCGCAAGCTTCAGCAAGAGCGACCTCCAGCAATGGCTCAGAGAGGCGCTGCACCAGCAACTGGGCAAGCCGGTGGTCAGTTTCCTGACTCAGCTGCAGTCGCTCGGCGGGGTGTTGCGGACCTTTGTCGATGGCATGGAGGCGTCGCTGGGTGTGGTGCAGACGCGTCTGGATGAGGTGCTGTCTGTCCCGCAGGCACTGGCAGATGCCGCGGCACAACTGACAAGTTTGCAGGACGCGGTTGGCAACATTGACTTGCAGATGTTCAACCGCGAAGTGGACGCGCTCTACGAGCAGCTTCTGGAGCAGGTTCGTGCCCTGGATGTCACGGTGCTTGCACAGCAGCTCAGGGATGCCATGAGCCGCACCCTGAATACCCTGAGTCTGGCTGATGTTCTTACACCAGGCCTGCGACAGGGTATCGAGCAGGCCTACGGCGAACTGCTGGCCAAGGTGGAGGCGCTGGACCCCGAACTGCTGGTGATCGAACCGCTGGATACTCTGTATCGACAGGACATTCTGCCGCTGGTGGAAAGGCTCGACTTTTCCGAGCCGGTACAGAAACTGATTGATGTGTTGCGCGAACTTCCGGATGAGCTGAAGGATGAACTCAACCGGGTTGATCTGGCCTATCAGGAACTGCTGGCAAGCGACCCCGGTGGTAGCGGTGGTGCCAGCATTTCCATTTCGGTGAGTATCTGACATGGGTCTGGGTTTCATTCTTCTCCAGCCGCAGATCTTGCAGCGCATGCAGGCTCAGACGGATTCACAAAAGCTGATCGATGACATCGTCAGCGTGCTGCATCAGGTTCTGGTCAAGCCGGAGAATGTTGCAAGCGTGGCGCCGGCGTTTCGACGCGCATTCGAAGACATGGGGACGCGCCTGCAGGCGCGGATGGAGCCGGGTCTTGATGCCGCACTGGAACAGATGACGGCATTACTTGCACCCGCAACGGCTGCGTTCCGCAACATTGCTGACGAAGCCGGAGATTTCTCCAATCCATCGGACGGCCTGAACGTGGTCAGTCAGGTGATGGAGTTGATCCTCAATTTTGTAGAGGCGCTGTCTGATGCGCAGCTGCGGGCGCTAGCGGCTCAGCTCAAGATCATTTTTGCCGACACCCTACGGCTGGACCAGGCGCTGCTGCGCAACGAACTGCGCCTGGTGTTTGTCACGGTGCGCACGCAACTGCTGCAGGATCTGGATCAGGTTGCTGAAGAACAGGCCGGTGTTCATCTCGCTTTGGCCGCACTGATCGGACGCCTTGAGCGTGACGCGCTGGATGCCATGCCCACGCTCAACCTGCATCCGGATCATCTCTCACTGGGCCTGATGCAGGCACTGCGTCGCAGCGGATTCGAGCAGGTCCGTTCGCAACTGAGCTGCATCATCGGCAAACTCAAGTCACTGCTGGAAGCGGGTGGCAGTGTTCTTGATGTCACCCGGCTGGGGCCGTTTGGTCCGGGCAGCGTCGGCGCCGCACAACCGCGCCAGCCGCTGCTGGGTGAAAAATTCTGCTGGTATGCGACCTGGCTGTATGGCCTGAAGCGACGGGAGTTTCTGGAAGACCCGTGGTTCTTTATCTGGACCACCATCCTGCCAACCTTTCCCAGTGACGAAGTCTGGTTGAATGAAGACCGCACCCAGCTGATCCTGCGGCGCGCCGCGCGCGAAGATGAAGTCCTGTATCGCTCCGAGAGCGGGCCTATCGATTGGTACGACGCTCCGCAGTTCAAGTCTGGTCCGGCTGCCGAGACCTTTGGCTTTGGCGCAGTAGGTCCCGAATTTCTTGAAGAATGGACGCGCGTCTTTTCCATCCTTGGAGACTTCGGAAAGTTTGTCGCTCACATCGTGACGATGAGCCTGAGCCCCAAGGAATACGCGGCCAATATTCCGCTGTCGATCATTCACTTCGTGCGCAGCGCAGCCAGTGCGATGGCCGATGCGCCGCTCGGGTCTTTCGTCGCCCGCAAGGCAGGTGCAGGCGTTGGCGGTTACCAGTCGCTGTTCAATTCGTTCCCCATTCTGGCTGTGCTCGGCGGCTCGTTTGAGGGTATTCACAGCAAGACGGCGCTGGCCAAGAACGAGTTTCTGCAATGGCTGACCCTGATCGGCGGCGATGCGCTGAGCGCCTACAGCATCAGCAGCATCACCTCGACGATTCAGGACGCCATGCTGAGCTTCTGGACCCTGATTAACCAGACCGGGCCCGCCGCAGCGCCTGACGGCGAGGACACGCGGCCACACAACCGCGAGCACGGTGCGGCCATCATCGGCCTGGCCAGCACCGGTGCCAACCTGCTGTTGATGAAGGTGATCATTCCGCGCGAGGACTATTCGCATCCTTTCCAGGGCGATTCCGATGCCAATACCGCGGACGGCACCTGGCGCACATTCTTGCCGTGGTGGATGGTAGGCGGCACGCTTGCCGGCGTGACCGGCGGCATCGTCGGGACCTTTGCCGTCTGGGCCCTGTCGCGCACTTACGACTGGAAACAGTTCGGCATGGAAATCGGCGTGGGCGCACTTAAATCCTTTCTCGGATTCACCGTGGCGCAGTACGTGCTGATGGAAGGCGATACCGGCGATGGCACCTACAACACCACAAAAGAGCCGGACGGCACGGTGTATTCCCCGGCGCGCAAACCCTTTGACGGGTATCCGCCGCAGGACAGTTCGCCGTACAAGTTGCCGTATGAAAAGGGCATTGCCCAGTACATGGGACAGGGCAATCAGGGCTACTTCAGCCATATGCGTTTCAATGGCCTGCCTCAGGTCTACGCCTACGACTTTGGCCACGACTTCGGTGACGAGATTCTCGCCTCACGCGGCGGCACGGTGGTTGACTACTTCGACTGGATTCCGGATGACGTGGAGCCGGACAACGCGCAGATCACGCAGGCATGGACAGATTCGGATGCCGTGATGGGTCTCAACTGGCGACAGTTTGTGCGGCCATCGGATGGCTCCACGCGCGTCAATACTGAGTCCTGGAACTTCATCATGATCCGCCACGACGCTGTTGACAGCGACCACGACAAGGATCAGGAAGGCGTCGTGGCGCCTCACACCTATGCGGTCTATGGCCACGGCAAGACTGGCAGCGTACGTGAGGTGTTCAATGCGCGCGGAGTTGCGCCCCGCGACATCATCGGCACCGTGGTCAGTCAGGGGCAGGTCATCATGCATGCGGGTGACACCGGCGTGAGTTTCCACAATCACCTGCACATGCATGTAATGGTGGCGGCCAGTGATCCGGCGCAGTCGGCCCTGAACATGGTGACGCCCACCGTGCAGCCACCGCCGATCGTCAACGGAGGCGGCGCTATCGACACGATCCAGCCCATTGCCATGAGCAACCATCTGCGCCCTTACACCGTGCCTTTCGTTTTCCGCGAGGCGGGTCGTCTGAAGAACCTGACCTGGTACACGTCAGACAATGAGAAGGTGGAACCCTGATGGGCTTGCCGTTCATGCCAGATGCGGCGAGCAATCCGGGATTCCGCCCGGCGTTTGCCATCAAGGCCGCCGCACCGGCCGGTGGAGGCGGATTGCTGGATGCCGTCAGCAGCGCCGCGTCGAGCCTCATCGGACTGGGCGCGTCGCAATCTGATCCCTGGGCGGAGAATCTGCAGAGCCTGAGCCTGACCCGCGCCTGTGCGCCCTTTGTGGATCAGTGCAGTGTGCGCCTGAGCCGTGGGCCTACTGCGCCGGATGTCGCGCTCGGTGATGCGCTGACCGTATCAGCCGGTTTTGATTCTGACCTGAAATCAGTGTTGACCGGCACGGTGACGTCCATGACATCGGGTACCGGCTCATCGATGGACATCATCATTAGTTCGCCGGCGCAGAAACTTGCATCGATGCGCCAGAACAGCAGCTACGAGCAGCACAGCCTGTCCGACCTGCTGCAGTTATGGGCCAATGAAGCGGGCGTGAGTGTCGGTACGGTAGAAGCCGGTCCGACCTTCCCGTTTGTGGCGATTGATGACCGCCGTTCGATCTGGGACTGGATGGCGGAGATCGCCGGTCTGTGTGGATTGAAGGTCTGGCTGGACGGGGACGGCGCATTGCAATGCAAGGCCGCTTCGTCTGCCTCCGCCGCACGTTATGTCTACGGCCAGGATGTGATGGCTTTCGATTTTGTGGCGCGCGGTGCAGGGCTGGAGCAAGTCTCCGTGAGCGGTGAGGGTGCTGCCGGCAGTCAGGGCGCGCAGGCCTGGAGCTGGCTGGTGAAAAATGTGGGTGGTGTGCAGGTTGAAAAAGGCGGCGGCAGTCATGGGCGCGTACGTTCGCCGGGCCTGCTGCGCAATCGCGCTGCCGTGGAGTCGGCCGCGCAGGGATTGCATGGAAGCGCCAAGGCCAGTGCCTCTAGCCTGCGTCTGCGTGTCAGCGGCGCGGCGCATCTGGGGCCGGAATCGCGATTCGACTTGTCGGGTTGTCCGCAAGCATCGGGCGACGGCAGCTACAAGCTGGGCCGGGTCACGCATCGCTACGATGCGGAGCAGGGTTTCACGTCCGAACTGCATGGAGTCAAGGCCGCATGAGCGATCTGTTCCAGACCCTGCGAAAACTGGTTCGGGAAGAAATGGCCAGCCAGCGCTTTGCCGAGATTGGCGAGGTGCAGGAAGTGTTTCCTGCCGACCCTGACAACTACGCCTGCAGCGTGGCCCTGCGCAGTTCCAACCTTGTGATCAGCAGCGTGCCGCTTCTGGCAACACGCAAGGGCATGGTGTCGGTGCCTGACGTCGGGGACATGGTGCTGGTGCAGTTCGTGGGCGGTGATCTGAATCACCCCATCATCATTGGCAGTCTCTACAACGATGTGGATCGCCCGCCGCCCAATGCCGAAGGCGAGATGGTGATCCACTTGCCGTCCAGCGCAGATGAAGATTCTGCGCTGCGTGTTGCGTTGAGTGAGAACTCGCCGATGAGCGCGAAGATCAACATCGGGTCGCGGCTCAAGCTGACGCTGCAGGATGCAGACCCGGTAGTGGATCTGGACGTGGGCGATGGCGCGGCCACGCTGCAGATCGAAAGCAACGGCACGGTGACTCTGAAAAGTCAGAACGAGCTGAAGATTGAAGCGCAATCCAACATCAGCATTGCCGCCGGCGGAGAGCTCAATCTCCAGGGCGCGGTCATCAAACTCAATTGACATGAGCCAGCCAGTAGCCAAACAGGGCGACAAGATTGTGGCCACCGACATTCACATCGAGATGATTCCATCACCGGGTGGGCCGGTGCCGACTCCGCTGCCCAATCCGTTCAATGGCTCGCTGGATGGCAGCTTGAGTACCGATGTGCAGATTGAAGGCAAGGCGGCGGCGGTTGTGGGCTCCACCGCGACGAACACACCGGCTCACATTCCCAAGAGCGGCCCATTCCAGAAGCCGCCGACCAACCGCGCCACGGTTCAGGCCGGTTCGGCCACCGTTTTCATCAATGGAAAGCCCTGCGCCCGAAACGGCGATACCGCCATCACTTGTAACGACCCCGCAGACCTGCCGGCTGGCAGCGTTATCGCCGTGGGCACGGTGCTGGCCGGATAGGAAGACTCAGGATCAATATGCCAGTCACAAGCGAAAACACGTCACATCTGCTCCGCGACATTCGCGCGTATCCCATTCATCGCGAGCTGCGTCCCGTGTACCGGTTGCGGGAAAAATATACACGTCAGTCGAGCCGTCGCGATGTCAGCTGGGACTTTGAACTGGGGCAGGGGCGCGAGAACCTTGCGCAGGCCATCATCATGCGACTGCTGGTTCCGCGCGGAGAACTGTCTGCTCTGGGACACCCGCAATACGGCTCGCGTGTGCACGAGTTGATTGGGGGGCGCAATACGGCCTCGCAGCGCAATCTTCTCAAACTGCACATTCTCGAAGCGCTGGCGCAGGAACCAAGAGTGAAAAAGGTTGCCGAGCTCGATGTGCAGGCGTCCAAAGGCACGCGATCAACTGTGGATGTATTGCTGCGGGTTGAGGTCGCCGGGCTGCCGGAGAGCTTGCAGATTGGCCCCTTCAGTATTGATCTGGGAGCGTCATCATGAGTTTCAGGCGTAAGGCTTATCCCGAGCTTTCAGACCATCTGCTGAATCGCCTGTTGGGCGGTGTCAGTGGCGAGGCGCATGCCTATCCGCCTCCCGGACGAAAGCGGGAACCGTTCTTTCATCCACTGGAGCGAGCGCCGGTAGACAGCATCACTTCGGTCTATGGTTTGCGTAACGGTGTGTCGCATGCCTTTGTTCGCGACGCGGACTACACCCTGACCGATGGTACGAAGCTGAGCTGGATGGACGGCGGCGACCGGCCTGATGCGGGGTCTGTGGTCGAGGTGAATTACCTGCCCAAGCAGCGTGAAACTCGGGTGAACGATCTGTATCCCGGTTCTGTCGTTCGTACCTTGATGGAGTCCTTCGCACTTGAAGCAGCCGGCATCTACTCCCAGATGGAAGGTGTGTACCGGGCCGGGTTTATTGATACCGCTGAAGGGTCTGCGTTGGATCAGGTGGTGGCGCTGCTTGGCATCAAGCGCATACGTGCCGGTCGCAATGTGGCGGAGATCGAGTTGCGACGTGCGCGAAATTCGCGCGGCGAGATTCTGGTGCCAGCGGGTACGCGCATCCTTACCGAGGATGGTGCCATTGAATACGAAACACTTGCGGACATCAGCCTGTCCGATGGCCAGCTCACGGCAAAGGGCAGTGCACGCGACCGCGTAGACACCAATGACGGCGTCGAGGCGGGCGCCCTGAATCTGCTGGCCAAACCCATTGCGGGCATCGAGTCAGCCAGCAACCCCGGGCCAAGTTCGTCGCTCGACCGTGACGAGAACGATGTCGAGTTGCGCGCCCGGGCCAAGAGCTTCCTGGCCGGCTCTGAGCGCGGCACGCTGGGCTCGATCAAGGAGGCCATTGCACGCGAAGGTGTCCTCGCTGATGTCGATGACAGTGTGCCGGGTCGCATTGTCATTCTGGTTCACAACAATCAGCTTTCGCCGGAACAGGGCGTACGTCTGGAAGACGCGATTCGCTCGGTTGTCCCGGCTGGCATCGCCTGGGAAATCAGCTACGGAACGCCGCCGCTGGCCATTGATCTGGAGATGCGTCTGAGCACTGCCGAAGGTCAGCTGGATACCGACCTGAAGCGCATTCAGCAGGAGGTGCGCGAAAAAATCACGGAGTACTTTGCCAAATTGCCAAGCAAGTCCGCCGGCAGTGTGACCCGGCTGATCGGGCTGGCCATCGGTGTGCCCGGGGTCGAGGACGTGAGTATTGTCTCGGCGACCGCCGGGGGCAGTTCGATTCTGGACGCCGGCGCTTCCGAGTTGAACGTGGCCGGCACGCCCACGCAGTTGGGCACCTTGAACCTGATTGATCCGGCACTGGCCACGACCTTGTCTGCCGTGGTTCGTTTCCCCAAGGACGCGGTCATTCCTGAGAAGGCCGCCATTGAAGCGGCGCTGCGCAAGGCGGTGAGCTATCTCAACGAGAGCAATGCACAAAGCGCTGCCCCTGCGTCTGTGCGCACGCTGAGCTGGGGCAAATTGGTGCTGGCCTCACCAATGCCGGGCATGGCCACGGTCAGTCTCGCAGAGCAGGTCGCGTCGCCGCAGTCATTGCCGCAGGATGCAGACGTAGGCGACTACCGTCTGGAGTTCACGCTGACGCGTCCAAGCGGTGTGAGCCAGATCATGGATTCCGAGACGGCGCCGGAAATGATTCTGGTGCCATTCGAGCGGCTGTCGCTGCAGCGCGTGGCGGTTGAAGTGCGTTCCAAGCTGGCATTTGCATGAGCAGTCACGATCGACTTCGGCAACTCCTGCCATCGGTCTGGCGACCGGAGCCGGGCGAGGAGACCTTGCTGGAATCCATGCTCGGCGCGGTGGGGCAGGTAGTGGACACCGCGTCCGTGCAGAACCAGCACGTCATGCGTTCGCACTGGGCCGGTGTTGCCGACGCGGCGATCTGGGATGCGCACTATCAGACCGCGCGCAAAGCACGCGGCCTGGATTCACCCAATGTGCTGGACCCCGAGGATGTTCGTGAGCTCTCGCTCTATCCCTACATCGGTGACCTCGCGCGGGTCGCGTCACTGTTGCGTCTTTCGCCCTGGCTGGAACCCGCAGGGCTGCGTGAGAGTGTGGAGGAATATCGCCAGCGCATCCGCGATGTGCTGGAGGCCTATCAGCTTGGCCTGACGACGCACGCGGCGATTCGTCGCCTGTGCATGGCAGCACTGCCGGAAGATCTGTCCCTGCCGCTGGCAGAACAACGCTGGCCTTTTGCCATTGAAGAGCCCGTGCGCCTGGGCCATCAGTTGCGGCAGATCACGGTTCCTGAAGCACAGGAAGGTGATCTGCTCAGTGCGCTTTATCGCTGGACCGTGGACGCGGCACCAGGTGCACCGGAGGTCTTCATACAGGGTGTGGAAGCCGTACCCGAAGAAGTCGGTGAGACGGTGGGCCCGGCGATTGAGCGCTTCACACCGGGCAAAGGCGTGCAGGGTGTGGCTTTGGCCTATGAAGGGACTCTGGCGCCAGGCCAGACACTGCGCCTCTTGCCTGCACGCCGAAGTTGCCTGTCGGTCGATGGCGCATTGCAAATCAGCCAGATTGAAGACGAAGACAACTACCTCGAAGACCCCTCACTCAATGGCCCGTGGGCAGCCTTGCCCGATGTACCGGAAGGGCGTGTGCACCTGCTCACCCAATCCATGGACCGCTGTTTGTGGATCGCGGTGGAAACGGATTCGCGAAGCGTCTTGCACCGTTATGACGGGCGCGGTTTCCGGCGCGTGGTCAATACGCCAGCGGTTCATTTCACTGCCTTGCTGGCCTGGGGCGAGCATGTCTTTATTGGCACGGCATCAGGTCTGTTCCGTGTTCCCTTGTTTGAAAAAGGACGGCTTTCGGCCGTTGCAATTGCAGATATCAGTTCGCCGGTTCATCAGCTGAGCGTGGTGCAGGGGTATCTGGTCTGCGCACATGAGCAGGGTCTGTCGCGGCTGTCGGCCTCGGGGAACGTGTTTCCCGAGGCGCTCATCAAAGGACTGCCGGTCAGGGCGGTACACGAACAGGGTGACCGGCTTTACGTGGCAAGCGAAAAGGCTCTGCTGCTTTTCCAGCAGCAGCGCTGGTTTACCTACAAGGGCCAGAGCCTGAGCGAGAACCTGCCGGACTGGCACGCGCTTGCGCAGGCAGACCTGGCCGATGCGGTGAGCCCCTTGCCCCTGATCAAGGACATGGCGACGACGGCCGATGGCAGCTTGTGGCTCGCAACCGCAGACGGCTTTGCGCGTTACCGCGTACATGATGGTCGTACCACCCAGCTGGAAGCCTTTCCCGATCTCGGCCGGGGCGCGGTGCATCAGTTGCACGTCGACGATCGCGGCATGCTGTGGCTGGCGACCGCGCAAGGCTTGTTTCGATTCGATGGCAGCAGCATCGCCCAGCAGCGCCTGGGCGAAGCCCGCTGGCAACGCATGGGCGACGCCAGCCTGCTCTACCCGGATGCGCTGACATCCTCGCCGCGAGGGCATTGGCATTATCTGGTCGCGCAGAAGCGCTGGGAGGCCTTCGATAACCGCCAGCGCAAGTTCATCAATCAGGACATTACTGAACGGCAGGCTGCGGAAGCAGACATCCCAAGTCTGTGTCTGATTGCCGCCGTGCGCGCGGACCTGGGCACGTTTGACGGCAACAACTTCCAGCGCGAAGAAAGCGCAGCGCAGGAACGCCTGCGCGTTCGGATCAAGCCGGACGAACAGACAATTGTTGACGGCGGCTTGCCGGCGTTGCCGGAGACGCCCGGTCAATGGTGGCGTTATCTGCAGCTCGACGAGCGTCCGCGTGCGCCGCGGCTGAGGCCCTGGTGGTCGAGCGAGGGGCAGTATTTTGGTGCTGAACAAGGCGATGATCGCATCGATCTTCCGGGCCGCCTTGAACCCGGTCGTGAGATTGGCCTGAGTCCTTTTATCCCCGATTTTGCACTGGCGCGGCGCCAGCCCTGGACGCCGGCGCCATGGCCCGGCCACTTTCGGGACCCGTCGAGTCCGGGCGAGGTAGACGGACATTTCGAGCAGTCCGTGTTCGCGTATCCGCCTTCGGGACGTGTGTGGATGCGCTACGCCGTGGCGCCGGCCATTGGGGTTCGGGTGCGGCTCTTCAAATCTGCACGCGACGAATCCGTAGACCCGGCACTGATTGACCGGGTGTGGGAATTGCTGACCCGGGCCAAGGCCGCAGCGGTGCCCTTGGAACTGACGTTGGAAGCTGAAATCGTACGAGGAGTTTGATCATGAGTCTTGAAAATGCCATCCGTGACATCGCGGCCCTTGCGCCCAAGAGCAGCGGGCACCTCATACGCCATACCGACTGGAACGCCCTGATCAACGCGCTTGGCGAGTTTGGAAAAACGGTTCGCGCGCATGATGACGAACTTGAGGACGTGCGCGAATCCATCGACGATCTCGGCGTGCAGCTTGGTGAAGTGGCGGCCAAGGTGCTCGCACTGGGAAGCCGCATGGATGATCTCGAGGCCAGCATTGATCCGCTCCTGCAGAGCTACGTGGTGAAGATGTCCTGCGAGCGTGTGAACTTTGCGATGGGCGAGCTCTGCGTGCTCACCGCTGAGGTTACCGACCTGCGCGGACGCCCCATCACCGGACCGCGTCCATGGGTGGATTTCATTGCAGCCTGGGGGCGCCTGCGCGCGCAGGCCGGCTTCAACAGCCGCGCTGGTGCAGCGGACAATTCGATCTCCGTGCAGGTCAATACGCAGGGAATTGCCAGGGTGGTGCTGCGCGCAGAACACAGCGAAGGATTCTCCGAGTCACAGGAGTCGCAGATCAGCGCCATCATGGGCATGCAGGTGACCGGGGGCGCCACCATTGCCAATGCCATTCTCAATGCCGCGACGCCAACGGATACGCCGGCCAAGCGTGCCTACAGCGTGCTCAAGACCGAGTACGAGCGCAGTGATTCCATCGCCCTGCGTTCCTATGCGGATACCTATCACCTGCGCACGCCACAGTGGAAAATCACCCCCGCATTTCCGGGCTTTTTCAATCAGTGGACGGACTATCGCGCCACCGTGATGGCCATGGCCAAGCCTGACGCCGATCCTACGACACCGGACGGCGCGCGCGGCAGCGCCAGTATCCAAGTCACGTTCCGCGACTGGATAGGCCCCTGGGCGGTCGATTATCTGGATGATGATCCGGTCTTCGTCGGTACCATCGTGGATACCTTTGTGCCGATGTTCGAGCTGGAGAATCCTTACGCCGCTTTCGATGGAAAGATCAATGCGGATATTGTCTCCAAGGGCATTCTTGGCCGCCGAAAGTATGTCGATGCGCTGGCCAAGGCCGCACAGCTGATCAATCCGGGGCCGCAGGTCAGCAAACAGATTGCCAAGAGTGTTCTGCAGCAGGCGGCGTTTGCGCAGAGTGCGGTGGAAGTCCACGGCGGCTACAAAGCTGGCAATGCGCAGGGCGGCAGCGCCTTTATCGGTAGCAGCGTTCTGGCGCAGGCCAGCAATACCGGAACCCTGGGGCTTGCCGTGCAGGAAGCCAGTCAGGCCGCGCAGCAGGTGTCCACGCTGAGCACCACGGTCGAGCTGATCGAGAATCGCTTGTCGAATGCAGAAACCCTGAGCCGCGATGTACGCAATGGACTGAATGACATCAAGGCCAACGTGAATTCCATCTCGGTGATGGACCCGGCCACGCTGGCAGCGGCCGTGACACGTACCAATACACGGGTCGAGCAACTCGCGACCCAGTTCTTCCTGCTTGAAGATCGCTGATCGCCGTGCCGGATATCTACATCGATCCGGAAGATCTGCTGCCCAGCCAGGCGGCGAGGGTGCTCAATTTTCTCAACGCCGCACGCTCGGCGCAGCAGCTGGCGGATGACATCGAGTATCCGGATGAGCCGGACATTGGCGTCAAGCTCGGCCAGCGGCTGCTGGACGCGCGCGAAGCCCTGGGCGGGCGATTTACCGAATTGCGGCAGGTCCGCGCCATTCGGCTGATCGGGCCGGAACGCTTTACTGAAATATGTGGCGCGGCGCTGGGTTTCATCCCGCGCAACATCACCACGCCCAAGGCGATTCTCCTGCAGGGTCAGGCGGAGTTGCAGCGCCGTATCGAGGCGGTTTCGCAACAGTCCGTGCAGCTTGAACTGAAGATCTACCCGCAGCCCGAATGGCTCGGCCGATCCTTACGGGTCCGGGTGATTGCCCGTGACGCGGCTGGCAAGGTATTGCCCAATCGCCGCGTCACCGTGCAGACCAGTGACGGCGCGGTGTCGGCGTCTTATGGCTTTGCCGAGCAGCAGGGGCGGGCGGTAACGGTCACCACCGGGGCCAGCGGCAGCGCCGAGGTGGAGCTGACTCAGGCTACGCTCGAACCCCTGACCCAGAGCCAGCGTGATGCGCTGAGCATCGAACTGGGTCGACTTGATTCGGCTTCAGACACGCCGCGGTCCCAGCGTAATGCCTTCATGGGTATTGCGCAGGCCTACCAGTTTCATGGCAACCGGGCACTGCGCGAGGCGCTGGACATCTACGCCAGACAATGGAAAGCGCGCTTCTTTGATGCGGTGAATCTTCCCGATCCCGATGCGCACTGGCCGCTCGAGACTGCGGTGATTCGGGCCGACGCTCACGCCAAGGAAGGCAGCACCAGTGTGGCGCAGGCCGTGATTGTCGCCAACTGGAAGAACTGGGTGGGTGCCTGGTTTACCTATCTGGATGAATACATCAATCAGCAAGGTGGCCTGGATCAGCGACTGCAGTCGGCCCGCAGCCGTTACGGAAGCGGCCCCAATCTGGCGCGCGGAATCGTGGCGCAGGCACAACATTTTGTGGCGGCACAAAACGGACTGGCCGCGGAGTGGGTTTCGCAGCGCACGGTTCGCAATGCCATGACCCGCTTTCTGGGCAATGAAGTGGCAACCGCAGGTACTGCCGAGGATCTGGTTGCACAGGGAAACCTGTTCGCGATTCTGGATGTGGCGCCGGAGCAGATCACGCGGGCGCATCCGGGAACCATCGCGCTGGTGAGCCAGAGCGAGAAGGCGCTGGATCGCAAGATTCAGTTGGGCAACGGGATTGGTGAGGCGGCCTTGAGTGAGATCAGAACGCTGTCCTCGCAGATCAATGCGCAAGCGCAGGTGATTGATCTGCAGTTTCGCGAGCTGGGTCTGGATCAGGCCAATTTCAATGCGCGGCTGAATGACTTCAATGTGCAGATGGAGGCCTTTCAGGACCGCGCTGCACAGGTAGAAGGGTCGCTGCAGGCCTTTGACCAACGGGCAGCAGGCGTGGACGCCAGTCTCACTCAAGCCCAGATTCAGGCAGATCGCGTCACCACTCAGGTGCGTGAGATCGATCAGAAGGTAGCGCACGTTGATGCGCAGAGTCGCGCCGTTGACAGCAAGATCAGCAGTTTCAACACGCAGGTCAGGTCGGTGGATACCAAGCTTGCAAGCTTCGATACCAAGATTCGCAGTTTTGATACCAAGGTGCGCGACTTCGACACCAAGTACGACGACTTCAAGCGCGTCAGTCCGACGCCAACACCGACGCCTCGACGTTGAGCGTGTCTGTCTTGTACGAACAGCCTGGTGGTCTTGCTGCGCATCGCGTTGCGTCGGGTCAGCGATACGACCTGGGCAGTCCGGTCAAGGAAGGGGGCAGTTTCCTGTTCCGCAGAACGCTGTATATCCACTTACCGATCAATGATCGGGTAAGCGGCCTGCGATTTGCAGACAATGCCAGTCTCGGCTTGAGGTTTGAGCCACTTGATGTGGGTGTGCATGGAGCTCATCACGCTTGGGTGGAAAAATGGCAGGCGGTTGCGGATGACAGAACCCAGATCAAGCTGAAGTTGCCGGCTGCGATCAAGCGCATCAACAGCATCGCCTACGGCTCGGTTTCGCTGGCGCGCATGGATGGCGAGGCCGTGGCGGAGGAGGCGAGTATTTCTGGGTCCACCTCGCGCGACCTTCCCGAAGATTTTTATGCGGCCGCTTTCGAGGCACGCTTTTCCCTGGCGGATATGGCGGCGATTTCACATGCCAAAGCCAGAGCTTTGGAGCGCAGTCGTCAGCGCAAGGGAAAATCACTCTCGGCTGCGCTGGCCACGATTGATGAGCACATCATCGAGCAGGACATCGAGCTGCATGAGGTGTTTCAGGCAGCGCTGCTGGACGCAAGCCTGACTCAGATCGATATTCGGGGGCGGCCGTCTTCTCCGCGTATTCGCCTGATCTCTGAAGCCGGGGCGGGAGAGAATCTCTGGCAGTGGATTGAGGCCGGTGAGCAGACCGCCGCCCTGAGCTGGTCGGCGCAGGGTGCTGATCTGGTCAGCCAGTTTCAGGCCGCGCTTGATCGCGCCATGAAGAAGCGCAGTGCCGGGCAGACGCATCTGGAACTGGCGCTGCAGATCGAAAGTGATGCGCCTTGCAGGGTGGTACTGACACAGGCGCAGTTGACCGTACTGCAGGAAACGGAATTGCTGGCGCAATCAGCGAGTCTTTCGTTTGACGGAACCGGCAGAGGCTCGCAGAACATTGCACTGCAGCCCTCGCTTGAGAACGGTGGGCTGCCGAAGCGATTGTTGGTATCAGCCAGTCTGGCGTTTCGTGATCTTGCCGCTGCCAATCCCTTGCCGTCCTCGGACGAGCTTGTGTCCAGCCTTGGGGTGCAGATCGAAGAGAACGCGATGATCGCTGTGTGGATCGAATGTTCACAAAGCAGCTGGTTGTGCGGTGCTGCCCTGGCCTGGCGGCCGCAGTCTGAAGCAAGCCAACTTCGACTGAGCCTGCACGACGATCAGGGCGGCGAGCCGGCCGCGCCCGTACTGATGCAAGCCGAGCTCAAGACCGAGGGCATGGGCCGGCGCTGGCTTCGATTCTCATGGCCCCAGGCACCAGCCCAACCGGGCGCCTACTGGCTGAAGTTGACTGCCCTGCGCGGCGCCGGCATCTGGTTGGGGGCCACATCAGCGAGCAAGCCCCTGTGGCGGCAATCTGCCGAGAAGCAGCGATCACTCGGGCGGGTGCCGATCGAACTCTACGTACAGACCATTGAGCCACAGTCAGCGTCCACGAATGGTGCTCATCATCAGCCCGTCCAGATGTTGCTGGATGGCCAGAGTCTGGTGCCGCTGGCGGATCACGAAGCGGGGGCTGGGAGCGTCATTCAGCTTCAGATGCTGAACCCCGCGTCGGTGTCCTTGAGTGGGGCGGCTCAACTGGAAGTGCGCTGCGCGCGGGATGCCAATGTGACGGTGAAAAGCGTCCTGCTGAGTAGCCTGACCTGAGACCATCAGACGGCCAGGTCGCCGATGAATGCAGGGCGGCCCGAAAAAAATCCTGTGGCAGCACTTGAATAAGGTCCGATAACTCAATGGTTTCATGCAAGTAAATTCTTCATGAGCGTGGCTAACTGATTGGGATCGTAGAACTAACATCACCTGTTATGTTCTAATCCGCGCATGAATTTCAGCGTCCACTTTGATGCAGAGACCATCGCTCGGCTGGCGGCGGCAGTGGAGCGCGTGGGTCTGACTCGAAACCGCATCATCGTCAACGCCGTTCAGGAATGGCTGCAGCGAAATGAGGCAGAGGAATGGCCGGATGATCTCAGGGATCACTGGCGAAATCCGGCGCCCGAACCTGGCGAGCCCAATACCGACTTTGTGCCATGGACGCCGTCCGGTGGGTCGCTTCCCAAATGAAATACCTGCTTGATGCCGGCACCCTTGCGGCGGCTCTGCGCGGTCGCCTGCCTGTGGCCCTTAAATTGGCAGAACTGGGGCCTGGTGATGTGGCGATATCGGTGCTGAGTCGGATGCAGGTGGAAATTGGCCTGTGCTCGAGCTCCCGCGCACAGGCCCGGCATTCCCGGCTGTTCAAGGAATTGATTCAGACCGTCCGGACCCTGGAGTTCGGCGAGGCCGAGGCGCAGCAGGCGGCAACGCTGGGTGCTTATCTGCAGTCTGGTGGCGAGTCCATCGGCGTTATGGAATTGATGCTGGCGGCACAGGCCATGACCAACCGCTACACCCTCATTGCCGAAGACATGCGCCCCTACCGCATGGTGACCGGCCTCAATGTTGAAAGCTGGCTGTCAAAGCCCGCCAAGACCGTTCAGTAGAGCTTTAGAAGTTTGTTGAGCTTGTTTCTTTAACCTCATTCTTACCTTGCCCATTTCAAGAGACGCCATGAATCGAATCATCAACTTCAGTGCTGGTCCTGCAACCCTTCCGCAGTCTGTTCTGGAGCAGGTCCAGCGTGATCTTCTGGATTGGCGTGACAGCGGGATGTCGGTCATGGAGATGTCGCATCGCGGCGCAGAGTTCATGTCCATTGCCAGCGAGGCTGAGAAGGATCTTCGTGAGATCGCGAAAATTCCCGACAACTACAAGGTGCTCTTCATGCAGGGCGGGGCGACGGCGCAGTTCGCGCTGATTCCGCAGAACCTGCTCGGCGACAAGCGCAGCGCGGACTACGTCCTGACCGGCGACTGGGGCAAGAAGGCGCTCAAGGAATGCGGCAAGTATGCCAAGGCGCAAGTGGCCGCGAGCAGCGAATCTGACAGCTTTACCCACATTCCGGATCGTGCGGGCTGGACGCTTGATGCCGACGCAGCCTATGTCCATATCACGCCCAACGAAACCATCCATGGCGTTGAGTTTCACGACGTGCCCGATACCGGCTCGGTGCCCCTGGTGGCGGACATGTCGTCCAATATTCTCTCCCGGCCGATGGAAGTAGAAAAATACGGCCTGATCTATGGCGGTGCGCAGAAGAATATTGGCCCTGCCGGTCTGACCATTGTGATCGTGCGCGAGGATCTGCTGGGCAAGGCCTCAGCCACGACACCCAATGTGTTCAATTACGCGTCGGTGGCCGATGGTGAGTCCATGCTCAACACGCCGCCCTGCTTCGCCTGGTATGTCTCCGGGCTGGTGTTCAAGTGGATTCGCGATGAAGGCGGCCTGGAGGCCATCGGCGAGCGGAATCAGCGCAAAGCGCAGATGCTCTACGACTACATCGACGGCGAGAGCTTCTACACCAATCCGGTTGCCAAACAGAACCGTTCGCGCATGAACGTGCCGTTCACACTGGCCAACGCTGATCTCGACAAGGCCTTCCTGAAAGGTGTCGAGGCAGCGGGCATGAGTGGGCTCAAGGGGCATCGCGCTGTCGGCGGCATGCGCGCCTCTATTTACAACGCCATGCCCGAGTCCGGAGTCAGTGCGCTGATCGAGTACATGAAGGAATTCGTTCGCACGCAAGGCTGAAGCCGATCGCCTGATTCGATGCTTCTGGCCAACTTTCACTGAGCCCTTCGGCTCTCTTTCAAATTTCGATTTTCCTGATGACCATGTTCAAAGTTCAAACGCTCAACAATATCTCCACGCTTGGCCTCGAGCGCCTGCCCCGTGAGCAGTACGAAGTGGGATCGGAATTCTCTCGGCCGGATGCGGTGATGGTGCGCTCTGCGGACATGCACAAGATGGAGATCGCTTCGTCGATCTGCGCCATCGGCCGCGCCGGGGCAGGGACCAACAACATCCCGGTTGCTGCCATGAGCAAGCGTGGCGTGCCGGTTTTCAACGCGCCGGGTGCCAATGCCAATGCGGTCAAGGAACTGGTGCTGGCGGGGTTGCTGCTCGCGGCACGCAATATTTTCACGGCGCTGGATTTTGTGAAGAAGCTCGATGGCAACGACAAGGAAATGCATGTCGCGGTCGAGGCTGGCAAGAAGAAGTTCGTCGGCTTTGAACTGCCGGGTCGCAGTCTGGGCGTGATTGGCCTGGGCGCAATTGGCGTCAAGCTCGCAAATGCAGCCATCGACATGGGCATGGAAGTTTGGGGTTTCGACCCGGCCATGACCGTCCAGAACGCCTGGAAGCTGGATGCCCGCGTGCGTCAGGCGCTGTCAGTGGACGATTTGATGTCTCGCTGCCAGTTTGTTTCCGTGCACGTGCCCCTGCTTGAGGCGACGCGCGGCCTGATCAATGCCGAGCGGATCAAGATGCTCAAGCCCGGCGGCATCGTCCTGAACTTCGCGCGCGACGCCATCGTGGATGAAAAAGCCGCAGTGGAAGCGCTGGATGCGGGCGGACTCCATGCTTATGTCTGTGATTTTCCGACGCCGCTGCTCAAGGATCATCCGCGGGTGATTGCGACGCCGCATCTTGGCGCATCCACCAAGGAAGCCGAGGACAACTGTGCGGTCATGGTGGCCGATCAGCTCCGTGACTTTCTGGAGAACGGCAACATCACCAACTCGGTCAATTTTCCGGAAGCGGTCATGCCTTTGCTGCCGGGCAAGACCAGGCTCTGCATCTCCAACGCCAATGTGCCCAACATGGTCGGGCAGATTTCCACCGAACTGGCCAACCACTCGCTCAATATTGCGGACCTGCTCAACAAGTCACGAGGCGATATTGCCTACACGTTGGCCGATGTGGATTCCGATGTGCCGCAGGCGGCTGTGGATGCGATCGCCAAGATCGAGGGCGTTCTCAAGGTGCGCGTGATCAAGGCCTGAGCTGCAGATGGGATCACGGCCCGCATGACGGGCTGATAATCTATGCCATTGCGTTTTGGCCCATGCGCCCTGTCTGAAACTGATGAAAACCCTACCGGAAGCCCGAGAAAAGATTGACGCTCTGGATGAGCAGATCCAGCGCCTGATTTCGCAGCGTGCGCGCATTGCGCAGGAAGTGGCGCGCATCAAGCAGAGGCAGGGGGATACCGGGGATCACTATCGACCTTCGCGGGAAGCCGAAGTACTGCGTGCCGCCATCGAGCGTAATCACGCAGAAGATGGTGGGCCGCTGACCGATGAAGTGATCGCCCGCCTGATGCGCGAGATCATGTCGGCCTGCCTGTCTCTCGAATCACCACTGACCGTGGCCTACCTGGGCCCTGAAGGTACCTATACGCAGGCCGCCGCTCTCAAGCATTTTGGTGACGCGGTCACGGCTAGGCCGCTTGGAGCGGTGGACGAAATTTTTCGCGATGTGGAGTCCGGCGCTGCGGATTACGGGTTGGTCCCGGTGGAGAATTCCATTGGTGGCGTGGTGACGCACACCCTGGATGCGTTGGTGCACACCAAGCTACGCATCTGCGGTGAAGTCATGTTGCCGGTACACCATCACCTGCTGTCCCGTGAAACCCGGCTAGAAGATGTGCAGACGGTCTACGCCCACCCGCAGTCTTTTGCGCAGACGCGAAAATGGCTGGATGCGCGTATGCCCAAGGCCGAGCGCGAGGTGGTTGCCAGCAATGGTGAGGCCGCGCGAATCGCATCGCAAAAGGGCGGGGCGGCCATTGCCGGATTACCTGCTGCGCGGCTGTACGATCTCAATATTCTGGCTTCCAACATTGAAGATGATCCAGGCAACACCACTCGCTTCCTGATCATTGGCAAGCAGGACCCAGGGGTGACGGGCCAGGACATCACCTCCTTTGTGGCAACGGCGCACCGCAACCAGCCAGGCGCCTTGTTCACCTTGCTCAAGCCGCTGGCCGATGCGGCCATCGACATGACGCGAATCGAGTCGCGTCCGGTGGCGGGTTCGCCCGTGCCTGATTACTACTTCTTCATCGACTTCGGTGGTCATGCGCATGATGCGCAGATCAAGAAGGTGCTGGATGAGGTGCGCGCCAACGCAGCGTATTTCAAGATTCTGGGTTCCTATCCGCGGGCAGTGATGTAATGAATAACTCCAAGACCTCTGAGCTGACGCGCAATGCGCTGCCGGGCATCCTCGGCATCGAAGCCTATTCTCCAGGCATGCCGATCGATGAATTGCAACGCAAGCTCGGTCTGGCAGATGTCATCAAATTGGCATCCAACGAAAATCCCCTGGGTGCGAGCCCGCGTGTTCGCCAGGCATTGGCTGAGCAAATGCTCAAGCAGAATCTGGCTCTGTATCCGGATGGCAGCGGCTACCGCCTGAAGCAGAAGATTGCGGCTTACCATCAGATTGATCCTTCCTGCATCACGCTGGGCAACGGCTCCAATGATCTGCTCGAGTTTCTGGCCCGCATCTACGCAGGGCCAGGTCGGGCGGTGATGTTTTCTGACTACGCGTTTGCGGTGTACTCGCTGGCGACGCAGGCTCAGGATGCAGACGCGGTACTGGTGCCCGCCTATCCTGCGAATCACGCCATGCCCTACGGCCATGACCTGAAGGCGTTCAGCAAGATGCTGGGTCAGCGGCCAGACGTGAGCCTGATCTTCATCGCCAACCCCAATAATCCGACCGGCACCTGGAACACGCCTGAAGAAATTGAGACTTTTCTGGAATCGGTACCGCCGCAGGTCATCGTTGTGCTGGACGAGGCCTACTGGGATTATCAGGACCCCGGCCTGCGCCCCGATGCCCGGCCGTGGCTGGATCGATTTCCCAATCTGGTGGTGACGCGGACGTTTTCGAAGATCTATGGGCTGGCCAGCCTGCGTGTCGGATACAGCCTGTCCCATCCCACGGTGGCGGATCTGCTCAATCGTGTGCGCCAACCCTTCAACAACAACAGTCTGGCTTTGCTGGCCGGTGAACTGGCGCTGGAGGATCAGGATTTTGTCCGCGACTCGGTTGAACTGAACACGCGGGAACGCGAGCGGCTGATCCGCGAAGTGGAAGGCATGGGTCTGAGCGTGCTCCCCACGCAGGCAAATTTCGTCAGCATTGGATTTGGCCGCGACGCCAAGCCGATTCATCAGGCGCTACTGGAGCGCGGCATCATCGTCCGGCCAATGGGTTCGTATGCCTTGCCAGAATATGTGCGCGTCACTGTCGGTTCGGTTGATGAAAACACGCGCTTCCTGGGTGCGCTCAAAGAAATTCTGGCCGCGTGAGCCGGACGGCCATCATCGGTCTGGGGCTGATCGGCGGCTCGCTCGCACGCGCCCTGAAAGTAGCCGAGCCTGATCACCACATCACAGGCTTTGATCCGGATGCGCGGCAGGGTCGGATGGGACTGGAGCTGGGCGTTATTGACGCCGCTGCAGACAGTGCGGAAGGCGCGGTCCGGGAAGCGGACAGGGTCATTGTCGCGGTGCCGGTTCTACATACCGCAGAGGCCCTGAAGTCGATCCGATCAGCCTTGCAGACTGGGGCTGTGATCACGGACGTTGGTAGCACCAAGCAGTCCGTGCTGAGGGATGTCGAAAGCTGTTTCGGAGAGTTGCCTGCGAATTTTGTGGCCGCGCATCCCATCGCCGGAACAGAGAAGAGCGGCATCGCAGCATCCAAGGAAGGTTTGTTCCGGGACCGCCGGGTTGTGCTGACGCCGCACGCAAATCAGAGCGCTTCGGCTCTGGCACACATTCGCGCGATGTGGGAATCATTGGGCTGTCGTGTAGTGGAAATGGACGCCGCGCGCCATGACGCCATATTTGCTGCGACCTCTCATCTGCCACACGTCCTGGCCTATGCCTTTGTCGACATGCTGACGCGGCTGGACGCGGCCGACGAGATCTTTCCCAATGCCGGCGGCGGATTCCGTGATTTCACGCGTATTGCCAGTTCCAGTCCCGAGATGTGGCACGACATCATCCGCGCCAACGGCAGTGAGGTGACGCGACTGTTGGAAAAGCAGATTGGCGAACTTCAGGAAATGCTCGATTTGATGAAACAAGGCCAATGGGATTCTCTCAAGGCGCGCTTCGACCGGGCTCGATCAGCGCGCGAAAAACATCTGGGTCAAATCGAATGATGCTGTTGTTGTTTTCCGCAGGTCGCATATGAGTGCCTCAACGCCATCGCTGGACTGGACCGTTAGGGGCGAACCCAAGGTGTCAGGAGAGGTTCGCGTGCCGGGTGACAAGTCGATTTCACATCGATCGGTCATGCTGGGTTCGCTCGCCGAAGGGCGCAGCCTGGTCACCGGGTTTCTCGACGGAGAGGACTGCCTGAGCACCATGCGGGCTTTTCAGGCGATGGGGGTGCGGATCGATCGCAGCTCCCCGACGAGCCTTGAAGTGCACGGCGTGGGTCTGCATGGGTTGAGCGCGCCAGCTCAGGTGCTGGATGTGGGCAACTCAGGCACCTCGATGCGTTTGATGTCAGGGCTGATGGCGGCGCAGAAATTTGAAAGTATCTTGACCGGCGACCATTCACTGTCACGCCGACCGATGCGCCGTGTGACCGATCCCTTGTCGAAAATGGGCGCGCGTATTGAGTCCAATGAGGGCTGTGCGCCGCTGCGGATCTTCCCGGTGGAAGGCCTGCGCGGTATTGAGCATCACTCCAAGATCGCCAGCGCACAGGTCAAGAGCTGCATTCTGCTCGCAGGCCTCTATGCCGAGGGAGAAACCACTGTCATCGAGCCCGAGACTTCTCGCGACCATACCGAGCGCATGCTGCGGGCTTTCGGGGTGCAGGTGCACTCTTCGCCGGGCCGCGCATCACTGCAGAGCGGCCAGCGCCTGCAAGCAGCGAATATTCCGGTGCCGGCAGATATTTCTTCGGCGGCTTTTTTCATGCTGGCTGCGGCCATTTGCCCAGGGTCGGATCTGATGTTGCTTGATGTGGGTGTCAATCCTGCACGAACCGGCGTGATCCATATCCTGCGGTCCATGGGCGCGCAGGTTGACCTGCTCAATGAGCGCAGCTTTGGCGATGAACCGGTCGCGGATATCCGGGTGCGCAGTGCGGGGCTCAAAGCTGTTGCGGTAGACCCAGCCTATGTGGCGTCTGCCATTGATGAATTTCCGGCCATTTTCATCGCGGCGGCCTGCGCCGAGGGTGAAACCGTCGTGACCGGCGCTGAAGAGCTGCGAGTCAAGGAATCAGACCGTATTCAGGCGATGGTGGATGGTTTGACCGCTGTTGGCATCGACGCCGTCGGGACACCGGACGGCGCACGTATTGTCGGTGGGCAAATCCAGTCTGGCGAGATTGACGCGCTCGGCGATCATCGCATTGCCATGTCCTTCGCGATCGCTGCGCTGCGAGCCAAGGGCTCCATACGCGTACTGGATTGCGCCAACGTAAAGACGTCTTTTCCGGGTTTTGATCAGTTGGCAGGACGTATCGGAGTTCAGATCAGCGTCTAAATGAACCTGAGTGATGCGGCGCGATGGCATTGTGGCCCGCAGACAAGAGAGAGGGTTGGCCCCAGTGATGCGGGCCAACCCTCAATGAAAACCACCTCAGGAGTGGTTTAACTCAGGAGTCTTGGATCAGAACGACAAACCGAGGCTGACGAAGCCAGTGGTGAAGTCTTCGTCGTCAATGTTGCCGGGAATGACGTCAGCGTCGGTGGCGTAATAGTTCACGCCGGTTGTGGCACTCCAGGCACCATAAGCAGCGGGGATGAACGACAGCGGTGTGCTCGCATTCAGCCCAATGGTGGAATAGCCCAAGCCGCTGTCAGCTGTCGGACCGTAGTACTCGGACGAGACGAATCCGAAGGCAATGGGGACCCCAAAGGAAACAGGTCCGGCTTCAAAGCCAGGGCCGAATGCCAGCACGATCACCTGTCCTTCCTCTGCGCCACTGTCACTGCCCACGCGGAAATGCGCGGTCAGGCTTGGGTTGAGCGCAAATCCACCGCCCCAGAGGCTCGAATCATCAAACCCGGCCGTCAGATCCAGAATACGCTCAGCGGTAGAGCCGCCGTAATTCCACTCCTGATAAGTCAGCCCAAAGCTCATGGGACCGGTGCTGTAGGAGACACCGCCGTAAACGTCAATTTCCTGGATGTCACCACCCACGGAGTCGGACTCAGGGGCGTTGTTGTTGATGTCACTCCAGGCACCAAAATTCATGGCCCAGCCTTCCGGCAGTTCTATGCCGATGTCCATGTACACAAAAGTGGTGTGCTGCGACCCGAAGAACTCTGTCCCGCCGCCCCAGACGTCTGCGCCATAGGAGATGAAGTGAGATTGAAAATCCAGGCCGAATGAACCTGAAACCTTACTGCCGGCTGCCGCTTCTTCTGCCGCTGCCGAGTTGCAGAACCCCAACGTGATTGCCGCTACGATCGCTGAAATTCCCGCGCCCTTGTTAAGCATGATGCCCCCTTGAAGGATAATTGGATCAAAGACCTGGGCCGATGATGGATGTATCGCCCGAGTCCCCCGCCAAGCCTCCAAGGCAAGAAGCACGCCCAATCTTGGTTAATTCGATTAGCGCGCATGCGTCAGTCTACGTATTGCAAATCGTGGTCAATCAGCGGGCGAGCGGCATATGGCTGTTCTGGCGTGGGCCAGAGCCATCACATCAAAGCCGTTGGCGGCTGCAGACGATGCGCCCAAGGTGAGTGCATTCGAATGCCCTAACTGGGTGCGAAGTGTCTGACGAGCGTGATTCTGTCCAAGTGGTGTGGCAGCTACCGGGCATGAGGGGTGCGACCCATACGCACCATTCTGGCGCGACAGCTGAACTTTGCACTTGCTGTCCATGCCCGCATCCAGCGTTGTTTCACTTCCTGAGCACAAATGCGGAGTGGAATGCTGCGGACGTGCGTCGTGGCTGAATCTGACCTTTGGCCGTCAGTGCGAGTTCGGCGTTGGCGAGCTTTGGGCACAATAGCGCTTATGGCAGATCAATCAATGATTCCCGTCATCGCCGTAGATGGCCCCTCCGGGGTCGGAAAGGGGATGGTGGTTCGCGGGCTGGCCCGGCAGTTGGGATGGCGGCGGCTCGATAGTGGGGCGCTGTATCGAATTCTGGCGCTCGCAGCGGTCGACGCGGGTGTCGACCTGGCAGACATTGAGGCTGTTGCAGCACTCGCACCGCAGCTCAGCATCAGTTTTGAGGGTGACAGCGAGGAGAGCGAATCCATCCTCGTCAATGGGGTCGAAAAGGTGGCAGAGGTTCGCTCAGAAGCAACCGGCGGACTTGCATCCCAGATTGCAACGGCAGAGCCGGTTAGAGAGGCCCTGCTTCAGCGTCAACGCGATTTTCGCCAGCGGCCTGGCCTGATTGCGGATGGCCGGGACATGGGCACTGTGGTGTTTCCGGACGCCCGGCTCAAGCTGTTTCTGACCGCAAGCCCGATGGAGAGAGCGAAAAGACGGGCAAAACAGTTGAGTACGCGCGGGCAGGTGGTTAGACTCGCCGACCTTATCGAGGAGATCCGGGCGCGTGATGAGCGTGATCGGACCCGGTCATTGGCACCGATGGTGCCGGCGGCCGACGCCATCGAGATCGACACCAGCTCCCTGAGTCCGTCGCAAGTATTTGAACGGATTGAGAAACTTCTGAAGACCCGTGGTTGTTCCTGAAGCGCCTTGAATGGCGCTTTTTCCGTCTCCGGAGCGATGAATGCTGTAAGAGGGCTGCACCGGAGCAGCCTTTTGACTAAACAACCTGCCTCTCCGGCGCGCGGCAGCACCCAGAAGTGAGTGATTAATGAGCGAAAGTTTTGCTGAACTATTTGAACAAAGCCTGAGCGGTGGTCAATCCATGCAGCCAGGCACCATCGTCAACGCGATTGTGCTGGAGATCAAACCCGACGTCGTCATTGTTGACGCAGGGCTGAAATCCGAAGGTGTCATCCCCCTCGAAGAATTCCAGGTTGATGGCGAACTCAATATCAATGTTGGCGATACCGTTGAAGTGGCGCTGGAAACCGTTGAAGACGGTTTTGGCGAAACCAAGTTCAGCAAGGAAAAAGCGGAACGCATCAAGACCTGGGAACGCCTGAACACGGCTTTCGAGGACAAGGAAACCGTCATCGGCATCATGACCGGCAAGGTCAAGGGTGGTTTCACCGTCGATATCGGCAGCGTTCGTGCATTCCTCCCGGGTTCTCTTGTCGATGTGCGCCCGGTTCGCGATACCTCTTATCTGGAAGGCAAGCCGCTCGAGTTCAAGGTCATCAAGCTCGACCGCCTGCGCAACAACGTCGTGGTGTCGCGCCGCGAAGTGCTCGAAGCCGAGTACAGCGCCGAGCGTGATTCCCTGTTGGAGAATCTGCAGGAAGGCGTGGTGCTCAAGGGCGTGGTCAAGAACCTCGTCGAATACGGTGCGTTTGTGGACCTCGGTGGCATCGACGGCCTGCTGCACATCACCGACATGACCTGGAAGCGCATCAAGGATCCTTCCGAAGTGGTTGAAGTCGGTACTGAAATTGAAGTCAAGGTCCTCAAGTACGACCGCGAGCGTCGCCGCGTCAGCTTGGGCCTCAAGCAGCTGGGCGCTGATCCCTGGGTCGAGATTGCCCGCCGCTACCCTGAAAAGACCCGCATGTTCGGCAAGGTCACCAACATCACCGACTACGGTTCCTTCGTGGAAATCGAGCCGGGTGTCGAAGGTCTGGTTCACGTTTCCGAAATGGACTGGACCAACAAGAACATCAACCCGGGCAAGGCTGTTGTGATTGGCCAGGAAGTCGAAGTCATGATTCTGGACATCGACGAAGAACGCCGCCGCATCAGCCTCGGCATGAAGCAGTGCGTACCCAATCCTTGGGAAGAGTTCGCACAGAACTATCAGAAGGGCGACAAGGTTGCCGGCCAGATCAAGTCGATTACCGATTTCGGCATTTTCATCGGCCTCAATGGCGGCATCGACGGTCTGGTCCATCTGTCCGATCTGGACTGGAACGATTCCGGCGAAGAAGCGGTGCGTCGCTACTCCAAGGGTCAGGACGTGGAAGCAGTTGTCCTCGCCATTGACGCAGCACGCGAGCGCATCTCGCTGGGTATCAAGCAGGCCGAGCAGGATCCTCTGACCCAGTTCATGGCTGAGAACCAGCGCGGCGCAGTGGTCAGCGGCACGGTCAAGATTGTTGAGCAGCGTGGCGCCGTGATTGACCTCGGCGGAGCGGTTGAGGGCTACATCAAGGCCAATGACCTGTCCCGGGAGAAAGTCGAGGACGCCCGCCAGGTGCTGAAGGAAGGCGATACGCTGGAAGCGCGCTTCATTGGTGTGGATCGCAAGAACCGGATCGTGTCCCTGAGCGTGCGTGAGAAGGAAATCCAGGAAGAAGTGGAGATCGTGACGGAATACAGCCGCAACGCCTCCACAGGCCGTACCAGCTTGGGCGATATTCTCAAGCAGCAGATCGGTGGTGGGTCTGATTCCGAGTAATTCGACTGTATCCGTCCGAAAACACTAGGAAAAATTTGAGGGCTGCGCTTGCGCAGCCCTTTTTTTTCCCCTATCGTCGGCCTGCTCATCCGTGTTTGCAGTGACATGACAAAGTCCGAACTCATAGAACGACTGGCCGCGCGCCAAACTCACCTCATGCAGAAAGACGTCGAACTGGCGGTCAAGCACATGCTCGATCGAATCAGTCTGGCGCTTGCATCGCAGGACCGTGTGGAAATACGGGGCTTCGGCAGCTTTGCTCTGCATCATCGTCCGAGTCGCGTGGGTCGCAACCCCAAGACGGGTGAGCCTGTCACCATTCCTGCCAAACATGTCCCGCATTTCAAACCCGGCAAGGAGATGCGCGAGCGCGTCAACGCATCCATGACACAAAAGGATTAAGAAGTGGTTCGAATTCTGGTTTTGATCCTGATCATCGGATTTGCTTTTCTGGGTGCATCAATTGGCTACTTCAACGCCGAAGAAGTGGAGTTCAATTTTCTGGCCGGGTCCGTTCAGTTGCCGCTGATTGCCTTGCTCGTTGCCTCGTTTCTTTGTGCTGTGCTCCTGACTTTGCTGATTTGCTTTGTGCGCATGCTGGGGCTCAGGTCAGAGATCAGAAGCTTGCGGAAGAAATTGAATAGTGCCGAATCTGAGTTGCGAGCATTGCGGGAATTGCCTGTCAAGGCTGAAGCTCCAGTTGGCCAGGTTTCATCGGCGGCCCAGTTGCCGCCTCCGGTGTGAGGCGCACTCACATCAGCTCAAAGAGCTAATCGGTGCTGGACAGTAGTCTGAGTTGGATACTTTTCCCGCTTGGCACTGCGCTCGGGTGGTATCTCGCGACTCGCGCGCCGGGCAGCCATAAAACACGCGAGTCTTCCAGTCCGCTCGCGGGGATCAGTACGCTGGCTAACGATGATCCTGATCAGGCTATCGCCGCATTGCTCGGTGTTGATGAGCTGACGGAAGAAGCCGTCGAGCTGCACCTCACTCTGGGCAGTCTGTTTCGGCGCCGAGGTCAGGTTGATCGAGCGCTCAGAGTGCACGAGGCCCTGCTGTCCAGAGACAATCTGACTTCTCAGCAGCGCAACCGCACTGAGTTCGAGTTGGCCGAAGACTACGCCAAGGCTGGCGTGATGGATCGGGCAGAGTTGATCTACACCTCATTGGCTGATCGTGGTTACAAGCTGTTGGCTTGCCTTGAGGCGGTGGTTCGCATCTTTGAAAATTCTCACGATTGGCCGCGGGCTATCGAATTCAGTCGTCGGCTCGAGGCTGCGAGCGGTGTGTCTCGTACCGCGATAACGTCTCAGTACGAATGCGAGATGGCTGAAGAAGCGCAGCGAAAGAAGCAGGACGTGATTGCATCTGAACTGGTCGGCCGTGCACTAGCAACAGACAAGCACAATGCAAGAGCGAACTTGTTGAAAGCTCGAATTGCGCACGCAGCGGGTAAATGGTCAGCTGCCACGACAGCGTATGCAAAAACGGCAGAGGAGGAGCCGCGCCTGCTTCCCGAAATTGTGCAGCCGCTATGGGAGTGCTGTCGCGATTGGGGCCGGCCGGAATATTTCGTTAATTGGCTGGATGATCTGCCGGATGACAGTCGTGTGGGCGCAGCCGATGTGGTTCGGGCCGAGCTACTGCGCGCTTCAGATATGTCAGCGTCGACATATTTGCTGGATACTTTCTCAGAGCGACCGAATTGGAGCGTCCTGGAGCAGATCGCCAGTATCGATGCATCTGAAGGAAACGACACCTTTGCGCGTGCGTCGGCGGCAGTCAGGGATGCGGTCGTTACGCTTAGTCGCTCCCGGGTGCGCTACCAATGTCAGAGCTGCGGTATGACGCCGGCTCAATTGTTCTGGCACTGTCCTAGTTGCAAGCAGTGGGGGACCGTGTTTCCCGTAGATGATCGACTCGAAGTCAAGCGTCAGCCATTGCCTTGAATCGAAATGGGAACCACCTTGTTGCAGGGTCTGGAGTGGACAGCTGCTATTGATTAGCATGTAAGTCATACGTAATGGCATGCATCGTCGCGAAACAGGAGATTTAGGTGCTGGGAGAATTTTTGGACTACAGGAAGTTGGCCGTGGCAGCCGCTTTGGTTGCGCTGTCAATGAGCACTGCGTTTGCTCAAGGCTCGATCATGCCTCGGCCAAGCACTCCCAGTCCTGATGGCGGGGACCCGCGCAACCAGCGACGTGCTGCGCCAAATTTTGGACTCTACGAGTATGGCCGCGAGATATACGCGATCAAGCTAGGATGTGCCGAATGTCCACTGGGCGACGAGCCCGTCAATGAGAAATCCGCCCGTAGGTTTTTCTGGGATGATTCGCTCCGCGTCAACCTGACTGAAGAAGAAGAGGAAGCGGTGGGCGCATACCTGCGTCAACTATTTGCGATAGTGCAATAAGTGTTGACTCGAATTCCGGCGATTTCGCAAGCTTGATTGAGCGGAGACGCGATTCGCAACGCGCACTAATTTGTGGAGAGGCTGAAGCTCCCTCTCTCGAGCGGGAAAGGAAATGCTAGGAACTTCTCTCCGTTTCCGTCTTCTTCGGGACATGGACATACCAATCTTGGGTGCTCATCTTCTGCGATTGGGGGGAAAGCAATGAAATTTGTCCCGTAGACAGGGCCCTAACCAAAGCTTGAGTCCGGGAGTTTGCTTTGAGCCTTTCGCATGCACGTGCAATCCGGTCCTCAACGGCTCTTATATGGATACCAAGTGTGCGGGCGACCTGCTTTGCCGTGTTTCCCTGCATCAGCATTTGGAGTACTTCACACTGAGCCTTTGTCAGCGAAACAACAGGCGGGACCTCATTCCGGCTCAGAAAAAGATGTCTTAGTGCATTCGATGATCCGCACAATGCCAAGTAGACGGTCGAGTAAATCTGGTCCAGGCGCTCTCCGGCTAAATTTATGCTGTCCCCTCCTGCCAAAGAGTACAAGAACTTTTCCCCATCTTGTGTGTACATCGGAACGGTTATGCCGTTCGTTATGCCAAGAGCTCTTGCGTCTTTGATAAGGGCTTGGGCGCGCCTACTCCTGTAGTCAAGATCAGCCCACTTGAACGGCAGGGAAGAGAGCAGCGTTTGTTTTATTACTGGGTCGATCAGGATGTAGTTCTTTTTTACATAGCACTGCAACCATTCAATCGGGTAGCTACTCATGGCTGCCTGAATAATTTTCCCGCAGGGGTAATACTTCTGCATCGCGACCGCGAACATAGAAAAACCCAAATGCTCGGTCAGTGACTGCAGCGAAACATTGGCATCATCTATAGATTTCCATGCGTGGCTAGAGAACTGTGAAGGCATTTTATTTTTGTCCTCAGTGCTAGTTTTAGTGCAGCGATTATTGGCTGGTGGTCATCAAGTTACAGGGTCGTGCCGATATCGAATTTCAATTAACGGTCCACGTCGGGGCGAATGCCTCAAGAACTCCGGTTCGGAGACAGTGCGAAAATGGACAATACCGGATGTTATGTCTGATTCGTGAGCGCCGCCAAATGGCTTTTTCTCGGTTTGACTCGAGCTATCAGCGCTCCCGCGCATTCAGGTATGCATCTGCAACTGTGGAAAACCACGCGAAGCGAGCCTTTCATCATGACTTTTGTGACTACTTTCGATAAAACCGTATTGGGTTGATGTATTTTTTGGGTTCTCAGGCCATTCGAGGCTATGGCGATTTGGGCGAAATTCTTGTGATGTGCGTCGCATTTGCGCAGTATCTGTCCCACGTCCCTTGTAACGGATGTTGAGTGAATTGCCCCACCAAATCCCTCTGACCACGCTACCGAACTGGATTAAGGCGGCGGCGGCGTGTGGCTTCAGTATTGAATCCGTGTTTCGAGAGCTCGATATCGAGATGGATTGGGGGCGACCGGAAAATGCGACCCTTTCGAGTTCGGACCTAGAGCGCCTCATGCTGGCGTGCGTGCGTCGTGCCAGGGGGCGGCATTTTCCCCTGTACCTAGGTCAGACCTTTGGGTTCGAGTACATGCCGGAAGTGGAATCCTTCATTGCTACCAGCTCCACCTTGAGGGAATCAACGCGTGTGCTCGAGTGGTTGCAGGTGCTGATCAACCCGATGTTGAAGATGCGTGTCATTGAGGGGAACCGATTCGCGTCTCTACGCCTCGAGTGGGACTCTGCGGTGCCAGGGCAGGCTATACATTGGTTTGCAGAAGCTACGTTTACGTCTGTGCTCAAGTTTGGGCGGACCTTGCTCAATGAGCGGGGCGATTTCGCAGAGCTTGCACTTAGCCAGCCCGAACCGCCTTATGCTCAGCAGGTGCGAGCCTTTCTGCGACTTCCCGTCAAATTCTCACAAGCTTTCAACTCACTTGAGATCGATGCTCGCCTTCTTGATGTTGGACTCGGAGGGGCTTCGGATACTCTGCATCGGTTTGCTGAAGCGCGCGTATCCGAGCGTCTTTCGGACCGGATTCGTCCCGTCAGAGCAGAGGAACGTGTTTCGGCCCTATTTGAGCGAGAGCCAGAATTGCTGGCCGGAGACATCAGGCAGGTCAGCGATCGGCTTCACGTTCATCCTCGGACGCTCCAGCGGCGACTGGCGTCTGAACAGACAAGCCTTGCCGACATTCGCAGCAGGGCGAGGATGTCCCTCGCCGCAAAATGGCTGGCCGAAGGCGAAATGGCGATTGAACTCATTTCGGACCGCTTGGGTTTTGCTGACCGCAGGAGCTTTTCGCGCGCTTTTGGGCGATGGGCCGGAAAGTCGCCCAGCGCATTCAGAAAGGAAAAACTGGGCCTCGGGAGCTTCTGAGAATGTCGCGAAAAGTTCCCTAAGGTCGTCATTTGTCATATGAAGTTCCCTTATTTCTGCCTAGATTGACCCTCAGGTCATTCAAAGAGGCAGACATCATGGATGGATCAGGTCCACTCCCGAACAGTATCGTGCAGCGAAAAGGGCCCGATTTCGGCCTTGATGGTGATATTCCCCGCTGGTGGTTCGGCAACGACCCATTCAAGACACGCTTTTTTGATGCGATGTCGTTGTTGTTTCCTGAAGGGGAGCGGTTCTTTATTGAATGTGTTCGCGACTATCGCGATCAGATCAGCGATCCGGTGTTGCTCGGCCAGGTCAAGGATTTCACCTTTCAGGAAGGTCAGCACGGCATGGTGCATACAGCCTACAACGCGCGCATTGCGGAGCAGGGCATCGCTGTCGATAATATTATTGCGCAGGAAAAGCGGATTCTGGCCGGACTTCGAAAATACATGCCAGCGGGTTACATGCTGGCCCACACCGCGGCTGTCGAGCACATGACCGCCATCATGGCCCACGGGTTCATGAATGATCCTGAGGTATTTGAGGACGCGGATGAAAGGATGAGGGCTTTGTTTGTCTGGCATGGCGTCGAGGAGATTGAACACAAAGCCGTGGCGTTCGATGTGCTGAAAAAGGTAGCAAAGGTTGGTTATCTCACCCGAGTGCTGTCCATGGCATATGTCAGCCTGGTTTTCCCCTTGCACGTATTCCTGATCATGCGACATATGTTCAAGGTCGATGGGGTTCAGAGCCGTTTCAAAGTTTGGATCAAGGGTCTGCGCTGGCTGTACGGGCGCCGGGGTCTGATGACCCGCTTGCTTCCGCACTATCTGGCCTATTACCGGCCAAGCTTTCATCCATGGCAGGCCGGTCAGATGGAAACCTATTCGATCTGGCGGGGCACCTATGACAGTTCGGGGGGTGACGCTGTTGCAGCTGCTAATGCACTTCGCGCCGTCTGAACAGGCGAGCGAGGGGGTTTGAATCGGCAATAGATTGCCGGCGAGGGCAACCTGGCAATCTGAGTCGAGTGGCATCCAGCACCTGGAATGATGCCTGCTCGACATCACTTCAAACCTGGAAGGATGCATAAAAAAGCAGCTAGCCTTGTTTGCCATACGCACGACGCTGGCAACACCGGCCATGGCCGTTGAAACCAATTTTGACCTTTATGGCGTCTTCGCCTACTCACTGAGTCAGTACGAATCAGATGCCACGGGCGATGACTTTGATGCTGAAAACAATGGCTCTTTTCTAGGTCTCTCCGTCTCTGGAGAAGAGCGCGGCATTGCTGCCTTTGCGGTGTACGAGCGCGGCTTTGATCGGTTCAACAGTGCGAAAACAAACTCGGAATCTGAAGATTTTGTGCGCCAGTTTTATGGCGGGCTTTCGGGGTGGTACGGCGTACTCAGCTACGGACGCAAGTCCACCACCTACAAGCAGGCAGGGCGAAAACTCGACCCGTTCTACGACATTATTTCCGGGCTGAAGGCTTATGTTGCTGCGCGCACAATTGACCTCGATTCCGGTAACGAGGTGCAGACCTATGCCGTGGGATTCAGCTATGAGTTTGCGCTGGAATTGAACTGATCAGGTCCCCGCGGGT
>TARA_R110000850_G_scaffold16697_3_pt1 | contig 34692 bp, 31 predicted proteins | sample TARA_R110000850 | Tara Oceans TARA_R110000850 (sample SAMEA4397586) | marine metagenome | biome: Polar Biome; feature: [SRF] surface water layer (ENVO:00010504); material: water (ENVO:00002006), including particulate matter (ENVO:01000060) such as... | depth 5 m
AGTAGTATATACACGCGTACACACACCTCTTCTTTGAGGACACGAATCTAAAGCAGCCGATTTACTCTTCTTGGTAATTTTGGTTCTTCCTTTTCGTACTAATTGTGAAATTGTTGGCATATATAATATTTGTTATATAAAATAAAAAAATTATCCCCTGTTTTTAGGGTTGGCAAAGGTAGAAATAAATCTTAATTAATCAAACGTTAATAGATTAATTTTTATAGAACTTATTTTTTCTTTTGTTTGCAGCACGAAAAGACCAATCCAAACGTTAGATTTAAACCATTTAGACATACAAATTGAAAACCTATTTATACGTTTTTTTACTCCTTTATATATATACCTCTTTTTCAGGTTCTATATACAGCCAGAAATTATACCTGGAAATCAAAGGGAAAGATTCTTTGGAAACCAAACAAATCAAGGCATTGAATTATACTGATTCGTTTGATACTTTCAACGCATTAAACAGGGAGCTAGATTCGGTGAAAAACCAACTTTTTAAAAACGGATACATCGCTGTTGAACAGATTGCATTTTCAAAAATAACCGACACCAGCTACCAAAGTGTTTTTCATTTAAACGAACAATTTAAAAAAGTAAAAATTTTCAATACCGGGATCCTGAAAACCTTTGGCATTACAAAAAGAAATATTGAAGCTATTGCAACAGAGGTTTCAGAGGATCACCTCATCCTGGATTTTGTAAACATAGAAGCGTCGCTTCAGTATTTGAACCTAAAGCTGAGTGAAACCGGCGACCCATTTATCACACTTCAGCTCACCTCCATCAAACCATCGACGGAAGAAACCAATCTTTTGGAAACCACTCTTAAAATCGAAACTCAAAAAAAGCGGTATGTCACCGATATTAAAATAAGGGGATATGAAAAATTCCCGAAAGCTTTCTTAACCTACTCATTGGGAATCAAAAAAGGAATAGTGTTCCAAAAACAAAAAATAATTGACAAAACCGAATTGTTGGACAATCTTGGGTTTGTTAAAAACATAAAAGCCCCTGAAGTTCTTTTCACAGAAGACAAAACAGAACTTTACTTATATCTTGAAAAAGTACCCAACAATCTTTTTGACGGCATTATTGGTTTTGCCACCAATGAAGAAACAAACAACCTGGAGTTTAACGGATATATAAATTTGGCTTTGAACAACAATTTGAATTTTGGTGAATCTTTGCTTCTTGAATACAAAAATGACGGCAATGAACAGGAGCATTTTAAAATTAACACAGAACTGCCATATTTATTTCAGTCACCGGTGGGGCTTGAACTGGGTTTGGATTTTTTCAAAAGAGACAGTACATTTTTAACAGTTGAAAAGCAAGCCCTTGCAAATTACCGCTTTGATCCCAGAACAAAGGTGTATGCCGGGTATAAAGATTATGAATCCACTTATTTACTGGATGAGCAAATTGCCGGTATTGATGTTTCAGATTATGAGTCAAAATTCCTGGTGCTGGGCGCAACTTACGCCATCTCTCAACGCAGCAGCATTTTTCCCTTCAAGACATTTATCAATCTAAGCAGTGAAATTGGCTCAAGGAAAAAAGGAACTATGGATACTGGTCAATACAGACTTCATTTAAGAGCAAACCACAGCTTCAGCCTTAATGATGTAAACAGTATATTTCTAAGCAATCAAACCGGATACTTGTCATCAGAAAACTACTTAACAAATGAATTGTTTCGGTTTGGCGGAATTAACAGCATCAGAGGCTTTGATGAAAACAGTATAGACGCATCATTGTTCTCAGTAATAAATACCGAGTACAGATATCTGTTAAGTCAAAATACATACATTCACTCAATAACAGATATCGCCTATTTTGAAAACAAAAACACAGATATAAAAAGCAGCATCTACAGCTTTGGTCTGGGGTTTGGGCTGCAAACCAATGCAGGATTACTGAAACTCAACATCGCCAATGGCACCCTTGAAGGACAGGACTTTAAATTTTCAAATACTAAAATTCATATCAGCTTAAATACCAAATTTTGATTTGAGGTAACAATTACATAACGTTATCTTAAAAAAAAAACTAAATTTTAAGTACAAAAAGTTGTTTTATTAAGTTTTTATTAAGACTTTTGGCACTGGCTAATTCAAATAAATTATAAAAATGAGAACAAAGTTTAGTGGAATTTTAACGCTATTACTGGCGTTTGTAGTGCAACTTACGTTTGCACAAGAAAAAACAATCTCAGGTACGGTGACTGATGACACAGGTCTGCCTTTACCCGGGGTTAACATTGTAATTAAAGGTACAAGTACTGGTACACAGTCTGATTTTGATGGGAACTACTCCCTCAATGCCAGTGTGGGTCAAACACTTGTTTATACCTATGTAGGTTTTGCAACTCAGGAAAGAGCTGTAACTGCTGCAACCACAACAATCGATCTTCAAATGCAGGCGGGTGAAGAACTCTCGCAGGTAGTTGTTACCGGTTTTGCGGTCAAAAGAGAAAAGAAAGCACTTGGTTATGCCGTTAGTGAAATCGCCGCTGAAAACATAGAGCAACGCTCTGAGGGTGATTTGGCCAGGGTATTATCCGGTAAGAGTTCAGGGGTTGTTATTACCAACTCCAGTGGTCTTTCAGGATCTGCAACCAACATTAACATTAGAGGGTACCTTTCTATTAGTGGAAGTAACCAGCCTCTTTTCATTGTTGATGGTGTGCCACTTTCAAACGACACGAATTCAATTGGTAACTTCGTAGACGGTAACAGTGGATCTTCAAGATCACTGGATATCGATCCAAACAACATTGCCAATGTATCTGTACTTAAAGGTTTTGCTGCGGCAACCCTTTATGGTTCTGAAGGTAGAAACGGGGTAATCCTTATTACTACAAAATCAGGTAGTGCAGGATCCAGTGTTAAGAAAAATGAAATTACTGTAACCCAAGGTTTGTTTTTCAATGATATCGCTTCTTTGCCTGATTACCAGAATACCTTTGGTAATGGTTTTGACGGTGCCTTTGGAAACTTCTTTTCAAACTGGGGTCCCGGTTTTTATGCTGAAGGATTTGGCGGATGGATGCAAGCAGGTAGTGGTGTAAACCCTGACGGGACAATTCCACACCCTTACAACAGACCAAACCTTGCTGACGTGTTTCCTCAATTTCAAGGGGTAGATATTCCTTGGCAAGCAGAACCTGATAATGTTAAAGACTTTTTCAGAACAGGTATTGCCAGAAACACTTCGGTAAACATTGCAAGTGGTTCTGATGATGGAAAATATGCTTACAACCTTAGTTTTGGTCACCTCGATGATGAAGGGTTTACTCCCGGAAACAAAACAAACAGAACTACTTTTTCTGTGGGTGGTAAAGCTGAGTTGAGCAATAAGTTTACAGTAAACGGTAGCATTAACTTTGTGCGTACTGATTTTGACACGCCTCCTGTTGCTTTAAGTACAGGTTCAGGTACTATTGGTACAGGTCTTTCTGTTTTTGCAGATATATTCTACACACCCAGAAACGTGCCTTTGATGGACTTACCATTCCAAAACCCTTTTACCGGGGCTAGTGTATATTACAGAGGTGATGAAGCTATTGTGAATCCAAACTGGACAGTAAGAAACAGTTTCATCAACCAGGTTACTTCACGTGCCTTTGGTGCTAATTCACTTAGCTATCAAATTAACGATAACCTGAGCGCTATGTACCGTGTGGGTTATGATGTGTATTCTGAAAGAACAGAAGGTGGTACAAATGTGGGAGCTACTTCAGGTCCTGTATTAGGAGAATACTACACTTGGACTTCCCTCAACACTATTTGGGATCATAATATGATGTTGAACGGTTCTTATTCCTTGACTGATAATCTAGGAATGAACTTTACTGTGGGTGCTACAAGTCGTTATGAAAAGTTTCAAAGAGATGGAGTATATAGCTCTCAACAAATTGTATTTGATGTGTTCAGACACTTCAACTTTAGACAGCAATCAAACACAAGGGGAGACGGAGGTAATATCCAGGCTGAATTTGCACAAAACATTGTAGGTGCTTATGGACAGATTGATTTAGATTATAATAATTACTTATTCCTAAACTTGTCTGCAAGAAATGACTGGGTTTCAAACCAAATCGAAAACAGTCAGTTCTACCCGAGTGCAAGTATTTCTTTCATTCCAACAACAGCGTTTGAAGGTTTGGGCTCAACTAATGGAATTAACTATTTAAAATTAAGAGCCGGTTACGGTACTTCTGCAGGTTTTGCAGGAGGTTATCCAACAGCTACGAATTTAATCTTAACACCTAGATACTTCACACCTCAGGGAAGTAGTGATCCTGTTGCTTCAAACGTGTTCTCAACAACACTGGCAAACCCAGCTTTGAGACCGGAGCTTTTTGAAGAAATTGAGGTAGGTTTGGAAACAAGATTTTTAGACAACAGGGTTTCTTTGGATTTCTCTTACTATACCAGAACAACTACAGACTTGATCGTGTCACGACCACTTGCCCCTTCAACAGGGTATACTTCTACTCAATTTAACTTGGGTGAATTGGATGGATATGGTTTTGAAGCTGATTTAGGCCTTGAATTGGTTAGAAATGAAGGAAACGGCTTTAACTGGAATGTGAATACAAACTATACTAAATACAGATCAACAGTTGTTGATTTAGGTTTGGGTGAGTCAGAAAATCCTGAAGATCAACTGGTACCTTATGCTGGATTTACCAACTTGGGTAATGCTGCTATCGCAGGTGAAGCCTTTAGTACGATGATTGGTTCAACAATCGCAAGAAATGATGATGGTGAGCCTATTGTAAACAGCCAGGGTCTTTATGTTGTAGATCAGGGTCCAAACATTATTGGCGATGCAACTCCAGATTTCTTGGTAAACGTTGCAAACGCTATGTCTTACAGAAACATTAAGTTTAACTTCTTGTTAAGCTACCAGCACGGTGGGGATATTTATTCTGAAACCATTGGTACTTTACTAGGTAGAGGTTTAACCACAGATACTGAAGACAGATTGGATACTTATGTTTTACCGGGTGTAAAAGAAGATGGTACACCAAACGACATTCAAATCAACAACTCAGCATACTACTTTGACGTAGTGGGTCTTCAAGGTCCGGATGAGTTGCGTGTATATGACGGTTCAGTAATCCGTTTAAATGAAATTTCTTTAGGGTATGATTTCCCTAAAAAATGGTTAGACAGATCACCATTTGGAAGTGTATCACTATCTGTAGCAGGTTACAACCTGTACTACCATTCACTTAATACACCTGAAGGTGTAAATTTTGACCCTAACATTGTGGGTACAGGTGTAGGTAACGGTAGAGGATTTGATTTCTTGAATGGTCCTAGTGGAAAGAGATATGGTTTCACCGTTAAAGCAACATTTTAAAAATATAAATGATTATGAAAAAAATAAAAGTAATATTTATTCTAGCCTTAGGCTTGTTATCGCTCAACTCGTGTGAAACAACCGATCTAGATTTATTGGATAACCCAAACGCGCTTAACCCGACACAAGCTGATATTGACTTGTACATGAATGCAATTCAAGCCAGAACAGCTACTTTCACAAACACGTTGGGTAACACGGGTGCACAAATGACCCGTATTCACTATATGTTTGGCAGAAATTACGAAAACGTATATAGCCCTGCTACTTTTAGTGCTGTATGGTCAACTGCTTATGCAGGTATTTTAAACGACATCAAAGAGATGAATATCTTGGTTGATGATATAGGAGAAGGTTTTGAAAAGCACTCTGCAGTTGGAGATGTTGTTGAAGCTTACTTGTTAATCACGCTTGTAGATTATTTTGGAGACATTCCTTATTCTGAAGCATTGGATCTAGAGATTCTTAACCCGTCTGTTGACGGTGGTGCTGCTGTTTATGCTTCCGCTTTGGATTTGCTTGATTCTGCAATTGCTAAATTTCAAGTAGAAGGAAGTGTTGCAATCGCAAATGACTTCTTTTATGGAAATAACTATGATACCTGGATAAAGTTGGCAAACACGCTTAAAATGAAAGTGTATATTCAATCACGTCTGGTTGATAGTGGTGCCATTTCAAACTTTGAGACAATCGCTTCTTCAGGCAACTATATTGGTGCCGGTGAAGACTGGGTTTTCAACTGGGGGTCAAATATCGAGAACCCTAACTCAAGACACCCGTTTTACAATAACAGTTATGGTCCCGGTGGTGTGCCCGTTATAGGCCTTTACCAGTCAAACTGGTTCATGGATTTGATGAAAAACGACAAGCCTATTCAAGATCCTAGAATGCGCTACTATTTCTACAGACAAGTAAGTGATGTAGAAAGCAACGTAAACGATGCAGGTGATGAAATGCGTTGTACCATTGAGCCTATTCCTCCTCACTATGACGCTATCGATGCTGTTTACTGTATCATAGATAATGATGAAGGATACTGGGGTAGAGACCACGGTGACGGTGCCGGTATTCCACCTGATGGTTCATTGAGAACAGTTTATGGTATATACCCTGTGGGTGGTCGTTTTGATGATAACTCATTTGAAGAACTTGACGGATTAAACTTTGGTGCTGAAGGAAATGGTATTACTCCAATCCTACTTGCTTCTACAGTTGATTTCTGGAGAGCAGAAGCGTCGCTTTTTGGCGGATCTGGTAACACAGCTACACACGTTGCAAACGGTATAACCAAGTCAATCAACCTTGTAAGAGGATTCACAGACAGAAGTGTAAATGACTTTGATGCTTCTTTCATTCCTGACGCTGCAGATGATGCTGATTATATAGCTATTGTTACTAATAGAGTAAACAATGCTGCATCAGATGCTGAAAGACTGGATTTGATTGCTAAAGAATTATTCATTACCTTATTGGGGAATGGAACAGATGCTTATAACTTCTACAGAAGAACAGGAGCTCCTAGAGATATCCAGCCTAATCTTGAACCCAACCCGGGTCCATTCATTAGATCACACTGGTATCCTGCTAATGAAGTTACTGCTAACTCAAGCCTGAACCAAAAACCAAATGTATCAGTTAAAGTATTCTGGGATAACAATCCTGACAGTACTGGTGCACCGGGTAGTGGATTCCCAAACAATAATTAAAACATTTTAAACTATGAAAAATATATTTAAAAAAGTAACCCTATTAGGTCTTGTCGCTTTCTTTGTCTCTTGTAGCGACACAGACAGACCAATAGATGATTTAAACGAAGGCACTACAAGAGGTGCTGTTCTTAAGACAGTTAGAGATATGACTTCTACTGATATCCGTATCGGTGTTGAAGGAGAGCAAGTAGCTGTTGTTGTAGACGTTATTGACAGAGAATTTGGTGATTTAACTGAGAAGATCGATGTCTATATGCGTTTCCAGGATAACAATAACGAAGGTGATGAAAATAATAGTACAGAAGAGCAATTTGTGACTTCTATACCTGCAAGTTCATTTGACTTTAGTGGTCAATACCCGCGTGCTTCATACACCGTTACACCTGAGGAAATTCAGGGGTTATTTTCACTTACTGAAGATGACTACACCGGTGGTGACCGTTTCATCATTCGTTTTGAATTAGTTCTAACAGATGGTAGGGTGTTTACAAACACCAATGCTAACAACGTTATATTAGGGGGTCCATTCTATGATTCACCTTTTGTATACAATGTTAACATCACCTGTCCGGTACCTGATGGTGCATATACTGGGGCATATACTGTAACTGCTGTAGATCTTGGCGTATTAGGTATTCCTGTTTGGGGAGTTGGTGATGTTGTTACAATAGAACTAGGAAACAGCTTAACATCTAGAGTTTTTGAAGTTCAGCATATTCCGGCTGCAGGTGTGGGTCAACCGCCTACTCCTTTTGCATTTGATTTACTATGTAACAATGTTATTGTATTCAGTGGTCAAGGTACAGGACTAACCTGTGGTAGCGGTGGTCTTTTCTATGGCCCGGCACCAGACGGTTCTGTTGCTACTTACAATCCTGATGATGACAGTACCTTAACAATTACATTTACTGACAACGAAGTGAGTGACTGTGGTGAAGGTCCAAGAGTAATTAATGCTACTCTTACCAAAAACTAAGATACATTATCTTATATATTAAAATGAACCACCCGCCAAAAGCGGGTGGTTTTTTTGTATATTTAAGCTAAATCTTTATTAAAGGTGAATAATGAATATATCCTCTGACAAATTATTGGCATTTCTCTTTATACCATTCATCATTTTTTCATGCAGTGATTCACAAAATACTTCTGAGCAAATTGAAGAAACACCCTGCGATGCCCATTTCATAACAGATGAAAGTTTAACATCCACAAACATATATCCCGGTCAAACAAATGAGAACACAACAATTGCGGTGTATATCATCGATGGAGATGCTGGCAACCTTACAGAAAAAATAAATATTTATGTAAGCTATATGGATAACACCCCTTCAGATGGCAATAACAGCATACAAGAACAATTTTTTAAATCCATCTCATCAAGTGAATTTCAAACAAATGAACAAGACCCGAAAGCCGTTATAACTGTTGAGCTTCAGGAAATCGAAGATTTCTTAAATATATCCCAGCCTGTTTATACACCCGGCGATGCTTTTGTTTTTCGTCTGGAGTTAGTCATGACAGATGGAAGAATTTTTACCAACAACTCAGAAAGCAGCGAAGCTGCCTGCGGCTCCTTGGAAAACTCAGATTTTATTTTTGAAATTGATATTTTTTGCCCTATTGATGAGAACATTTATACCGGGCAATATACTGTTACATCTGTTGAGCCGGGAGTTCTTGGTATTCCCGTTTGGGTGGTAGGCAGAGTTGTTGAAATTGAAATCGAAAACTCTCCAATATCAAGGGTATTTAATATTGATCATTTACCATTTGCAGGAACTCCAATATTTTATTCTTTTACTTTTAACTTACTTTGTGATAACATCATTGTCAATAGCGGCCAACCCACAGGATTAACGTGTCCCGATGGGAATCTTTTTTATGGACCCGCTCCCAATGGCTCTGTTGCAGCATTTGACCCCAATGACGACAGCATCCTGACAATCACGTTTACTGATAACGAGTTAGGCGTTTGTGAAGATGCCCCCAGGGTGATTACGTGTACACTTACAAAGAATTAACAATACCCCTCTTTTTCAGTAAACTTTAAATTGTGCAAGACGGTAATGCGACGGGTTTTTAATACCTTTACACCATGCAAAAAGAAAACCTTATTTACGGTATCAGGGCAATCCTGGAAGCAATACAGGCCGACACAACTATAGACAAAGTCTTTATCCAAAAAAATGTCCAGGGGGCATTGATGCAGGAGTTGCTGGGCACGCTCAAGAAACAGCAAATCAACTTTAGTTATGTTCCCTTGGAAAAAATGAACAAACTCACCCAGGGAAACCACCAGGGCGCTGTTGCCACCATTTCACCAATAGGTTTTTCCACTCTGGAACAACTGGTCGAGAATGCTTTGCAAAAAGAATCCGCACCTTTCTTTCTCATCCTTGATGCCATCTCAGATGCAAGGAATTTTGGTGCTATCATAAGAACGGCTTCCTGTACCGGTGTAGATGGAATTATTATCCAAAAACACGGTGCTGCCCCGGTAAATGCAGATACAATCAAAACCTCAGCCGGCGGAGTCTTTCAGGTGCCCATCTGTAAGGTAGATCACATCAAGGATGCGGTCTATTTTTTGCAGGCTTCAGGTATACAAACCATCGCAGCAACAGAAAAAGCACATGCTACCATATATGAGACTGACCTCTCCACTCCCCTGGCGGTTTTAATGGGTTCAGAAGATAAAGGGGTAAACCCTTCAGTATTAAAAATAGTGGATTTGAAAGCCAAACTTCCCATGCAGGGTGAAATAGCGTCCTTGAATGTTTCTGTGGCCTGTGGTGCTATATTATATGAAGTGGTTCGGCAAAGATTAAAAACCTAAAAAAGAAACCTTAAAACTAGAGCGTTAATCGTCCTTTTTCTTGAAAGTATATTTTATGGTAATTTTGGGTCTCTGTTTGTATGAGACGTCTCCGGTATTTTCAGGTGAGACTTCTGGCTTTTCTTCTTTAGGGGTTCCTATAAAATTTCCGTTTTCATCAAACTGTTTCATAAATTCATCTTCCTCTTCAATATAATCATCGTGTTCCCAGGCATAAATTTTAGGCTTTTCAATTTTCGATTTAAATAAGAAAGCAAAAAGAAAACCTACAAGCAAACCCGATAAATGTCCCTCCCAGGAAATTCCTTTTTCGATAGGAAAAACATACCACAACAATCCGCCATATAAAAAAACGATAATCAAAGACAAAGCTATAAGGCGGTAATACTTAGAAAAAACACCTTTAAAAAACAAAAAAGAAACCAGCATATAAACAATACCGCTGGCACCAATGTGATTAGCCGGCCGGCCAATGAGCCACGTGAGCAAGCCTGTAAGCAACAAACCATACAACAAGACACGCCAGCTGTCTTTTCGATAAAAGTAAAACAAGGCGGTAGTTAAAACCAACAAGGGAATACTGTTATTAAAAAGATGTTTGAGACTTCCGTGAATAAACGGACTAAAGAGTATACCACGCAGCCCCTCAACAGTCCTTGGGTAGACTCCATAATCATTAAAAATAACGTGAAAACGGATTTCAAACCAATAAACCACCCATAAAACCATGACAAATAAAATGGGATACCCAATGGTAGCCGGTGTAAACGTAAAAGGATTGTCAATTTTTCTCATAAATGCCCACGAAAGCGTGTATCTCGTATAGTCTACCCACTTATATCTTTTAAAGTAGTATTCCAATAACTCTGCCGTTTTAAAGATACTGAAAATGTGACATACTGTTATTTTAATAGCAGCAATTAAGTTATGGATGTAGTAATCATAAAAACAACCTAAATCATAAAACTTTGAACTTTGAATCTTTTTTTGGAACGCTTAAAAACAATAACTTTACACCATGAGCACACCACTGGCAGAACGCATACGCCCAAAAACTTTGGATGACTACATCAGTCAGCGCCACCTTGTGGGTGAAACCGGCGTGCTTACAGCACAAATCAAACAAGGCATAGTGCCGTCCATGATTTTCTGGGGCCCTCCCGGAACCGGAAAAACAACGCTTGCCAACATTATTGCCATTGAAAGCGGCAGACCGTTTCACACACTCAGTGCCATAAGCAGCGGCGTAAAAGATGTGCGGGAAGTCATCGAAAAAGCCAAAAAAGGTGACGGACTTTTCACCACTAAAAACCCCATTCTTTTTATAGATGAGATTCACCGGTTCAGCAAATCACAACAGGATTCGCTTTTGGCAGCTGTTGAAAAAGGATGGATTACCCTAATTGGTGCCACCACTGAAAACCCAAGCTTTGAGGTGATTGCAGCACTTTTATCCCGCTGTCAGGTATATGTCTTAAAGGCTTTTGAAAAAAGCGATTTAGAGGCACTTTTAAAGCGGGCAATTGAAAAAGATGAATACCTTGCTCAAAAAAAGATAAACCTCCGGGAAACCGAAGCTTTAATAAGGCTTTCAGGGGGCGATGCGAGAAAGTTGCTCAATATGTTTGAACTTGTCATTCAATCTGAACCAGGAGACAAAATTACCATTACCAACGATATGGTTATGCAAAAAGTGCAGCAGAAAACCGTGCGCTATGACAAAACGGGTGAGCAGCATTATGATATCATTTCGGCATTTATCAAATCCATTCGTGGCAGCGACCCCAATGCAGCAGTTTACTGGCTTGCCCGAATGATCGCCGGGGGTGAAGATGTAAAGTTTATTGCCCGCAGATTGCTTATCTTAGCATCTGAGGATGTTGGAAACGCAAATCCCACGGCATTGGTGATTGCAAACAACACCTTTCAGGCGGTAACAACCATTGGTTATCCGGAGTCGCGCATTATTTTAAGTCAGTGTGCTATTTATCTGGCAAACTCACCAAAAAGCAATGCGAGTTACAAAGCCATCAATGAAGCTTTGGAAACCGTTCAGAAAACCGGTGACCTGGAAGTGCCGCTTTCGATAAGAAATGCGCCAACCAAATTGATGAAAGAACTGGGCTATGGAGACAATTATCAATATGCCCACAACTATGAAGGCAATTTTGTGCCTCATGAGTTTTTGCCTGAAGAGATCTCAGGTAAAACATTTTATGAACCCGGTAACAATGCAAAAGAAAATGTGTATCGCAACTATTTGAAATCACTTTGGAAAAATAAATATAAATATTAATGCTGCGTAAATCTGCGAAATCTGCGGGAAGCTTATAAGCTATAACACAGAGGTACACAGAGAAGGCACAGAGATTCACAGAGAAAAAATGAAAGGTAAATTAGTAAAAGACAAAGCTACCCCCAGAGGAAAATATCCGCACGTTAAACGTGTAGGTGATTTTATATTTGTTTCGGGAACGAGTTCGCGTAAAGCCGATAACACTTTTGCCGGTGTGGAACAAGTGGACGAAATGGGAAGTATGAAGCTCGACATCGAAGCCCAAACCCGGGCGGTCATTGAAAACATTCGTGATTTTCTGGCAGAAGAAGGTGCCGGCTTAGAAGACATAGTCGATGTAACCAGTTTCCTTGTAAATATGAATGATTTTGCAGGTTACAACAAAGCTTATGGTGAGTATTTCACCTCAGACGGACCCACACGCACAACTGTGGCAGTGCATCAATTGCCGCACCCCCATTTGCTGGTGGAAATTAAGGTAATGGCATATAAGCCGGTGTAGTTAAAGGTTAAAGGTTCAAAGTTTAATGTTCAGGTTATGAATGAGATAAAGAATTATATTAACGGTAAAATGCGGCCTCCCCTTTCAGGAGATTGGGTTGACAATTACGATCCTTCTTGTGGTGAAGTATATGGAAAAATACCCAATTCTTCGGCTGTTGATGTTGAGGAGGCAGTTAACGCTTCCGCGAAAGCATTTCAGGCCTGGTCCAAAACCTCTGTGGATGAACGCAGTAAAATATTGCTTAAAATCGCTGACCTGATTGAAGAAAAGCTGGATATGCTTGCAGCTGCCGAATCCAAAGACAACGGGAAACCTGTCACGCTGGCCACAAAAGTGGATATTCCCAGGGCCTCAGCCAACTTTCGGTTTTTTGCACACGCCATTACTCAGTTTGCAAGTGAAGCCCACGAAAGCGTTGGCTACAATGCTGTGAATTTCACTTTACGGAAACCATTGGGGATTGTGGGATGTATTTCCCCGTGGAACCTTCCACTCTACTTATTTACCTGGAAAATCGCTCCGGCGCTCGCTGCGGGAAATTGCGTAGTGGCCAAACCCAGCGAAGTCACACCGATGACTGCTTTTTTACTTAGTGAAATCTGTATGGAAGCCGGTCTCCCTCCGGGAGTGCTTAATATTGTTCATGGCTTGGGACATACTACCGGTCAAGCCATCGTGGAGCATCCGGAAATCAAAGCCATTTCTTTTACAGGAGGCACAGCCACCGGTGAACACATTGCCCGAACAGCTGCTCCTATGTTTAAAAAACTTTCACTGGAACTGGGTGGTAAAAACCCCAATCTCATTTTTGCCGATTGCGATTATGAGAAAATGCTGGACACAACTGTGCGCTCCTCATTTGCCAACCAAGGACAAATCTGTTTATGCGGTTCGCGTATCTTTGTGGAAGAAAGTATCTACCAAAAATTTAAAACGGACTTTGTATCGCGGGTTAAAGCCCTGAAAGTGGGTCATCCCTCTGAAAAAGACAGCAATCTGGGGGCATTGGTTTCCAAAGCGCACCTGGAAAAAGTATTTTCTTACATTGAAGATGCACCCAATCAGGATGCAAAAATTCTTTGTGGCGGAAAACGGGTTACCGTTCCGGGTTATGAAAGCGGCTATTATCTTGAGCCCACTGTTATCGAAGTGAAAACCAATCAATGCAAACTCAACCAGGAAGAGATTTTTGGCCCGATTGTCACGATAATGCCTTTTAAAACCGAAGAAGAAGCCTTAGCCATGGCCAATGATGTGCGTTATGGTTTGTCAGCGACGCTATGGACCAATGACCTGAACCGAACGATGCGCCTGAGTAATGACATAGAAGCCGGAATTATTTGGGTCAACACCTGGCTAATGCGCGATTTGCGCACGCCTTTCGGCGGAATGAAAGACAGTGGCGTGGGGCGTGAAGGCGGCTGGGAGGCATTACGCTTTTTTACGGAGCCTAAGAATGTATGTATTCAATACGCTTAAAAATTAAATTCATTAAATTTGAAATGAATTCTTCAAATTAAATAAAAAAATCCCCGCTTAAACGGGAAAAGTATATGAAAAAACTAAGAATAAACGGCCACTCCCACCTGCTTCCTTATCCTGAGGAGATTCCGCAGTTTATGAAAGACAAAGGTATCTTTTGGGTGGATAAAGACCGAAAGTTTATGCTTCAAAAAAACTGGAGCCGCCCGGTGACAGATTCCAGTTTCTTCCTCAATGAAAAACTGGAGTGGATGGAACGCAATAAAATTGACCACGCTGTGGTGCTCAACCTTTCACAGTTGTATGGAAACGGCCTGCGTGTGGAAGAAATGAAACAAGCATTGCGCTTTCAAAATGATTTTAATGCAAAGATTCAGCACGAAAATCCCTCAAAGTTTACCACAGGTTTTGTCGTACATCCGGGACTTTTAAAGGGTGCTATGTGGGAAGTAGAACGCTGTGTGGAGGAATTGGGGATGCAGTTGTTATGCCTGCCAACTCATTACATGGATACCATAGGCACCTGGCGTTGTATTTTTGATGAAGAAAACGAAGAACTTTTTGCACTTGCCAGCAAATACAACCTGGCTGTAGAAATTCACCCTTATGATGGTGAGAAATTTATCCTTTTGGAAAACACTTCGTGGCGATTTCACCTCATCTGGATGCTGGCACAATGTGCAGATGCTTATCACTTTCTTACACTGAATGGGTACCAGGATAAATTTCCCGGAATGCGCACCTGTTTTGCCCATGGTGGGCAACTTGCTCAAATTAATCTGGGAAGACGCATACAAGGCTTTGATGGCCGCCCTGACCTTTTTGAAGGGAAGCATCACCCGAGAAAAGCAGTGGCACATAAAAATATCTTTTTTGATACTTTGGTTCATGATACCGGCTCGCTTGGGTTATTGGTTAAAAACCAAACTTCTAAGCAAGTTATTATGGGTCTTGACGACCCCTACCCGCTTGGCGAAATGGAAAGTGAACAACAATCTTCTTATCCCGGTAAAATCCTGGATTTAGCTAAAGAACAAAAAATTTTAACAGAAGCTGAATGTGATTCTATTTGGAGTGATAATGTCATTCAATGGTTGTGTGGCGATAATGAGGATGCGAAACAAAAATTAATAAAAAGGATTAGCGGATAATGGAATTTATTTCTGAAGAACTTGACACTTATGTTGTTGAACATACTCAGCCTGAACCGGAATTACTACAACAATTAAACCGGGAAACCCAGGCTAAAGTACTCCAGCCAAGAATGTTGAGCGGTCATTATCAAGGCCGGGTGTTGAGTATGATTTCAAAGATACTGGCACCAAAAACCATCCTTGAAATTGGCACTTATACCGGTTATTCCGCACTTTGTATGATGGAAGGCATTCAAAAAGCGGGTGTTCTTCACACCATTGACCATAATGAAGAGTTGTTTTCGCTACAGCGAAAATATTTTGATAAATCGGATTTTGGTGAGCAAATCATTCAGCATACCGGGGATGCCTTGGATATCATCCCAAAACTCAACGAAACATTTGACCTGCTCTTTATCGATGCCGATAAAGAGAATTACAGCAATTACTTTGAGTTGGTGCTTCCAAAAATGAAAAGTGGTGGCGTGATTTTATCAGACAATGTGTTGTGGAGTGGTAAAGTTCTGGAAAAACCAAAAAAAGAAGATGTAGACACACCGGCCTTGATTGCTTATAACAAACTAATCAACGCACACCCAAAAGTTGAAAGTGTTATGCTTCCCATAAGGGATGGGTTGACAATAACCCGGGTAAAATAATCAGTGGTTCTTGATGGAAGTGCGCCTCAGCGAAAGTTCACAGCGCTTATAAAATATGTAAGCCAAGAAAGTTCCTATCATCGCCCCAATAAGCAAATCACTGGGGTAATGTACGCCCACAAATATCCTGCTTAATGTAAACAGCAGCGGAAAAAGAAAAAAGAGATACACCCACTTATAAGCCCTGCGAAGAGCCAGGACTGCAAATGTCGCTATCACAAAGGAGCTTGAAGCGTGCCCGGAATAAAAACTAAAACTGTCCGGTCTTTGTAGTGCCCTGATAAGCTGTGTAAGCTCGGGAACACTGCTGGGTCTTATTCTGGCCACAAAATACTTTGTTGTAATCATTAAGGCAAGACTGATTGCCACAACTCCTAAAAAATAAAGCAACACCACGACCCCTTTTTTAATGCCATATACTTTAAATATCAAAAAAAACATCAAAAGGAAAAGTGGGATCCAAAAAAGTGTGTTGGTCACTAAAAGCCAAAAACCGTCCCAGGACTCTATACCTAAATTATTCAGATATATAAAAAGTTCAGCATCCCAGCGTTTTAATGTTTCAAGCATTTAAAATTGGCGTTTTACAGGACCCGTGATATCGTCTATATCTTCCTTGACTTTGTCAATCTCCTTTTGCACATCTTGCGTAATGTCAACATCTACCCCGCGATCTTTTGCACTTTTGGTGATTTCATGTTTAATATCGTTAGTGGCATTTTTTATTTGCCGCATCCCTTTACCAAGGCCACGGGCAATCTCAGGTACTTTGTCTGCACCAAAAACCATAATGACAATAAAGATTATAAAACCAATCTCAGCGCCACTGATGAATAAAAAATGTGATAGTAAAGCCATAGTGCAAATATAGCGAAGTTTCCTTGCGCTAAAAAAAGTATTTTAAACTAACGTCTGAGATAAAGCTGACTCTGCTTTTCTAAAAAATCCATAAGCTTGAGTTCATTATTTTCCCTTAGCAAGTCTGTTGTAAAATCTTGATCGAGAACAAAATAAATAAAATTAACCTGCTCTCCTTCCGGTATATTTAAAATTTCTGAATAATAAGCCTCCGGGAACCTTTGTTGGAGTGCAACAAAAGAGGCGTCTTTTAATTGCAATTCTTGTAAAGGGGTCAAGTCAGGTTGCGATGAACGATTTTTGGATTTAAAAATTAAATCAGCTAAGAACCCAAACGGTGCGAGAATGTTAAGACCCGCAGAAGGCACCTCTTGTAAAGCGCTATTTTCTACCCCACTGCTTTTATCTTCACTAAACTCAAAATCAAATTCCATTTCTTCCCAGCTAAGGTTAAACCCGGAAGCTATATCAACTGTTTTTATACGGCTTACATCCACTCTTATATTCCCTGTAAGGTCATGTGGCCTGACAATTACTTCATCAAGTTGTGTAATTGCAGGATTCACATATACTTTCATTTGTCGGGTATCAACAATTCCCTCATCAATAATCACCGTAAATTTTTGAAACTGCAAGGCTGTGAACAAAACACGGTCATTCACTCCCACTTCAAGGGTAAATTTCCCTTCAGAATCTGTAATAGTTCCTTTTTGAGATGATGTATTGTAAATAGAAATTCCTTCAAGGTCTTCACCGGGAACAGATGATGTAATACTTCCGTTGACGGAAACTCTTTCAATTTGTTGTGCAAATAATAAAAATGGCACTAGTAATAAAATAAAGGATATCGTATTTCTCATACCTAAATTTAAGACTTAATTAATAAATCAAAAACCAAACATATGTTAAATATATAAACTCATGTTAACGCTGTAGCCTTCTGTCAAAATATTTGTAATTTTAAAATCTCACACATTTATTTTAAGCTTTTAAATTCAAAGAAATGAACGCATCTTGCCTTTTTTGATTGAAGTGAAAATTAGCTGTTTTGAGCATGATTGAAGGCTTTTTTGAGTTGCATAGCAGAGCTAAGTAAGGAGAAAAAGACAAGAAGCAGGCTCAAAAGAGCAATTTTTTAACCAATTTGAAAAAGTCAAGATGAGTTCAATAACTAAAACCGCTGTTTCTTCAGCAATAGCCTATGAAAAAATGTATTATTGCAAGCACATCAACACTCTATGATGGAGCATACCTGGAATACCTGCTTCCAGAATTGGAAGTACTTTTTAATAATGTAAACGAAATTTTATTCATCCCATATGCACAACCCGGCGGAATCTCTTGTGATGCATACACTGAAAAGGCCGCAGAAGCCTTTCAAAAAATAAATAAAAATGTGGTAGGGCTTCATTCATTTGAAAACCCTGCACAAGCAATTGAAAAAGCGAAGGGAATTTTTACAGGTGGCGGAAACACCTTCAGATTGGTAAATCAACTTTATAAGCAGGAATGTATGGGTCCTTTAAGGGAAGCTGTTTTGAATGGTGTTCCTTACCTCGGCACCAGCGCAGGAAGTAACATCTGTGGCGTCACAATGCAAACCACCAATGATATGCCCATCGTCTATCCACCGAGTTTTAAAACACTGGGAATTATTCCATTTAACCTAAACCCCCATTACCTTGAGCCGGATATGCAATCAAAACATATGGGCGAAACGCGGGAAACACGAATAAAAGAATTCCACAGCATGAATTCAATCCCTGTATTGGGACTTCGTGAAGGTAGCTGGCTAGAGGTCAACAGTGAAAACATCTTCTTAAAAGGGCAACACAGGGCCATTGTTTTCAAACAGGGGAAGCCACCCTATGAGGCAGAACCCGATACTGATTTCAAAAAATTGAAATAATGGATTATACAAAAATATTAAATGACATAAAACAAGAACTCTCTGATTTTCCAAACGATGGCGAAGTGGCAAGTTATATTCCTGAACTTTCAAAAGTTGACGGCTCAAAATTTGGCGTTCATCTTTATTCCATTGACGGCTCACATCATTCTTTTGGAGATGCTCGAGAGCGATTCTCCATTCAAAGTATTTCAAAGGTATTTACGCTTACATTGGCAATGAGAGTAGTGGGTGATGAACTTTGGGACCGCATGGATGTTGAACCGTCTGGCAATTCTTTTAACTCACTTTTTCAATTGGAGCAGGAAAACGGCATCCCCAGAAACCCCTTTATAAATTCAGGGGCCCTGGTACTTTCAGATATTTTAATTTCGGAGTATGAAAACCCCAAAGATGAAATTCTCAAATTTGTAAGAAAAATTTCAGGTGTGGAATCCATTGATTTTGATGAGAAGGTTGCGCATTCAGAAAAACATCATGGGCATCGCAACGCCGCTCTCGTAAACCTTATGAAATCTTTTGGAAACATCCAAAATGATGTCTATGACGTCTTGGATGTCTATTTTTATCAATGCTCTATTGCAATGAGTTGTGAGGAACTTGCAAATGCTTTTATGGTGTATGCTAATGAAGGAGAGTTTTTGCAAACCGGCGAAGAAATCTTAGCTCCCATAAAAGTTCAGCGTATCAACGCTTTGATGCAAACATGTGGCTTTTATGATGAAGCCGGCGAATTTGCCTTCAGGGTAGGCCTCCCCGGAAAAAGCGGTGTGGGTGGTGGCATCGTTACCATCCATCCCGAAAAATACAGTGCAGCTGTCTGGAGTCCAAAATTGAATGAAAGAGGAAACTCCCTGTTGGGAATGGAAACGCTGGAGCGGCTTACCAACAAAACAGGGCTTTCAATTTTTTAAACTATAACTCATTTATTTTTGGTATTTTTAAATACACATTGAAAAAATGGAAAACACGATTTTACATAAAGAAACAGATACAAATGGCTTGTTTTATATAGAAAACAAAGGGAAAATTATCGCAGAAATGCATTATACATTCCTTGAAGATGACCCCTCAATCATAGTCGTCAAGCACACCGATGTTAAACCGGATCTTAAAGGTCAGGGTATTGGCACAAAACTACTGGATGCATTAGCGGAATATGCACGTAAAAAAAACTTAAAAGTCACACCCCTTTGCCCGTTTGTAGAAGTGCAATTCAACCGAAACAAGAAATACAACGACATTGAAGCCCAATGAATATCATTATTGAAACCCCCAGATTGTATTTGCGAGAATTCACAAACAAAGATGCAGATGATTTTTTTGACATGAACAATGATCCTGAGGTAATCAAATATACCGGTGATGCCCCCTTTGTTTCTGCGGAAGCAGCAAAAGAGTTTATTGATCATTATGATCACTATAAAGTATATGGCTTTGGCAGGTGGGCGCTGTGTGATAAAACATCACATTCCTTTCTGGGTTTTTGTGGTTTAAAATACCATCCCAATCAAAACCTTGTTGAGGTGGGGTATCGCTTAAAGAGAAAATACTGGGGCAATGGATATGCTACCGAAAGTACAGCTGCCTGTCTTGATTACGGTTTTAAGAAACTGAATCTAAAAGCAATATATGCGCACGCAGATCCTGAGAACAAGGCATCTGCCAATGTATTAACCCGCTGCGGAATGGAATACCTCTTTGATATAAATCACGACAATGCACTTGTAAACTTTTATAGAAAAATATCTGAAAAAATAGAAATAAAAGTTATAGACACTGAAGAAACAATAGCAATTCGGCAACAGGTACTCAGGGAAGGAAGTCCCCGGGAAGAATGTTATTTTCCGGGTGATAATTTGAGTACAACTGTTCACTATGGCATTTATGAAGAAAATAAGCTTGCCGGAATTGCTACTTTTTTAGAACAAAACCACCCCGATTTTGAAGGAGCACACCTGCAATTACGCGGAATGGCGATTTTGGATCAATTCAAAGGGAAAGGCTATGGCAAACTCTTGGTTGAAACCGGTGAACAACTCGCACAAACCAAGCAAAAGCAGTATATATGGTGCAATGCCCGCATTATTGCAAAACCGTTCTATGAAAAGCTGGGCTATAAAACTTTTGGTGATTCTTTTGAAATTTCCAAAGTTGGCACTCACTTTGTTATGTATAAGAAAACCTAAAACCATCACAGTTAATGTTACAAAAATTCCTATTCATATTAATTCTCACTATCTTCTTTATATCTTGTAAGGACAAAGTTCAAGTGGTCCCGGAAGTAACGATTGAAGAGTCAGATTTAGACTCCCTTAATAAAATAAAAACAGTTTCTATAGACACGCTGTCACTTCTGTCAATCAGCGACTCGCTTGTTCAAACCTTTTACAGGGAAAACCAATTCAAAACCTTTTGGGTGTCTGATCAGTCACGGGGGGATCTTATCAATGCATTATTAAATGTTAAAAAAGAAGGGCTGTTTGAAGATCATTTTGACCTTGACAGCATTCAAAAGAAAGAAATCATTCTTGAAAACCTTTCTGAAAAAGAACTCATATCCTATGATTTTTTACTTACTGAAAACTTAATGCGCTATATCTATAAGCTCGGTAAAGGAACTGTAAACCCAAAGGAAATGTATGGAGATTATGATTTAAAGGCTGATTTATTTGATTTTAAAACCATATTATTCAGGTTTCAGGAAGAAGATTTTGACAAAGTAATCAATGATATAAAACCCCAACATATCGTTTATAAAAAATTAAAAACAGCCCTAACACTTATTGATGAATATCCAAATGAGAATTTATCTAAAATTGAAATCGAAGATAAACTGGAAATCAATGATACCACAGAAGCTGTTATTTCTATTAAAGAAAGATTGATATTCTGGAAAGATTTAAAAGCACAGGATAGTATTACTCCTGTTTTTGATGAAGAAACAGAACTGGCAGTAAAGAAATTTCAAATGCGTCACGGCCTTGCTACAGATGGTGTTGTGGGAGTGGGAACTGTATATGCCCTAAACAAAACCCCGGAACAAAGAAAACAGCAGATTATAGCAAATATGGAACGATGGCGTTGGTATCCCAGAAATCTCGGCGAAGAATACCTTATCATAAATATTCCTGATTATACCTTGCATGCCGTTAAAAAAAATGACACAACTAAGACAAACAGGGTAATTGTGGGTAAAAGCTCAAGAAGAACCCCTGTTCTGTCTTCCACATTCAGCCATTTGGTTTTCAATCCCACCTGGACCATACCACCCACCATTAAGAAAAATGATATTGTTCCCTCTGTAAAAAGGGACAGGGGCTATCTGGCTTCAAAAAACATGACCGTTTACGACAGGCAGGGAAACAGAATACACCCTGATGACTGGAAAGAAAAAGATGCACTTTCTTATCGTTATGTCCAAAGTCCGGGAGCATACAATTCGCTGGGATTGGTAAAATTTATGTTTCCCAACCGTTTTATGGTGTACCTTCATGACACCAATTCCAGAAGCTTTTTTGACAAGGCAAACCGTTCCTTAAGTTCGGGGTGCGTGCGGGTACAAGATCCTTTTGATCTCGCTGCATATTTATTGGATGATCAGGAAAAGTGGAGTTTGGAAACCATCAATAAATTGGTTAAAACAAATAATACAAAAGAAGCAAAAATGACAAAAGACGTCAATGTCCACCTCTTCTACTGGACTGCGTGGAGTGAAGACGGAACGTTACAATTCCGGGACGACCTTTACAATAAGGATGATGCTTTGTATAAAGCCTTATCAGATTAACCGGGATTTTGAAAGATAATCATCTGAAGGAAAATAAATAAACAAACACGACTTCTCTTTAATCAAATCGATTATTAGTTTACTTTCTTCCCTAGGCAATGAAGGACAACCCAGACTTCTGCCAAGCCTGCCGTGCCGGGTGATAAAGTTTTCAGACACATAATCTGCACCGTGGATGACAATGGCTCGTTCCCGGGCTTTATCATTAATACCCTTTTCCAACCCATCCAACCTTAGTGAATATCCATGCTTGCCAAAATAAGTTTCGGCTGTAGCATAAAACCCTAAACTGCTCTGAAAGGATTCAGGAATGTTTGAGAAGGCACGGGCAAATTCATTGCCGGTATTCCTGCCGTGGGCCACATACGTTTGATGAATAACCTCGTTTTTCTTTAAATCAATTACCCAAAGACGTTTTTCATTAGCTGACATGCTAAAATCAACAACAGTGAGTAAGTTCTTTTTTATTTTTCCGGATTCTTGAAGTCGGTAATAGCCATCAAGGGCATAAGTAAAACTTTCTTTGGTAGGTAAGTCAAAATGACTTGTATTTAAACTTTCGTAAACAATTTCTGACTTTGAAAGTTCAGTGGTTGCTGGTTCTGGTGTATGGAGATTTGTGCTGCTGGAGTTTGTTGAATAGGAAATAAATCCAAATAACAAAATGGGGAGAATCTTGTATATCATTCGTAATCTTTAGGTTAAACTTTTATTTGGGCTTTCCAAAAATAGAAATTAAATTGGAAAATCAAAATAAAAGAATCTCAATTGTACTTATTTTATGGTGTTTCTTAGCTTTTTAACGAAGCAAAATAGTATTTGGTATACTCAAAGTCTTAAAGTTTTGAGAGAATAAACACTCAGGGGAAATGAAAAGAAAATACTTAGTACATTTGTACCATATCCAAAATTATGCATAAAAAAGTCCTCTTGATGATTTTAGATGGTTGGGGCATTACCCAAGACCCCAACGTTTCTGCCATTGCAAAAGCAAATACGCCGTTTATAGACTCTTTATATTCAAAATACGCACACGCACAACTGCGCACAGACGGCCTGAATGTGGGACTTCCCCGGGGGCAAATGGGCAACAGCGAGGTGGGCCACATCAATCTGGGTGCCGGGCGTATCATCTATCAGGAACTCGCAAAAATAAATCTGGCAGTAAGGAACAACTCTTTAATCAAAGAAGAAACCATACAAAATGCTTTCGCTTACGCTAAAAAAAACAACAAAAATATCCATCTTATAGGTTTGGTCTCAGATGGAGGGGTGCACTCACACATTAATCACCTTAAGGGACTGCTCAATGCAGCAAAAGAAGCAAATCTTGAAAATGTGTTTGTTCATGCCTTTACCGATGGTCGTGACGTTGACCCGCATTCCGGTAAAGGTTTTATCAGTGACCTGCAAAACCACCTAAATAAAACCACCGGAAAACTGGCCTCTGTAATCGGAAGATATTATGCCATGGATCGTGACCAGCGCTGGGAACGCACCAAAAAAGCGTATGACCTGCTGGTCAACGGCGTGGGAACCCCGTCAAAAAATATATTGGAAAGCATTGAAGACAGTTATCGTGCAGGCATTAGCGATGAATTTATAGAGCCCATATTTTTAACAGATTATAATGAGCCCATCGCAACAATCGGGGAAAACGATGTGGTTATATTTTTCAACTTCAGAACAGACCGGGGTAGACAGCTCACACACGTACTTTCACAAAATCATTTGCACGAATTCAACATGGCTGCATTACCCTTACACTTTGTGACCATGACAAATTATGATGACAGTTTCCAAAACATTCACGTGGTGTACAACAAGGAAAATATAACAGAGACTTTGGGTGAGGTGATTTCAAAAGCGGGCAAGAAGCAAATCCGCATCGCTGAAACAGAAAAATACCCTCACGTCACCTTTTTCTTTTCAGGAGGAAGGGAAATGCCCTTTGAAGGGGAAAAACGCATTCTGTGCCCTTCTCCAAAAGTAGCAACATATGATTTACTGCCGGAAATGAGTGCGTTTGAAATAAGGGATAAAATCATCCCCGAAATTGAACATGAAACCGCAGATTTTATCTGTTTAAATTTTGCAAACCCGGACATGGTTGGTCATACCGGTGTTTTTGAAGCAGCGGTAAAGGCATGTGAAACCATCGATATCTGTACAAAAAGTATTGTAGAAAAAGCGATACAACAAGACTATACCACAATTATAATAGCAGACCATGGCAACAGTGAAATGATGATAAACCCTGACGGTTCACCAAACACAGCACATACCACAAACCCGGTGCCTGTAATTGTGGTTGACAAAACAATAAATACCGTTAAAAATGGTATTTTAGCAAACATTGCTCCCACTGTATTAAAACTTATGGGGATTGAAAAACCCTTTATAATGAATGAAGAACCACTCATCTAAACAACTAATATTTATGAAAAAAACATTTTTGATACTCGCCTCTATTTTAGTCCTTGTTTCCTGTGAAAACAATAAAAAAGAAAAAGAATCTGAAACCACCACCGTGGAAGCTCAGAATGAAAATTATGATGATTTGCCTGTGCTTACTGGAAAACAAGAAATCAATACCATTAAGGAAGCACCTTATAACAAATGGTTTATGGAAAACTATCGCTACAGTCCTAATCAACGTTCTTTAGGCCCTTTAAAAACAGCCCTTACAGATATTGAAATGACCATCTTTATGGGTACCTGGTGTGAAGACAGCCGCAAACAAGTGCCGGCTCTGTTAAACATCCTGGTCGCCATACAATATGACCAGAGTAACATCACACTCATTACCGTCGATGAAAATAAAGTAACCCCGGAGGGTCTCGAGGAAGGATATAATATTGAATATGTACCCACAATTATCCTCTATAAAGACGGAGAAGAACTGGGCAGGATCGTTGAATATCCCATTGAAACCCTGGAGGCAGACCTTTTGGCTATTGCCTCAGGTGAAGATTACCATCACGCATATTCAGATGTGGAAGAAACATCAGAGAGTACTGAAGAGAACAAATAACTGTTCCATTAATTCTTTGTAATTTTGCCAGCGTTATGAGGCACAAATCACTTACAATTGCGATAGATTTTGATGGGACTATAGTAGAAAACCAGTATCCAAAAATTGGAAAACCCGTTATTTTTGCTTTCGAAACATTAAAACAACTTCAGGAGGAGGGCCACCGGTTAATTCTCTGGACCTATCGCCACGGCAGTGAACTCGAAGATGCCATAACATTTTGCGAAGAACGCGGCATTACCTTTTATGCCATCAACAAAAGCTTTCCCGAAGAAGAATTTGACGACACACAAAGCCGTAAAATATTGGCAGACATCTACATAGACGACAGGAATATTGGCGGTTTGATGGAATGGGGCGAAATTTACCATTTACTCGTCAACAACAAAGGCATGCTAAAGAAGAAAGAAAAAAAGAAAAAAGGACTCTTTTCCATTTTTAAAAAATAACCACGAATTTCTACCCATGATTATACCAAAAACCAGAGATGAAATTGAATTAATGCGTCAAAGTGCAATGGTCGTTTCACGCACCCTGGGAATGCTCGCCGGGGAGTTAAAGCCGGGAGTAAAACTCAATTATCTTGACAAACTGGCAGAAGCTTACATCCGCGAGGAAGAAAATGCTATCCCCGGGTTTTTGGGTTTATATGATTGCCCCTCTACCCTCTTGATTAGTGCAAACGATCAGGTGGTTCACGGTTTACCAAAAGATGTTGAAATTCACGAAGGCGATATTTTATCGATTGATTGCGGTGCCATCAAAAACGGTTTCTATGGTGACCATGCATATACATTCACAGTGGGCGAAGTCTCACCTGAGGTGGAGCAATTGCTGAAAGTAACTAAGGAATCACTATACATTGGCATTCGTGAATTCAAGGCAAACAACCGTGTGGGCGATGTGGGCTATGCCATTCAAAACTACTGTGAAAGTTTTGGCTATGGTGTGGTCAGAGAACTTGTGGGACACGGTCTGGGAAGGACCATGCATGAAGACCCCGAAATGCCCAATTACGGAAAACGCGGTCGTGGCAAAAAATTTATTGAAGGCATGACCATAGCGATTGAACCGATGATCAATATGGGCACCCACAGAATAAAACAACTCAAGGACGGCTGGACAATCGTTACCGCAGATGGGAGACCCAGTGCCCATTTTGAACACAATGTGGCTCTGGTAGACGGCAAACCCGAATTGCTCTCAACATTTGCATACATTTATAAAGCACTGGGGATTGAAAGTGATGAAGAAAATGAATTCAGGCAACACGCTTTGGTGCTTTAGTTTTGAATGAGCGGTTTTGAATGGTGAGAAATAAATTATTTCACTGAGATACACAGAGGTTCCCTGAGACACACAGAGATGGTTGAGAAAGAATTGACAGACAAAATCATGAATGCTTTACAGAAGTTCATACTGCTCAGGTATTAACCTATTTAAAACTTGGTGGATATCCGGTGGGCCTCTTAATGAATTTTCATACAAAGCTTTTAAAAAATGGAATCAAAAGATTTATCAACACTTCCTAAACTCTCCGTGAAAACTCCGCGAACCTCCGTGTAACAACCTCCAAGCATGAAATCCATATTTAAATTCTTTTTAAACCTTTTCCCAAGGCAAACTTTAATCAGGTTTAGCTATGTTGTAAGACCGTTACTGGCACTCTGGTATCGTGGAAAGAAGTTCGAAGACCCCATCGATGGAAAGAGCTATCGCAGTTTTTTACCCTACGGATATGAAACCCAACGGGAGAATGTACTTGCACCCGGTACCCTGTCACTGGAAAGGCACCGCTTGCTGTGGCTGTATTTAAAAAACGAAACCAATTTTTTTACCGCTCCGCTAAAAGTGCTCCACTTCGCTCCGGAACAAGCTTTCTACAAACGTTTTAAAAAATTAAAAAACCTTGATTACACCACGACAGACCTCAACTCGCCCCTGGCAGATGTAAAAGCGGATATTTGCAACCTGCCTTTTGACAATGACAGTTTTGATTTCATTTTATGCAACCATGTACTGGAACACATCCCGGACGATACTAAAGCCATGCAGGAATTATATCGCATTTTAAAACCCGACGGCACGGGTATTTTTCAAATCCCGCAAGACCTTTCCCGGGCCAAGACCTTTGAAGATGACTCCATCACAGATGCTCGTGAACGGGCACAAATATTTGGACAATATGACCACGTGCGGGTATATGGACGGGATTATTTTGACAAACTTCGCGCTGTGGGGTTTGCTGTTGAAGAAGTTGACTACACCCAAAAACTTTCTGAAAAAGAACAAAACCGCTTTCGTCTTGCCAAAGGAGAAATCATCCCGGTTTGCAGGAAAAAAACGGATATTACATAATACAGAAAAAAATTCTATGTTAGCTCATCTTTTCACAACCAGCTTCTTCACCACCCGCCTGCCTTCAACCTCCATGGTTATAAAATAAACCCCGCTTGCAAGTTCGCTTACATCAAACCGAGGCGTGTAAACTTCCTCTTGCTCAAAAGTTTTAACCTGCTTGCCTTGAAGGTCATAAAGTACCACGTTTTGTATGGTGTGATAGGGGCTTGCAAGTATAAAAAAGGACGTTGCAGGATTGGGAAAAACTTTAATATCCCGTTTTAAAACCACGTCATTTAGGGACAAGGCATCACAGGCCGCTTCTGTTTCAACAAAAGTAGTGGTGGCATCTATATCGGGCCAGTTAGCAGTGCTGTAAGCCGCATCGTCAACCAAGATACATTGCAAATCAGGATTGTTGGTGGCAATAAAATCTGTAATAAGGGAATTGTTACCATTGCGTATGTCCAGACTCGTTAATTGATTTGAGTCAATAAATAGATTCTCTAAACTTGTATTTTGAGTAAGATCCAATTCTGTGAGTAAATTATCATTACATCCCAAACCTATCAAATTTACAAGTCCAGTTACATCTATATCAATAATAAGATTTTCATTTAATACTAAATCATTTAAATTATGATTCACGCCCAAGTTTATAATTGATATTTGGTTTTGATATGCTTCTAAAGTAGTTAGTTGTTGATTTGATGATACATCCAAACTCAATAAATTATTATTAAAAATATAAGCATTTATCAGGTTATCTGCCCCATTAAAATTAATGTGTTCCAATTGGGGATTTAATGCACATACCAAATCTACAAGGTTATTATTGGCACTCAAATTTAGACTAACCAATCCTGTAAGCCCGATTGCTAAATACTCTAGAGAGTCAAAATCCTCTATTCCTGTTAAATCAGTGATATTGGGCACTGGATCCACAATTTCAAACTGTATTATTCCATTAATATTACCGGTTAATACCTGTCCATCCATTACATCATCATATCCTTCATTTATCAAAAACTGCTCAAATGCAGGATCAGGTATTTGAGTGAATTGCCCTTGAAGCAAGCCAAAATTAAAACAACAAAATGCTATTAAATAAAACCTTTTCATCATCAATCGTTTTTATAAACTGCCGTTTGTTCTTGGGTACCATCACAAAAGTCTTTATTGATCACGTACAAGCCGCTGTCAAGATTGTCAATTAAATAGGGATCGTTGATTTGAAGGGAGTCTTTTAAGGTGGTGGTTGTATTGGTATTGTAAACCCCGTCATTAAATCGTATCACACTGCCCCCGCCCGGGCTTCGGTTGTAATTGTTATAGCAAACTTCAGGGGTATTGCTTAGCTGGTCTATGACAATGGCACTGTGATTGGGGTGGTAAATATCCTCTAAGTCAAGTGAATATTTGTCAACCTGCTTAATGAGGTTGAGGCTTTGATAACTAAAGGAAGTTTCACAAGCAGTTGGCTCGTTATAAATTTCCGTACCACTGCCACATGCTATAAAACGATAGTCAAAACCGGGTTGAAATAGAGGTGTGTGCAACGTGGTATTGTAAGGTCCTGCAAAATAATATCCACCTGCATAGGGCTCATATAATGAACAAATTGTAGTTGTCCTGTCTAAAAGGTCTTGTTCATTCAAAATGGTTTCCCGCATCCTTACGCCCTGCCCGGGGGTAAAATGATCTAAGTGTGGAAAAAAGCTTAGTGCTGTGTTCATAAAATTGGTGACATCAATATTTACATAGGGGTCGCCCTCATTATCTATAACCTCTGCACTGTACAAATATTCAATGGTTTGTGTATTATAACATACGTTCATTTCTTGACCAGTACCAACGCCATAAGCAGCAGGGGTGTCATGTATTAAATCTCCTTTGGTGGGAGCATTATACTTTGGACTGGTTTCGTCACGTGTGACATTTTCTGAGTTGGAAGTAAAACTAGGGAACCATCCTTCAAGAAGTGTATCACCATTGCAAACCAATGGAGTGTTAAACGTTGATTCAAAACCGAAAGTACCTGTATTAGTATGAAGAAGACCGAAAATATGACCGGTTTCATGGGCAAACATAAATTTGTTGTCTATAAAAGCTGTATAACTCATTAATATATAATCAGGTGACAACGCTGTACTCCCTAAATTATTAACAATTTGATAATTTAACATATTACTTTGAATATTTACCGATCCTCCTTGTGGTACAAATTCAAACCCACGGTACTTAAAAAAAATGTTGTATTGGTTAAACTCAATATTCAAGTAAGCTATTATCTCCAGAAAATCCGCTTCTGTGAGTGTGAGTTGTGTTTGGTTATCGTGAAAATAGGTGTTAAAAACCAATGGGTCCTGAGTTGCAAAATCCATATCAACTTTTCCGGTATGGTATGATTTTTTACCTATCGGGATCGTGTCGACCAGACAGGCAGCTCCGGCTTGTCCCTGACTTTTAAAGGTGAAAGCAAGCATCAGGAAACAAAGTAAAATTACAGCAATGCTGCTAAGAGGTTGCGATGTGTGTGTGTGTGTTTCATAAGAAAAGGTTTTTGTTGGTTGTTAATTTTCTTCAAGATAGTAAAAAATATTTTATATGTTAATTTTTTTAACATATTAAGAATATTCCAAGAAGAATTTCAATCGGGAATTGTAAAGAAGTTTAAGAAAAACCCTCCATAGCAACCAATGTACTTACCCAGATAATCACAGACGAAAAAAAGATCCCAATACTGTTGGCAAGAAAGGCTTGCTTGCGCTCAATTTTAAAAATATAGGCAGCAAGGGTTCCGGCATAAACCCCGGTTCCCGGCAAGGGTACCATCACAAAAATCATCAGTCCCCAAAAGCCATACTTTTGAATGCCTTTTTGTGCTCCCGTTTTTGCCCGCCGGGCAATAAAAACAGATGACTTTTTATAAAATCGCCATTTAAAAAAATACCTGTTTATAGACTCTAAAAAAAAGTTCATTAACGGGAAAACAAGAATATTGGCAATGACACAAAAAATAAAGGCGATATAAATATTGACATCGTTGACGACGGCATAAGGAATACCCACCTTAGCCTCCCCAAAAGGGGAAATGCTAATCAACATCGAAATGATAAGGATTATAAAAGTTTCCATTTGAAAATGCGAAACTAATCCAATTCATCACAATTTTTTACTACTCAAATGCTAAATTTTAGATAAATATTTTAAATTGTTTTTCTCAGCTAACCCTCCCTATGGGACATACCAAGTATAAATTACTCTTATACTAATAAACCAACAATCATTTTATTTTTTACTATTTTTAGGGAAAATATACATCCATTCAAATTCAATAATTTTATGCGTTTAAAAAATCTATTTTTCCTCATTGTTTTTTTTATATCTCTCGGCACCTATGCCCAAATTGATATTAATTACCAAAAGCCCCACGAAGACATCCTCTCACTTGCTGATGCCACCTTACCCCCCATCATGAGCATCAATCACGATGGCACCAAAGCTATTTTGCTGTACCGCGATCAATACAAATCGATTGATGAGCTTTCAGAAAAGGAAATGAGATTGGGCGGTCTCAGAATCAACCCCGTCACAAACAGCTCCAGCAGGGCACGATATTATACCAAGGTGAGCATCTTTGACCCGGCCTCCAAAAAAGAAATACCCATCTCGGGAATGCCCGAAAATGTAAAAATCGGAAACCTAAGCTGGTCCAATGCACAAAACCATATCGCCTTTACCGTGACCTCAAATACAGGGCTCTCCTTATGGGTTATTGATTACAATGAGCAAACAGCTGTAAAACTTACTGATGCCAACTTAAACGCAAACATGGGCAACCCGGCTTCCTGGCTGGCAGATGATTCCGGCTTTTTGTTAACGGTGTTGCCGGCCGACAGGAAAGCACTTATTGATACAGAAAGTGCCGTGCCCACGGGACCCATTATTTCCGTTAATGATGCCGGACAAAAAGCACAAAACAGGACCTATCAGGATTTATTGAAAAACACCAGTGATGAAGAAAATTTTGAAACGCTTGCCCGCTCAGAAATCTGGAAAGTTTCCCTTAACGGAAACAAATCAAAATGGAAAGAGGCCGCCCTCTACCGAAACATCTCCCCTTCCCCGGACGGCAATTACTTCCTCATTTCCGAAATAAAAAGGCCTTTTTCCTACATCGTGCCTTATTACCGTTTTCCTACTTCCTATAATGTCTATGACAAACAAGGAAACCTGATAAAAACCATTGTTGATGTTCCTTTAATTGAAGAACTCCCGCAGGGGTTTATGGCAGTGCAAACAGGCCCCAGAAGCATTTCATGGCGCGATGACCACGCCGCGACACTCGTTTGGGCAGAAGCTTTGGACGGAGGAGACCCTGAAAAGGAAGTTGACTTTCGTGACAAAGTAATGCAATTGCAAGCTCCTTTTAATGCTAATCCTTCAGAATTGATAAAAACAAAGTTGCGCTATTCGGGTATTGAATGGGGGGATGCAAACACCGCCCTGGTAAACAATTACTGGTGGAACACGAGAACCACACGTTCTGAATTTTTCAACCCTTCAAAACCTTCACAAAAACCAACCTTGTTTATAGAACGCAACTATCAAGACCGCTACAGTGACCCGGGAAGTTTTGTCACCACAAAAAACCAATATGGCAGAAATGTCCTGGAAATTAAAAAAGGCAACTTGTTTCTTCTGGGCGATGGCTATTCCGAAGAAGGAAAATTACCCTTTGTAGATACATACAACTTACGCGAAAACAAAACAGAGCGCCTCTACCATGCTGAAAAAGGGGAAATGCTGGAAAGCCTTACACGAATGATCGATCCCGAAAATGGAATTGTTCTTACCCGTCTGGAAAGCAGCAATCAATTCCCGAACTACTACCTGAGAAACATCAACACCGGCGAACTCACCAAACTTTCAGATTTTGAAAACCCGTTTAAAGCCCTTCAGGATATTCACAAAGAAGTCATCACTTATAAAAGGGAAGACGGTCTGGAACTTTCGGCAACCTTGTATTTGCCGGTGGGCTATGATAAAGCCCAAAAAGAAAAAATGCCCATGTTGATGTGGGCTTACCCGCGTGAATTTAAAGATGCCGCCAGTGCTGCACAGGTTACCTCGAGCAGCAATGAATTCACCTATCCATATTACGGCTCACCCTTATATTGGGTAAACCGTGGCTATGTTGTTTTGGATGATGCGGCATTTCCCATTATTGGTGAAGGCGAAGAAGAACCCAATGATACCTTTAAAGAACAATTGGTCGCCAATGCAAAAGCAGCTATAGACGCTGTGGACCAACTGGGTTATATTGACAGAAACCGTGTAGCCGTGGGTGGACACAGTTATGGGGCCTTTATGACCGCAAACCTCTTGTCGCACTCAAATTTATTTGCGGCCGGCATCGCCAGAAGCGGTGCTTACAACAGGACGTTGACGCCTTTTGGTTTTCAGGCTGAAGAACGCAACTATTGGGAAGCTCCGGAGATTTATTATGAAATGTCCCCCTTTATGCACGCTGAAAAGATGAAAACACCTATGCTGTTGATTCACGGGGAAGCTGATAATAACTCTGGTACTTACCCCATGCAAAGTGAGCGCTATTTCAACGCGCTAAAAGGCCTTGGGGCTCCGGTAAGGCTCGTGATGCTTCCCAAAGAAAGTCACGGCTATGCTGCACGCGAAAGCATTATGCATATGCTGTGGGAGCAAGACCAATGGCTTGAAAAATATGTAAAAAATAAAGGAAAATAAATTTTACAGAATAAAGCAAAAAAACCTCCCGTGTATTGCTACATCGGGAGGTTTTAATTTATTCTAGAATCACTTATTTAAACTCTTGCCGGGTAATGGCATTACTTCACCACCAGCTTCTTCACCACCCTCTTGCCTTCAACCTCCATGGCAATAAAATAAACCCCGCCTGCAAGTTCGCTTAAATCAAATCGTGGTGTGTTCACTTCCTGTGGCTCAAAAGTTTTAACCTCCTTGCCTTGAAGGTCATAAAGGGCCACGTTTTGCAAGCTGGCAAAAGGGCTTTCAATAAAAAACGCTTTTGCTGTTGGGTTGGGGTAAATGCTTATTTCTTTCTCAGGGTGGCCAAAATTAGGTACATTTAAAACTACCTCATCTTCCAGGGGAGCACTAAATGTAAGGGTTGCGCTGTCTGTCATATCTTCATTTAAATATTCACAAACTGGGGGAAAATTTGTGCCTTCATAATAAATTTCACAAATCAACGTATAGTTTTCAGGTATAATTGGTAATACGATATCTCTTTCAGTAGTCACATAAGATACTCCAGTGGCAACATTCCCAAATACACATATTTTTAATGTTATTGTATTATTATCCAAATCGTAAACTTCTTCTTCATAAAAGTGTCCATGATTATGAACTGTTGTAACAAGAACATTAATAGTACTTTCTTCAGATGTTGGCGAAATAACAAGTTCAGTTATATAAACTTGAGAGTAACCATCACTAATAATAAATGCAAAAAAAATGTATATAAGCTTTTTAATAATTTTTAGTTTTTAATTAAGTTTTTAGTGTCCACAATCTCACCATTACATACCAAAGCAACGATATAATAGCCACTGCTGTATGATGAAACATCAAGAAAGGTGTTGTGGGATCGCTCACCTTTTCACAACCAGCTTCTTCACCATCTGCCTGCCTTCAACCTCCATCGCTATAAAATAAACCCCGCCGGGCAACTCACTCACATCAAACCGT
>TARA_R110000850_G_scaffold225742_1_pt1 | contig 34374 bp, 30 predicted proteins | sample TARA_R110000850 | Tara Oceans TARA_R110000850 (sample SAMEA4397586) | marine metagenome | biome: Polar Biome; feature: [SRF] surface water layer (ENVO:00010504); material: water (ENVO:00002006), including particulate matter (ENVO:01000060) such as... | depth 5 m
TTTATCCAATATGACAGCAGAATCGCAGGGATCGTTCGAGAAGTGGAGGGTCGGGAGATAGCCATGTCGTTATCGTGGGGCAGCGGGATGATTTAATATTCGGACCCGTAAGTTCTGTGCAACTCGATCGCTTCGATCATCTTGGCGCCGGCCATGAAAACCGCGCCGGTCGTTGCCAGAAACAGCATTTTTCCACCCCATCCGGGATATTGGGCCAGATAGATCTGGCCACGCGCTACCGCACCAGTGGCAAGGGCATAGGTGATCAGAAAAACCTCAAATTTCGTTTTGATAATGAACAAACGTCTGATTTTTCTCCACATGTAATTCTAGTAGCAAGCCCCGTGCCAATCCCAGAAATGCGACGTTTCCTGCCGTAAAATATAGTAAACTGTAAGTTAATCCGACATTAGGGCAGCGGTTAGCCAGCCAGTTCGGATAATCCGCAAACTTCGAGCAGTCGGCTTCTGGCCTTGCCAATGGCAGCGGCAAGGTCCGGGGCGGAGAGCTGATCCGGATGGATCGCTTCCGGCCAAGATTCAGCTATCACTTTTTCAATTTGGTCGAGTTTCTGCGGCGTGGCCATGAAGCGCTCGTCAACCGTCAAGGGGTCGGCAACGACACGCAAGCGCAAACAGGCGGGGCCACCGCCGTTTGCCATCGATTGCCGGACGTTGACCGGGCAGAGCGTGCGGATGGGGCCGTTGCCTGACACGAGCTCGGTCAGATAGTTCCAGACGGCATCATTCTCTCGTGCTTCGGTCGGCAGGATCAGGGCCATGCCAGCAGCCTCGGGAAGTGTCACCAATTGGGCGTTGAAAAGATAGGATTTAATTGCATCTTCCAGACTGACCTTGTCGGCGGGAACGATGACAATCTCAGCGTCCGGCATTTTGCTCCGGATTGCGTCATAGAGCGCCTCGGGCCGTTCGAAGGCCTGTTCATGGGTGAACAACACCCGCTCGTTGGCCACTGCCACGACATCATTGTGGAACGCACCCGCTGCGATGGCGGTTTCCGCTTGCTGCGCGAAGATTACGCGCTCCTGGCCCAAGCCATGTATCCGCGCCACCGCCTTGCTCGCCTCGATATGCTGGCGGGCAGGAAAAGGTCCGCCGCTTTTGCCATAGACATATATCTCGATACCGGCAGCATCATGGGTGGAGCATAAGCGCATATGGTTGGCGGCGCCTTCGTCTCCGAACGGGGATGGGACGGGAGCGTGAACCGAAAAATACTCGTCGTTGGCAAAAGCCAGTTTCAGCTGTGCCAGCGTTCCCGGCCATTCATGGCTGCGGTGCGGCATGGTTTGCAGATTAGCGACTGTGAGATGGCATTTGCCGTCTGGAGCATCAGGAGCGGGCGAAATGGTTGCGGCATTGGCCGCCCACATCGAGGACGCGGAGAAGGCTGCTGCCCGCAAATGCGGTTCTGCGTCCGCAACTGTCGTCCCGAGCGCCGCTAACCAGCTCTCGTTCGGCCGGTCGAGCGGCATGAAAAAGCCCTGTGCCAATCCCAGATCGAGATTGTGCCGCATCTTGGCGATACCCTGCAACGCCGCTTCCCGCGGATAGGCGGTGGCTCCGGCATTGGTCGAAGAGGCAATATTGCCGAGGCTCAGCCCGGCATAATTATGGCTTGGGCCGATGATACCGTCAAAATTGATTTCAACGAGAGCGGTCATCGCGGGATATACCGGATTTTATCACCGACCGAGAGACCAATATTGACGGCCGCCTGTTCGTTGATCGTCACACCATCATCATTTTCGTCCAGCATTGCATAAGTTGCCTGAAAGCTGGCCAGACTGCCGCGCGAAATAATCACTTTCGTTTTGCCTTCGGCAAAAGCGGTGATTTTTGCCGACTTTGCATTGCGTATGCTGGTCACGTCGTCGGTCTTGGCAATCATCGTCGGGCCACCGTCAAAAATATCGACATAGCCGTCATAGGAGAAATTCTCGTTCTCCAGCATCCGCATGGCGGCACGTCCGTTAGGGTGGGGGATGCCAATCGCGGCTCGCGCAGATTCGCTGAGCATGGCTGTATAGATCGGGTGTTTGGGCATCAGGTCGGCGATGAACTGGTTGCCGTGGATGGCGTTGAAATAATCGGCTTCCTGAAAACTCATGCCAAAGAACCGACCGGCGAGCCCGTCCCAGAAAGGTGATCCGCCCGCTTCGTCAATGATGCCGCGCAGTTCGGCAAAAATCTTGTCGCCGAAGCGGTCGCGATGTTCCTTAATGAAGAGATAACGGCTGCGGGCCAGCAACATGCCAAGGCCGCCGGCGCGCTCGCCGGGGTGCAGAAACAGGCCGCCGACTTCGCTCGCCCCTTCAAGGTCGGTGACAAGGCCCAGCATCTGGGCGCTGAACGTCCGGTCCAGTTCCTTGCTGGTTTGCGACAGGGTGCTCAGGCGATAGGAATAGAAGGGCCAGGTCTGGCCAACTTTGGTGAACAATTGTGAGGTCCCCCGCACCGCTCCGGTTTCGACATTCTCCAGCACCATGACAAACAGATCATCGCCATGCGCATTGCTGTCGCTCTGATAGGCGCGCTCGGATCGTTCCAGTTTCTGGGTCAGCGAGTCCCGGTCTGCCGGCAGGTTGGTAAACCCGCCGCCGGTCAGTTTCGCCATTTCGTAAAGATGCTGCAGATCATCGACCCGCGCTGCGCGTATCCGGAAACTCATAATCCTCCCTTTTCGGCGATCCGCATGATCGTCAGCGCCGATAATTGTGTCCGTTCGACCAGACTTTCCGTTATCAGAAATTCGTCGGAGCTGTGGATCGCCCCACCGCGCACGCCCATCGTATCCACAACCGGGATACCGCAGGCTGCGATATTATTGCCGTCGCATACACCGCCGGTCCCACGCCAGTTGATGTCGAGACCGAGTTCGGCGCCGCATTGCTTCACCAGGCCGAAAAGCCTCTCTGCCTGAGGATCAATCGGTTTGGGCGGGCGGCCAAAGCTGCCGTGGCAATGGACGCTGAGATCATGCAGTTTCGCGATCTCTTTCACGATCTGATCAAGAGCGCATTGCGCCAAGGCTTGATCTTCCAATGACTTGGGCCGGAAATTGACTCGCAATATCGCATGATCTGGAACAGCATTATTCGGGCCGCCGCCATCTATTTTGGCCGGATTTACGCTGAGACCATCGCGATGCAATGCTTTCAGCCGCAAGGCCATGTCCGCTGCCGCGATCAGCGCGTTGCGCCCTTCATCCGGGTTGCGCCCTGCATGAGCGCTTTTGCCGGTAAATATGATCGAGAAATTGCCGCTGCCGCCACGCTCTCCGGCCAATGTGCCGTCGGGCAGGGCGGGTTCATAGGTCAGGGCAGCGGTCTTGCCCTTGGCCAGTCGCTTGATCCGCGAGGCCGATGATCCCGAGCCGACTTCCTCGTCGCTGTTGATCATCACGTCATAGCCGATCCGGCTGGCATATTCGCTTTGCTCGAGCAATTGTAGCGCGCCGAGCATGACCGACAAGCCGCCCTTCATGTCGGCAAGGCCGGGGCCGTTCAAAATGCCGCTTTCCAGTTCGACGATTTGTTGGAACGGGTGATCTGCCGCAAAGACAGTGTCCATATGGCCGGTCAACAGCAGGCGCACCGGCGCTTCGGGGCGAACAGAGGTGACCAGGTGCTGGCCGCGCTGGACCTGATCTGCCGTGCCATCGGCGCGCACCGCCTCGACTGGTGCGGGATCGATCAGGCTGGTCTCTCCGGGCAAAACCGAAAATGCATCTGCCAACAATCCGGCAACGGTTGCCAGGCCATCGAGATTGGTGGTGCCGCTGTTGATTTTTGCCCATTCAACTGTGCGCGGCAGAAGTGGCAGGCTGACGGCGCTCTCCAGCATCTCTTGTTCGGGGAAGGAATCTGCTTTCATTTGAAACCGATAGCATTTCGAGCCATTAATCGTAACCCGTTTCTCTTCGACTTCCTGAATCCCGGCTCATCAGCTTTGCGCTTCCTCGACGAGCGTCTGGAAGCCGGTGCGTATTTCTGCCCAGACCGTTAGTTCCTCCGCGCTCGTTTCCGGTATAGTGTCCGAAATGATCGTGATGGCGGCGTCGATTAGTCCCGCGAACCATTCTGTTGAAACGTTCAAGGCATGTTTGTGATGAGGAACGGTGCTGCCGAACATGATCCGGATTTCCTCTGGTCTTTCATACCAGTTCAGCAGGCAATAAATCACGCTCTCAACCATTTCTGCTTCAAGTTTGACGCTATTGCCGAGGCCATGGTCCTGAAAAGATATTTTTGCCCCGGGATGGCTGGCATAATATTGCGTCATGACGGGCTCCGTTATATCACCCAAAATGGTTGCGGCCCGTTCAAGACTGGCTTCCAGAAGTTCGTTTTTTTGTTTCGTTTGCATACGCCCCGATTCCTGAACCTATAAGATTACGTCCGCAATGACTCAATTCTGCCATTTACAAAACGGATGCACAACGTCATATCCCGCCGTAATTCCTCCCCGGACTATCTGCAAATCGGCACTGATACTCGCTTTCAGCATCGAAAAGTGCCTTATCATTGAAGAGGAAATCCCATGTCCAATTATGTCAGCCAGAATGGTATCCAGATCGCGCAGGAGCTGTTTGATTTTGTGAACGACCGCGCTTTGCCGGGAACCGGCGTTGCTCGCGCGAAATTCTGGAACGAATTTGCTGACCTGCTTGGCCATTTCGCCCCCCGCAACGCGGAGCTTCTGGCAAAGCGGGAGGATATTCAGGCGCAGATTGATGCCTGGCATATCGAGCATAAGGATCAGCCGATTGATCAGACCGAATATCAGGCGTTTCTGAAGAGCATCGGTTATCTGGTTGAAGAACCAGCGGCCTTTTCCATCGCAACGGAAAATGTCGATCCGGAAATCGCGACCATGGCCGGACCGCAGCTGGTGGTACCTTCGCTCAATGACCGTTTTGTTCTGAACGCTGCCAACGCGCGTTGGGGAAGTCTTTACGATGCCTTCTACGGTACGGATGCGCTGGATGCGCCTCCAGCCAAACCGGGCGGCTATGATCCGCTGCGCGGGTCTGCCGTCATCAAAGCGGCAAAAGCCTTTCTCGACGAAGCCTTTCCGCTTTCGACTGGATCATGGAATGATTATGCGGGCGGTGAGCCAGCCTTGGCTGATCCAGCGCAACTGGTGGGCCGGAATGGCCAGTCGCTGCTGCTCAAACATAACGGACTGCACGCGGAAGTCGTGATCGACCCGGCGCACCCGATCGGCAAGGATGATCCCGCCCATATCGCAGATGTCCTGATGGAAGCGGCGCTGACCACGATCATCGATATGGAAGACTCGGTCGCAGCGGTAGACGCTGAAGACAAGGTGCTGGCCTATAGCAACTGGCTTGGCCTGATGCGCGGCGATCTCGATGCGTCCTTTGAAAAGGGCGGCAAGACGATCGAACGCAAGGCCAATCGGGATCGCGACTATGCTGATCTGGACGGCAAGGCTTTCACATTGCCGGGCCGCAGCCTGATGTTTGTCCGCAATGTCGGCCATCTGATGAGCAACCCCGCAGTCTTGCTGGCCGACGGGTCGGAAGCGCCGGAAGGATTGCTTGACGGTGTTTTCACCAGCCTGATCGCGATGCACGATGTTAAGGGACTGGGCGAACTGCGCAACAGCCGCGCCGGATCGATCTATATCGTGAAGCCGAAAATGCACGGGCCGGAGGAATGCGGCTTTACCAATGATTTGTTCGATGCGGTGGAGGACCTGCTTGTCCTCGACCGCCACACCATCAAGGTCGGTGTGATGGACGAAGAGCGCCGGACGTCGGCCAACCTCGCGGCCTGTATCCATGCGGTGAAGGACCGGGTCGTGTTCATAAACACCGGCTTCCTCGACCGCACCGGCGACGAAATCCACACATCGATGCAGGCGGGCGCGATGCTGGCCAAGGGCGATATCAAGAAGAGCGACTGGATCACCGCCTATGAGCAGCGCAATGTCGCCATCGGTCTGGCTTGCGGCATGTCCGGCAAGGCACAGATCGGCAAGGGCATGTGGGCCGCGCCCGATATGATGGCCGACATGATGGAGCAGAAAATCGGTCATCCGATGACCGGCGCCAATACCGCCTGGGTACCGAGCCCGACCGCGGCAACGCTGCACGCGATCCACTATCACCGGGTCAATGTTTTCGACCGGCAGAAAGAGGTCGCAGCTGATGGCATTGCGTCGCTCGACAAATTGCTGACCATTCCCTTGGCCGATGGCCATAATTGGTCTGATGCAGAGATAGAACGCGAACTGGACAATAATGCGCAGGGCATATTGGGCTATGTTGTCCGCTGGATTGATCAGGGGATCGGCTGTTCCAAGGTCCCGGACATCAATGATGTCGGCTTGATGGAAGACCGTGCGACACTGCGGATTTCATCGCAGCATATGGCAAACTGGATGTTGCACGGCGTCTGTTCGGCCGCGCAGGTCGATGCCGCCTTGTTGCGGATGGCAGCTAAGGTCGATGGCCAGAATGAAGGAGATCCGCTGTACTTGCCAATGGCGCCGAATCCCGATGACAGCCTGGCTTTTCAGGCGGCTCGCGATCTGGTGTTCAAGGGCGTCGAGCAGCCGAGCGGTTATACCGAACCGTTGCTCCATGCTTATCGGCGGAAACTGAAAGCGGCTGGCTAGGAAAGTAATCTCGCCAGTTCGACGAATTCGGAAACGGCCAGCGTTTCGGGCCGGCGTTGGCTGTCAATGCCGGCCTGCTCGAGGGCTTCGAGTCCGCCGGGCAGTTTCTTGAGGCTTTGACGGAGCATTTTTCGCCTCTGACTGAAAGCGGTCTGCGTCAAAATCTCGAGCTTCGCAAAATCAACGCCCTCGGGCTGGGCCTTGGGAACCAGATGGACGACCGCCGACATCACCTTTGGTGGGGGTGTGAAGGCCGAACGGTGGACCGTCATCGCCAGCTTGGCCTGACTGCGCCACTGCGCCAATATGGAGAGGCGGCCATAAGCGCCGGAACCGGGTTCTGCGACGATCCGGTCGGCGACCTCGCGCTGGAACATCAAGGTCAGCGATTGCCATTGCGGAGGCCATTGCGGTGCCGACAGCCATTGGATGAGCAGCGCCGAGCCGACATTATAGGGCAGGTTGGAAACGATATGAAACGGCCCGTCAAACAGGCTGCCATGATCAAGGGCAAGCGCATCGTCATTGATCAGTTTCAGCTGATCGGGAAAGAAATCGGACAATTCCGCCAAGGCTGGCAGGCAGCGCTCGTCGCGTTCAACAGCGATTACCGACGCACCTGCTTGCAGTAAGGCGCGTGTCAATCCGCCAGGGCCGGGCCCCACTTCGAAGACCGATTGCCCGTCGAGCTTACCGGGAACCGCGGCAATCTTGTCGAGAAGCTGCATGTCGAACAGAAAATTCTGGCCCAGCGCCTTGCTTGCGGTCAGGCCGTGTTTCTTGATCAACTCCCGCAGCGGGGGCAGGATAATATGCTGGCTCAATGGCCGTGGATCTGTCGGTTGGTGACGGCAGTAGCGGCCATCTGGATCGCAGCAATCATCGATCGCGGATCGGCAATATCTTGTCCGGCGATATTGAATGCGGTTCCATGATCGGGTGACGTCCGGACGATAGGCAATCCCAGGGTGATGTTGACTCCATCAAAGAAATGCAGGGTTTTCAAAGGGATTAAGGCCTGATCATGATAGGGACACAGAGCGACATCATATTTGACCCGCGCTTCCTCGTGGAACATCGTATCTGCAGGGAGTGGATCGGTAATGTCCATGCCTTCCTGACGGAGTTCATCGATAGCCGGTTGCATGATCCGCTGTTCTTCATCGCCAAGATTGCCATTCTCGCCGGCATGCGGGTTGAGCCCCGCTATTGCAATGCGGGGTTTTTCTATGCCAAAATTGCGGATCAACGCTTTCTCGGCGGCGCGGGCACGAGCGAGGATCAATCGTCTGGTGATATGCTCGGGGACGTCTTTCAGCGCGATATGAACAGTCATGGGGACAACCCGCAATGTTGGCCCGGCCAGCATCATCAGGGCATTTTCCCGTGCTATTCCACAGCGCTCCGAGACAAATTCTGTCTGGCCGGGATAGCGAAAGCCGATCTTGTAGAGCTGGGACTTCGATATCGGCGCGGTGATTACTGCTCCCGCATCTCCAGAGCGTGTCAGTCCGCAGGCGATCTCGAGTGCATGAAGCGAGCATTGTGCGCCATCCAGCGATGCCTCTCCCGGCACGGCCGCCGCTGCTTCATGAATGTGGAAGACAGGCAATGCTTTGTCAAACATCTCGCGAGCCTGCATCGGCTGTTCAATTTTCCGGGCAGGAACACCGGGGAGATTCTCGAAATCGGCAAAATTGCCGATGGCAAAAAATGGTTTCAGACCGGCTTCTGCTCGCTGTTTCCAACTCTTGCCTATGATCTCAGGCCCAATACCCGCCGGATCGCCGCAAGAAACTGCAAACGGTTTGGCATTCCAGTCTGTCATTAATTATATTCGATGATCGCGTCGCGTCTCAGATCCCGCAAATAAATCTGGGCCCGTTTGTTGACGCGGTCATTTTCCAAACGAGACATGATGTCATCAAAAGACGGGGCTGAAGCATTTTGCGGATCATCGCGCCCGCACAGGATAAGTACGCGAACGCCATCCTCAACCGAACCAAACGGCTGGCTTGCTTGACCGATTTGTAGTTCCCCGATCGTTCCTTGCAAGGCGGCGGGCAGGTCGCGAAGTTTCACCTGGTCGTTGTCGACGACGCTGGCACCCAGTTGCGCAGCAACTTCATTGGCCGCTCCGCAGCCCTTGATGCTCTGTGTCGCCTTAGCAAATTTTTCGGCCTGTGCAGCAGCTTGTGATTCGGTGATCCCAGCCGGAAAGCTAATTGCCAATTGCTTTAGACTAAGCAGAGCATTGCGGGGATCCGCGGTAAGCACCTGCCGGGAGTCAATCAGATAGAGGATCGAGAAGCCGCCTGGTACGTCGATCGGTCCGACAACCTGTCCGACCTGCATCTGTTCAGCGGCATCAGCAAGCGTCTGTGGCAATTGAGCGGGACGGACCCAGCCAAGGTCACCGCCGGTTGCTGCGGTCGAGGCTTCCGAAAACTGCCTGGCATATGCAACAAAGGAACCGCCTGCGCGGATCTGCTCCAGGATATTTTGCATATTTTTGACGACCTGTTCCGCCGTTTCCTGAGAGGCAGACATATAAATTTCGCCGATACGAAATTCGCTTGTACCCTTGGAGGCGTTCAAGCGTTCTATAATGGTGTTTACCTCTTCATCACCGACGTTGATGAATGGCTGGATATTACGGCGAAGCAGACGGCTCCAAGCCAGCTCGCCCTTGATTTGGCGCTTCAGGGTATCGGTGGAAGAGCCTTGGGTCCTCAGATATTGATCAAACGCGCCGACGTCCTGTTTGAAATTCTGTTGGGCTACTTGGCGGAAAGTTGCTTCAACCTCTGCTTCTCCAATGTTGATTTCATTGGCCTCCGCTTCTTGAATCTGCAGCGTTTCATCGATCAGGTTTCGCAACACCTGAAGTCGCAAGCGCTGTATCTCTTCATCAGAAACTTCGCCGCCATTGGCTGCGATAATCAGTGCCAGACGATGGCCGACATCGGTTCCGGTTATGATATCGCCGTTGACTATCGCTGTAGCGCGGCGAACATTCGGGTCATTTTTGCCGAATATTGTCAATTCGTCGGGAATATCCAACCCGGTTTGCGGCAACGAAGCATCTGCAACGGTTTGACTTGCGGATGGAGAAGCCCCTGCAATGGCAAGCGCAGCAATCAACGTTGCCTTGGTTTTAAAACCCTGAATTTTCATATTCAATAAATTCATTTCTTGTATCTTCTCAACTACTAAGAGTTATTTTCATGCGGCAAATACCAGTTGTCTGCTGAACCCAATATGAGCGGGTTACCGCGTTTGAAAGTCCTTTACACGCCCAGATTGCGCAAGGCCAGCCGGAACAGAAAAGTACTGCCGCGCTGGGCATCGCCGGTATCCTCATAGTCATAACGCCATGTGACGCCCATCGAGAGACAGCCGTCATCATAAGCGACACCAAGACGATGTCTCACTGGATCATAGCCGTCCGCTATCGAAAGAGGGTCCTCGCTACGATCCGTCAGATCGATGATGGCAGAGCCGAAAACGGACCAATATTTATCAATCTGATAGCGGCCGCCGATTCGAACCTCTTCGCGATCACTAAGATCTTCAAGTCCTGACCCGATATTGCGGTTTAGGCGCAGATATCCGATTTGAGCATAAGTGCTTTTCGAACCGACAGTCGCGTCGATCTCGTTGCGCCGTACAGCAAGATTGTCCTTGTCCAGCCGAAAGCGGTGTGTGAATTTCACGACGTCCTTGAACCGGACATTGGTCCGGCCAACGATATCGGAAAATCGATCGGACAGGCCTGTGCCGTCCGGGACGATATTATCGTTATTTTCCAGCCGATAGCTCTGGCCAACGATCATGTTCAGTTGCAGATTCGGACGATTGATTTCCCATTCTGCTCCATAGGTCGCCCGGACATTGTCCTCATAGCGATCATAGCCGGGAAAGCGGTTGAGAGCGAAAAGGTTGCTGTCTTCCAGATCAACGGCACGGGAATCTTCATTCGGAAGCGAGAGATTGGCCAAGCCCGGCGTCGCTACAATCTGAAAACGCGGTGTGATCGTCTGCGTGCCGCCAAAAGCCTCGCCGATGAGTGGCCATTTCACATCAATAGCAGCTGTCGCAATTGCCCTTGTCTGCCAACCGCCATTACCACGATAGATAGCAGTTTCGTTGAGCGCATTGTCGTCACTATGATATACATCGCCACGCACAAAACCGGTGAAGGTGATTTCTTGCCCCCAATCGGTGAGTTTTCTCAGATCCCAGCGGGCAGAGCCAAAGGCGCGTTGCGTATCCTGGCCCTCGCTGCGACCTATCGCCAGACTATTTGCCTGCAGCTGCAGGCGACCGCCCAGAATCGGATCGTCAAAACGCTTCCGATAATCAATGACAGGCAGAGCGACGGGAACCCGGTTTTGCGGATCGTCCACGCGTAGTGTCTGAAACGCCCAGCCAGCAAATGAAAAATAGCTGCTGTTGCTGATCCGTTCTAGGTTGATCGTTGAACGGAGGCTGTCGTCGTCACTGATATCGTAACGCCGCAGGAACGTGCGATCTGAGGCGATGCGAGCTGATTGGGAAACAGTCCATTTATCGTCGAGCCGGAACCGCCCGTTGGTCGCAAAATAGCCGCGAAAATCACTTTCGGCGTTGGGTATTGTCGCTGAGGCACCGGTCGCGATGCGCGAACTATATGTCGCATATCCGGTAATTTGAAATGCACCTTTTTCATCAAGGCTGCGAAACGTCCCGCTGACAAGGGGTGCAACATCGGTAAATACCTGCGCGGTGACGGTGGCATCCTGATTGGGAGCTATATTGAAATAATAAGGCACTGTTACGCCAACGCCGTTCACCGAGTCGAATTTAACACCCGGAACCAAAATGCCACTGCGGTTCTCGTCACTTATGGGGTGTGATAGGCCGGGCAAAGGTATGACGGGCAACCCAAAAATTTCGATGCGAGCGCCTTCATATTTTACTCGCTTTTTAACCGGATCGTAGATCACCTTAACAGCCTTGATCTGCCAGCTAGGGCTTTTCGGGCATCCTTCTTCGGTTGTCACTGCACACGCAGTATAGGCTGCATTATGGAGTGCAAGCGTACCATCTGCAAAACGTTCGCTTCGTTGCGCGGCCAATCTGCTGCCATCGTCAAGAACAAGCAGAAGATTGTCGATGGCCCCGTCTCGCAGGCTATCGGTCAATTCAATCCTGTCACCGTAAGCCACGTCACCATCGGGACTGATTGACCGGATGTTGCCCTCTGCGACGACCAATCCGGTTTTTCGGTTCCATACAACCTGATCAGCACGCAGCTTATAGCCGTCGCGATTGAGCATTACATTGCCCTGAGCGGTAACGACGTCGTTGGTGAAATCATAATCAAGCGTGTCAGCCTTGAATTCGATCTCGTCTTTTTGCTGATCAGAGGTCGTGATCGCGTCTACCGGTGTTTGGCCGATCGCCGGAACCGGCGCTACAGCAGCCAAGACTAGAGTGAAAAGGGCGGGTGAAGATTTCATCGACTGGCTCAACCTGCTTTTGGCCCCATTTCGGACAGTATTAAATATCGCGCTGTCCATCTTCCGAATGCCTATTGCACCAGTTTGCTTGGTCTGCAAATTTTCTTTGCCAGATTCTGATGAACAGATGCTTGACCCAAAAACCAAGACGGTGCAGCAACGCCCCACGATAGGATGAATGTCGACCGGATCAGGAATGAGTCGGTTCGACGAGTGGACCCATAAGGCTTTTCACTCTTCAAAACACAAAAATAAGGACAGTTTCCCGATGAATTTTAACTTTGCCAACGAGCGGCCTACGGATGCTGATGCGATCATCTTTGCGATCACCAAAAATGGTTTGAATGAGGTCGAGCTTAAACTGGAGCAAGCAAGCACCGTGAAAGCGGCTGCGCAAGCGGCCCGGTTTGAAGGGAAACTTGGCGAAGTTTTTGAAATTTTCGTACCCGAGGCAGGTACGGTTTTGCGGATAGTGTTGACAGGCTTGGGCAAAGGCAAGGCTAAGGATGCCGAATCTGCTGGTGGTTCAGCCATAGCCAAAATTCTTGCGTCCGGTGCCAAGCACGCCGTTATCGAACCATCAGGTCTGGACGAGGAACATCTGTCCCGACTGCTCTTCGGTGCAAAATTGCGCAGCTGGCGGCATGATAAATATCGTACAACCATGCCCGAGAAGCAGAAGGTCACGCTCGAGAAAATCACGGTACTTGATCAGGACATGGCAACCGCAAAAGCTTGGCAGGATCTTTCTGCTGTGGCGGACGGGGTTGCCCTGACTCGCGAACTGGTCGCGGAACCGGCGAACGCTATCTACCCTGAAAGCTTCGTCGCCCGTTGTGAAGAATTGAAAGAGCTTGGTGTCGAATTCACCGTTCTCGGCTGGGATGAAATGGAAAAACTCGGCATGGGCGCGCTGCTTGGCGTATCTCAGGGCTCGGAACGTCCACCACGTCTGCTCGCGATGCGCTGGGACGGCACCAATGGTGCGCAGAAGACACCGCTCGCTCTGGTCGGCAAGGGCGTCACGTTCGACACCGGCGGGATTTCATTGAAGCCGGGTGCCGGCATGGAAGAGATGAAATGGGACATGGGCGGCGCTGGAGCCGTTGCCGGAACCATGAAAGCGCTCGCTGGCCGTAAAGCCAAGGCGCATGTCGTCGGCGTTTGCGGGCTGGTCGAAAATATGCCGGACGGCAAAGCACAGCGCCCTGGCGATGTCGTGACCAGCATGAATGGCCAGACAATCGAAGTGATCAACACCGACGCCGAAGGGCGGCTGGTATTGTGCGACGCGATGCACTGGACACAGGAAACGTTCAAACCGGAAGTGCTAATCGATCTGGCGACCCTGACCGGTGCGATGATTATCGCGCTGGGTAATGAACATGCCGGTTGTTTCAGCAATGATGATGACCTCGCCGACGACCTCATCGATGCGGGTAAGGAATCCGGTGACCCGCTGTGGCGGCTGCCGGTTGGTCCAGCTTATGACAAGCTGATCAACTCGCCAATCGCCGATATGCAAAACGTCGGGCCGCGCGGGGCAGGGTCGATTACCGCAGCGCAATTCCTCAAGCGTTTTGTTAAAGATGGCGTGAAATGGGCGCATCTCGATATTGCGGGCATGGTGTGGGCAGATAAACCCAGCGCGGTTTGGGAAAAAGGCGCTACCGGTTTTGGTGTGCGTCTGCTCAACCAATATGTTGCTGACCATTTCGAAGATTGATCCGGTTATAATAATGCGGCGAATCTTGAGTCGGAAGTCATGCGGTGCGGGTTGATTTTTACCATCTGACTCGCGATCCAGCGGAGAAGCTGGTGCCGATGCTGGCGGGCAAGTCACTGGACGCTGGGAAACGGGTTTTGCTGTTGTCGCGGGACGAGGCTGGCTGTGTCGCGCTCAGTAATGCCCTGTGGCGCGATGACCCGACTAGCTTCCTTGCCCATGATTTCGGCGGATCAGAACGGCAGGCGGATCAGCCGATCCTGGTTTCCGATCAATGCGAGCCGGAGAACGGAGCTCCCTATATCATCCTTTCCGACGGCCTGTGGCGAGAAGCGGCGCTGGCGTTCGAGCGCGCATTCTTCCTGTTTACTGTTAACCAGATCGACCATGCGCGCACCGTCTGGCGGGAATTGACCGCTAATGATGTTGTCACCCCGCGCTACTGGAAGCAGGATGGCGGGCGCTGGGTAGAGGGCCCTTGACCCGGCTCGCTTAAATGCACCGCGATTTGCATGGTCGGGTTTGCGCTGGTCCGGATTGTCTCGTATATCGCGAACCGGTCGTGCCACCATTTCCGGAGCTTTCCCGATGCACAAATACATTGTCCTGCCGCTGAGCCTAGCAATTGCTGCCTGCGGGAGCAGCGACGAAGAAATGGCTGCAGGTTCGTTTGACAACGGCTATGGTGGAGCGGGCAGCTATGCCCCAACCGGGGAGGAAGCGAATAGCCAAACCGTCGTCAAGGCCAACCAGGGCATGGTGCGGATTGCAATGGGTGACAAGGCAGCCGAAGATCTGCCGATGGATATCAAACTCTATCCCGGCGCTGATATCCAGACCAGCATGGCGGGTGCTGGCGAGCGAAAATCCGGCGCGATGGTGGTCTTTACGACCAGCGATAGCGCAGAAGATGTTATAGACTTTTATCGCAAGGAATTGGAAAGCAAGGGAATCGGTTTCAAAAAAGAGATCAGGTCCGGCGACAAGCGGACGATTAGCGGTGAACGGACGAGCGGTGAGGGGGTTCATGTCTCCGTGACCAAATCGCCCGATGGTACCACGACCGCGACAATTATAGCCAGCGACGCCAGCTAGCTTTCAATCGAAAACTTGCCATGCTGCAGTGCAGCGGCTAAGGGCGGCCCGACTTTTGATTATCCCTACATTTATGGAGCATTATCATGGCCGTGACACGGACATTTTCGATCATTAAACCGGACGCTACTCGCCGCAATATTACTGGTGCTGTCACCAAGATGCTGGAAGAAGCCGGACTGCGCGTCGTAGCTTCCAAGCGTATCCACATGACCAAAGCACAGGCAGAAGGCTTTTACGCAGTTCACAAAGAACGTCCTTTCTTCGGCGAACTGGTCGACTTCATGATCAGTGGCCCATGCGTCGTTCAGGTTCTCGAAGGCGAAAATGCGATGCAGGCCAACCGCGATATCATGGGTGCGACCAATCCTGCTGATGCTGCTCCGGGCACGATCCGCAAGGAACTGGCCGAAAGCCTTGAAGCCAATACGGTTCACGGTTCCGATAGCGATGAAAATGCAGCGATCGAAATCGCCTATTTCTTCAACGAAGACGAAATCGTCGGCTAAGCCCCACGTATTTTGTGACGTTTAAAAACGCCCGGTTGCAAATATTGCGGCCGGGCATTTTTGTGGGTTATCGGGAAAAAGGGGGAGGCAAGCCGGTTCCACTCGCGACGACAAATTCTCGCCGCGAGATTTATCTGAAACTTCCTGACAACTGATAAAATTTGCGTGTAGCGTGCCCCCAAGAATCTACGCCCTATTTGAAGGAATTTTCCCCGTGCAAAACAATCTATTTTCCATGCATGACAAAGTCTGCGTTATCACTGGAGGTTCCAGGGGGTTGGGGAAAGCGATGGCACGCGCCTTCCTGGAGGCAGGAGCGAAAAGAGTATATATCACTGCTCGTAAACCCGAAGAATGTCAGCAGACCGCCGACGAACTGTCCGGTCTGAGCGAGAACGGCGAATGTGTGGCACTTCCCGGCGACATGAGCAGCGGGGAAGGTATTATTGGCTTCGCCAAGGCGCTGGCGGAACGGGAAGATCATATCGATGTGCTCGTTAACAATGCCGGCACCGGCTGGATGGCGCCGGTGGAAGAATTTCCCGAAATAGGCTGGGACAAGGTCATGGACCTTAACGTGAAGACGCCGTTCTTCCTCACCCAGCAGCTTTTGCCATTGTTGAAAGCAAGTGCGACGCCCGAGAAAAGCGCGTCCGTCATCAATATTGGATCGATAGCCGGAATTATGGGGAGTGCGGCAAGCGGCATTAGCTATGGTACGTCCAAGGCGGCCATTCACCAGCTAACCCGGAACCTTGCCAGCCTTCTCGCCGATGATAACATCCGGGTGAATGCCATTGCCCCAGGGCGTTTCCATTCAAAAATGACCATTTCAGTTGAGCAAGATAAAGAACAATATGAACGGGAAATCAAAATGATACCGCTGCACCGATGGGGGCATGATGAGGATATAATGGGACCGGCACTCTTGCTGGCGAGCAACGCCGGGGCCTTCATGACCGGCGAAATCATCACGGTCGATGGCGGGTATCTGCTAGTTTAGAAAAACCAACGGAGCAGACGATCCGGCTACATCCAGATCGTCTGCTCTGTGGACATGACAGCGCTCAAGGCGACAGAATAACTAGCTGTCTCCCGCGTGATTCCCCAGTGTTATCGCCGAACTGGTCGCTTCTTCTGAGCGTTCCCAGTCGTGGACTGCGTTGCGCCGAACGATGATCCAGCTGTCATCCCGTCTTTCCAAAGTGTCGCAATAGCGGCCGGCAACGATCCAGTCGATGGCCTTGCTGCTGCCGTTGCAAGCATGGAAATCCGGATTGCCAGCTTCGATATAGTGATAAGCGACAAAATTGGCTTCGGTGGTGGCGCTGTGGCCGTCCTCCGACAGCGCGATATGGATATTCGCGAGCGAGTGGTGGGTGCCGGGGATATTTTTCAGCGTTTCACTGGCAAAGCCGATAAATTCGTCCGGTGGACCTTCGTAATCGCCATGTTTGTGGACATGGTCATCGGCAAAGCAGGAGCGGACCAGCGGCCAGTCGCGGCGGTCGATGCCCTTGCAATAGCGATGCAGGACATCGCGGATTTCCTCGCGGGCCGACAGTTGCTCCAATGTGTACATTCTTGATATCTCCTAATTTTGTCAGTCGTTATTATTTGACTCCGGTTCTAGCCTGAAACCAATATCTGATGAGGAGATAAAGCATGGGCAGACTGCAAGGCAAAGTGGCAATAATAACAGGTGCGGCCAAAGGATTGGGTGAAGCCGATGCCCGGATGTTTGCGCGCGAAGGTGCGACAGTCATCCTGACAGATATGGATGCCGAGAATGGTAATCGCGTCGCGGGAGAAATTGGCGGCGCCGCCGAATTCCAGCTCCAGGATGTCGCTGATGAACAGGGATGGGAGGATTTGATTGCCGATGTCGTCTCCCGTCATGGGAAACTCGACATATTGGTCAACAACGCCGGTGTTGTTGAACCCGGAACGATCGAGACGCAGACCGCAGAGGAATATCGCTTTGTCATGTCGGTGAGCGCTGATGGCGCTTTTTTCGGCTGTAAATATGCAGTGCCTGCGATGAAAGCCTCGGGCGGCGGGGCGATTGTCAACATGTGTTCGATAGCGTCGATCGTCGGCGAGCCGATTGTGGTTGCTTATGCCATGGCAAAAGGGGCGATCGAAAGTCTGACCCGGAGCGTCGCCGTGCACTGCGCCAACAATAAATATAATATTCGCTGCAACAGCGTACACCCTGCCGGTATCCTGACTCCGATGGTCATGGACATCGGACCGAAAGTTATGGGGCGCGATGATCTACGCCCGGCAAGCGACGGACCGGCACCCAGCGCCCTTGGCGCTCCGGATGATATCGCCAATACCGTGTTGTTTCTGGCGTCGGACGAAAGCAAATTCATCAATGGGGCAGCCATTCGCGTCGACAATGCGAAGTCCGTGATGGAGGGCGTGGTTCCCTGATTCATTGATCGAGAGTGACGTCAGGATTGCCGCTCTCGATCTCATTTGAGTCTTTCTCTCGGCGCAGATTCAGGTCTGCGTCGCCGATAGTTTATGTCATTGCTCCGCGCGACAAGTGACCCTTAATCCGATCATTCGCTTTTCGACGATTGTCGGGCATAGTGAGCGTCATCCAGTGATACTGATCCTTCCTCGTCCTATTTGCTGAAATAGCTGACGCTGAACTCGTCTTGATGTGTAGTGATACGCCTGTTTACGTTGCGTAAAGGATGATACGCTAGCGTCCTTCCAGGGTCTAAAATCAAAGTTTCTGGAAATCGGCACGCTAATAATGATGAAATTGCGTTATCTGTTGTGGCTACTCCTGATCAGTCCGTTTTTTCTTGTGTCGCCCATGTCTCCGGCAATGGCAGAGCCGGCGGCCATAACGAATTTCAGCCACCGCATTTGTAGTCTGGCAGACCATGCTGAGGCCAGCCCTGAAGAGATATTGAAATTACGCTCGGCTTTTGATTGCGGTTCTGACAAGCTGGCCAAGAATACCGATATGTTATGGATGATCGCGGATATCGGCGATTTGCAAAAAGATATGGCGGAGCCGGTGATGCGCTTTCGCGCGGCGCGGCAAGGCGCGGTGACGCTGCATAGCATTTATCCCGATGGCAGCAGCCAGACAAAACTATATGATCAGGCCGAGATGACCGCACGCTGGCGCTCGCCTTATGCGGTCGCGCTGCCTCTGGTCAGCCGCGATGGCCAGCATCCAGAAACCGTGCTGATCGGTGCCGCCAATCCATGGGATCCATCCAACTGGAACGACATAGAATTGGTCGATGCCAAGGACGATCTGGCGCTGCATGAGCGCGGCGAACTGGTCAGCGTATTGGTTGCCGGGCTGCTATTCGCGCCATTGCTGCTGGATTTCGTGTTTTTCATCGTAATGCGCCAGCGGTTCATTCTCTACCATAGCTTGATGGTGGTCGCCATTGTGGTCAATCACATCTGCTGGTCGGGACAGATATTCGACCTCTTTCCTGCGGCGACGTTGGTTCAGCGATCATGGATTGCCTTTATCGCGTTGGCGACCCTGGCCTTTGGCGGATGCATGCTGATCCGCTCGCTTTGTAATCCGGACAAACTTGGTAAATGGGGTGCGTTTTCGCTAAAGTTTGTGGCCTGGAGCACTTTGGTCACGACTACTATCGTGATGATCTTTGCCGAGCAATTGTCGCTTACAGGCTCGCTGATATTCCACATTGCCTATGGTTTTATGGCCATTGTCGCGGTCGGCAATTTGCTGCGCTGCGCGATCAAAGGTGACAAAATGGCGATGCTGTTAATGATGGGCCTGTCTGGCGCAGGATTTATTGCAGTAAGCCGGATTATCCGCGCTTTTGGCTGGATCAACGATCTGCCGATTTTTGATTTCGGGTTTTACATCGCTATACTGGCGGAAGTAGTGGCGACCAGCATTGTCGTCGGATATCGAGTGACGGCTATGCGTCGCGAGCTGGATGACGCCCTGATGGTCAAGCAAGGGCTCGAAGATATTGCCTATACCGATGAGCTTACGGGCGTACCCAATCGCCGTGCCTTTTCCATGGCATTTTCCAAATTTGCCACGCTCAGGAAGAACCGCGATCAGATCTGGGCGTTGGGGATTATCGATATCGATAATTTCAAAAATGTGAATGACCGCCACGGCCATGACGTTGGTGACAAGGTATTGGTACAAGTGGCATCAATCATGAACAACCATTGCGGACATGGTGATTATCTCGCACGTTTCGGCGGAGAGGAATTTGCCATACTGATTTCCGGCAGAACCACAAATGATGTAGCGCGCTTCGCACAGGAGCTGGTCGACAGCTGCGCCGCACATGATTTCAGCGATGGCGAGGAGAATATCGGTCAAGTGACCATCAGTATCGGCCTGCACTTGTTGGATCGCGAGTCAGGTGGAGATTTGGAAACAAGCTTCCGGTTGGCCGACAAGGCGCTCTATGATGCGAAGAGAGCCGGCAGGAACCGGATCCGCTTTGCATCGCCCAACAAGCCCGAACTGATTGCTGCCTGAAATTAGGTTCGATCATGACAGTTTTTGTAATGTATGATTGTGTCTATAAATGACCGCAGGGCGTTAGTCGTTATTCTGATAAGGGCTCCAAAAAACGGATGATGATACGTCGTTTCATTCAAGATGCGCCGGTCCGTTAGCGGCCCGATAGCAGAAATCTCAACAGATCCATTAACGTTTGGCCCAACGGCTTGCCATGAACTGGGAAAATCGACTAGCTTAGCCAGATGGATCTAGAACAAAATACCGGCGGGGAAGGGCAGTTGGCGGTTTCCCAATCGGATATGCCAAAGGCTTCAGTCATGGCGTTAATCGAAAAAAGCCCGATTGCCTCGGTGGTCAGCAACCCCCGTCTTTCTGACAATCCGATTGTCGCAGTTAACGATGCGTTCCTGCAGCTGACCGGATATGATCGGGACTTCATTATTGGCCGAAATTGTAGGTTCTTGGCAGGGAAGGCGACTGAGCCTTGGCTGACAGAAGAAATTAGACGCGGTGTGCAGCAACGAAAATCTGTTCTCGTCGAGATATTGAATTACAAGAAGGACGGCACGTCATTTCAGAATGCAGTGCTGGTGGCGCCCTTGTTCGATGAGCAAGGCGAACTGGAATATTTTCTGGGATCTCAGGTCGAAATAGATGCCGAATCGCCAAGCTTGTCGAAGGCGCGCCGGATGCGGGCCGTCGCGATTGTTAAAGACCTGTCCAAGCGGCAACGGGAAGTGCTGCAATTTATCGCCAAGGGTTTGCTGAACAAGCAGATTGCCCATGAATTGGGGCTTAGCGAACGAACCATCAAGATGCATCGGTCGATTCTGATGCAGCGTCTCGACGTTCCCAGTGCTGCGGATATGGTGCGGCTGGCGGTAGAAGCGGGGATGTAGAATTGTCGGACATACGGCCTAAAGACCGTATCGATCTTGCGCTGGTGTGGAGCTAATGAGAAAATCGTATCGCGGGTTGGAGCTTCTTGCCCCATTTTGGTGCGTATTTAATTTTGGGCAGCAGATACTCCCTCCTCCTTGTTGTCCAAAGAGTTCTCGCCCGTGATACAAATTGCTCTAGAATTGATCCGCGATTGCGATCATTTTGGTTAACCTTTTGGGCGCGACGCGTTGCCAACTCTTGCGGAGCCAGTCGGCAATATGGTCCCAGTCTGTGCTGCCGGTATCCAGGCGGATCGCAATCCAGCCTGACTTTCCCAAAAATTTCGGCGAATAATAAAGGTCAGGATCAGCATCGATCAGCGCCATTTGTTCGTCCAGTCCGGATGTTTTAACCAGCAATCCGATGCTTTCCTCGCCATATAGTCTCTGGGTGAAATAGGCGAAATATTTGCCGTTCTTCTCGCCGCCGACGCGCCAGCCGGGTGATCCAAAGCTCAATCGTTCATAAGCCTCCTCGAGCACAAGCGCGCGGTCGCGTATCTGTTGCAATATCCAGTCGGGACTGGTCTCGCGGGTGACATAATGGGCGAGCGTTGCCGGATAAAGTTGATGCTCGGCAATCAGCGTCCGGCTGGCTAGACTGTCGGCGTCATCATCCGGCATGATGGCCACTTCTGTCTGGGCGAGGATCGGCCCGTCATCCAGTTCCGGGGTTACCAAATGCACGCTGCAGCCCGCGACCTTGTCACCGGCATCGATTGCGCGTTGATAGGTATCTAGTCCCTTATATTTGGGCAGCAGGCTCGGATGGATGTTGAGCATTTTATCTGCCCATTTGGTAACAAAGCCATCGCTCAAAATCCGCATATAGCCGGCCAGCACGACATATTCTGCACCGGAGCGAACGATCGCATCGTGCATGATGTCATCATGGTCTTCGCGCGCCATGCCCTTGTGGGGATGCGCGAAAGTAGTGATGCTCTCTGCTTCGGCCAGCCGCAAGCCGGGGGCCTCCGGATCATTGGACGCCACAAGCACGATGTCATAAGGACAGTCCGGGGATTTGGCGGCATAGACAAAGGCCGCCATATTGGATCCGCGGCCGGAAATTAATATCGCGATTTTGGCTTTTTCAGCCATTGTGGGTAGCGATCCAGTCGTCGGTCGCCGACCATGTTCCGCGATTGCCGGTTACCGAACAGCCTTTGGTACCATCACGGACATCTCCGACTCGGTGGACTTTTTCACCGGCAGCTTCGAGATCTGACGTAATCGCATCCACCTCGTCGGGCGAAACAGCCAATATCATCCCGATTCCGCAGTTGAATGTCCGTGCCATTTCCTCGGGCTCGATATTGCCCTGGGCTTGGAGGAAGGCCATCAGGCGGGGTTGTACCCAGCTTGCCGCATCGACATGGGCGTGTAGCCCCTCGGGCATGACCCGCGGGATATTTTCCAGCAAACCTCCACCGGTGATATGGGCGAGGGCCTTGATTCTGCCCGATTGCATCAACGGCAGCAGCGACTTTACATAGATTCGGGTCGGTGCGATCAATGCCTCGACCAATAATATGTCTGGGTTGAACAGGGCAGGGCGATCCATTTTCCAGCCCTTGTCCGCTGCGAGTCGGCGGACCAGTGAAAAACCGTTGGAATGAACGCCGGAAGATTCGAGGCCGAGCAGGATATCACCTGCAGCTACATTGGCTCCGGTCACGACCTTGTCACGCTCTACGGCACCGACGCAGAAACCGGCGAGATCATAATCGCCTTCGGCATACATACCGGGCATTTCCGCAGTTTCGCCGCCGATAAGGGCGCAGCCGGACATCTTGCAGCCTTCGGCGATGCCGGCCACAACCCGTTCAGTAATGCCGTTCTCCAGCTTGCCGGTGGCGAAATAGTCGAGGAAGAATAAAGGCTCTGCGCCTTGCACGATCAGATCATTGACGCACATCGCCACGAGATCGATTCCGACCGTGTCATGCCGGTTATAATCAATCGCGAGCTTGAGCTTGGTTCCTACGCCATCATTGGCGGCGACCAGAAGCGGGTCATCATAACCGGCAGCCTTCAGATCAAAAAATCCTCCGAACCCGCCTAGCTCGGCGTTAGCACCCGCGCGCGCGGTGGCTTTCGCCAGCGGCGCAATTGCTTTGATCAGGGCATTGCCCGCGTCGATGGAAACACCGGCTTTCGCGTAGGTGTAAGAATCTGGCTCATTTTGCTTTTCACTCATAACTTGAGCGATTAGACAACTCGCGGCTGGATTTCCACGCCATAATCGTCAAAAGGGCGCAAATGAGTATTTTGACTGACTTCAGGATCAAGATTGCTGCCATCATCGCGGCTGTAATGATGCTCGCCGTGGCGGTCGTCTATGCGCAGCTCGACGGCACAGAACGCGGAGTTGCACCGCTCGCCAGCACTGGCGACTTCGAGGTCATGGGCGTGAAAGTCGATGTCCATGGGGATAATGCCTTTGATGCCCGTAAAAAGGGGTGGGAAGAAGCGCAGCGCTTGGCTTGGAAGATGTTGTACAAAAGCACACAGGGCGGGGAAAGCGCCGGCCTGCCTGACGGGACGCTCAATACGATCGTCTCCGCGATCGTCGTTGAGCAGGAGCAGATCGGACCGAAGCGCTATATCGCAACACTGGGCGTGATGTTCGATCGGGCCAGAGCCGGCTCGATTCTGGGTGTTAGTGGCCGAAGATTGCGGTCTCCGCCGATGCTGGTCCTGCCGATCATGTGGAGCGGGGGATCAGCCCAAGTGTTCGAAAGCCGCACAGAATGGCAAAAAGCCTGGGCACGTTTCCGCTCCGGTGAAAGCGCGATTGATTATGTCCGCCCTTATGGATCAGATAGCGAATCGCTCGTATTAACCGCTGGGCAGGCTAACCGCCCGAGTCGGCGGTGGTGGCGGAATATATTGGATCAGTTTGGCGCAGCCGATGTCGTAATACCTATCGTCCGATTGACCTATATGTATCCCGGTGGGCCAGTTAAAGCGCGATTTACCGCACGTTATGGACCCGACAATAAATATATCGGCAGTTTTTCGCTGAAAGTGGACCGGAGCGAAGATATTCCCAAGATGTTGGATCAGGGTATCGTAAAACTGGATAATATTTATGCCAGCGCCCTGGCGCGCGGCATATTGAAAACAGACAAGTCGCTGATTGTAGAAGATCCCTTTAATCTTGACGATCTGGATCTTGCCGATTTCGATCTCGGTGATGATGTGGCGGACGAGGTTGGTGTTAGCGAAGCTGCTGCAAGCGTGGCAACCACCACTACATCAGAAACTGCCGGCGAAGCGCCTGGAGCAGGTCCAGCTGCCACGACCAGCGTTTCTTTGCAGTTTGATACGCCGGATGTTGGTGCGGTCGGGCGCGGAGAATCGTCGGTGCGGGCGATCCCCGGGGTCGCCTCTGCTTCGACATCCAGCCTCGCGCTTGGCGGTGTTTCGGTCATGAGCGTGACTTATAGGGGTGATATCGCGGCTCTTGCTCAGGCGCTGCGGTCCCAAGGCTGGCAAGTTCAACAGGGAGCAGGCACATTGCGTATCAGTCGTTCCGGACAGTAAGGAAACGAGACCGTGAGCCAGATAGCCTTACCGCTTGAACAAGGACCGCCGCCGGAACAGGACGGATATCTGGTGACCGCCGCCAACGCCGAAGTTCACCAGCAACTGCAAAATTGGCGGGATTGGACCCATCATACGATGATTTTGACCGGACCTGAAGCCTCCGGCAAAACGACGATGGCGGCGGCATTCAAGGCGGAAAGCGGCGGGCTTTGCCTTGAGGATGCGTCAGAATGCGAGGATACCGAGATATTCCATCTATGGAATCGAGCAAATAGCGAGAAAAGGCCGCTGCTATTATTGTCTGCTGAGCCAGTGGCGGAATGGGGTATTTTACTTCCCGATCTGAAATCCCGTCTCGCCGCATCGCTACATCTGGAAATTGGCGCGCCCGATCAAGCTATGATCGATGGTCTCTTTCAAAAATATTTTGCCGTCCGCGGATTAACGATATCCGAAGACGCTTTACGCTATCTGGAAAAGCGGATGACCCGGTCCTACGGAATGGTCCGGAAACTGGCACAAAAAATGGATGCGCTTGCGATTGAGACGAAAAAGCCGATAAACTTGGCTATTGTGAAATCCGCGCTGGGCTTTTTTGACACTGGTGATGAAAAGGTTGATGGATAAGCGATGGATGATCCAGTTGCAGAGACGCTCGACGAGGATATGTTACTCGGGGGTACTGGTAATCTCACGGAAGATGCCAGTCAGCGCTATTTTAATCGCGAAATAAGTTGGCTGGGCTTTAACGAGCGGGTTATCGAAGAGGCTGAAAATAGCGCCCATCCATTGCTGGAACGGCTGCGCTTCCTGTCGATTTCCGGTAATAATCTTGACGAATTTTTCATGGTTCGCTTTGCCGGATTGGTGGGCCAATATCGCCAGAAAATAGAGGAGCGGTCGGCCGATGGTCTGACCCCAACGCAACAGTTGGACGCCATAGCGATCCGCGCCGATACTTTGCTCGAACATCAGCAGCGTGTGTGGTCGGCTTTGTCTAAAACCTTGGCGGAAGAAGATATATTTGTTTCCACCGTCGACGCACTGATCGATGATTCCAAGGCTTGGCTCAGACAGCATTTTCTTGACCAGATCTTCCCGGTCTTGACCCCGCAGGCGCTCGATCCGGCCCACCCTTTTCCATTCATTCCCAACAAGGGGTTGAGTCTGGTTTTTGATCTGGTCAGGGAATCGGATAATCAGGGTATAAGAGAGTTGGTGATGATCCCTTCCGGTCTCCCCCGCTTCATTCGCTTGCCGGGAGAGTCGGCAATCTATGTGTCGGTCGAAACCGCTATTCAGGAATTTCCCGATATTCTATTCCCGGGCTATATCGTAAAAAGCAGCGGTTTGTTCCGGGTCATCCGTGACAGCGATATCGAAGTCGAGGAGGAGGCCGAGGATCTCGTGCGCTATTTCCGCAGCGCGATCAAACGCCGCCGTCGGGGCGACGTGATTCGTTTGGAAATGGGGCCTAAACTCGCCGAGCCAGTGGTCGCGATGTTACGCGAGCATTTGTTGCATGAAGGCGCGACCGAAAGCCGGATCAACGGTCTGGTCGGCATTGGCGATCTCGATATATTGGTCGATGAAGACCGTCCGGATCTTAAATTCACTCCTTATAGCCCGCGTTTCCCCGAGCGTATTCGCGATCATGGCGGTGATTGTTTTGCCGCTATTCGCGACAAAGACATATTGGTTCATCACCCCTATGAATCATTCGAGGTGGTAATCGAATTTTTGCGACAGGCCGCTGCCGATCCGGATGTCGTTGCGATCAAGCAGACGCTCTATCGTGCGGGTAAGCAATCTGCCATCATCCGGGCGCTGATCGATGCAGCGGAAGCCGGTAAATCGGTAACCGCGATCGTTGAACTCAAAGCACGTTTTGATGAAGAGCAGAACCTGCTCTGGGCGAGCGCGCTGGAGCGAGCCGGCGTACAGGTCGTTTACGGGTTTATCGAATGGAAAACCCACGCGAAAATATCGATGGTCGTGCGCAAGGAGCAGGAAGGCTATCGCACTTACTGTCATTTTGGTACCGGCAATTATCATCCGATTACCGCCAAAATCTACACCGATCTCAGCTTTTTTACGGCAGATCCCCGGGCGGCTCGGGATGCGGCACAATTGTTCAACTATATCACCGGCTATGTCGAACCCAAGGAACTGGAACTGATCTCGATGTCGCCGCGGAATATGCGCAAAGATTTGATGGGACTGATCGACAAGGAAATCGACAATGTCCGTTCTGGCAAGCCGGGTATGATCTGGGCGAAGATGAATTCCCTTGTCGATCCGGCGTTGATCGAGAAATTATATCAGGCGAGCAATGCCGGTGTCGAAATTGATCTGGTCGTTCGGGGCATTTGTTGCCTGCGTCCGGATGTGCCGGGCATGTCGGATCATATCCGGGTAAAATCGGTGGTTGGCCGTTTTCTGGAACACAGCCGTATATGGGCCTTCGGCAATGGCAGGGAATTACCGAATGACGGAGCAAAGCTCTATATTTCGTCGGCTGACTGGATGCCGCGTAACCTGGACAGGCGCGTGGAATATATGATGCCGATTACCAACAAGACCGTTCATGACCAGATATTGGATCAGGTCATGGTTGCCAATTTGATTGATGACGAACAGAGCTGGGAATTAAATGCCGACGGCAGCTACACAAGAGTGAAGCCTTCCGACAAGCCGTTCAACCTGCATCGCTATTTTATGACCAATCCGTCACTTTCCGGACGCGGCAAGGCGCTTAAGAAAAGCAATGCGGTTCCCCGGCTCAGCTTGCGCCGCCGCAAGGAAAAAGCGTGACCGAAGTCCCCGGAACAGGAGGATCAGTGTCAAATTTTCTTCAGAAGAAAAAAAGGCAATCCAACCGGCGTACTGCCATTGTCGATATAGGCTCCAACTCTATTCGTCTGGTTGTTTATCAAGGGCCGGCGAGGGTCCCTGCGACTTTGTTCAACGAAAAGGTCATGGCGGGACTGGGACGCGAATTGTCGACAACCGGTGCGATTGGCGAGGATTCGATGGCGCTCGCAGTGCGCGGCCTGAAACGTTTTCATCGCCTGTGCACAGATATGGAAGTCGATAGTATATTGGCCTTCGCCACCGCTGCTGTGCGCGATGCCAGCAACGGTGATGACCTGCTGAAGGCCGCCCGCGAGATCGGCTATGATGTGGCGGTGCTAAAGGGCGAGGAGGAAGCGGAACTGGCGGCGCTGGGCGTTATTTCCGGAATACCGGATGCAACCGGTATCGTGGGAGATCTCGGTGGCGGTAGCCTGGAGCTGGCGATGATTGAGAAGGGCAAAGTGCTCGACCGCTATTCATTCCCGCTCGGCGTGTTCAGGGTTGCGGATTCGCGAGCCCAGGATACGGATGGCCTGAAGACGCAGATACGGAAAATGCTCAAAAAAACCGGTTGGGAGAAGCAGGCGCAGCAGCTGCCTTTCTATCTCGTCGGCGGATCGTGGCGTTCACTGGCCCGGCTGGATATGTTTGACAGCAATTATCCGCTCCCGGTCATTCACAATTACGAAATGGAACCTCGACGCGCGCAGCGGCTGGTCAGGCGGCTGGCTCAATTGAACAGGGACAAACTGAAGAGTGTGCCAGGTCTTTCTGCATCTCGCATCCCGACGCTCAATGATGCCGCATGGCTTTTGTCCATGCTCGTGCGCTATCTGAACAGCAGCAAGATGGTTGTTTCTGCATATGGCGTGCGAGAAGGTATGTTGTTCCAGAACATCAGCAAACATGAAGCCGCGCATGACCCGTTGTTGCTCGCGACGGAAGACGCCGGAACCGCTCAAGCCCGTTTCCCCGCGAACAGCAAATTGCTGGGTGAGTGGATTAGCGAGATTTTTTCCGACGATCCGGCTGAATGGCACCGTATTCGTCAGGCCGCCTGCAATTTGGGCGATGTTGCCTGGCGCGCGAACCCCAATTTTCGGGCTGAGCGCGGGCTGGAGATCGGATTGCATGGCAACTGGGTCGGTATCACCGGCTCGGAACGTGAGATGCTGGGGCAGGCGCTGTTTACTAGTTTCGGGGGCGGCAATCATATCTTTCCCGGTGGCGGACAGCTAGCCGATGAACAGGCAACGAAGCGCGCCATTTGCTGGGGACTGGCCATGCGGTTGGGACAGCGGCTCAGCGGCGGCACCCGCAATCCGCTGGAACAGACACAGATCCGGAAATCGGGCAAGAAACTGGAGCTGACGGTTGCCAGTGACTTAATGGACCTTTACGGCGACGCGGTGGCCAAGCGGCACGCAAATCTGGCGAATATGATGGGACTGGAACCGGTCATTACGGGAGTCTAGTGCGACACCGTAGCTATTCGCTTATCGGTGCGTCGCCCTCTTGCTGGTGGGTCATTTTCAATTTGCCATCCTTGACCGTGAAGCTCACTCGGCCTTCGACCAGATCCAGTGCGTCGCGGCCAAATTCTTCATAGCGCCAGCCTTCCAAGAGCCCGACGCCTTCGCGTTCTCCGGCGACGATGCTTTCAAGATCATCGGCGCGCGCGAGCAAGCGGGAGGCGACGTTCATTTCTGCTGAACGGATTTTGAGCAATAGCTTCAGCAGATCTGTGACCAAAGCGTTGGATTTGCCATTTTTGGGGCGACGACCAATTTTCAACGGCAGATCATCCTTGGACAGCGGCTCGGCCTGTTCGATGATATCCATCAAGCGCGCACCGATATCATTGTTCTTCCAGCCAGCGGAAAGTCCACGGACTTGCCCCAGCTTGTTTTGATCCTTGGGAGGGTGCGCGGCAATATCCGCCAAAGTTTCATCGCGCATGATCCGTCCGCGCGGCAGGTCCTTCGACTGTGCTTCGCGTTCGCGCCATGCGGCGAGTGCTTTCAGCCTTCCTAGCATGTCGAGATTGCGGCCCTGCGACTTGACCCGCAGCCAGGATTTCTCTGGATCATTTACGTAATTGTCAGGATCGGCGAGCTTTTCCATCTCGGCATTGATCCACATGCCACGACCGGTCTCGCGCAATTTTTCCAGCATCATCGGGAAAATTTTGGCGAGATGGGTGACGTCGGCCACGGCATATTCCAGTTGGCGAGCATTGAGCGGGCGCCGCGACCAGTCGGTGAAGCGTGCACCTTTGTCGAGCGTGATCCCGAGCCAGCTGTCGACCAGATTGGCATAGCCGATCTGTTCGCTCTGGCCGATCGCCATCGCCGCAATCTGGGTGTCGAAAATCGGATGCGGGGTCTTGCCGGTAATATTGTGGATGATTTCGACATCCTGTCCACCGGCGTGGAAAATCTTGAGCACATTTTCATTATTGACCAGCAATTCCATCAGCGGCCCCAGATCGACGCCCTTGGCGAGGGGATCAATAGCGGCAGCTTCCTTGCCGTCCGAGATCTGGATGAGGCAGAGAATTGGCCAATAGGTATTCTCGCGCATGAACTCGGTATCAACTGTCACGAAATCCGCAGTCGCAAAGCGGGTACAGATATCGGCGATGTCCTGATTGTCGGTCAGCAAATTATGGATGTGCATTTTTATCCTATACAGCGGGCGGGTCATCGCGCAAACAATTCGTGGACGCAGGATAAAAATGAGGGGGGGAACCATGGCATTTTGGTCACTGATTCTAATAGCGATATTGGTATTGCTGGTGCTTGGACAGGCAATGTCGCTTTGTGGGGACGCCTGTCTGGCGGTCGCTGATCCACGGCCGGTCGGCGGAAAGACTATAGAAATCACCATATTGGCCTGGGGTTTTGCCTCGCGGCGCGGACGATCTTTGCAAGTCGATGATTGTTCGCAGCTTGGCATCAACGACATGCGCTTCTTCATGACCCGCAAGGCGATATTGGTCTGTCTGGTGACTTTCGGGTTCGTACGGCAGGTGAGTATCGCCTATCGCTGCTATGCTGGCGATTTTGACGTGGGAGAAGCCTGATGGCGCGAGTCATCCATCTCGGCCAGCAAGTCTGGACCAACTATCATCAAACCGCAGCGTGCAATCTCAGGGACCGGATTGAACTGGCGAACGGCGAAGAGGTAAACGGTCGGGCGCATCTGAAGGGCGTTGCAGAAACGGTATTGGCTCTGCTGAAGGAAGCAAAACGCTGTCAGATCCCGGTGCGGCCGATTGGAGCGGGCTGGTCACCATCGCCGATCAATGTGGTGGAAGACGGTTGGCTGGTCGAGACTTTGCGGCTCAACCGGACCTATAAATTGTCGGCCAAAGATTTGCATCCAGATTGCGATCTCGGTGCGGAATCGCTGTTGTTGGTGCAGGCCGGAGCTACTGTCGATGAAGTCTACGAAAGTGCCGAGGAACTGGGGCGATCGCTGCGAACCGGCGGGGCCAGCAACGGACAGAGCTTTGCCGGGGCGTGCGCCACCGGAACCCATGGCAGCGTCTGGCAGGAGGGTGGCATTCAGGATCATGTCCGTGCGGTACAATTGGTGACAGCGGAGCGGATATTGTGGATATCGCCGGAAAAAGCAGTGCTGTCGGATGTGTTCATCGCGCAGACCGGTTCGGAGATCATCCGCGATGACCGGATATTTGCCGCCGCCCAGATTCATGTCGGGGCGATGGGCTTTGTCACCGCGATGCTGATCGAAACCGATCCGATCTATATGGTGCAGAATATCCAGAAGGCAGCGAAGATAAAGCGCGAGCATATCGACTGGCTGTGCCGTGGCGAGTTCAAGGAATTTTCCTGCGAATTCGGACTGAATGAAGAGCCTTATTTCCAGCAGCTTATAATGAATCCTTTCGACCCTTTCGACAAAAAATGTCTGCTGCGTTTTCTGTACAAGCGGCCCTATGACGCCAGCATAAAGCCCCCACCACCGGGGGACATGGGAGCCGGCTATGACGCCTTGACCCTACTCGGCAAGGCGATGGCGGAAAGTGACTGGTTCAAGGGAGAGATATTGCAGCTGGCGATGGAGAAAGCCTATCCCGACAATCGCGACGTTGATGATCCGCCGGCTGTTGCCACCTGGGGGCATACGACCGAAGAGCACGCGCCGATTGCTAGCCTGTTCAACGGATCCGTAACAATGGATCGCAGTAAGCTTAGCGAAGCCTTTGATTTGATTATCGATAGTTTCCGGCGCGGGGGAGGGGGCACGGTCGTGACACTGCGCTTCGTCCGCAAAGCCCAAGGCCTGCTCGCACCCGCGCACTGGCCGGATAACGTCGTGATCGATTTCGACGGGCCGAACGTCGAATCCAGTCATCAAGGTTACAAGAAAGTCGTCGAAGCGCTCGATGATGCTGGGATTGCTTTCACCCGCCATTGGGGGAAAACCAACAATCTCGACGAACAGCGGGTGAAGCGCGATTATGAGCAGAATTTCGCAAACTGGAAATGGGCACAAGCGCAAGTGATGCCGGACCCGACCGACCGGCGGGTTTTTGCCAATGACGAATTGGTCAAGCTGGGGCTGATATAGGCTATAGCTTCCCGTCACCGTTCGGATTTTCAGCGATCGACGGCGGTCAATTGCGCGTTTGCGGCGGGGAAATATTCGGTGGTCTGTTCGTGGGTGGACAGCTCTTCCGAATGCCATTGTTCTTCCTTGAGGGAAAACCCGACATGGCTTGCGCGCTGGAATTCTTCGCCATTCCAGACGATCACCTGCAATTCCATCCGGTCGCCTTGCTCGACGTGGAGCCAGTTGAAGCTTTGCGGTTCCTGGTTGCGCAGACGGGTCGAGGTGGCGGTACCCGCCTGGATCACCAAAGTCGGGCCGGCTTCGGCGACCATTTTGGTGGCGGCTTCGGCATAGGTGCGGTGGAAATGGCCCGCTAGCGTCAAATGAATGCCGGCGTCGGCTATCGCCTGAAGGGCATCTTCGTGCCGACCCACGGCTTCGCTAAGCTCGTTGCCTTGGCCAATGGGCAGTTCAAACAACGGGTGGTGGGTAACCAGAATTCGCGTTTTACTGGGCGCAACGCCTGTGAATCGCTGGCGAATGAGCCCCATCTGGTCGCGGTTGATCCGGCCGTCCTTGATCGTGAGGGATCGGGCGGTATTGATTCCCAATATGGCGGCTTCGTCTGTTTCCACCCAAGGACACAGATCTTGGGCAATGTGGCGCTTGTACCGGCCTAGCGGCGAAACGAAGCGCCGGAAAACATCATATAGGGGAATGTCATGATTGCCGGGGATGACCAGCAATTTGTGCCCGTTTTGCCTCAGTGCCCGGAGGTAGTCGGCGGCATCCTGAAATTGACCCTCGCGCGCGCGTTGGGTCAGATCACCGCTGATGATGACGAGATCGGGCTGTTTTTCTTTCAGCCAGTCGATCGTTGCTGCAACGATGTTCGGGTCATTTGCGCCAAAGTGAATGTCAGATAAATGTGCGATCCGGGCCATGCAGGTCTAACGGTTGAAACTTAAAGAAGTTTCATCGTGCATCCAAACATTCGCCGCGGCGTATTCTCTCCATGAAAAACAATTCTCTCCCTCGGGACGCCATTCTCGTTATTAACGCCGGATCCCGAAAGGGAGAGGATCTCTTCGGAGAGGCGAAGGCAAAGCTCGCTGAAGCCGGCGTCAATCTGCTCGACGCACAGGCCGTAGAGAATCCTGACAATATTCAGGAAATTGTCCGGCAAGCGGTTCAGAACGCCCCGATGGTTATCGTCGGCGGGGGTGATGGTTCGCTTTCCGGTGTGGTGGACGAATTTGTCGGTACCGGTTGCGTCTTCGCCATATTGCCGCTGGGGACCGCCAATAGTTCGGCGCGAACGCTGGGCTTGCCGCTCGATCTGGAGGGGGCGATCGACGTCATCGCGCACGGGCATCGCAAGCCGATTGACCTTGGCATGATCGATGAGGATTATTTTGTAAACGCTGCATCCCTGGGCCTTTCCCCGATCATCGGGGAAACGGTGCCGCATGATTTGAAGCGCTATCTGGGCCGCTTTGGCTATCTGTTCTGGGCCCTGAAATGCCTCATCGGCTTCCGCCCCTTCAGGCTGATGATCGATGATGGCGAAGAAAAGCATGCACTATGGTCGACCGAAGTGCGGATTTTGAACGGACCCTATCATGGCGGTCTGGAATTGTCCGACGATGCGGAAATCGACAGCGGACAGATCGTGATCCAGGCCGTGGTCGGCAAGAGTAAAATCCAGCTTATGTGGGACTGGTTTGCAAAAGCGCTCAAGCTGAGAGACCGGAACGCCAACACGCGTGAATTTTCCGGAACATCCTTTCAGTTGGAGACCATACCGAAGCTGAAGATTTCAATCGATGGCGAAGTGCTGGCAACCACGCCAGTCCAGGTCCGCGTTGCGACGGATGCAATAGAGGTCGCTTGTCCATAAGGGGCGGAACTATCCTGCGATGGCCGCGTAATTCTATTATGACACAACATAATGGAGAGTCCCCCATGGCGAAGATTGACAAGAAAAAAGCCGGACATTCGCACGAATATGAACGGTTGAACCCCGGGGCAGCACCCGGCACTCCGCACCGGCCGGACAGTTCCTACGGCATGGATAAGGGCAAGGCCGGCGGGACGTATGGAGACGCCGACAATGTGCCGGAAAACAAGGACGACGATACGACCCCCGGCGGCAAAGCCTCGGAAAAGGTGAGCGACCGTCCCAATGTATCCACGGTTCGGCCCGACGACTATCCGCTGAAGGATCGCAAGGATAGCCAAGCTTGAGCGTTTAGCAGCGCTATCGTACGCCGCCGACTCCTTGCGCGTGGTGCGCGACAGCCTTATCCCGCCCAAAATGCCGCATCAGGCGCGGCGCACCGCCTGTTCCAACAATCTCAAGCCTTGACAAATGGCCCGCAGACCTGTGTTACGCGTGCAATCTTTCCATCCGGGAAAGCACCCAATTCCAAAGGTCCATC
>TARA_R110000850_G_scaffold129845_1_pt1 | contig 34366 bp, 34 predicted proteins | sample TARA_R110000850 | Tara Oceans TARA_R110000850 (sample SAMEA4397586) | marine metagenome | biome: Polar Biome; feature: [SRF] surface water layer (ENVO:00010504); material: water (ENVO:00002006), including particulate matter (ENVO:01000060) such as... | depth 5 m
CGAACCGCTTATTACACGTACGTTTATCGCCATAGTCCGAAGACAGTTTCTATATAGGGGACATGGCGCCCGGATGAAAGGCCTTTACGCTGCCTGCCGCAAATTCCCTCAGGCCATATTGACAGGAATCGCAATTTGAATAACGTGTTATATATATTGCGGAGCGCGTCATGCCTGACATTCTCAAAGACCTCGGATACCTGGCCCTCGGCAGCCGCCTGAAACGCCTGGCAGAACGGATGCAGGCCGATGCGGCGCAGATTTTCGAACAGAACTGTTTCATCACCCAGCCAAGCCATTTCCCCTTGCTGGCAGCGCTCGACCGTTACGGCCCCCTGACAGTGACCGAAGCCGTCGCGGCCCTGGGTGTCAGCCAGCCGGCCGTGACGCGCAGCCTTGTCGGGCTCGTCGAAATGGGGCTTGCGGAAACGACCGTGTCCGATGCCGACCGGCGCCAGAAATCCATTTCGCTGACAGTGGAAGGCGCCGCAGCGGTTGCCCGCATGAAGCGGGACGTCTGGCCCCATGTTGCCCGCGCCGCCGAGGAACTCGCCGCCGGCCCCGATGCCGGCCTGCTGGACCAGATCGCGCGCATCGAAGCGGCGTTCGACGAGTCGTCCCTGTCGCAGCGCGCCGCCGACGGCCATGCCATCGTGGAATTTTCCGACGACCTTGCCGAGACGTTTTATGACATCAACGAAGAATGGATCAGCGAGATGTTCACGCTGGAAGACACCGACCGCGAGGTCCTGTCCAATCCACGCGACCTGATTGTCGACAGGGGCGGCGCGGTTCTGTTCGTCTCAACCGGCGGGCTCGGCATTGTCGGCACCTGCGCCCTGATGCCGATGGGCGATGGCCGGTTCGAACTGACCAAGATGGGCGTGCTGAAATCGGCGCGCGGACGAAAGTCGGGCGAATTCCTGCTGGCGGCGGCGCTTGACCGTGCACGCCAGATGGAGATGGAAAGCCTCTACCTGCTCACCAATCGCAAATGCGCAGCGGCGATCCACCTTTATGAAAAGCTCGGCTTCCGGCACGATACCGGCATCCTGGAATCCCACGGCAAACGCTATGACCGCTGCGATGTGGCCATGTCCTATCCGCTGGAACGCCCTATTGCTTGATCCGCAATTCCGAGATTGACCGCGCGATTGACCGGTAGGCCGCAGTCAGCTCTTCGCCATTTGACGCGTTGAAGGCATAGGCCGGGCTGGTGGCGCAATATTCCAGGATCGTGCGGCCGTCAGCCGTCTTCTGGACGCTTGTCGGCACCTGGAATCCAACCGTGTAGACCTGTATCTTGGAAGGGGCCGCCTTCATCGTGTCGCAAAGGTCCTGCGCCTGCCGGAACGAACTTTTCGCGGCAGTCGGATGGTTGGTGTTGAAGTCACCATCCGTCATCAGGATCACGGCCTTCATGTTCTGCTTGGTATTGTAGGCAAGCGGCACGGACGCTTCCGGCCAGATCGACGACCAGTTGGGTGACAGAAGATACCAGCCCCATGCCAGGCCTATATGGCCCGCCGTTCCGCCATTCGCCGTCAGCGACTGGACATGCGCCTTGAGGGCCGCCTTGTTATCCGTCAACGGAACAGGCCCGGAGGCACGGCACCCTGCATAGGATGCATTATAGGCGCCACTGGAAGAATTACCGCCACCGCTTTCGATTTCCCACTGGCCGTTGCGTTTGCGTGAATTGCTGTCGTTCCAGTTCCAGCGCGGGTTGCCCGCACCGATCCAGCGCAGCGAACCTGGCGCAGCATCCGAAGCGGCCTCACCGCCGGTGCGCTCATACACGCATGTGTCGACCAGGGAGGCGTCTTCGAGCGGCCGGCGCGCGGCATCCCAGTTACCGGTACAGTACCCGCCGGGGCAATATTCCTTCTCGTAATAGAAGAACCGCTTGCCCGACGCCGCATCGAACATGCGTGCATCATTGTGCGTATAGTAATTGCTGCGTGCATCCGCATCGGAACCGTCAGCTGACAGTTGCACACTGCGCGTGACATCATCGAAATAGGCGCCGGCATTCACCGCATTGTTGTACGTCGTGATGGCGAGGCGCACCTTGCCGTCATTCGGTCCGTCATCCGGCAGCAATTCATCGAACGCAACTTCAGCGGCCGACTTGAGGAGGCTGAGCCGGTTGTAGCTGTTCATCGATCCTGACACGTCAAACACGAAGGCAACGTCGGCATTGCCGACCGCATAGGTCGACGTCGATGCCGCACGAAAGCTCAGTTTTTCCCAGCCCATGAGATTTGAAATGAATGTCGGCTGGTCACACGCGATCGAACCGCGAATGTCCTTGTTGTCTGTAAAAAAGGCCACGCTGACCGGCGTGCAGACAATATTGCCGCCCTGCTCGCCAATCAGCGACGCGGTGTAGCGTCTGACATCTTCAGCCACGGCATCTTCGCTCGCACCGCCCTGACGCGACAGCGCGCCGGCCAGAACCGCTGAATCGAGCGCAAACTGCACCTTGTTCTTCTGGCGGACCGTGAACTGGAAATCGACGGCGATGCCGCCGACCGCCAGTACTGCCGGAATGAACAGCGCGCTCATCACGGAGATGTTGCCGCCCCGTCCGCCCCGCCACGTCCTGAATGCCTTGCCAATTGCCATCGGTTTATCTCGCGTGAAGCCCGTTGGGCGGGCCTGCCTAGTGGGTTAGCCGCAGGTCAGAGATGGATTGTGCGATCTCGCGATAGGCGTCGGTGAGCTCCTCACCATTGCTGGGTTCGAAGGCATGACCGGCAGAGGTTGCACAATAGTCCAGAATGGATTTTCCGCCCGGCGTGGTTGCCACATTGCTCGGCACCTGGAAGCCGACCGTGTAGATCTGCACGTTGTACGGCTCCTGCTTCATCGCATCACAGAATTCCATCGCCAGCTCGATCGAGTTTTCCGGTACGGAGGGGTGCGTCTGGTTGAACTCGCCATCCGTCATCAGAATGATGGCCTTGGCCGTATCCGGTTCGTCCCACGGCCAGGGATGCGAAGGCGTCGGCCACAGCGCGTTCCAGGTTGGCGAAATCAGGTACCAGCCCCACGCGATGCCGAGATGGCCAGCCGTGCCGCCTCCCGCATGCAGGTTGTCGACATAGGATTTCAAGACAGCCTTGTCCTCGGTCAGCGGCAGTGGCGACGAATTCTCGCACAATGTCGGCGACACGTTGAACGCGCCATATGAGGAATTGGCCCCGCCATATTCAATCTCGTTGGAGCCATTGCGCTTGTTGTAATTGTTGGTGCCCCAGTTCCACAGCGGATTGCCGGCGATCATGGCATTGGTCGCGCCGGTTCCGCCGGCAGCGTCCGTGAAGGCATTGATGCCTACGCGTTCCGATACGCATGTATTTTCGCCAATGTCGGTTTCGAACCAGCGCCGCTTGGGCGTAATCGTCCAGTTGCTGCTATAATTGCAGCTACTGTCGCAGCTGGCATTCTCATAATAGAAGAAGCGCTTTCCGGTCGACTGGTCGATCAGAACGCGATTGCGGTAGGCATTGTAGCGTGACTGGGCTGAATCGCTGCCGGATGGCGCATCCGCGCCGAGCGTTACCTTGCGCGTCACGTCGTCAAAGAACTCGCCGGCATTGACGTTGGCATTGTAGGTCGTCAACGCGATGCGGACAGTACCATCCAGTTCGCGGTCATCCGGCAGCAATTCATCAAAGGCGACCTTTGCCGATGCCTGCAGATTGTCGAGGCGGCTGTTGGAGTTCATCGATCCGGATACGTCGAAGATGAAGGCGACATCCACATTGCCGATGCCATAGGTCGTCCCGGACGTGACGGAGAAGTCCAGTTTGTCCCGATTCAACAACTGCGTCAGTGTCGTCAGCTGGGAACACTGGATGGAGGCCTCGATATTCTGCGTGCCATCCTCGAAAACAAGGGCGGGATCGTCACATGACAGCCCCTTGCCCTGCCGGTCGATCAGGGAGTCCACATAGTTCGTCACAAGGGCGCTGATTTCCTGACGGGTCTGGCCGGCCTGCATGGCCTTCGATCCTGCAATCACGGCGCTGTCGATTACAGCCTGGACCTTGGCCTTCTGGGTCACGGCCATCTGCACATCAATGGCGATGCCTGCAACGCACAGGATCGGTACGATCGCGAGCGCGGCGATCATCGTGATGTTGGCGCGATCATCGCCCGCAAAGTGACTGACGCGCACATCGTTCAAAAGCCTGGACATTTTCCCCACCTCATCCGCGACCATTCCGGTTGCACCACGCGTCAGGATGCCTCCAAGTGCTTGATTCGGCGTTAGAATTTTCAGCGTGTTTCACCCGGTTGCGGCAAGACGCGATAAACCATGTTCTTTGCGTCCTGCCGCCAGCTGGCATCACCGGCGACCTAGTGCGTGATACGCAGGTCGGAAATCGACTTGGCGATCTTCTGGTAGGCGTCCTTCAGCTGCTGACCATTTTCAGGATTGAAGGCATGGTCGGCGCTGGAGGCGCAGTATTGCAGGATTTCCTGGCCCTGCGATGGTGCCTGGAACGCAACCGTATAGATGACCACCTGCGCGGCCTTTGCAGCGTCACACAGCGCTTTCGCCTGGTCGAAGGAATTGCCCTGGCCGCTCGAGAAATGGGTATTGAACGCCCCATCGGTCATAAGGATCATGGCCTTGGCCCCATCCGGTTCGTCATACGGCAAGGGCCGGGATGCGGCAGGCCAGACCGAATTCCATTTGGGATCGATCAGGTACCAGCCCCAGGCAACGCCCATGTGGCCGGCGGTCATGCCAAAATCGTTCAGTCCGTTGACGTAGGCTTTGAGATTGGCGCGGCTATCGGTAAGCGGAAGCGGACCAATGCTGTTGCATGTCTCGACGGACCAGGTTTCTGTCGACGTGTTGAACCTGGCCTCTGCCGCTTCAATCCAGGCGCCCGGGGCGGGCGCGGCATCCGTAAACGCCTCGGCTCCGACACGCTCCTTCACGCACCTGTTGGTAATGGTCGTTGTCGCAACCAGTGGCGTGACGACATCCTCATACCTGCGGCAATTGCCATTGGGCCTGTACGAAACGCAAACCCGCGTTGTCCTGTCGTAATTGACCGTATAGGTGCGGGTGGCGTTCTTGTTGGTCACGGCCTTGAAATAGCTGCCGGCATTGACCATCGTGTCATAGGTCGTCATCGCCAGCCGCACATCGTCAAGCCTGGCCGTGTCGTATGATGCAGGAAGCAGGGTGTCGATTGCATCGAGGGCCGCAGCCTTCAGGTCATCCATCTTGCCGCTATTGCCCATCGAGCCCGACACATCGAACACGAACGCCACATCGACCTTGCCGATGCCATAGGTCGAGCCGGACCGGACCTGGAAGTCCATATGCGTCCGTCCGATCACGTTCGATAATGTCGTCGGCTGGGAACATATGATTGACGCATCGATATCCTGTGTCTCGTCCCTGTAGGTAATCGACACGGGCGCACAGTCGAGACGGCCATTCTGCTGGTTCAGCAAGGCCGTGACATAGGCATCGACACCCCGTGCAACATCGTCGCGGCTGGCACCGTCCTGCATCTGCCGCGCTCCGAAGATCACGGCACTGTCGATGACCGCCTGAACCTTGTTCTTCCGGGTCAGGGTCATCTGTGTGTCGACCGCGATCCCGACAAGCGCCAGGATCGGGATCAAAGAGAGGGCGAAGAATATGGCGGCATTGCCGCCGGCATCGGCGCGCCAGCGATTGGGCAGGTGGTTCAGAAAAGCGCGCTTCAACTATCTCTCCAGTTCAGATCAAAACGCTATGCCAGTACAATTTTCAGTCACGGGATCCATCTCGGCCTGCGGCGCCTTAGTACGTGATACGCAGATCAGAGATGGATTGGGCGATCATGCTGTAGGCGTCTTTCAGCTGCTGGCCATCTTCGGGGTTGAAGGCATGGTCGGCGCTGGAGGCGCAATATTGCAGGATTTCCTGGCCCTTGGACGGCGCCTGGAACGCAACCGTATAGATCACGATATGCTCTTCCTTCGCTGCATCACACAGCTTCTTCGCCTGGTCGAAGGAATTGCCCTGGCCGCTCGAGAAATAGGAGTTGAACTCACCATCCGTCATCATGATGATGGCCTTGGCTGCATCCGGCTCATCGTATGGCAGGGGCTTCGACGCCGACGGCCAGACCGAATCCCATTTCGGATCGATCAGGTACCAGCCCCAGGCAACGCCCATATGACCGGCGGTCATGCTGTAATCGTCCAGGTTGTTGACATAGGCATTCAGGGCGGACCGGTTATCGGTCAGCGGCAGCGGGCCAATATCGTTGCAGGTCTCGACCGACCAGCTGTTATTGTACGAATTGTATTTCGCCTCTGCCGCTTCCAGCCATGCGCCCGGACCCGGATCTTCATCCGTGAAGGCGTCCGATCCTTCACGTTCCTTGACGCACGTATTGGTGATCGTCCTGGACGTCTCCTTGGTTGTCGTGACGTTCTCGTACTTTTTACACTTTCCCTTTTTGTTCGTCTTTGTACAGACTTTCTCTGTATCCTCATAGGTCGCGGTATAGGTGCGCGTCGGATTCTTGTTCGTAACAGCTTTGAAATAGCTGCCTGCATTGACCATCGTGTCATAGCTGGTCATGGCGAGGCGAACATCGTCAGACTTCGAGGCATCATAAGTCGTCGGAAGCAGCGTTTTGACCGCATCCAGCGCCGCGGCCTTCAGGTCAGACATCTTGCCACTGTTGCCCATCGAGCCGGATACGTCGAACACGAACGCCACTTCGACCTTGCCGATGCCATAGGTCGAACCGGCGCGGACCCGGAAGTCCATCTTGGTCCGTCCGAACAGGTTCGACAGGGTTGTCGGCTGCGAGCAGAAGATCGACGCATTGATGTCTTCCGCATCATCTGCGTATTCGAGCGTAACCGGGGCGCAGTCGAGCACGCTGCTTTGCTGTTTCAGAAGGGCAGCCACATAGGACGTCACTTCCTGGGTCACTTCCGTGCGCGAAGCACCAGCCTGCATTGAGCGGGATCCGAAGATCACGGCGCTGTCGGCGACGGCCTGAACCTTGTTCTTCTGCGTCAGGGTCATCTGCGTATCGACCGCCACACCCACGATCGACAGGATTGGAATGATCGACAAGGCAAAGATGATGGCCGTGTTGCCGCGCGCATCGGTGCGCCAGCGTTTGACCAGGTCGTGGAAATGATTTTTCATCGTGCTGTACCTCCCCGCTCAGGTTTTGTGTTGGATACAGCAGGAAATATCCCACAAGATTCATTCAATATGGTGTGTACAGGCGAGGAATTTCGGTAAGCCCGGGCAAGTTTGTGTTAATGGTTTTCGCCAGCGAATCGCACCAGAGAAGGCCCTCATGAGACAATATCTCGACCTCCTGTCAGACATTCTGGCGCACGGCTTCGAACGTGCAGATCGCACTGGAACCGGCACAAAAGCCGTGTTCGGACGCCAGATGCGCTTTGATTTGGCTGACGGTTTTCCGATGGTCACCACCAAGAAGCTGCACCTGCGCTCGATCATTATCGAACTGCTCTGGTTCCTGAAGGGCGACACCAATATCGGCTATCTCAAGGACAATGGCGTCTCCATCTGGGATGACTGGGCTGACGAGAACGGCGACCTCGGACCTGTCTATGGTAAACAATGGCGCAGCTGGGCCGCCCCCGATGGCCGCGTGATCGATCAGATCCAGTGGGTCCTTGACGAAATCCGCACCAATCCCAATTCCCGGCGTCTCATCGTGTCGGCCTGGAACCCGGCCGATGTGAACGACATGGCCCTGCCGCCCTGTCACTGCCTGTTCCAGTTCAATGTCATGGACGGCAAGCTCAACTGCCAGCTCTATCAGCGCTCCGCCGACATCTTCCTCGGCGTGCCGTTCAATATCGCGTCATATGCCTTGCTGACGCTGATGATGGCTCGCGCGACCGGCCTGCAGGCAGGCGAATTCGTCCACACGTTTGGCGACGCCCACCTTTACATGAACCATATCGAGCAGGCGCAGCTCCAGCTTTCGCGTGAACCGCGCGCCCTGCCGACCATCACCCTCAATCCCGCAAAGTCTGATCTTTTCAGCTGGGAGTATGAGGACTTCAGGGTCGAGAACTACACGCCCCACGCCCACATCAAGGCGCCGGTCGCCGTCTGATCTCACTTTGTGGACAGGGCATGCGAATTCGCATGTCAATTGCCCAAACCGGCGAATTCACGCAGTTTCCTTCCCCGGCGGTACTCAACCGTCTTTTCCTGGGAGGGATACAATGAAAATCTTCCTCGCCGAACTTCTCGGCACACTCACACTAGTCCTGTTTGGCTGCGGCGCCGCCGTACTTGCAGGCGAGCAGGTCGGGCAACTTGGCATCGCATTCGCCTTTGGCCTGGCCATTGTCGCCATGGCCTATGGTATCGGCCCGATCTCGGGCTGCCACGTCAATCCAGCCGTCAGTTTCGGTGCATTCGTCGCCGGGCGCATGGATGGCAAGAGCATGCTGACCTATTGGGCGGCGCAATTCATCGGCGCCACGGTCGGCGCCGGCATCCTCTACCTGATCGCCACCGGCAAGGCGGGCTATGATATCGGGGTCAACGGCCTCGGCCAGAACGGATGGGGCACGGGCTATCTCGGTGAATACACGCTGGCAGCGGCCATTGTGTTCGAGATCGTCGCCACCTTCATCTTCCTCGTCGTCATTCTGGGCTCGACCCATGTTGCCGCACCAACCGCCATGGCCGGCCTCTCGATCGGCCTGACTCTGACGGCTATCCACATCGTGGGCATCCAGGTCACCGGCGTGTCGGTCAATCCGGCACGCAGTTTCGGCCCGGCACTGTTTGTCGGCGCAGAGGCGATATCGCAACTCTGGCTGTTCCTCATTGCACCCCTCGTCGGCGCAGGTCTCGCAGGCCTGAAATGCCGCATGGGACTGCTCGACAAGGACGCCGCCTAGCGCTTCAGGCCTCGGCCGGATTCGTCAGGCCGAGGTCTTCCCGCCGCCGTATGACGCGCGAAACAATCACGGCGCCCACCATTTTCCCGATCACGAACACGACCCAGTTCGCGACATGCAGCGAATTGCCGGGCTCTGCCCCGAATTCCATCTGCTTGGCCAGGTCCGCGCCATACAGGAAGACGGTAGTGTCGACCGGCGCGGCCAGCGCGCTCGACAACAGGATCCGTGTCGACAGGCGATACTTGGTGAAGGTGAACATCAGCCAGTCGACACCCTCCGACACTGCGAATGCGATACCACTCGCCAGCGCAATCACCGGCCAGGCATAAAAGAACGACCAGGCCACAGCCATTGCCATCACAGCCAGCACGCGGTGTCCCATCTCCCGCTGGACGAAGTCGCGAATCACGAAGACCATGCCAGTGACCAGCGTCATGGGGTGAAGCGAAATCCCCTGGGTCCAGGTCTCGCTTTTGTCGACAATCTGGAATTCGGGGATGACACCGAATGACCAGTTGAGGAAAGGTATCAAAGCGACATACATCAGGGCCCAGCCGCGCCCTTTGAGCAGGTAAATCGCCGTAAAGGTGAGCGCCAGCGCGCCTACAACCTGAATGGCCAGACTGGGGTTGTCATTGGTGATAATAGAGATGATTGAGCTGAACACACTTGCCCCTCGAACTGCGATTGGTCTCTGATAGCTGACAAATCCGGTTGCTTCGACCACAAAACGATGTGTTCCACATGCTTAATAAAGCGAGGGGAAAATTGCCTCGCAGCCACAAATATCATGAAGGGCTTGTTCGACCGTAATGCACAGTAACGTAAAACTCAGCCTCATCGTGGCCCGTGGCCTCAACAATGTGATCGGCGTTTCCGGCCAGTTGCCCTGGCGCCTGAAGAGCGACCTCATGTTCTTCAAGCAGGTCACCCTGGGAAGCCCGATCATCATGGGGCGCAAGACATGGGAAAGCCTGCCAAGGCGTCCCCTGCCGGATCGCGAGAACATCGTGATGACCCGTGACTGGACCTATGATGCGCCCGGCGCGCGGGTCTATTCCAGCTTTGCGCCTGCCGTAAACGCGGCCAAGGCCATCGCCGCGCGTGACGGAAAGGCCGAAGTCTTCGCGATTGGCGGGGAGGCCATTTACAAGCGGGCCCTGCCCCTGGCCGACCGCATCTATCTGACCGATGTCGATGCGGCGCCTGAAGGCGATGCCTTCTTCCCTGCTCTGCCCGATAATGAATGGCATGAAACTTCAGCGGCCCGTTTCGAGGTCAGCGAAGGCGACGATCACGCATTCACCATCCGCAGGCTTGAGCGCACACCGGTCGACGCCCGCACCGACGCGTAGGCCCCTCCCCCGGCGGAAGCCGTTGTGAGCACCGTGTGCCACCCGTAATATGCCTCCATAACATGGAGGAATACGCATGGATTTCGAACTCGTGGCCGAGGGTCTCGGCTTTCCCGAAGGCCCTGTCGTCATGGCGGATGGCAGCATCATCATCGTCGAAATCCAGAAGGGCCAGATCTCGCGTCACTGGGGTGGCGGCAAATCGGAAGTGATCGCCACGCCAGGCGGCGGCCCCAACGGCCTCGCCATCGGGCCGGACGGCGCCCTCTGGTGCTGCAACAATGGCGGCTTCCAGTACCATGATGTCGGCGGGCTGCTCATTCCCGGCAATTGCCCGGATGACTATTCCGGCGGCCGGATCGAGCGGATCGACCTTGCAACCGGCAAGGTCGAACGTGTTCTCGACACGGTTGGTGGCAACCCCCTGAAGGGCCCGAACGATCTTGTGTTCGACAAGGCAGGCAATCTCTACTTTACCGATCACGGGAAAACCTATTCCCGGCACCGCGATTTCGGCGGCCTGTTCTACCTGCCCACTGGCACAGTCGAGGCGGTCGAACTCGATTTCCACTATTCCTCGCCCAACGGTGTCGGCCTCTCGCCCGACGAGCAGACCGTTTTCATGGCCGACACGATGACCGGCCGCATGTGGGCCTTCGATCTGGCCGCCCCCGGCGAGATCAGGCCTGCCAGTCCCTTCAATGGCGGCCGCGTCGTCGCCACGATGCCGGGCCTGCAATACTTTGACAGCCTCGCCATGACGGCGGCGGGCAATGTTTGCGTCGCAACCATCCTGAATGGCGGCATCACCACGATCACGCCAGAGGGCGCGTTCAGCCACACGGCCTTCCCGGACATGCTGGTCACAAATATCGCCTTTGGCGGCGACGACATGATGGATGCCTGGCTGACCCTGTCGAGCACGGGCAAGCTCATCAAGTGCCGCTGGCCGGAACCGGGTCTCATCCTCAACTTCAACGCCTAGGGCGCCTCAGTCCTCGAAGACAATCTCCGGCGCGGGTCTGGATTCCAGCGTATCGAGGCCCACGGCCACGGTGCGCGCCAGTTCGTGGAAAATGCGTCCCGGCTCGCCGCCGGCCAGGGCCGAAGGCTCACCGCTGTCGCCCCCTTCGCGGATCGCCTGCAGCATCGGTATCTGCGCCAGCAGGGGCAGGCCAAGCGTTTGTGCCATATCGGCGCCGCCTCCTTCACCCATCAGATAGTGGCGATTGCCGGCCGGATCCTCGAACCAGCTCATCGTCTCGACAATGCCAAGCACTGGCACGGCGGTCTTGGTGAACATGGCCGCCCCGCGCCGCACATCGGCCAGCGCCACTTCCTGCGGCGTGGTGACGATGATGGCAGCCGTCACCGGCACGCGCTGCGCAATCGCCAGCTGCGCGTCGCCCGTGCCCGGCGGCGTGTCGATGACCAGCACGTCAAGTTCGCCCCATTCAGCATCGTTCAGCATTTGCGCGATTGCCGACATGACAATCGGCCCGCGCCAGATCATCGGTGAGTCCGGATCGGACAGGTAGCCGATCGACAGGGTTTTCAGGCCATGCGCCGCGACCGGAACCAGCTTTTTCGACGCGGCAGTTTCAGGGTGCGCGTCCTGCATGCCCAGCATGGTCGGAACCGACGGGCCATAGACATCGGCGTCCAGCAGGCCGACTTTCATGCCCGTTTTCGCCATGGCCGCCGCCAGGTTCACCGCCACGGTGGACTTGCCGACCCCGCCCTTGGCGCTGGCTACGACCAGGATCCGGTCGATACCCTTAATCTTCGGAATACCCGCCGCTGCTGGCGGTGCTGCCTGCTGCATGGCCTCGTCGGACAGGCGCGCGCCCTTTGACACCCGCCTTGGAGACGGTTCCAGCCTGACCTGCGGCGCCTGCGCTGCCGATTTTTCGGCTGTCAGGATACTCGTCACCGATTTCACGCCCGCCACCAGTTCAGCCCGGCCTTCCGCCTCGATCCGGCGTGCCTCGGCGGCGTGCGTATCGGCCGGATCGGCCAGCAGGACGAGGATCGCGCGACCGCCATCGTCGACATCGACGGACTCAAGCCAATCAGGCGCACCCAGTGCTTTGCGCACCTGTGCAGCCAGTTTCCGACGCGATTTTTGCTTCGAACCAAACACGTAATATAACCCCTGCGTCCTTGAAGCTCAGATTGAGGCATGCACTTATCACCGAAACACCTATATAGAAGCCTGCAAAGCAATACAGGAGGGGCTATGCCCTGGGACGACAAGACGAAATCCAGCGGCCCGTGGGGCGGCGGATCAGATGATGAACCCGGCAAGGACGGCGGTTCGCCCTGGACGCGCCCGGCTGGCGGTTCCGGAAACGGCGATCTCGAACAACAGATGAAACGCATGCAGGAACGCTTCCGCAAACGCGGTGGCGGTAATGGCGGAGGAGGTGGCGGTGGACGCCGCGGCGGAGGCGGCCCGAATTTTGGTCCGCTCGGCCTCGTTGTGCTCATCGGCATCGGCCTGCTCGGCTGGCTGTCAACAAGCGTCGTCATGGTCGACCCGACCCAGCAGGCGGCCGTGTTCCGCTTTGGCAAATGGCAGACCAATTTCGGCCCCGGCCTGCATTTCCACCTGCCTGCCCCGTTTGAGCAGCATGTGCTTGTCGAAGTGGAAAACCGGAAGGAAACCCGAATCGGCAATACGCTCGAAGAGAGCCTGATGCTGACGCAGGACGAGAATATCGTCGACATCCAGTTCTCCGTCTTCTGGAAAGTGGATTCCCAGAACCCCGAGAACTTCATCCTGAACGTGAAGAACCCGACCGAAGCCGTCGAACAGGTCGCCGAATCGGTCATGCGTGAAGTCGTCGGCAAGACGCGCCTTCAGGGCGTGATCACGACCGAGCGCGATGTCGTGCAGACGGAAGTGGCGAAACAGGTCCAGGCCCTGCTCAATGACTATCGCGCCGGCATCCAGATTCTGGCTGTCACGATCGACAGGTCTGACCCGCCCCAACAGGTGATCGAGGCGTTCAACGACGTAAACGTCGCCGAACAGGACGCCGAGACGAATATCAACCAGGCGACCCAGTTCGCCAACGAAGTCGTGCCTCAGGCCCGTGGTACGGCCCAGCGCCTGTTGCAGGAGGCTGAAGCCTATCGTGACCAGGTTCTGGCCGATGCCCAGGGTGAGGCGTCGCGTTTCGAACAGATCTACGAGGAGTACCGCAAGGCGCCCCGCGTCACGCGCGAACGCATGTATCTGGAAACCATGGAAAAGGTGCTTGAGCGCTCCGACAAGCTGATCATGGATCAGGATTCGGGCGCCGTGCCTTACCTCCCGCTGGAACGCACCCAGCGCAACCCGAGCGGAGGGCAGCAATAATGCGTGCTTTTGGATGGCTGACCATCATTGTCGTCGGCGCCGTAATTCTGGTGCTCATGAATTCATTCTTCGTCGTTCGTCAGGACGAACAGGCCCTGATGCTTCAGGTCGGCGAACCCAAACAGGTGTATAATGCGCCTGGCCAGGATCAGGCCGGACTCTACTTCAAGATTCCCCTGATTCAGCAGGTCGAAAAGCTCGACAAGAAGAATATCGGCCTTGATATCGAGAATATTGAAGTGCTTGCGTCCGACCAGCGCCGCCTCTCCGTTGATGCCTTTGTCCGCTGGCGCATCAAGGATCCGCTGAAATTCTACCAGCGTTTCCGCAATGAGACCGCCGCTGCCAGACAGCTCAACCAGATCACCAACTCGAACATCCGCGAAGCCCTGGGCGACGTGCCAGTGCCGGAAATCATTTCCGGGCAGCGTTCGCAGCTGATGGACCGTATCCGCGAGAGCGTGAATGCCCAACTGACCGAGGATGGCATCGACATTATTGATGTCCGCATCCGTCAGGCTGACCTGCCGCAGGAAGTGGCGCAGGGCGTGTACAGCCGGATGCAGTCGGCCCGTCTTCAGGAAGCCCAGCGCATTCGTGCCGAGGGCGAGGAAAAATCCCGCCTGATCCGCGCCCAGGCCAGCCGTGAAAGAACGGTCATCGAGGCGCAGGCGCGCGAGCAGGCTGAAGGCATCCGCGGTGAAGGCGATGCCAGATCGACTGAAGTCTATGCCAATGCCTACAACCGGGACCCGGAATTCTTCCGCTTCCAGCGCGCCCTGATTGCCTGTGACAAGGCCATTCAGGACGGCACACAGATCATTGTCGGCCCCGATAACCTTGGCATATGCGACCAGTTCATTGAGAGCGCCCGCGTCAATGGCGGTTCCCGCTAGGGCTGAAGCGCGTGTCATCACTCTATCTGATACTGGCTGCGGCCGGAATCTGGTTCTTTCTGGAGGGGGCGGTCTATGCGATCGCCCCCGACTTCATGCGCCGCATGGCCGCACGCCTCGCCGAGATGCCCAGCCGCGATGTCGCCTTTGCAGGCCTCGCCTCGGCCGTCATCGGCGCAGCCCTGCTCGTCTTTGCAGTCAGAGCCGCCTGAGCCTGTTGCAACAGGGGCGCAAAGCGCCATACTGATCAGGATACGTGCAACATCCGACTCCCAGGAGCCCCTCGCCTCATGCGCATTCCGGCACTCGCCGCCCTCGGTTTCCTCGCTGCCTTCGCCCTACCGGTTTCGGCACAAGGCAGCCTGTCGCGTCCCGTTGATGGCGTCGACCAGAAAGTACAACCGCAAAGCTTCCGCGATCTGTCTAAACGCCTGATGCCGGCCGTTGTGAACATCTCGACCCAGCAGACGATTGCGCCAAATGGATTGCCAACCTTTCCGGAAGGCTCGCCGATGGAGCGTTTCAATGATTTCTTCGGCCGCGACGAAGACGGTTTCCAGCGCCAGGGCTCGCTTGGCTCCGGCTTCGTGATCAGCGCAGATGGAATCATCATCACCAATAATCACGTTATCGAAAATGCCGACGAGATCGAGATCAATTTCTCCGACGGCCGGGTGCTCGACGCCAGGCTGATAGGCCGCGACCGCGACACCGACCTCGCCGTGCTGAAAGTCTCCAGCAATACGCCCCTGCCCTATGTCGACCTTGCCGACAGCGACCATGCCGAAGTGGGTGACTGGGTCATCGCCATCGGTAATCCGTTCGGCTTTGGCGGGTCAGTCTCCGCCGGCATCATCTCGGCACGCAACCGCGACCTCAATGCCGGCCGGTCCGATGACTTCATCCAGACAGATGCGGCCATCAACCGGGGCAATTCCGGCGGCCCGCTGTTCAATCTCGGTGGCGAAGTCGTCGGCGTAAACACAGCCATCATCTCCCCCACCGGCGGATCGGTCGGCATTGGCTTCTCCGTGCCGTCCAACCTGGTCAGGCGCATAGCGGACCAGCTGATCGACCAGGGCAAGGTGCGCCGCTCATGGCTTGGCGTGAATGTGCAGGATGCCGATGCCGCTCTGGTCAAGGCCTACAAGGCCAGGGGCAAGGGCGGCGTGATCGTCACGCGCATCACCGATGGCGGCCCGGCCGACCAGGCAAAGCTCGAGGTTGGCGACCTCGTGCTCAGCTTCGATGGCCAGCCGATAGCCAGTGTCCGCGAAATGACGCGCCTCATATCCGACGCGCCGATCGGCAAGACGGTGCCGCTTTCGATCATTCGCGGCGGCAAGGCCCGCACAATATCGGTCACGCTCGGCGAGCTGGAAGATGACGAGACAGAGGCAGAAGCCAGCCCGATGCCCGACGGCCCCTCCGGCAGCAATGATCTCGGCGCGGAACTCTCGGCCATAGATGACGATATCAGGCGCCGCTTCGGCATTCCGAAGGATGTGGAAGGCGTTGTCGTCACCAGCGTCAGTGCGCGCGGACGCGCCTTTGGCAAGCTGAGCCGCGGGGACGTGATCGTGGAAGTGAACTTCAACGAGGTTTCCAGTGTCACCGATACAGTGGCGAAGGTGGAAACCGCCATGACCACGCCGCAACAACCCCTGCTGCTGCGCGTCAAGCGCCGGGGCGATGCCGGATGGTTCGACCAGTTCCTGTCGATCGAGCTCACGAAATAGGCGCTAGCCGGTGACGAACTCGCTGGCCGCATAGCCCTGGAAGAAAAGCGCCGCTGTCAGGTCCGTATGGCTGATCGCGGCGGTCGCCTGTTCGGCGACAATCGGCTTGGCGCGATAGGCAATGCCGAGTCCGGCCGCGCGGATCATGTCCAGGTCGTTCGCCCCGTCGCCCAGCGCCAGCGCATCATCGCGGACCAGCCCATGCGCCGCAGCGGCTTCATCCAGCGCTGTCAGCTTCGCTTCGCGTCCGAGAATCGGTCGGCCGACTTGCCCCGTCAGCGCCGCGCCATCATCCATCAGCGAATTTCCGCGATGGGCGTCGAAACCGGACATGTCTGCGACACGCGACGTGAAGAAAGTGAAGCCGCCAGACACCAGAACGGCATGGGCGCCATGGGCCTTCATTGTCGCCGTCAGCGTCCGCGCGCCGGCGTTCAGCGTAATCCGCTCGCGATAGGCCGCTTCCAGCGCGGGCAGTTCCAGCCCCTTCAGCATCGCCACCCGCGTGGTCAGTGCGCCCTCGAAATCCAGCTCGCCGCGCATCGCGCGTTCGGTGATCGCAGAAACTTGCGCTTTCAGTCCGGCAAAGTCAGCCAGTTCATCGAGGCATTCCTGCCCGATAATCGTGGAATCCATGTCGGAGATCAGCAGGCGCTTGCGCCGGTTCACTGCCGGCAGCATGCAGACATCGGCCTCCAGCCCCTTCGCGGCGGCACGCACCGCCTCCACAACACCCTCACCTCTCCCATCGAAAACATATTCGCACGCCTGCCACACCGCGCCGTCAGACAGGATGCGCAGCTGCATCTTGTCGACGCCCGCCGCGGCCAGAATTTCCCCCAATTGCGCAGAAAGTTCAGTGCGTCCTGGCGCCGCCACAGCTGTCACGGCAAGGATTTTGCGGGAATTATCCGGGTTCTGGGTCATGTTTTCAGTCTCCTGGTGTCTTTCCACGCGCCCGACAAGCCCTTAGGTCTAGAGCATGCATCCGGCAATCCTCATTCATGGTCCCACCGCCAGTGGCAAGACCGCCCTCGCCATCGCCGTCGCCCGGCGACTGGGGGGTGAAGTCATCAACGCTGATTCCATGCAGGTTTACAGGGACCTTCAGGTCATCAGCGCCCGCCCCGATGCGGAGGAAATGAACGGCGTGTCCCACCACCTGTTCGGCCATGTTGATGCGGCCACCCGCTATTCCACCGGTGACTGGCTGGAAGAAGCCCGGCGCGAGATCAAGCGTATCGAGCTGAAAGGCAAGCGCGCCATCCTCGTCGGCGGCACCGGCCTTTACCTGCTGGCGCTGACGCAGGGCCTGTCCAGTATCCCGCCGGTTCCCGAGGATATTCGCGCCGAAGTCCGCGCCATATCGGAGAGCGAAGGCGCAATCGGCCTGCGCGACCGGCTCGCGCCTGTCGATCCTGAAACAGCCGAGTGGCTGGGCACAGGCGACCGCCAGCGGCTCGCGCGTGCTTACGAAGTCTGGCTCGCCACAGGCCGCCCGATCAGCCAGTTTCAGGAAGAACGCCAGCCCCCCGTCCTGCAGGATGGCGAATGGATCGGATTTGCCCTCACTCCGCCCCGGTCGCGCCTCTACCAGAAAATCGACCGCCGGTTCGAAGGCATGCTGATGCAGGGCGCTATGGACGAGGCCCGCAGCCTGATGGAACGCGACCTCGATCCTGAACTGCCCGCGATGAAGGCGCACGGCATGCCATGGCTCACGGCTTTCGCGCGCGGCGAGATCAGCGCCGAGCTTGCGGCCGAAAATGCAAAGCGCGACACAAGGCGCTATGCAAAAAGGCAATTTACATGGATTGGCAGGCAATTCCCGTTCTGGCCGCGCATTCCATCCCTGGAGCCTGAAAACCGCCTAAGGGTGATTCATGCCCTTTACAGGGAGATTGACAGCGTCAAAGAGGCAGATTATTCCTAAGCCAGACGTTGGAGGAAACGCACTGTGCGCACATCACTGGTACTCGTTATTAGGCATCCGTAGTCGACTGACCTTTCAGTCGATTGCGGATGCGCGCATTAAAGGGTCTCCTCAGGGGGCCCTTTTTCATTTCAGCCCAGACCCATTTTGATCCAGCCACCCCCGAGACACTCATGACCACAGCCACCAAGTCCAAGACGCGCGCCGCCCAAGCGGCGAAGAATGAGCCCCGCATCATGACCGGAGCCGAAATCGTCATCGAGGCCCTGCGTGAGCAAGGCGTCGAATCGATCTTCGGCTATCCGGGCGGCGCGGTCCTGCCCATCTATGATGCCCTGTTCTCGGCGCCGGACATACAGCACATCCTGGTGCGCCATGAGCAGGGCGCCGGCCATGCTGCCGAAGGCTATGCCCGTTCGACCGGCAAGTGCGGCGTGGCCCTGGTCACATCCGGGCCAGGCGCGACCAACATGGTCACGCCCATCACCGACGCCATGATGGATTCCATTCCCATGGTTGTCCTGTGCGGCCAGGTGCCCACCCACCTGATCGGAACCGATGCGTTCCAGGAATGCGACACGGTCGGCATCACGCGCACCTGTTCCAAGCACAATTACCTCGTCACCGATGTCAACGACCTCGCCCGCGCCATCCACGAGGCCTTCCTGATCGCCACGTCAGGCCGGCCCGGTCCGGTCGTCATCGACATTCCGAAGGACATCCAGTTCGCAACCGGCACCTATATCGGCAAGGAAGGTGTGCACAAGGCCACCTACAAGCCGCGCACAACCCCGGATCAGGACTCCGTCACCGCCATTGTCGACCTGATCATGTCGTCCTGGCGCCCGGTATTCTACACGGGCGGCGGCGTGATCAATTCCGGGCCGCGCGCGTCAGAACTGCTGCGTGAACTTCAGTCTGTCACCGGCATACCGGTCACATCGACCCTGATGGGCCTCGGCGCCTTCCCGGCCTCGCATCCCGACTGGCTCGGCATGGTCGGTATGCATGGCAGTTTTGAAGCAAACAATGCGATGCATGACTGCGACCTGATGATCTGCGTCGGCGCCCGCTTCGACGACCGCGTGACCGGCCGGATCGACGCCTTCTCGCCCAATTCCAAGAAGGTCCACATCGATATTGACGCCTCCTCGATCAACAAGATCGTGCGCGTTGACGTGCCCGTCATCGGCGACTGCGCCGAAACGCTGCAAGCCGTCCTCAAGGCGCTCTCCACCCGCAGAGGCAAGCGGCCCGACCTGACAATCTGGAAAAAGCAGATTGCGGTCTGGCGCGCCCGCGACTGCTTCGCCTTCCAGAATTCCGATACCGTCATCAAGCCGCAATACGCCGTCCAGCGCCTTTACGAGCTGACCCGGGACCGGGACACCTACATCTCCACCGAAGTCGGCCAGCACCAGATGTGGGCGGCGCAGTTCTATCATTTCGAGGAACCCAATCGCTGGATGACCAGCGGCGGCCTTGGCACGATGGGTTACGGCCTGCCCGCAGCAGTCGGCATCCAGACAGCGCATCGCGACGCGCTGGTCATCGACATCGCCGGCGAAGCCTCCATCCAGATGGTGATGCAGGAATTCTCGACCGCCGTGCAGCACAAGCTGCCGGTCAAGGTGTACATTCTCAACAATGAATGGATGGGCATGGTGCGCCAGTGGCAGGAATTGCTGCACGGCGAGCGCTATTCGCATTCCTATTCGGAAAGCCTGCCGGATTTCGTGAAGCTGGCTGAGGCCCTCGGCGGCCACGGCATCCGCTGCGACGATCCGAAAGAACTCGATGCAAAAATCATGGAAATGATCGACCATGATGGCCCGGTCCTGTTCGACTGCCGCGTCGAGAAGGCCGAGAATTGCCTGCCGATGATTCCGTCGGGGTCTGCTCATAATGAGATGATCCTTGGGGAGATAACTGGTAACGAGGTCAGCGACGCCGGGAAGAAGCTGGTCTAGCGCCAGACAGGCATGGGTTTTGGGACGGATTGTGTAGATGAGTATGAGCGACATCCTCGCCCTGCTGCGCGAACATCTTGATGTGGTGATCGCGATCGGCTCGGCGCTGGTGGCACTGGTCAGCGCCTTTGCGTCGCGCGCCGAAACCCGTCGCCAGCGCCGCCTGCAGACCGAACGCCTGCGCCAGAGCATTGATGCGGCAAGCCTCGAATGGGGTAATCACGCGATTGATGCGCTTGGCCGCGCTGCCATGTTCGCCCGCACACGCCATCTGCAGGCCAATGACGGCACATTCGCCGGCGGCAAGACCAGCCTGATGATCAACCTGTCCGCACTCGTCGAACGCGGCCGCATGTTCTTCCCGAACCTTGATGCCGATAATAAAGGCATGGACAAGGACGGCGCCTATCGCGGACACCGCCCGCCCATCCTCGACGCGATGATGTGGGCCTATTTCGAGCTTGACGCCCTGACACGCGATGGCGGCCCGACGGGCGACAATAGCGCAGACTTCATCGACGATTGCCGTCGTCTGATGGTGTCGGAACTGCAGGCCCATCTCGATCCGCGCCGCCTCGACAAGATTGTTGAGCGCTATGACGACCAGACCCACGAAAACCGGCGCGAAGCCATCGAGCGCGCCAATGCGCTGAAAGCGCGCCTTGAATCCCGCAGGCCCGGACTTGTCCTCGACACGTCAAAGCCGCCTGCCGCCCCTACGGAGACGCGACAATGAGCGACGGAACCATCGGCAATCCACCGGGTGCGCCCAAGTCGGCCTATTTTCTCTCGCACGCTGACGAAGCTGTCGAGCGCCGCACGCTGGCCGTGCTCGTCGACAACGAACCGGGCGTGCTCGCGCGGGTGGTCGGCCTCTTCTCCGGGCGCGGCTACAACATTGACAGCCTCACGGTCGCCGAAGTCGATGCCAGCCAGCACCGGTCACGTATCACTATCGTCACACAGGGCACGCCGCACATCCTGGAACAGATCGAGGCCCAGCTCCTGCGTATCGTGCCCGTTGGCGAAGTGATCGACATCACCAAGTCGAAACGCGGCATCGAGCGCGAGCTCGCGCTGATCAAGGTGGCCGGCACGGGCGAAGTCCGCGTCGAGGCGCTCCGCATCGCCGAAATATTCCGCGCGCGCGTCATCGACACGACGAATGAGAGCTTCATCTTTGAGCTGACAGGTGCATCTGATAAGATCAGCCAGTTCATCGACCTGATGCGTCCGCTCGGCCTGGTTGAGGTCAGCCGGACGGGCGTACTCTCGATCAAGCGGGGAAAGGAACAGGGATGATGCGGCTCCAGACCCTTGCAATCGCTGTCCTTCTGGCCGCCGGCACCGCCAGCGCCGCAGAGGATCCGCCCGAAAGCTGCCGCCCGAAAGTTGCCGGCGGCGCACTTGCCCTCGCAGCTGACGCCGAAGCCGCGCAATTGCAGTGCGATGTTGATCGCGCAGCGCAACTCGTGAACCGGTCGGAGCGGCTGGCAGCCGGATCATCCGAGCCCGTCATCCGCATTGTCGATACGGCCTCCCCCAGCGGCGCAGCCTATATCTATGACGTGATCGGCACCGGCCCGTCCTACTGGCTGTCGGCCCATTCCGTTCCCGGAGACGAAACCGAGCGCACACGCGTGCCCGTCTGCAGGCTTGGCACGAACCTGCCAGCCGATGTATCGGCCAATGTTTCGTCCGCCCTGGCCACAATCGGAACATCAGACCTTCCCGCCTATGGTCCGCGCGAAGAGGTTTCGGTCAACCCTGACGGGTCGCGCCGCGTTGTGCTCCTGCTCGACACACACGACATCGTCACGACGATCAACACACCTGAAGGTCCACGCAATTTCTCGCGCCATGCGCGCGCATCCGACGAAATCGCCCGGATCAACCAGATGATCATCGGCGTAGCCAATTTCAGCGACAGCTGGATTTGCAACGGCAACTGAACCACACCCCATTAACCCCACCCCAAAGCGGAGCTTTTTGAAGCCAATGAAAGTTTATTACGAGCAGGACGCGGACCTTTCCCTGATCCAGAAGAAAAAGGTCGCCGTCATCGGCTATGGCAGCCAGGGTCATGCGCATGTGCTGAACGCACGCGACAGCGGCGTGAAGGATATCGTCGTTGGCCTGAAGGAAGGTTCTGCCAGCCGCGCCAAGTGCAAGGCCGAAGGCCTGACGGTCATGACGCCCGCCGAAGCCACCAAATGGGCTGACGTCGTGATGATCCTCATCCCTGACGAATTGCAGGCCGTTGTCTGGGCCAATGAGATCGAGCCGCATACACGCGAAGGCCAGCACATCATGTTCGGCCACGGCTTCAACATTCACTACAACCTGATCCGTCCGAAGGCAGGCGTCGACATTTCCCTGTCCGCACCAAAAGGCCCCGGCCACACGCTGCGTGCGCAATACCAGATGGGCTTCGGCCTGCCGGGCCTCATCGCCATCCACCAGGATGCTTCCGGCAGCGCGAGGGATGTCGCCCTCTCCTATTCGAAAGCCATCGGCAACACGCGCGCCGGCGTCATCGAAACATCCTTCCGTGAAGAGACCGAGACCGACCTCTTCGGCGAACAGGCCGTTCTCTGCGGCGGCATCGTCGAACTGATCAAGGCCGGTTTCGAAACGCTGGTCGAGGCCGGCTATGCGCCGGAAATGGCCTATTTCGAATGCCTCCACGAAACCAAGCTGATCGTCGACCTGATCTATGAAGGCGGCATCGCCAACATGAACTACTCGATCTCCAACACCGCAGAATACGGGGAATATGTTTCCGGTCCGCGCATCGTGAATTCGGAAACCAAGGCCGAGATGAAGCGCGTACTCACCGACATCCAGGATGGCACATTTGCCCGCAACTGGGTGCTGGAAAACCAGGCTGGCGCCCCCAGCTTCCACGCCAAGCGCGCCCGCATGAACGACCATCTCATCGAGGAAGTCGGCGAAAAGCTGCGCGGCATGATGCACTGGGCCCAGAATGACCGCCTGGTCGACAAGGCCCGCAACTAGGGCCTGCCTGCACATGGCTGACAGGTCTCCGCAGCGTCCCGGTTTCTCGCATCGCGTCGCGACGCCGGATGACGCGGCGGAGATCAGCGCCCTCATGAACGCGGCCATCGGCGAGCTGCAGAAGGGCTTCCTCAGCCCCGAGCAGATCGCCGTATCGCGGTCAATCATGGGGCTCGACCGGACCCTGATCGCCGACGGCACCTATTTCCTGATCCACGATTGCGGGACGGACAGGCTCGCTGCGTCTGGCGGGTGGAGCCGTCGCGCAACGCTCTATGGCGGAGACCATACCTCCGCCCAGCGCAATGACGCGCTGCTGCGTCCGGGCACGGACGCTGCCCGCATTCGCGCGATGTATACGCACCCTGGTTTCACCCGCCGCGGCCTCGGCCGGATGGTCCTCTCGCTCTGCGAAGGCGCGGCCCGTGCAGAAGGATTCACGAGGCTGGAAATGGGTGCAACGCTGGCCGGCGTTCCCCTGTACGAGGCCTGCGGTTATCGCCTGATCGAGCACACGATCGGCGCGTCCGCCGCTGGCGTCGAGGTGCCGGTCCTGCGCATGGGCAAGACGCTGGCCTGAACTTGATCACTCCGCCGCCCGGTTCAGATCCACATCGCCTTTGATTCCCGCCACTTTCCCCCGCATCGAATACTGCCAGATCGCATGGGGCACGCCCGGAGGCCCATCGACGCTGCGTATCCAGAGTGGATAGCGGTCAAACGATCCAGCGATCCAGTCGGCGTGAAATTCCGGTGTCGTGTAGATGACAGGGGCTGCGCCATACTCAGCCTCCAGCCTGTCGAGGAAAGCCTGCAAGTCCGCCTTCGTGCCCGCCTCATCCCGGTAGGGATCGCAATTATGGGCATATTCCAGATCAACCGCCGGCGGCAGCGTTCCGCCCCGCACTTCCACTGACTGGATGAAATTGACCGCCTGCGCCTCCCAGGGTTTGCACAGGATATAGAAGTGATAGGCGCCAAGGTGGTATCCCCGCCGGGTCGCCTCGATCCAGTTTGACTGGAAGTGCCTGTCCTTCCAGTCGCGCCCCTCAGTGGCCTTCAGGTAGATGAAATCGAAACTCTCTGCTTCCAGCGCCTCCCAGTCCACGCGTCCATTATGATGGGACAGGTCAATGCCGCGCGCCCCGGGCGGCAGCAGGCCGGCATCAGGCCCCGCCGCGTCCTCTGGCACACACGCCGTCAGGGCCAGAACTGCTGCAAATGCTGCGAATCTCACTGTCATGATCGCCAGTCTGGCATGCAATGATGGCCGCGTCGCGTCCAAACCCATGCCTTTTCGGGGCTCAACCTGCACGCGGTGTTTCGCACCGGACATTCGCGTGTGGCACGTGAATTGCTTGTTTTTCCCGGATTATTCAATCACCAGGGGACGAATCCATTGGCCAATCATTCCGCAACGCCGCGATCGCAAGACGGCAGCTATCTCTCGGCAGGGTCCGTGCTGGAAGGCAATCTCGCTTTTTCCGGGCCGGTCATGGTGTCAGCGCATGTCAAAGGCGACATCACCACTGACAGCCTTCTGGTCGTCGAGGCGGGCGCCGTCATCGAAGGCAATGTCTCCGCCACGGTCATTGTCGTCCATGGCAAGATCAAGGGCTCCGTCAGCGCGAGTGAAGGGATCGAAGCCTGGCCCGGTTGCCGCCTGGAAGGCCGCGCCTACTCGCCGAGCATGCGGGTTGATGAAGGAGCCAGCATGCTGGCAGACATTCTGATCGCGCCTGAACGGCCTGCCAGCTGGATGTCACAGGACGTGGCCGTCACTGCCCCTGCTCCCCGGCCCGCGCCAATCACCTCGCCAGAACCTGTGCCCGCAGCGCCAGCCGCCGCAGCATCCCGCCCGGCGCCGATGCCCGCATTCACGAATACAATGTTCGCCCAGCCCGCCAAGCCGGGATCGGGCAGCTGAGGCCTCAACGGCCCGCGCCATCCTTCAGGCGTTCCCATGTGTCATCGTTCGGGTCATAGGCGGCCAGTCCCGTGATCCGGTCGCAGGCCCATTCATATCCGCTATCGCAGGCCGCCTGCAGCTGCCGCGTGCCTTCGGCGACATTCTTCGGTCCGCCCTTGCCCGTGAACAGCATGTTGCCATAGCCGGCGCAGGCGCTGACTTCCCCCATATCACACGATAATTTGTACAGGCGCCGGGCTTCGGGCAGGTCCTGCTCCATGCCATTGCCCTTCGCGGCCAGATAGGCGAGCGTCGCACACCCGGCTGCATCCTTGCCCGAACACGCCTTGCGATAGGCTTTCGCCGCAGCTTCATAATCCTGAATGCCGCCCCGGCCCTTGCGATGATAGTCTCCCAGCCTTGTGCACGCGGCATAGTCCTTCGCCCCACATTCGCGCATGGCATCGGCCCGGCCCGCCCGATCCTTCGCCAGCGTCTGCGTCGCTTCTTCGAGGGCGATTTCCGACTGCGTTCGCTCCACCTGGTTGCCCTGCGCCAGCGCCGGAGCCGCTGACAGACCGGCCGCAAGGACAAGTAACAGGCTTGTGAGAAGACGCATGGTCGAACACTCCGCTTAATGTGAATTGACACAGATCATACGCCCCGACCGGGGCATCGTACACGTGGCGCACTGCTTAACAAGTCGTAACCCGCCCCTTGCCGCCGCAGCCGCCAGAGCGCAAACTCGCTCAAACAGACAGAGATTTCGGGAGACATCAGGCGCATGGCCGCACAAGACCAGCTACCCATCGGATCAGGCTTCCACGGCAAATCGACCGCCAGCGAGGTGCTTGAAGGCATAGACCTCACCGGCAAGAATGCCATCGTCACAGGCGGGTATTCCGGCATCGGCCTCGAGACCGTCCGCGCCCTTGCCGGCGCCGGGGCGCGGGTGACCGTTCCTGCCCGCCGCGTCGAAGTGGCGGAAGATGCCCTGGCTGACGTGGCCGGCGAAATCGAAATTGCCGCGATGGACCTGGCGGACCTGAAATCGGTCGAGAAGTTCACGCGCGACTATGACGACGCCAAACGCGGTCTCGACATTCTCATCAATAATGCCGGCATCATGGCCTGCCCGGAAGGGCGCGTCGGCCCCGGCTGGGAACGCCAGTTCGGCGTCAACCATCTTGGCCACATGGCGATGAGCCTGGCGCTCGCGCCGTCCATGCAGCGGGCCGAGTCCGCCCGCGTCGTCGCCCTGTCCTCGACCGGGCATGTGCGCTCGGACATTCTCTGGGACGACCCGCATTTCAACACACACCCCTATGACAAATGGGAAGCCTACGGACAGGCCAAGTCAGCCAATGCCCTGTTTGCGCTGGGTGTTGACCATCGCGGCCGCGATGTCGGCGTGCGCGCTTTTTCGGTGCATCCCGGCGGCATTTTCACCCCGCTCCAGCGCCACCTGTCGGAAGAGGAAATGGTCGCCCTTGGCTGGAAAGCTGCCGACGGCACGATCCCGCCCCAGGTCCAGGCCATGTTCAAGACACCGGAACAGGGCGCGGCCACCAGTGTCTGGGCCGCCACTTCGCCCCGGCTTGACGGCCGCGGCGGCGTCTATTGTGAAGACTGCGACATCGCGCAGCTCGCAACCGGCGAGAGCCAGCGTTGGCAACATGCCCGGCCATGGATCTGCAATGATGAAAAAGCCGAACGCCTCTGGTCGATGAGCGAGAAAATGCTGGCCGAGGCCTGAGATCAGCAAAAAGGAGGAAACACATGAAATACGTACTGACGGCCCTCATCGCAGGCGGCCTGACAACCGCCTGTGCCACGCCCCCTCCCCCTGCCCCGCCCGAGCCCGCCACCCTGTCACCGGTCGAGACCACCACGCCCGCAGCTGCGTCCTCCGCTGCGCCGGCCGAACCTGACGCGCCGGAAGGCTTCGACTATGACAGCGTATTTGGCCAGGATGACCGTCCCGCTGCAGATTATGAGCAGTATGAGGTGCGCAAGTCGAAAGACGTCCTCGCCTTCACCGGCGTTGCGCCCGGCATGACCGTCGTCGACCTCGAAGCAGGTGGCGGCATGTATACAGAACTCTTTTCCCGCGTCGTTGGCGACACGGGAAAGGTCTACATGCAGAACCCGCCCGCCTTTGATGCCTTCCTCGGCGACGCTGTCGGAAAGCGCGTCGACGGGCGTCTTGCCAATGTCACCAAGGTCAAGGCCGCGTTTGACGACCTCTCCGCCGTGCCGGACGCCTCGGCTGACCTCGTGACATGGCTGCTCGGCCCGCATGACCTCTGGTACACGCCCGACGGGGCAGAGCCCGGCGCGATGGGCGACCCGGATGGCGCATTCGCGGAAATCGCCCGCGTCACCCGGCCAGGCGGCAGCTTCGTCGTGCTCGACCACATGGCCCCGCCCGGATCGCCTGCGACAACAGGCGGCGACACCCACCGCATCGACAAGGCCATCCTGATCGCGATGGCAGAGGCCAATGGCTTCACCCTGACAGACGAAAGCGACCTGCTGGCCAATGCCGATGATGATGGCAGCCTGAACGTGTTTGACCCGGCAATCCGCCGCAAGACCAACCGTTTCCTGCTCAAGTTCACCCGGAACTGACAACTGGTCCTGTCGCAGCCATGACACCGGCCGGGAGCGCCTTAGCGACCGGCCGGCTCAATACCTTTCTCCATCGTGCCTTCGCAATTCTTAACGTCAGCACGCAAACTGCATCTACCTGCTTCAGCCCATCTGAACCCCGCTCCTGTAAGTTTCGCCGTTACCGGTGGAGGGTGTGTACGTGGGTCCCAAAAGCTTGTTTGTGCGTTGGGTTCGGGAGCGAATGCATCCGAAAATGGAGTCCCAGACCGACGTGCTGCGCGTCGCGATTGGCTCCACTTTCCTGATTCTCGCAGTCATCGCACTTGGTGAACTCGCCTTTTCCATCCTGCTCGGCACGAATTTGTGGACGGACCTCGGGCGCGGCATGATCCTTGGCACCGTGGTCGGCTTTCCCGCCTTCCTGTTCAACGCCGCCGTCCTGCACCAGAATGTCATTCTCCAGCGCAAGTTCCGCAGCGCCTATCGCATCGCGGCCCGCAATTCGGAGGATATCATCAGCAAGAACCAGGAACTCGAAGCGGCGCAGATGCGCCTGGCTGAGCTCGCCAATTCCGATTTCCTTACGGGCCTCGCAAACCGCCGCCGGTTCGAGCAATCCTTTGCTGACGCCTTCGGCGCCGCCGGCCTTGGCGGTGCGCCCTTCACCCTGATCCTGCTCGATCTCGACAATTTCAAACAGGTCAATGATGCGCATGGCCATGACGCGGGCGACGCGGTCCTCCAGCATGTCGCCAAGCGGATCCGCGCAACGATCGGTGAACGGCCCGGTGTCGCCGCGCGCCTCGGCGGCGATGAATTCGCGATCCTGCTCTGGGAAACATTTGATGGTACAGACGCCGCTGCCTTTGCATCGGAACTCCAGGATGTCCTCTCGCGCCCGCATTCCTATCGCGGCAAGACGCTCCACGCGCCGTCCACGGTCAGCGTCGGCTTCTATTCCATAGCCTTCAACTCTGCCTCGGAAATGTTCGTTGCGACCGACAAGGCCCTGCTCGGCACCAAGCGCAGCGACCAGATCGGCTTTGCGAAAGCCGACCCGGATGACGAATTTTCAATCGCCATTTAGGCCGTCTTAAGCCCGCGCGTCGGCCAGCATGAGGTCTGGCGTACCGGCATGCACGACCGCCTGCGCCGGCAGCCAGCAGGTCACTTCCAGGCCGCCGCCCTCAACCGGCTTCATGCCGACCGTGCCGCCATGCAGGTCGACGAAATGCTTCACCAGTGCAAGGCCAAGTCCCGCGCCGCGCTGGTCGCCCGACACGAAACTGTCGAAACTGGTCGCGCGCTTGTCCGCCTCCAGCCCCTTGCCATTGTCGCGTACTGACAATGTCACCATGTCGCCAATCCGCTGCGCCGAGACAACAATCTCGCCGCCGGATTCGGTGAATCGCAGCGAATTGGAAATCAGGTTGAACAGGACCTGACGAATGCGGCGCTGGTCGGCGCGAATCACGCCCAGCTTGCCCTTGACGTCGGCCCGCACCGTGATCTCGGTGTCTTCGGCTTTCGACACGACCATTTCGATACTCTCGTCGATCACGTCGCGCAGCTGGACATCTTCCAGGTCGAGATCCATGCGGCCCGCCTCGATCATGGCCAGGTCGAGAATGTTCTCGATCAGCTTCGACAAATGGTCAGACGCCGACAGGATGGCGCTGACATAGTCAGACTGGCGGTCCGTCAGCTGACCATTGCGCTGGGTCTCCAGCAATTCGGCATAGCCGAAGATCACGGTCAGCGGCGAGCGCAGCTGGTAGCTGACATTGCGCACGAATTCCGTCTTCAGCCGGTCGGCGGCCTCGAACGCCTCGGCCCGGTCACGCAGGGCCGATTCCACGCGCCGTGTGGCGGTGACATCGGCAAAGGCGATCAGCGTATTTCCATCCGGTAACGGGTGGGTCAGATAGGTCAGGATCGACCCGTCGGAGCGGCGCATCTCGCCAGTCGTCGACTGGCGGGCCCGCGCGGACGGGTCCGTGATGTGGCCCTTGATGGCGTCCCAGATTTCGACATCGTGGAACAGCGGCACACAGGCTTCGATCACGGCCGAGTAATCCGGCTGGTCCTTCAGCAGGTCATGCGACAGGCCCCACAGGCGCTCGAAGGCGTGGTTGAACAGTTTCAGCCGCCCATCCCCACCGAACACGGCAACGGCCTCGTGCAGATTATCCAGCGTCGAGGTCTGCGTCTTCACGATGGCATTGAACTTGGTCTTCAGGTCCAGCTCGCCGGTAATGTCCTTGAACAGCAGCAACAGTCCGCCCATCGGGTGTCGCTGGCGCGTGACAGACAGGGTCCTGTCATCCGGCAGCGACCAGATGTCTTCCTTCACCCCGTCAATGTCGAGATAATAGGACAATTCCTCGGCGCGCCATTCGGCATAATTCGTCCGCGCCGGAAGTTTGCGGCGCTCGCGCAGCCGGTCCAGCAGCTGGCCATGGCTCGGCCGGTCCAGCAGGAACGTCTCGTCCAGGTCCCACATGTCGCGGAACGCCTTGTTGTAGAAGGTCAGCTTGCGGTCAGCGCCAAAGATCGCCACCGCATCGGCCACATGGTTCAGCGTCTCGTCATGCGCGCGGACATGGCGGTTCAGTTCCTCGCGCGCATTTTCCTGCGCCGTCACGTCGAACGCCATGGCTCCTGCCCCGCCCGACAGCGGGAAGGTCAGCACACGCATTGCGCGGCGCTCACCCTTGATCACCATGTGGCGCGTCTCGTCGATATCGAGGCCTTCGGAAATCGTCTTGCGCGCCTGTTCGGCAGCCGCCTGGTCCAGCATCAGCTGGCGGTCCAGCACACGGTCGAGATTGATGCCATCCACCGCTTCGATATAGGCCGGGTTCACCCATTGCAGTTTGCCCATGCCCGACACGCGCCAGGCCGGGAAAGGCGACTTGCCCAGCATGTCGAGAAAGGCCGTCGGGTCACGCGCAATCACCTGGCGCGCCTCTTCCAGCTTGCCACGGGCGGAGCTTTCTTCCAGTCCCTTGATCGTTGTATCCGTTACCCAGACAACGGCGCGGGCCCCGGCCGTGCGGCCGTCCGCCTCGAGAAACCGGCCGGACGGGCCGATAATGGTCAGCGAAAAGGCCTGTCCTGTCTCACGCAGCTCGCGCAGGCGAATGCGCAGCGTCGTGTCCTGCCCCGCACTGTCGCGCGCCTCAAGGTCAGCCAGGCCCTCGATAATGCGCACCGCAGGGTCCATCGACAGCGCATCGTCGGTAAAGCTCAACAGGCCGGCCAGCGCCACCGGCGAGCCATACAGTTCCGGCGGAATGATTTCATCACCATCGGCTTCCAGCGCATTGCCCTGCCAGACAAGAATCACGCCGGGATGCGCACCGAGGACTGACCTGTGCTCTGCCAGCGTGGTTTCAAGCTGTGCCGACCGGTCGCGAAACTTGCGCGCAGCGCCGCGCGCACCATCCGAAACCCGCAATGCCCACAATAGTGCCGCCAGTCCCAGCGACGCCGCGCCAGCGGACATGATGATCGGCACCTGGTCTGCACTTATCGCCATAATCTTCCAATTCCATCGCCGAATCAGCCGCTATCAGGCAGCCACAAGAAGTTAACGGAATGCTCCCATTCCATTAAGGCGGCGTTAACGCGACGGTAAGACCAGCGCACGGGGCGCGCAAGGTAACTGAATCGTCATGTTGCAAATAAACAACAGCCGCATACCATGCTTCATGGCCATTCCACAGGTACCCCACATGCGCCCATTTTTTCTGGCAACTGCGCTTATCGCGGCCCTCTGTCTCGCCGCGCCCGCCTCCGCACAGGAGGCCGTCACGCCTCAGTCCGTTAACCTCGTGAATATCCCGGACGAGGACAGCGTCGAGGGCGATGACATTGTCCGCCTTCCCGGCCAGGGCGAGATGAAAAGAGGTGAGCGGCGCTCACGCCACGCTGCGGGCCGTCTTCTGCCCGGTGGCGGCCTGGTCATGAGTTTTGACGCAGACGACAATGGCCGCGTGACGCCGGAAGAGCTGAGATCCGGGGCAATTGCCGCCTTTGCCGTCGCCGATACCAATCAGGACGGCCGGCTCAGCGCGCTGGAACAACAGGACTGGGCCCACAGCCTGCCGACACGCGATGACACCCTGGCCAATCCCGTGCGGTTTGACCCCAATCTGGACCGGGTCGTATCGGAGGGAGAATTCGTCGCCGTGGTCGCCCAGCTCGCCACTACTTATGCAGACGCGGATGGCAATATCTACGTGGCCAAGCTCGAAGCGCCCGAACCGAAGGCATCAGACAACAAGCGCCAGTGGAGTGATCTGGAAGAACCGGACATCTTCGCCCGCGTCGAATAGGCCCTGTTTTCAGCAGATTTCGTCGTCCGGGCCACGTTCGCCGAAACCTTCGGCGATCAGGCTGGCAATTGCCGTGACCGCTTCGGCCGCTTCAGGCCCCTCGGCCCGCAATTCGACCTCGCACCCCGTATGGGCCACCAGCATCAGCAGGTCCATGATCGACCGCGCATCAGCGCATTCGGCCTCATGATACACCGTGACATGGGCATCGAACTGGCCTGCGAGCTTCGACAGGCGCGCAGACGCCCGCGCGTGCAGGCCCTTGCGGTTCACGATCATGACGCGCTGGGAGGCTGTTGTCGTCGCCTTCTGCACTAGGTCGACTTCGCCAGCAGGTCGGATGCGATACTGATATATTTGCGGCCAGCCTCTGCTGCCACCTTGGCCGCCTCGGCCAGCGGCAGGGTTTCGCGCACTTCAGCCAGCTTGATCAGCATGGGCAGGTTGACCCCCGAAAGCACCTCGATATTGCCCACCCCCATGATCGACATGGCCAGGTTGGACGGCGTGCCGCCAAACATGTCCGTCAGGATGATGACCCCCCGGCCGCTGTCACAGGATTTGGCGGTTTCGCGAATCTGGTCGCGCCGCGCCTCGATATCGTCCTCGACCTCGATGGAAATCGAGCGAAAGCAAGGCTGTTCGCCCACGACATGTTCCGTCGCGGCGACGAGTTCGCGTGCAAGCTTGCCGTGGCTGACGACAACAATGCCGATCATGCCGGAACCTTCCAGGGCCATTCTTTACGAACTTGTCATGCTGCCACGCCTCAGCGCCGCGTCAACCCTGATTCAGCCGTTGCCCTGAAGGGCCGGTGTGTCACGCCTCAACCAGCCCCAGCACATCATCCATGCCATACAGGCCGGGCTTGCGGCCCTTGACCCAGTTTGCCGCCTGCACGGCGCCATGGGCAAAGACCTGCCGGTCGAGCGCGGTGTGGCTCAGCGTCAGGATTTCCATGTCCGAGCCGAAGCTCACGGCATGTTCGCCAATCACATCCCCCATCCGGCGTACGGAAAAGCCGATCTGCCCGGCCTGCCTTTCACTGTCAGGGCCGTCATAGGGCGGGCTGCGCAGGTCATCCAGCATGCCGCCCCGCCCTTCGGCGGCCGCATCGCCCAGCATGAGGGCCGTGCCCGATGGCGCGTCCACCTTGCGGCGGTGATGGGTCTCCTGGATTTCGATGTCCCAGCCGTCGCCGAGCCGACCGGCCGCGATCCGCGTCAGCGCCTGCAACAGGTTGATGCCAAGCGAGAAATTGCCCGCCTTCACGATCGCAAACTGCGCCGCGGCGCGGGCGATTTCCTGCTCCTGCGCCACGCTGAATCCGGTCGTTCCGATCACGACGCCGCTGACCCGCGTATGCTTGAGCGCGTCCAGCGCCGCCAGCGTGGCCTCGGGCCGGGTGAAATCGATCCAGACATTGGCATTGCCGGCCGCAGCAACCGGATCGGTTACCGGACGGATACCGAGTACCTGCCGCCCGGCCAGTTCGCCAATGTCGCGGTCAAACGGCCCCTTGCCCGGCGCTTCGGTGCCGCCCGCAACAGACAGGCCCGCATCCAGCGCGCTCGCCACCAGCTGGCGCCCCATGCGCCCGGCAACGCCGGCAATCGCCACGCTGAATTCGCTCTGGTTTTCTGTCTCGGTCATCGGGTCCTTTCCCATGCGCAGGCTGCATCCGCCTCAGGTCTTGTCCATATCCGGCGTTACACCGGCCTCTGCGTCGCCTTCCTCCACCCTGTCCTTCAGCTTGGCAAGCTCACGCTCGCGCAGCTCGTCCGAAAAGGCGCTTGCAAACACACCGGCCGGCAGGGCCACAACGCCAATGCCGGCAAGAGCAATCACCGAGGCAAAGATGCGCCCCAGCGGCGTCACGGGATAGACGTCGCCATAGCCCACCGTGGTCAGCGTCGCGATGGCCCACCAGATGGCCCGCGGGATGGACTGGAACATCTCCTGCTGCTTGCCGCCCACGCCCTCGATGAAATAGAGCGCCACGGCCGACACATAGACCAGCGCCAGCGCCATCGCGAGCGTCGTCAGAAGCTGCGATCCGGCCCGCCGGACAGCGGCTCCCAGCACGTCAAAGGCGGGCACGAACCGCGCCAGCTTGATCAGGCGGAACAGGCGGAATACGCGCAGCGCAACCAGCGGCATCCCGCCGCCCAGGATCAGGACAATCATTTCCGGCAGGAAGGCCAGCAGGTCCGCAATCGAATGGAACCGCGTCATGTAGTGCAACCGGCCACGGAACCCGGCAAATTCCTCGCTCAGCCCGCTGAC
>TARA_R110000850_G_scaffold3916_5_pt1 | contig 34240 bp, 32 predicted proteins | sample TARA_R110000850 | Tara Oceans TARA_R110000850 (sample SAMEA4397586) | marine metagenome | biome: Polar Biome; feature: [SRF] surface water layer (ENVO:00010504); material: water (ENVO:00002006), including particulate matter (ENVO:01000060) such as... | depth 5 m
GCACCTCACGCACAGGTTCTAACCTGTAATATGCGCTCCGCCAAGCGGAAATGTGCGTGTCAGGAACGCGGCTGGATCGCCCAGACAACACGGTCATTGCCGCTCAGGTCCGGGCAGCTGTCAATGTTAACCATCCCGGCACCGGACAGGATATTGCGCACATCCGCTTTCTGGTCGAATCCAATCTCCAGAACCAGCGGTGTGCCCGGCTTGAGATACCGGCGCGCAAGGGCAGCGATTTCACGATAGGCATCGAGCCCATCTGCTCCGCCATCAAGCGCGGCGAGCGGATCGTGGCGTTGCACCTCGGGCTCCAGCGTTGAAAGCACCCCGGTACGAATATAGGGCGGATTGGATATGACGAGGTCGACGTCATCCCAGCCCGCCCAGTCTCCCCATGACTGAACGGACACCGAACCGCGCGCGCCAAGACCGTGCCGGTCGATATTTTCCCGGGCCAGTGATGCGGCCAGCGGATCAGCTTCAACACCGACGCCTCTCGCTTCCGGACGGTTCACAAGCATGGCGACAAGCAGGCAGCCGGAACCTGTTCCAAGGTCGGCGACCGAAACACCCGGACGGTCAGGCAGCAGGCGCAGCGCAGTTTCCACAACGACTTCGCTGTCGGCGCGCGGGACCAGAGCTCGCGCGTCAGATATGAATTCCAGACCAGAGAACGACGCCGAACCGGCAATGTGCTGGAATGGCTCGCGTGCCCCGCGGCGACTGACCATCAGTTCAAATTTGTCCGCGATACTGGCCGCAGGGTACCGGTCTCCCGCCAGGATCAATTCCGACGTGGTCAGCTCAGATGCCAGTGACATCAGAAGGCGGGCTTCACGCTGCGGCGCGTCAAGTCCGGACTTTCGCAACCGCCCGGCGGCCGTGACGATCAAGTCCGTATACGTCAAGCGGTTCAGTTCTCGTTCTCCATTGCCGCCAGCTTGCGGGCCTGATCTTCCGTAATCAGTGCCTCCACGACATCGTTCAGCTTGTCGCCCGTGATGATCCGGTCCAGTGAATACAGTGTCAGGCCGATGCGATGGTCCGTCATGCGATTTTCCGGGAAATTATAGGTCCGCACTTTCTGGCTTCGGTCACCCGACCCGATCTGGTTCGCGCGCGCCTCGGCGCGTTCGGCGTCCTTCATCGAACGTTCGCGTTCGTAGAGGCGAATCTTGAGTTGCTCCATCGCCTTTTCGCGGTTCACGTGCTGCGACTTCTCGGAACTGGTCGCCACGATCCCCGTCGGCAAGTGCGTGATACGCACGGCGGAGTCGGTCGTGTTAACGTGCTGACCACCGGCACCTGACGAGCGCATTGTATCAATACGGATATCTTCAGGGCGAACCTCAATCTCGACATTTTCCGGGGCCGGAAGAACCGCCACAGTCGCGGCAGATGTATGAATGCGTCCCTGCGTCTCCGTTGCCGGCACGCGCTGGACGCGGTGTACGCCGCTCTCCCATTTCATGTGCCCGAATACGCCGTCGCCGGACACGTTTGCGATCAGTTCCTTGTAACCGCCGGCATCGCCTTCCGATGCGTCCACGATATCCACTTTCCAGCCCATGATCTGGAAATACCGGGAATACATCCGGAACAGGTCGCCGGCGAACAGGGCCGCTTCGTCGCCGCCGGTCCCGGCCCGCAATTCCATCACGATATCAGCCTTGTCGTCGACATCCTTGGGCAGGAGCAGAACCTGGACTTCCTGTTCCAGCGCCGGCAGGCGGTCTTTGAGATCTTCGACTTCGGCGCGGGCGAGTTCGACCATGTCGGGATCACCGCTTGAAACAAGGGCTTCGGCTTCGCTGAGCTCCCTGCGAGCGGACATCAGCTCGCGGGCCTTGTCGACAACGGGTTTGAGTTCAGCATGCTCTTTCGACAGGGAAATGATTTCCGCTGTCTCGGTTGCCGCGCCCATGCGGGCTTCGACCTGATCGAACCGGTCGATGACTTGTTGCAGTCTGGAAGGGGAAATAGTGGCCATGGCCGCCCTTTAGAGCGGTTTTGAGGGCGCGTGAAGCGCCCTCGCTGCCACATATTGCGCCTAGACGAAGATTCGGAGCACTTCGCGCACGGCCATGACGATCAGCGTAATCGATGCCAGCGCAAACACGACAAAGCGCAGGACCACTTTCGGCTGCAGAGTCTGGACGAAGGAATGCAGCACGCGCAGGCCAACATAAATCCACGCTGCCAGCACCATGAAATGCCCTTCGCCGCCTGTCAGCGCCGCAAAGAACATGAGGGCGTAGAAGATTGTCGGCTGTTCGTGCAGATGGTTGTAATTGTCGGCAACCGACCGGACATTCGCCGGCAGCTTGTCACCATAGGTGCCGGGGTGGCGGGCCAGATCCGGATCGATCCTGGCCTTCTGCATGGCCGGAATCCGCGTAGCATACATCCACAGCCACATCACAAGCGTCCAGCAAACCAGCGCCAGAACAGGTTTCAGAAGTTCAACAGTTACGGACATTTTGCCCCTCCCACTTTTGTTATTATTGAGGAACTTACGGGGCAATCTGCAGTTTGAACAGCTGATTCGCGGATTGCAGGCTGGCCAAGATGTGCGGCCAGGAAGGCGGTGAAAGCGTCGATGTCCTCGGACACGACGCTATGCCCGCCCGGGCGCATCCAGAATGCGAGGCCGGCATCCGGATCGAATGACCGCATGCCAGTATCGGTCAAACCCTTCGCGCCGGCCATCTCGTAAACCTCCGAGGCAGCCTGCGCCGCGCGATAGGAGGAGTTGGGGTCTGACCAGACATCGCGCCGCCCATTGCCCAGCAGAACGGGCGTGGGCCCAAGAAGCGCCAGTAACTCATGCTGCTCGACCGGCAGGCTGGAAAGGTCATCAAGATAGAGCCGGACACTCGGCGCCAGCCAGTGCGGATAGCTCTTTGCCATGCGAACAAGACCTTCTCCGGTTTCCGAGCGCGACAGTGACGCTCCGGCAAATCCGGACTGGTGGGCAATCAAGGCGTCCACGCGCCTGTCCCACACGCCAGCGATCAGTGCCGATTTCCCATGCCGCGAATGGCCCATCAAAGCCGTGCGGTTTGCATCAATCCGTGGATCGGCTTCAAGCACTTCCAGGGCTGCCGAAAAGCCATAGGCCCACGCCATCAGCGCACTGGTCGGGTTCACCGGGCCACCCATGCCGGCCATCACCGACTGGGCTTCACCGTTACGGTCGGGCACGAGTTCGCTGGCATAAAAGCTCGCATAGGCAAGGCCCGCGTCGAAATACCGGGACACGGGCGCCTGCGCGATATAGGTGCCAAAAATCCGGGTGGCCAGGAATCCGACGATCCCTGTCATTTCGGGTCCGTCACAGACGCCGCCGTCGGACGCGGTGACCAGGCTGCCGGGAAACACATCGCAATTGCCGGAAAAGGTCTGGCTGATCACGAGCGGGCCTGCCTGAGCGGCCTTCGGAAAGGCCGTGACGAGATGAAAGGACCGGGCGCCCGGACCTGAACCCACGGTGATCTCGATCTCTTCCAGCGTGCCGCGCCCGGCCAGGTAGTCGGCATCCACCACGCGCCAGGCGCCGTGCGACACAGGCATGCCTTCAGGCCATGGCCCATAGAGCGTGTCTTCGAACGCCCGCTTCAGCGCCGCTCGCGGGGCAGAGTTTTCCGCAAACGACGTCGCCTTCAGCGGTGGCTCGGGCAAGGGTTTATTGTCTGTTTCCAGACTCGCATAGTTCAGGCCAAGCATGGTGCAGTTCGACATGATCAGGGCCATGAGGCCGATCAGGAGGAGAAGCGGAAACCGCTTGAGAAACCAGATCATTCGGTAATCGCCCTAAGCCAGCTGAAGCATTGGCCGAATTCTTATCGCCCTTCCATGAAAAGGGCAGTCCCTTCACGAAAACGTTTTTATTCAGCTGCGACGGAGGCTGCCTCACGCGCCTGGCGCAACATTCGGGCTTTCTCTTCAACGGCCTGAACAATTTCCTCGACCATGGCAGCGTTGCCGACTTTCCGGTCCGGCTTGCCTGCCGCGTACATCATGCCGGATTCGGCCCCGCCGCCGGTAAAACCAAGGTCTGTCATCGCGGCCTCTCCCGGTCCGTTGACGACACAGCCGATGATCGACAACGAGATAGGTTCGGAAATATGCGCGAGACGCTTCTCCAGTGTTTCGACAGTCGAAATCACGTCGAAACCCTGCCGGGCACACGACGGACAGGCGATAATGTTGACGCCGCGCGTCCGAAGACCGAGCGATTTCAACATCTCGTAGCCGACCTTCACCTCTTCGACCGGATCAGCAGAGAGCGACACGCGGATCGTGTCGCCAATACCAGCCCAGAGCAGGCTGCCCATGCCGATCGACGACTTCACTGTGCCGGTTCGCAGGCCGCCCGCTTCAGTGATACCCAGATGCAGCGGTGCATCCGTTGCCTCTGAGAGCTGCTGGTAAGCCGCGACGGTCAGGAACATGTCCGACGCCTTGACGCTGATCTTGTACTCATGAAATCCGAGATCATCGAGGATCCGGGCGTGGTCCAATGCACTCTCTACCATTGCTTCAGGGCAGGGCTCGCCGTATTTTTCCAGCAAATGGCGCTCCAGCGACCCGCCATTGACGCCGATCCGCATGGAACACCCGTTTGCCCGCGCCGCAGCCACCACTTCACGGACCCGTGCAACCGAACCGATATTGCCCGGATTGATCCGGAGGCATGCCGCGCCAGCGTCAGCCGCCTCGATGCCCCGTTTGTAGTGGAAATGGATATCGGCCACGATCGGCACGCCGACATTGCGGACGATTTCGTTCAGGGCCGCTGTCGACTCCTGGTCAGGGCAGGACACGCGGACGATATCAACGCCCGCTTCCTCCATGCGCAGGATCTGGCCAATCGTCGCTGCGGCATCATGCGTCGGCGTATTCGTCATCGACTGAACCGCAATCGGCGCGTCCCCGCCGACCTCCACGGAGCCAACACGGATCTTGCGTGAGAGGCGCCGGTCAATATTGCGCCAGGGCCGGATCGGATTGTGGCTCATCGCACGTGCGTCTCCCTGTGGGTCATTGCTGCCCGTCATGTGGCGTGCCGGACGACCAAGGTAAAGCCCCCTGCGGCGTCACAGACTAGCGCGTTGCCTGGTTCGCACCGTTCGACGCCACTGTCGGCGCAGCCGTTTCGGCTGCTTCAGCGAGCTTCTGGTCGACACTGACCGAGAATACCGGCGCACCGTCCGGGCCCAACGGACCAATTACGGCATCCCCGACGTGCCACTGGAAAGCGCCGCCATCCTTGGCGGACACCGTCCAGCCAGCGTCAAGGCGCGGGAAATAGCTCTCACCCGCCACCATCACACGGCTTCTGAATATCGTGCCATCTGCGCCGCGCACTTCGACCCATCCCTGGCGTGTCGCAACCAGCTCGAGCGGAAGATGCGTCGGCAATGGCCGGTTGGCATCACTCGCATCGTCGAAAAGGCTGTGGCGGGCCCCATTGACTGCGACAATCGCAGGTGCGGGCGCAAGTTCCGGCGCAGGCTTGATCACCTGCGTCAGACCAATCGCTCCGCCTCCCAGGACCACAAGCACGGCGGCGGCAGCCGCCATCAGCGGCCATTTCGGCTTTGGCGGCGCGATATCGCCAATTTTCGGAACCGGGGCAGAATTCCTGACTTCCGACACCGCACCACATTCGTGCGTGTATTGCGCGATCACGTCGCTGTCCGGCAAACCGAGTTCGACACAATAGGCCCGCAGGTAAGGCGTCAGGTAGCCTTTGGGAATCTGGCCGATCTCCATCCGCTCGATCCACATCAGGAAATCCTGACGCAACAGGGACTTGCGGGAAATATCAGCGATATTGAGACCAAGCGTCTCACGAACGCGGCGCAGGACCTGACCCATACGCAGGCTTTCGCCCTCATATTTCCGGGTCTTGAAAATCTCGAGCGCCACGGCACGCATGTCCATGGGTTCAACCAGCTGCGCCTGCGGTTCCGGCACGCGCGACTCTCCAGACGAACGGTCCGTTCCACTTGCAATCGCGCGTGATGCTGCGTGCATTTCGGAATCTTGCGCGTTGGGGGTTTCTTCGTGTCCCATATTCTTCCAATCCAGCCTCCAGTCGGTGTATTCGCCTGTTAGACGAGCAATTTCTGGTCCAGAAACATGGTGAATTTAGGACCAGACAGCCTCAACCGTCGGACAATTCCACCCGATGATCCGCCGCCAAAGCTAATACTTGGTTACGGAACGCATCGTCTGGTGTGTCCAGCACCTTGAGAAAATCACGCCGGAATGCCCCAAGGTCAACAGATCTTACCATACGCTTGACCGGACCAATAGCGGCTGCAGGCATCGAAAGCGCATGGAAACCCAGCGCCAGGAAACAGAGCGCAGACAAGGGAGACGCCGTAGCTTCGCCACATGCCGACATTTGGATCGAATGCGTGGCACAATCCTCTGAAACCTGCTTGAGAAAGCGCATGCCCGCAGGGCTGACCAGATCGTACCGGTCGGAGACTGTGGGCGTCATCCGGTCGGCCGCGAAGAAGAACTGCATCAGGTCATTTGTGCCGACAGACAGGAAGTCGACCTTTCCAGCGAGCTCGGACAGGCTGAACGCCAGTGCAGGGGTCTCCAGCATGACGCCGACTTCAAGCGTCGAGGGGCGCTTACCGGTTCGCGTCTCGGTCCACTCGATTTCCTTCATCAGCAGGTCACGTGCTTCGAAGAACTCGCTCGGCACCGTCACCATCGGGAACATGACCGTCAGCGGTTCGGTCCCGGCCGCCCGGACGAGCGCCCGCAACTGCCGCCGGAACAGGCCCTTGTGGTCCAGTGCGAAACGGATGGATCGCCATCCCAGCGCCGGATTTTCCTCCCGGGTCGTATTCAGCGCCGGCAAGACCTTGTCGCCGCCAAGATCCACCGTGCGGAAAATGACGCGCTTGCCCGCAGCGCGATCCAGCACGCGCCGATACAGCGCCACCTGGTCATCCAGCCGCGGCAGCGTTTCGGACACGAGAAACTGGAATTCCGTTCTGAACAGCCCGACCCCGTCGGCGCCGACCTGGTCAAGCATGTCCATGTCGAGGTCGAGGCCCGCATTCAGGTAGAGTGAAACCTGTGTGCCGTCCTTTGTCTTGGACGGCAGTCCGCGCAGCGCGGCATACGTCGCCTGTCGCTCGGATCGCAATGCCACGCGGCCTTTGTAGGCATCGTAGAGCGAGTCATCGGGACGGATGTGCAGCGTGCCCTTCTCGGCATCCACAATCACCCAGTCGCCCTGGTCAATGCGGGTTGTAAGGCCCTCAATCCCGCCAAGGGTCGGAATACCGAGTGCCCGGGCGACGATGGCCGCGTGAGACGACACCGCCGCTTCTTCCATCAGGATCGCGCGCAAGCCGGCATTGGCATAGTCAAGCAGTTCGGCTGGCCCGAGGCGCCGGGCGACCAGCACACTGCGCTCTTCGTTGATCTGCGGCTTGCCGTCATCGCCTGCCAGAACCCGGAGCAGGCGGTTGTCGAGGTCCTCAAGGTCATTCAGGCGCTCGCGCAGGTACGGATCGCGGGCGCTCTGCAGGCGCGCGCGGTGCTCGCGGCGTGCCCGGTCGACTGAGGCTTCTGCCGAGAGACCCGACTTGACGCCCTCGCGCAGTTTTTCGGCCCAGGACGGGTCGTGCGCCAGCAGGCGATAGGTTTCCATCACGTCCCGCGGATCGTCGCCAAGCGCGGCGCCGTCCAGCGCCATCATCTGGTCGATCGCTTCCTTCAGGCCCTTCAGGGCCTCGGTCAGCCGCACGGCTTCCAGGTTCTGGTCGGCGGCAAAGAATTTCGCGGCGGGGACGACGGGGTCGTGGAGCACGGCGCGGCCGTACCCCAGGCCTTCGCAAAGCACCCGGCCGGTAAGGGACGCCAGATTACGCTCGCGTTTGGACATGTCGCCATTCGACATGTGTTCCGGGTCCATCCGGTCGACGATTTCCGCCAGCACCATCGCAATGGTCTGCAATGTATCGATCTCATCGTCACCATAGGCCCGTTCGGTACGGTTCTGCACCGTCAGGACGCCAAGAACGCGCCCGCCACGCAGGATGGGCATGCCCAGAAAGGCATGGAAGGGATCTTCGCCGGTTTCAGGCCGATAGGAGAATGACGGGTGACGCGGCGCGTCCTGGATCGCCATGGCTTCGGCGCGCTTGGCAACGAGGCCGACAAGGCCCTCATTCGGGGCGAGCCGCGTCGTCGACACGGCTTCAGGCTTCAGGCCTTCGGTCGCAATCAGCAGCAATTCGCCGCCCGTCAGACGCAGATAGATCGAGCAGACATCCGCGACCATGGTCGAGGCGATCAGCCTGACCACCTGGTCCAGCCGAAATCGCGCATCACCATCCTCCGCCATCACCTGGCGGAGGCGATTCATCAGGAGACGCGTGGCCGGCAGGTTATAGGGCATGGTTCTCCCAATAGTCGCAGTCGGGTTTACACTGCGTCAAGCCCGAAGGCCGTATGAAGGGCCCGAACGGCCAGTTCGGTATAAGGTGCAGCAATCAATACCGAAATTTTGATCTCCGAGGTCGAAATGACATCAATATTGATGCCTTTCTCATAGAGCGCCGTGAACATGGTCTCTGCGACGCCTGTATGACTGCGCATGCCCACTCCGATAATGGATATCTTGGAGACGTCCCGTGTGACTTCAAGCTGTTGGTAACCAATGTCGTCCGACATTTTCTCCAGCGTTTCCTTGGCAATCGGGCTGTCGCGGTCTGTACAGGTGAACACCATGTTGGCCCGTTCCGGCCCACGCGCATTGGCCTGAACGATCATGTCGACATTGACGCCGGCACGCGCGAGTGCCGAGAAGATCTTGGCCGAAACGCCGGGTTTATCGGCAACCCCGTAAAGTGTGACCTTCGCTTCGTCGCGTGAATAGGCAACACCGCTAACAACCTGTTTTTCCACGATTTCATCCTCTGAGCAGACAAGGGTTCCGGGATTGGGCTCGCCCGGCTTCAGGAAGCTGGAAAGAACGCGTACCGGTACATTATGGTTCATCGCGAGTTCCACAGAACGGGTCTGCAGCACCTTCGCGCCGAGCGACGCCATTTCGAGCATCTCTTCATACGATATTTTGGGAATACGCTGAGCCTTTGGCACCATGCGCGGATCGGTCGTGTAAACGCCGTCCACATCCGTGTAGATGTCACAGACCGTGGCATTCAGGGCCGCCGCTACGGCCACCGCGCTCGTATCGGACCCGCCCCGGCCAAGCGTCGCCACACGGTCATCATCCGTCACGCCCTGAAAGCCGGCCACAACGGCAATTTCGCCTCGGTCGATCGATTCCGGCAGGCCGCTATTGTCGAAACCGAGAATACGGGCGCGGCCATGGTCTTCGTCCGTCTTGAGTCTGAGCTGCCAGCCAAGCCAGCTTCGCGCCTTCAGCCCGCGGCGGCGAAGGGCAAGCGCAAGAAGACCTGCCGTGACCTGCTCGCCAGAGGCAACGATCACGTCGTACTCGTCGTGGAAATTCTCGCGGGACAGGTCAGGCCCGGCAGCGCCCTCGGCAAAGGCGACCAGCTTGTTTGTCTCGCCAGCCATGGCCGAGACGACCACCGCCATATGCTCGCCACGCGCTGCCCGGTCTGCAACGATGTCAGCCACGTTTGCGATCCGGTCGAGATCGCCGACCGAAGTACCGCCAAATTTCAGAACCGTACGCGCCATTTCGCCCCATATCCTGTCCAGTGAAGGGATTGCCCTTTATCTGCGCCCTCATAGGGTTAAGTTCATCTCGGATCAAACGGGAACGCCACAGGATGGTAAAAACAATTGAAGGCTCTCGCGCCGCGCCAAGCACGCCGAGCATCGACGCAGCCGAAGTTGCGAAATTCTCCGCCATGGCTGCCGACTGGTGGAACCCGACCGGAAAATTCAAGCCGCTGCACCGGTTCAACCCGATACGGCTGAAATTCATTCGCGAAACTGCCGAGGCCCACTTTGCGATCCCGGCTGGCCGGCCAAAGCCGCTGGAGGGCCTGCGCCTGCTTGATATCGGTTGCGGCGGGGGGCTGGCGTGCGAACCCATGGCGCGTCTTGGCGCCGCCGTGACAGGCGTCGATGCCTCGGAGGCAAACATCAAGACAGCCCTGACACACGCACAGGAACAGGGCCTGGGCATTGATTACCGAGCGGGCACAGCCGAAGGACTGATCGATTCAGGCGAGCCCCCTTTCGACATCGTGCTCAACCTCGAAGTGGTTGAGCACGTCGCCGATGCGCATGAATTCCTCAAGGACTCTGCCTCGCTCGTCAGGCCGGGCGGCCTGATGATCGTGGCAACACTCAACCGGACGGCCAGGGCCCTCGCCACGGCGGTCATCGGCGCCGAATATGTCCTTGGCTGGCTGCCGCGCGGTACCCATGACTGGTCGAAATTCGTCACCCCGGACGAGGTCCGCACGGCCCTTCTCGCCGCCGGGATGCAACCCGAGCCCGCCATTGGCGTATCCTACCGTGCCCTGTCCGGTTCATGGGCGCTGACATCGGACACATCGGTCAATTTCATGGTCGTCGCAAAAAGGCCCGCCACATGACAAACCTGCCTGCCCCGTCCGACGTGATCGCCTTCTGGATCGGCGATGCTGCATCCTCGGCTGAAGAGGCGGGCGTCAGGAACAAGATGTGGTTTGCCAAGTCCGAAGACATCGACGCTGAAATTCGCGCGAAATTCCTTCCCCTGCTCGAAACTCTGGCTGCCGGCCCCCTGGCAGACGACTGGGCAGAACGCGGCACAAGCGAGCGCCTTGCGGCCATCATCGTGCTGGATCAGTTCAGCCGGAACCTGTTCCGCGGCAGCCCCCGTGCCTTTTCGCAGGACGCGCTCGCGCTGCGCCTGTGCAAGGAAGGCCTGTCCCTGCGCGAGGACCTCACCCTCAGCGAGGCAGAGCGAATCTTCTTCTATCTTCCCCTCGAACATTCCGAGGATATCGGTGACCAGACCCGCGCGGTCGAGATGTTTTCGGCGCTTGTAAAGGATGCGCGCAGCGCGTTCCGGCAACTCGCCGAGGCGACACTGGAATATGCCTACGCCCACAAGGCGGTCATTGAACAGTTTGGCAGGTTCCCGCATCGGAACGCGGTTCTGGCGCGGGAGACCACACCGCAGGAAGCCGCCTATCTCGCGAAGCCCGGGAGCGGCTTCTAGTCGAGCGTCTGGGGCCCGCGCGGATCGAGGCTTCTGGCCACATCCTGCTGCATCGCCCGTGACAGCGGATAGGTCCAGGAGGCAAACGACGCGCCGAGATACAGTACCCCGGGCAGCAGGCAGAAGATCATCAGCAACCCGTTGATGGCTTCGGGCGAATTCGGCTGGCCCGGCTGGAACCCCGCCAACTGGGCCACCATCAGATACCCGACACCAAATGCCAGACTGGACCCGGTCTTGTACGCGCTGGTCAGAATCGAATAATAGATGCCGGCACGATTTTCCCCGGTACGGGAGGCATGCCATTCGACAACATCTGCCGTCATGGACCGCGTCAGGATGATCGGTGCACTGAATGCAGCACCGTTGATAATTGCGCCAATAAGCAGGGGTCCGAACCCGCCAACCTGTCCAAACACATAGTAGAGGATATAGCTGAGGGCCGACATCATCGTCGCAGCACGAAAGGCGATGTTCTTCTCCGTCCGCCTGGCCAGCAACAGCCATAGCGGCATGGCCGCAACAGCCGTGATGAAGAAGATCATCAGGATCAGGCTGGACTGACCATCGCTGAGCCCGAAGACGTACTCGGCGACAAAGAGATAATTCGCGGCGGTGACGGCAATGGCTGTTCCGGCCAGCAATTCCATCGCCAGCAGGCGGCCGAACATCTGGTTCTTCAGCGCGCCAAGGATGGGCTTCAGCTCGAACTTCATCGCATGTCCCTGATCGCCAGGCACAGGCCGGTCCGGCACGAAGAAGAAGGACAGGGCGCCTGCGACCGGCAGGGAAACGAGCAGTACGACGCCCATTACCGCGACCTGTGCAAAACGGTCCAGTTCAAATCCGAACAATGGCAACAGCGCCGGCAGCGCGAGCAGCGTCAGCATCGACAATGTGCTGATTATCTCTGGCCACAGGAACAGGCGGGAGCGTTCATCATAGGTGGTTGCGATCGCTGGCACCCATGCTGAACGCGAAGTCTGCAGCAGGGTGAAGCCAACATAGAACAGCGCCATCCAGCCGATGAAATAAGCGGGACCGACCCCCGTGCGCGGCGGCATGTAGATAAAAAAGGTCGCGATGGCGAGTATCGGAATGCTCAGCAGGATCCAGTGGCGCACGCGCCCCAGCGGGCTGCGGTAACGATCTACCAGATAGCCCATGACGGGATCGGTAAAAATGTCCCAGAACCGCAGGAGCATGAAGAGAAGGCCGGTCATTTCCAGCCCGAGACCCACTTCATTGGCATACAGCGGCGACAGGTACACGGCGAGCGGCAGCCCCACCCCGGCAAGCGGAATGCTGAGGCTGGAAAATGCGAGTACGCGCGGGAGTGACAGGCGTTGTGGCGTCGTCTGGGTCATCCAGTCAAATTGCCCATGTAATTGGTGACGGCCAAGTCATTTTTTTGCCTTGCGAAGCCTTGACGGACGTCGCGAGAGCCGCAACCGTCGGGTCAAAATCGACAAGGGCGGACTGCATATGCTGAAAAAGCTGATCTTCGGGGTGGCGGGACTGATCTTGCTGGTCGTCGGAATAATACTCGTCCGCACGTTCTCCTATGGCGGTGAACCGGTTGGCCAGCGCGTCGACTTACCGGATGCGCCAGACGTCTCTGCGCAAACAGCTGCGCAGCACTTGTCCGAAATCATCCAGTTCAGGACGATCACCCTGGCGGGCGGCGATCCGCGTCCGGGTCAGGAAGGCGAATGGCTCGCGCTTCACGACTGGCTGTCAGACACCTATCCCGCCGCGCATGCCGCCATGAGCCGGGAAATCGTGCCCGGCACGCTGACGCTTCTCTACACATGGCAGGGCAGCGATCCGTCGCTGAAACCGATCCTGCTCATGGCGCACCAGGACGTCGTGCCGGTCAATATGGGTACCGAGTCCGACTGGACCGGCGCGCCCTTTGCCGGCGAGATCATTGACGGATACGTCTATGGGCGCGGCGCAATAGACGACAAGGGCAACCTTGTCGGCCTGATGGAAGCGGCTGAAGCGCTCGCGATTTCCGGCTTCGAACCAGAGCGCACCGTGCTCTTCATGTTCGGCCATGACGAGGAAGTGTCCGGCTCGGGCGCAGAGGCGGGCGTCGCCCTGCTCAGATCCCGCGGTGTCGAGCCTGAAATGGCGCTCGACGAAGGCTTCATGATCATTGATCCGTCGCCCCTGTCAGGCAAGCCGATGGGCATTATCGGGATCGCGGAGAAGGGTTATGTGACCGTCAACGTGACGGCGGTTGCACAAGGTGGCCACTCGTCTACACCGCCCCGTAATTCCGCAAACGTGAACCTCGCAAAGGCCATCCTTGCGCTTGAGGAAAACCAGATGCCGGCAGACTTCTCCAGGCCGCCTGTATCAGACCTTTTCCGCGCAGCCGGAAAGGACATGCCCTTCGCCCAGCGCATGGCCATGGCCAACCTGTGGCTGTTCCAGGGAATGGTCGAATCTTCCCTGGCGAAGAATTCCGCCGGCAATGCCATGGTCAGAACCACAACCGCCCCGACCATGTTGCGCGGCTCGGCCAAGGAAAACGTGCTTCCGCAGCGCGCCATCGCAACCGTCAACTTCCGTGTGCATCCCAATGACACGCCGGACGAAGTGATAAAGCACGTCAGGGATGTCACCGCCGGAATTGACGGGATTGACGTTGAGACCGGTGGCGACGGGATCAACAGCCCCGCATCGCCCGTCTCCCCGACCGACAACCGCGCCTACGCCGTACTGGCGAGCGTTGCTGAACTGGCAGGCAATGGCGCGCCCGTCGCACCGGGCCTGGTGCTGGGCGCGACCGATTCCCGCTTCGCCGCCGCCATTACCAGCAACGTCTACCGTTTTGCCCCTGCCATCATGACGCCAGCCGATCTGACAGGATTTCACGGAACGAATGAGCGCATCTCTGTCGAGAACATGGGCAGGCTGTCAAAAGGCTATGCCCAGATCATCCTCGGCATGGACGGCCCGGACGAATAGTCCGGGCCCGCCAGCCAGACGTATGGCCATGGCCGTCAGCTGACCTTGCCGGTGACCTGCCCGATTGGCACCACATAGTGACGCGCACAGAACTGGCAATCGATGGCCAGCGTGCCGTCAGGCTCGACCATTTCGCGCAGCGCGTCATCCGGCATGGATTGCAGCGTGCCGACAAGGCGTTCCTCATTGCAGGTGCAACTGTCGACAAGGCCAACCCGGTCTTCCATCCGCACACCCTGTTCATGGAACAGGCGGAACAGGAGGTCCGGCATGGCCAGGTCCGGGTCGACGAGTTCAGCGTCGCTGAGCGTGCCGAACAGGGCTTCGGCTTCGCGCCAGACCTCTGACGTGTCGCCACGCGCCTCGTCGCTCGCGATGCGCTGCACAAGCATGCCACCCGACACCCAGATCGGCGTTTCGCCTTTGCGGTCGAGTTCCGCGATGGTCAGTTTGATACGGCTGGGCACCTGCTCGGACTGCGCAAAATAGTCCTCGGCGCATTCAGACAGCGTGCCTTTTTCCAGAGGGACAATCCCCTGATAGGGCGCAACAGATGGATCGTCCTGGATCAGGATCAGCGCAAGCCGTCCGGTCGGTCCGAACAATTGTGGCATGTGCGGCGCCGCGCCCTTGTTGACCTTCTCCAGATGTGCCCAGCGATCAGCGTCAAACTTCGCATAACCGCGCACCCCGCCATCGGTGCGATACTCGCCAACCAGCATGGAGACAGGACCGTCACCCTCGGCCTGTACGAGAATCCGACCGTCAAATTTCAGCGACGCGCCAACCATTGCAGCCAGCGTTACGGCTTCGCCCAGGATGCGGGCAAGATGCGGCGGATAGTCGTGGCGGTGCAGGATAGGTGACAGGCTTTCAGCGCCCATACGGACGGCACGGCCGCGCACGGGGCGCTGGTCGATCTGGAAGTTGACGACAAAATCGCTGTCAGGACGGGCGGTATCAGGCATGGGTTCGCTTTCCGGCGGGGCGGTTGAAGGCCCCCATGTGGCAGCGCCGGGCCGGTGCGGCAAGGGGCAGGCCTGTCAGGCTGAGCAGCTGCCTCCACCCAGAACGCAAAAGCTGGCGCACCAGGCATGGTTCAGGCGCACCGGCTCTGCCGTCGCCTCGGCCAGCGACGCACCAAGTTCGAAGGCCGGATCATCGACAAGCAGGGTACAGGCGGTCACCGTTGCCCGGCTGGCCCCCTTGCGGCGAATGACCATACGCTGGGATGCGCACATGATGTCGGCCGGATCCTTGGACAGGATCTGCCAGCAGGCCGTCGTGATCTCCGGCGGATCGTCGCGCGCGATCATCTCGGGGAAGAGCACGAGCTGTGTGCGGTCGGATGGATCGAGCGACAGGCCGAGACGGCTTGCCAGCCTGCCATAGGCCGCGCGGGCGTCGGTTTCATCCTCCGTCAGCGCCTGGCGCCCGGCCAGGGCCACACTTACCCCCAGCTCACCCAGCCACGCCACCCCCCTGCACGCCTCCGCAAAGGCACCCTGTCCCCGCTCGGCATCGTGGGCCGCCTCATCATGGGAATCGAGCGAAACACGCAGGGTCATCCGGTCACCGAAACGCGCCAGCAGGTCCTGCAGGCCTGCCTGGATGCGTGGCCGCATCATTGGCCGCATGGCATTGGTCAAAAGCAGCAGCCGATGCCCACGCGTCAGGACCGCCTCCATGATCTGTAGTATTTCCGGACACATGAACGGCTCGCCGCCGGTAATGCCGACTTCCTTCGGGCCCTCTCCAAGCGCGTCGATTTCATCCAGGAAGGGCGTCACGTCTGCCTGTTTCAGATAGACGAGGCGGTCATTGGTCGGCGAACTCAGGATGTAGCAATTGGCGCATTCGATGTTGCAAAGCGTGCCGGTATTCAGCCAGAGCGTTCTGAGCCCCTGCCAGTCAACGCTCGCACGGGTCTCGCCCTTCGCCGTGATGAAGGGATCGGAGAACTTCGTACCTGGAAAGATCGTATCAGCCATGCGTCCTGTGTAGCCACAGGTACAGGCCTCAGGCCAGCGGGTTCGCGCATTCGTGATCAGGAAAGAGCGGTCGGTCAGCCATTGCCACCGGTTCCATCTCGTCTATGTGTGCGGCCATGGCGGACTCCACGCGCGAACTGGTCTTTGAGATGCTGACAGCGGGTGATGATGGCCGCGTCTGCAGGGACATTCCCGAAGCCTCATGCAATGAGGAAGCCCGCAATTTCACGACACACGTCATGGCCCTGTCGACCAGCAAGATTGCCGATGGCCTGGTTGACCCGAAACTTGTGCTCAGCTGGCTGCTCGCAACACTGGGAGCGCCCACCCTGTTAATCGGCTTGCTGGTACCTGTCCGCGAAGCCGGATCCCTGTTGCCACAATTGTTCACAGCCGGCGCCCTGAGACGGCTGGCGCAGCGGAAATGGGCCTGGGCGGCGGGCTCGATGGTTCAGGGACTGTCTGCGCTGGCTATCGCAATGGCTGCCCTGACTCTGGAAGGCGCGAGGGCAGGCATGGCGATCATCGCGGCGCTGGGCGTACTCGCCGTGGCGCGATCTGTGTGTTCGGTCACTTACAAGGATGTGCTGGGCAAGACGGTATCGAAGTCGCGGCGCGGATCGGCTACAGGCGCGGCAACAACTGTCGGGGCTGCGGCCGTATTGCTCTTCGGCGCCCTGCTTGCTTCCGGCCTGGGCGCGCGCATGGACCTTGTCAGCGCCGGCCTGATCGGTGCCGGTGTCTTCTGGATTGCAGGCGCCGCTATCTTCATGCAACTGAAGGAGGCTCCAGGCGCAACCGAAGGCGGCGCCAATCCATTTCGCGCCGCCATGGACAATCTTGGTCTCCTTGGTGAGGACGCCCAGTTGCGCCGCTTCATTGCCGTGCGTGCCCTGCTTATCTCGACCGCCCTCGCCCCGCCATTCATGGTGGCGCTTGCTGCACGCAGCAGCGGGTCAGACGGGGCTGGCGGGTTTGGCGGACTTGGCCTGCTTATCATCGCATCTGCCGGTGCAGGCCTTTTGAGTTCCTATGTCTGGGGACGGCTGGCTGACAAGTCGAGTCGCAAGGTGCTGATCCTGACATCCGGCGCCGCCACGCTCGCCTTGTGCGCAGCGCTCGGCCTGAACGCTGCCGGCCTGCTCGGAGCGGTCTGGGCGCTGCCGCTGGTCCTGTTTGCATTGATGATCGCCTATCAGGGCGTTCGCCTTGGCCGGTCGACACACCTGGTCGACATGGCCACTCAGGACACGCGCGCGGCCTATACAGCTCTGTCCAACACGATCATCGGCAGCCTGCTGCTGCTCGGCGGCGTGTTCAGCCTGGTGGCGGAATATGCAGGCGAGGCCACCGTACTGGGCCTGCTCGCAATCATGAGCGGGCTGGCCCTGCCGGTCGCGCTCGGCCTCAGGGAAGTCCAGCCGCAGGAATAGGGCCTATTTGTCGAGGCACCAGCGCAGGATGGCCTTCTGGGCATGCAGACGGTTTTCAGCTTCATGCCAGACGAGCGAGCTTGGGCCGTCGATCACCTCTGCGTCAACTTCCTCGCCCCTGTGGGCTGGCAGACAGTGAAGGAATTTTGCACCGCCTGCCGCCAGTTCCATCAGGTCTTCGGTCACAGCGTAGGGTTCGAGGATTTCGAGTCTCCGCTCGGCGTCCTGGTCACCCATGGAAACAAACGTATCCGCGATGACGACATCAGCCCCTGCGACAGCCTCCTCCGCCGTTTCATACAGGTCGATCCGGGCCTGCATCTCGCGGGCAATCTCGACATCCTCGTCATCCGGCGCGAACCGTTGCGGCGTACCAACGGCCAGCGAGAACCCGAACTTGGCCGCTGCGTGCAGGAAGCTCGCACAGACATTATTGCCATCACCAACCCAGGCGATGCGGGATCCGCGCAGGGTCAGGCCGCTCTCTTCCAGAGTCTGGAGATCAGCCATGATCTGGCAAGGGTGTGAGCGGTCTGTCAGCCCATTGATGACGGGTACGCTGGAAAATTCGGCAAATGTCTCGACATCGCTGTGATCGTTTGCGCGGATCATCACGGCGTCGACATACCGGCTGAGCACGCGCGCCGTGTCTTCGATTGTCTCACCGCGGCCAAGCTGCATGTCATTGCTGGTCGCCGTGATCGAAGATCCACCGAGCTGGCGCATCGCCATATCGAACGAGAAGCGCGTTCGCGTGGAGGATTTCTCGAAGATCATGGCCAGCGTGTGACCCTCCAGCGGGGCCCCGGTATCCACCCTGCCCTTCGGCCAGCCGACGCGGGCCTTCTTTGCCCGATGGGCCTCATCCAGGATGGCGCGCAGCTCAGCCGAATCGAGGTGCCAGATGTCGAGGAAGTGACGTGGGGCCGAATCTGAATGCATGCGCGAGCGCTCCCGTTGAAAACGAAGCGCGGGGCATAGCGCGTTTCATGGCCCAGCGCCAGTAAACCGCAGGTTCAGCTCAGCTTTCCCATTACGAATGCGTCACTTTTTGAGAATGAGTTGCAAACCGAGGCGTGCTGTGCAAAATTCAATTGAGAATGAGTCGCAAATAACGGATTGGAGACCCTGACCATGTGCATGCCCATAGACGACAGCGCGATGCTTTGCTGGCTGAAGCAGCAGGTGCGCGTGCTGGAAGCATGGCGCGAGGAACTCGCCTGCCGGTCCGAGATCGAAGTCGCAATGGTGACCCGCCTGGAACGTCACTATGCGTGGCTGACCGATGAGATTTCCCGGCTCGACCCGCCGCGCCGCGCGGCCTGAGCCAGGCCTTTGCCGCAGCGCCGGAGGCGGCACGCGCGTTTCCTCCCAAACGCCATTTCCGGCGTTGCGGCAATCCGGATCGCGCGGCTGCCTCGCGCGATCCGCCCACATCTCTCCACTGGCGAAGCCGTCCGGTTTGCCCTATGTGACGGGCAAGCCCACCGGCCCCTCTAGCCTCAGGAGAGACAGGACACATGGACACCGTACTCATTATTGGAGCCGGCGCAGCCGGGTCTGTCGTCGCGCAGAAATGCGCCATGGACCGCGACACGTTCAAGCATATCACGCTGGCCTCGCGCCGCATCGAAAGCTGCGAGAAAGTGGCGAAGATGTGCAGGACGCCGATTGAGATCGCGCAGGTGGATGCCGACAATGTCGCCGAACTTGTCGCACTGATCAACAAGGTGAAGCCGGACTTGCTGATCAACATGGCCCTGCCCTATCAGGACCTGCCGATCATGGATGCCTGCGTCGAGACCGGCACCAATTACATGGACACCGCGAACTATGAGCCGCGTGACGTCGCCAAGTTCGAATACAGCTGGCAGTGGGCCTATCACGACAGGTTCGTCGAAAAAGGCATCACCGCCATTCTCGGTTGCGGCTTCGATCCCGGCGTGTCGAACATCTGGTGCGCCTATGCCCAGCAGGAACTGTTCGACGAGATCGAATACATCGACATTGTCGACTGCAATGCCGGCGACCATGGCAAAACATTCGCGACCAATTTCAACCCGGAAATCAACATCCGCGAAGTGACGCAGGACGGGAAATACTGGAAAGACGGCGAGTGGATCGAGATCCCTGCCCTCTCGATCAAGTGCGATATCGACTATCCGGAAGTCGGCCCCCGGGCGTCCTACCTCATCTATCACGAGGAAGAGGAAAGCCTGGTAAAGAACATCAGGGGCCTGAAGCAGATCCGCTTCTGGATGACGTTCGGCGAGGCCTATATCAAGCACCTCGAAGTGTTCAAATCCATTGGCCTGATCGGCCTGGAACCCATCAGGCACAAGGGCATGGACATCGTTCCGATGGAATTCCTGCGCGACCTGCTGCCTGTGCCCTCGTCCCTCGCAGAGGGCTATACCGGCAAGACCAGCATCGGCGTGATCATCCGTGGCAAGAAGGATGGCAGGCCTTTGACGAAGATGCTCTACAACGTCTCCGACCACGCCGAGACGAACAGGGAAGTTTCTGCGCAGGCCGTATCCTATACGACCGGCGTGCCACCCGTTTCCGGCGCGAAGATGTTCTTTGACGGCATCTGGAGCGGCAAGGGCGTCTTCAACGTCGAACAGTTCCCGGCCAGGCCCTTCCTCGACGACCTCGCCAGGCGCGGCCTGCCCACGACAATCGTGGACCTCGAGCCCGGCGCGCAGGAAGAACTGTTTGCCGTGAAGACCTGATTATCAACAAGGGGCTCATCCTGAGCGAAGTCGACGGACGAGCCCCGGGCGACGCACACGATCATTCTGCCCGCGCCCGCCCTTCGACTTCGCTCAGGGTGAGCCCTCCTTTTGCAAGAGTCCGAAAACATGAACGCCGCATCCTTTCCTGAGAGCATCTCCACCCCCTGCTTCGTCCTCGACATTGCCCGCCTCCGGACAAATCTGGAGACGGCCGCGCGCGTGCGCGAGGAAGCCGGCTGCAAGGTCCTGCTCGCCACCAAGGCGTTCGCCATGCCCGCCGTATTCCCGATGATGCGCGACTATCTTGATGGTACGACCGCCAGCGGCGAACATGAAGCCATCATGGGGCACAAGGAATTCGGCAAGGAAGTACATGTCTATTCACCGGCCTATACTGAAGACGAAGTGCGCCGCCTCACCGAGGTCGCCCAGCACATCTATTTCAACTCGGCCGAACAGCTGTCCCGCTTCGGCGCCATCGCGCGCAATGCCGGCTGCCAGGTCGGCCTGCGGGTGAACCCCGGCTATTCCAATGCCACGCTCGGCGGCGATCTCTACAACCCCACAGCCCCCGGCAGCCGCTTTGGCGAAGTGCCGGCCATGCTGGACAGCGTTGACTGGTCGGGCGTCGACATCTTCCACGTGCACGCTCTGTGCGAGAGCCTGGAGGAAGGCTCGGTCGGCCTGATCGAGTTCGTCGCCGGGAATTTCGGGAATTACATCGAGCAGGTCTCGTCCGTGAATTTCGGCGGCGGCCATTTCCTCAACAAGCCCGGCTATGACGTGGATGCGCTGATCGCCGCAATCAGGGCCTTCAAGGCCAGGTTCGATGTGGAGGTCGTGCTGGAGCCCGGCGCAGGCCTCGTGGTCAATACAGGCGAGCTCCATGCAACCGTCCTCGCGCTGCACCGCAACGAGATCGACCTTGCCATCCTTGATGCCTCCGCCTCGACGCATATGCCTGACGTTCTGGAAGTGCCCTACCGCCCCGACATTGTCGGTGCGGGCGATCCGGGTGAACTGGCGCACACCTATCGCCTCGGCGGCAAGACCTGCATGACAGGCGACGTGCTTGGCGACTATTCCTTCCCCGAACCCCTGGTGCCCGGCCAGCAGCTGATCTTCACCGACCAGATGCATTACAGCTTCGTCAAGACGAACACGTTCAACGGCACACCGCTCGCCAACCTCGCCGTGCGCTGGGAAGACGGCACGGTCGAACCGATTTCAAATTTCGGCTACGAGGAATTCCGCCGCCGGCTGGGGCGCTAGTCTTTACCGGAAGAATTCAGGCCAAAGGCCTGATCGTTACCAAGGGACGGAATGCGTCTGCGCGCCATCTCGACCTCCTCAAGGTTAAGGTCGGCCCATATGACGCCTGGCTCGTCTCCGTTGGCCTCGGCCAGGATTTCGCCCCACGGGGAGATGATGAGCGAATGGCCGAACGTCTCGCGTCCGTCCTCATGCCGGCCGCCCTGGGCAGGCGCGACCACGAAACAGCCCGTCTCGATGGCCCGCGCCCGCAGCAGAACATGCCAATGCGCCTCGCCCGTCACGCGCGTGAAGGCGGCCGGCACGGTCAGGATCGATGCACCGGCCTGTGCCAGCTGGCGATAGAGATGCGGGAAGCGCACATCATAGCAGATGGTCATACCGACCGTGCCGAAATCCGTATCGGCCAGCACGGCAGACCCGCCCGGCCGATAGGCGCGCGATTCGCGGTAACTCTGCCCGTCGCCCACCTCGACATCGAACATGTGGATTTTGTCATAGCGTGCGCGAATGGCCCGGTCCGGTCCGATGAGAAAGGAGCGGTTGGCAAACCGGTCTTCGCCTTCCACCCTCACGGCGATCGAACCGATCAGCAGCCAGATGCCCAGCTCACCCGCCAGCGCCCGCAAGGCCGCCAGTGCAGCGTCATCATCCTGCGCGACGAGCTTAGGCCGCGCCATGCCGGGCCGAATGTCCAGCAGATTGGTCATTTCCGGGGTGGCAATGAAGCCCGCTCCCTGTCCGGTCGCCTCACGGATCAGCCGGGACGCCATGGCAATATTCGGCATCACGTCCACACCGGAACGCATCTGGATACAGGCTGCACGTATCTTGCTCATGGCACTATCCTAGCGCGCCACGCGCCATGCGATAGCCCGGGCAGCCTTGACGCAACAGCGTCTCTCCCGCCAGTCTGCCACATGGACCAGATGGGGAGAGGCTGATGTCAGGAATGGATCCGGAAACAATTCGCATGGTGGTGGATGTATCGGGGCTGGCGATCACGCTGGCCGGGTTTGTCTTTGTGATCATGCAGATCAGGCGCCTTGGCCAGTCGATCCGCACGACAGCCCATGCGGCCATCTATTCGCAGGCCGCAGACTTCCGCACCCATTTGATGACCTATCCGGAGCTCAGGAAATATTTCTTTGACGGCGCGAACATCGAGACAGGCCACCCGGATTATGAACGGGCGGCCACATTATCCGAGCTGTTCCTGAACTACCTGGAACACCTGTCGGTACAGAAAAGCCATTTTGCCGGAACAGACGGCACGGCATGGATCAAGTTTGCGGGCCAGTCGCTCGAACGCAGCCCGATTTCCAGACGCAGGCTGCAGGAAAACGAGGCCGCCTATTCACCGAAACTCCTGGCCCTGCTTCGCTAGGCCGGCTGCCACTCCGTCAGGGCTGCATCGAGTATCCCCGTGGCTTCGCGCACATGTTCGTCCGTGATGACCAGCGGCGGCGCAAGGCGCAGCACATTGGCCCCGGCGACGCCGACCAGGAGGTTATTCTCGCGGCACATGCCCTGCAGGCCTTTCGGATCGGCTTTGATCTTCAGCCCTGTCAGCAGGCCCTTGCCCGTCACGCCGTCCACCTTGTCAGGATGGCTGTCAGCGAGGCTTTTCAAGCCCTGCGCCAGCGTGCCGGAAACACGGCGCACCTCGGCGAGAAAATCCTCGTTCGCAATCATGTCCCAGACAACATTGCCGACCGCCATGGCCAGCGGGTTGCCGCCATAGGTGGAACCGTGACTGCCGGGCTGCATATGCTCGGCGCAGGCTTCGGTCGTCAGACAGGCACCGAACGGAAAGCCGCCGCCAATGCCCTTCGCGGCGCAGAGAATGTCCGGCTCCGCACCCTCCACCCAGTTATGCGCGAACAGTCTGCCCGTGCGGCCCATGCCGCACTGGACTTCATCAAAGATCAGCAGGATGCCGTGTTCGTCGCATAGCTGACGCAGGCCTGTCAGGCACTGGTCCGGCATGGCGCGCACACCGCCTTCGCCCTGCACGGGCTCGACCAGAACTGCCGCGGCCGTCGGGCGCGCCGCCGCTTCCTTCAGCGCATCATGGTCACCCCATTCAAGATGTACGAAACCAGGCAGCGCCGGGCCAAAGCCTTCAAGATATTTCGGGTTTCCGCCAGCATTGATCGCGCCAATGGAGCGGCCATGGAAAGCGCCGGTAAACGTGATGATGTCGATGCGTTCTTCACGGCCATTGGCCCAGTGGTATTTCCGGGCTGACTTGATCGCACATTCGATCGCCTCCGTGCCGGAGTTCGTGAAGAAAACGCGGTCAGCGAACGTGTCGCGGCAAATCTTGTCGGCCAGGTGTTCGGCGGCCGGCACGCGGAACATGTTCGAGGTGTGCCACAGCTTTCCGGCCTGATCGCGCAGCGCATCCACCAGTGCGGGGTGAGCATGGCCCAGTGCCGTCACCGCAATACCCGCAATGAAGTCAAGATAGCGCGAGCCGTCCTCGGTGAAGAGATAGGCCCCTTTGCCTTCGACGAAGACTTCTTCGGGCGGCCTGTAGACGGGCATGATGTGCTGGCGTGGATCGGTCATGAATGCTCCCTGCGGTGCGCAAGCGTGATGTGTTGGCGCTACGCTTGGCGAGACGCCCCGGGGAAGTCAACTCATGCGCCGCTGATCCCGGGCGAGTTAATGTGACAATGCTGGGCCAACGCGTTAGGCTTTCAATGCAGGCGACACTTCCAGCAGGAGACATTTCAGATGAAGAAAACAACCCTGATCGCCGCGATTTCCTTTCTTCTGACGCTGCCGACCCTTGCTCAGGTCCCGGACATCAAGCCAGCTACATCATCAGACACGGGCGATGCACGGGTAGCCGCGCTGGGCCAGGATGGTGTCGTGGTAACCAGTGAAGCAGCTGTGTCTCCCCGTGAAGCGGTCCAGGACATGCGCAACCATGGTCAGACGGGACAGATCGCCCCCTTGATGCGTGATGGAGACAGGCTGGTACTGGAACCGCTCGTAAATCGTGTCGGTATCGACAGCGGCAGTCTGGTTGAGACTGTGCCCGCCTCCAAATAAATACGCTGATCGAATTGCCGGCATTTTCCCGGGCGGCATCGGCTAGTCGGTAATCCGCGAACGAATCGTTCGCCGCCTGGCGCTTGCCCGGCGGACAATTTGAAATTGTCCTTCATCCTTCAGAACGAGAACACCACTCTGTTTACGAACGATCATTCGAACTCGCAGGTCCGGAATCCGCTCCAGGTGACTGGATACGAACAGCTCAAACCGCAGGCATGGCCCCGCCAATGGCATCCGCTTTGCCCATTACAAAAGATTAATCGAAAAACGATAATAATGCTTGACGATTATCGATAAGTGCATATTGTTAATCGGGAAGCCGAGGCGGATCGGACGCAATGTTCAAAACGCCCCCTACCTCACCTGAGCCGTTGTTACGGTTCGTCTCGGCCTTCACCTGCTTCCTGTTTCCCCTGGCATGAAGCGTACCGAAACGACCTGATACACCTCCAGACAGAAAGAGGCGCCAGACCTGAAACCGGGTCTGGCGCCTCTCCACCGTTTGCAGCGTTTCCTCCCAGAAACTTGCCTGATCATAGGTGACCAGTTTCATACTTGTGTCAAGAATGTGTTCAATAATTTTTTCGCATCGGTTGTTGAACCCGGAGCCAGTCTTCCAAGAAGCTTCGAGCAGGACGCCTGTGCGGCCTCGCCCCAGTCTGCCGTCGGAGATAGTGCGAAAGAGGCTTCACTTTTGAGAATCACACCGTCGGACAGTATCTTCAGGCCGTTTGCTCGGAGCGTCGCGCCCGTCGATGTAATGTCGACAATGACATCGGCAGCACCTGTTGTCGGCGCCGCTTCGGTCGCACCTGCGCTTTCGACAAGACGGTACTCGCCGACCGATTTCGCCGCAAAGAAGCGCCGTGTCAGGCGCATGTACTTGGTCGCCACTCGCAGGCGCCGGTGGTGCAGCTTGCGGAACGCCGCACCCGCCGCTTCAAGGTCCGACATCGTATCCACGTCCAGCCACGCCTGTGGTACCGCAACAATCACGTCCGCGCCTCCAAAGCCAAGTTGGCGCACGACCCGGAAGTCACCCGGTCCTTCAGGGGCCAGGTCGTGAAGCAGGTCTTCGCCCGTCACGCCGATATGCAGGCTGCCATCGATCAGCCCCTGGGCAATCTCCCGCGCTGACAGCAGGCGCATCTCGACATCACCGAGGCCGGCTATCTCGGCCTGGTAGCCGCGGTCTCCGCCAATCTGACTGACCGGGAACCCGAGACCCGCGAGCCATTGCTCTGTCTGTTCCTTGAGGCGTCCCTTGGACGGAATCGCGAATGACAGCTTGCTCATGACCTTCTCCCCCGTGCACGGACGACCCGGTCCGGGCGCACGACTCCGCCAATACCGGTCGCCTTCGCGCGCCCGGCCGACAGGCCCGCAATCAGGCCGTCATAGCGTCCGCCTGTAGCAATCGGCTGGCGCTCGGTCAGCGCGCCAGCAAAGGTCTCGAAAACGAAGCCGTCATAGTATGCAAAGCGTCGGCCAAACCCGGATCGGAACCGGCCGCGTTCGCCGAGCTGCGGTACGGCGCCGATGATCGCATCGACCCGCCTGGCGACACGCTCGATGACCGGGTCCATCACTGCAAGCCCGTGCTCACGCGCGATGCCCGACAGTTCCAACGCCGTTTCGGGCGCGGCACAGTTCACACTTGCAAGGGCGCCGAGCGCCCGGCGCGCATCCCCGGGCACTCCGCCTGCATCGGCGGCAGCCGCCTTTGCCACCAGCCCCTCGATAATCTCGCCGACCGAACGTGTTCCGATCATCGGAATGGACCTGTCGCGCAGCGCATCAAGAAACAGCTCGCCCGCCTCATCCGGCGCAGCCTGTGAAAGCGCATGGGCAAGGTCCACTTCCGGCGCTGACGGCGCCCCTGCCAGCAACTCGGCCACACCGCCTTCCTGACGAAACGCGCGCTTCAGCAGGTCAGTAGTCACACGGGCCAGGCCGAGCGCATCGACAAAGGCGGGAAACACGGCAAGGTCGCCCATCACCATGCGCCAGTCGTCAATTCCGCATGCCGCCACGGCTGCCTGAACCAGGGCAAAGGCATCGGCATCCTCACAGGGCGTTGAGGCCCGGCCGAAGCGTTCAAAACCCACCTGCGTGAATTCCATCGAATCATCCGACGATGCCGGAAGGCGGAAAGCGCGCGCGGCATAGGTGTAGGCTTCAGGTCCGTTCTTCCCGGAGGAAAGGCGTTCCGCTTCCAGTCCCGCAACCGGCAGCGTCAGGTCTGGCCGCATCACCATTTCATTGCCGCGATGGTCCGTGAACACGCAAAGCCGCGCCCGCACTGCCTCGCCGGACAATTCGAGCGGAATATCGGACGCCAGCACATAGGCCGGATCGACCAGGCGTGCGCCCGTGCGCGCAAAAACGGCGCTCGCGGCTTCGACAATCTGTTCCGGCGTCATCCCTGTGCCTCGACAATGCGGCGCACAGCCTGCACCATTTCGGCGCGCGGCACCTCGACCTGGCCGGGCCGCGCCTCGCGGTATTCCACGTTCGACTCGATCGCCTTTGCTTTCAGGGCGCCCATCTCGAGGTCCTTGATCGTGACGGTTCCTTTGGCGAGTTCATCGCTGCCAACCATCACCACGGCCGGCGCGCCGCGGCGGTCGGCATATTTCATCTGCGGCCGCATGCCCGAGGCGCCCATATAGGCCTCCGCACGCAGGCCCGCCAGGCGCAGCTCCGTCGCCACTTGAAGCGCGACCGTCGGGTTCTCCTTGTCAAGGTTCAGCACCACGACCGGGCCGTCGAGCCTGCTTGTCTCACCCATGATGGCGAGCGCCGCAGCGAGCCGCGAGATGCCCACAGAGAACCCCGTTGCCGGGACCGTTTCACCTGTAAACCGCGCAACCAGGTCATCATAGCGCCCGCCGCCACCGATGGATCCGATGCGGTAGGACTTGCCGTCCTCGCCTGTGACCTCGCGCAGCAATTCAGCCTCGTAGACAGGTCCGGTATAATATTCGAGCCCTCGCACAACGGAGGGATCAATCACAACATCGCCTTCGGGCGCGCCGAGGGCCTCCAGCGCCACGGCTATCGCCTCAAGCTCCGCGAGACCCGCCTTGCCTTCCTCGCTATTGCCGGCGGCCTTCGAGAGATTGGCCAGCGTTTCGGCCCGCGTCTTCGCGCCCGCTTCGGCAAAGGCCAGCACGGCTTTCACTTCCGCATCACCGAGGCCTGCGCCCCGGGTGAAGTCGCCGCTCTCATCGAGGCGCCCTTTGCCGAGCAGGTCGGCCACTCCGCCGGAGCCCAGACGATCAAGCTTGTCCAGCGCCCGCAGGATGGCCAGACGCGTCTCGGAAGACGCAGCGCCGACACCGTCCAGCACACCGTTCAGCAGCCGCCTTGTGTTCACCCGGATGACAAACTCACCGGTTTGCATGCCGACCGCACGCATCGCCTCGGCGCCCATGGCGATCATTTCAGCGTCGGCGTGGAAGCCCGGCGCGCCTACGGTGTCGGCATCGCACTGCCAGAATTCACGGAACCGACCGGGGCCGGGCTTCTCATTGCGCCAGACAGGACCCGCAGCATACCGGCGGAACGGCCTGCCAACGGCCTGACCTGACTCCGCGATGAACCGGGCAAGCGGCGCCGTCAGGTCATAGCGCAGCGACATCCACTGCTCGTCATCGTCCTGGATCGCGAAGACACCCGCATTCGGCCGGTCATCATCGGGCAGGAACTTGCCAAGCGCATCGGCGTACTCGAACGCGCCCGTCTCCAGCGCCTCGAAGCCCCACTGGCGGTAAACGGCCGTAACCTTTTCAACCAGTTCAGCCTGCGCATGGACCCGCGCTTCGCGCTGGTCGGGAAATCCGCGCGGCTTGCGGGCAAGATCCTTGCCGGTGAGGGGCTGGGTGTCCTTGTCGCTCATGTCATTCAGGTCCTGTTTGCCGACGCGCTCCGCATAGACGCAGACGGTCCGGATGGAAAGGCAACACATCGCCGAAGCGCGTCCCTGCCGCGGCCTGCCTCATCTGGTCTGGTTCTGGGAAATGAACACTTTCAGGAGGCGCAGCCGGACCGGGTCGCGCCTCGCCGGCGCGTCACGCGTGGTGGTGATGGTGGTGCAGTGCAGTGTTCATTGGTGTGGCGGATACTTACGGGCAGGCCGAAAGTCAACCGGTTAGCCACGCCCTGGCGCGCCGTCCCGCCGGGCAATCAGCTTGAAGATACCGGTGCCCCGCATCAACAGCTTGTCGCCGGTCCAGATACGCCCCTCCACTGTGATGACATCATCGGCGACGCCGACAACCTCCCCCTTGCCCTCAATGAAGCTGCCAAGGTTGGCGCCAGACAGGAAATCGCACATCAGGCGGATGGTCACCCACCACGTGTCCTCGTCCTTCTCGACGGCCCCGCCCCAGGCCATGTCGGCGAAGGTCATCAGCATCCCGCCATGGGCGTTCATCATCCCATTGGTATGATGTTCCTCGACGCGGAACGCCCGGGTCAGTCCGGTTGCGTCGCGCTTTTCGAACAGCGGGCCGACCTGCCGGCCAAAGCCGCGATGCCATGGCAAATGCACATAGCCTTCAGGGATTTCGAATGTCTGGCTTCTGGTAAAGTCATCGGTCATGGGGAGGCATTAGCGCCGTCTCGGCGCTTGCGCCAGCCCGTTTAGAGACCCGCCGCCTCCAGAGCCGCTGCCTGGCGCCCGGCGACGACCTTCACGTCAAAACCTTCAAGGCTTTCCTCGAACAGGCGGTGATAGTTCACTTCGGCCCTGAGCCGCAGGTAGGCGGCGCCAAGGCCGATGGCGGCGCGGTCCATGAACACGAACTCGCGCGGGATCTTCACAGGCCCCTTTTCCTTCAGCAGCTTGCGCACCTGGAAGGCTTCCTTGCGGCCATACTCGCCCGCTGACACACCATCGGCAACACTGCGCACGCGGTCGTCCAGCAACGGACCATAGATGAAACGCGCCCAGATGTTCAGAACCTCGACCAGGTCCCGCGACAGGTTCTGGAAGCCCCATTTTTCATAGGCGGCATAGGCCCCGTCGAAATCATCGCGCAGCATGGCGCGGTAGAGGTCGACCACGCCTTCCACGAACGTGGGAGGGAAAACGCGGATACAGCCGAAATCAAGCAGGTTGATGCCGGTGCCACCCCCCGTCACCTGGTAATTGCCAAGGTGCGGATCGCCATGGATTACGGCATGGCCGTTGAATGGGCCCCACCAGGTCCAGAACAGCATCTCGGCGATATGATTACGCGTCTCCTGGGGTGAATTCTCGAACGCGTCGAGGCGCTCACCGTCCAGCCATGTCATGGTCAGGAGGCGTTCGGTCGACAGTTCAGCAATCGGTTCGGGAACCTGCACGAATTCCTTCTCGGCGAGCATGTTCCGGTAGAGCGCCATATGCTTCGCCTCGCGCTCGTAATCGAGTTCCTCCCGCAAACGGTCGGTGACCTCGCTCACCATCTCGGTCAGGTCGATCGAACCATCCATGCGCCTGAACAGGCCGAGCATGGCCTTCAGCTGGCCGACATCGGATTCCACCGCACTCGACATGTCCGGATATTGCAGTTTGCACGCGACGCGGCGGCCGTCATGCATTCGCGCGTCATGCACCTGTCCCAGCGAGGCCGCATGCGAAGCCTCCTTCTGGAAGGCGTCGAATTTCGACAGCCAGTCCGGGCCAAGCTCGGCCCGCATCCGGCGTTTGACGAACGGCCAGCCCATCGCGGGCGCCTGTGCCTGCAGCTGGCCGAGTTCAGCAGCATATTCGGCAGGCAGGAAGTCCGGGATGGTCGACACCATCTGCGCCACCTTCATCAGCGGCCCCTTGGACCTGCCAAGGGCCGCGGCCAGTGCCTTTGCGATCCGTTCGTCGCCCTGGTCCCCGCCAAACAGGGAATTGGCCGCAAAACTGATACCGGCGCCAGACAGGTTTGCGCCCACGCGGGCCGTACGGGCAATCCGCCCGGTCAGTCGGTTACGTTCCGGATCGGGCACGTCAGGTCTGTCTGTCATGCAGGCGATATAGGCTGTTTCCAGCCGAAAGGCAGGGAGGCATTTGCAAAAAGACCACCCCTATGGTTGCGGTGCCCCCTGGACTAAGGCAAGTCTGAGCCTACGGAATGCTGGAGGCTGCACCATGAAATCGTCTGCCGAATTTGATGTCGTCATCTATGGGGCCACAGGTTTCACAGGCCGGCTCGTCGCCGAATACATGAACAAGACCTATGGCGTCGGCAAGGACGTCAACTGGGCCATGGCTGGGCGATCCCTCGATAAGCTGAAAGCCGTGCGCGACGAAATGGGGATCGCGAAATCGGTCGATCTCATTGTCGCTGACGCGTCAGACCCGGCGTCGCTGGAGGCCATGGTCAAGGCCGCACGTTGCGTCCTGACGACGGTCGGACCCTACCAGCTGTACGGAACACCCCTGGTCGAAGCCTGCGCGACCCACGGCACCGACTATGTCGACCTCTGCGGCGAAGTCGCATGGATGCACGACATGATCGCCGCGTACGAAAGCAAGGCGAAGAAAAGCGGCGCACGCATCGTCTTCTCGTGCGGCTTCGACTCGATACCTTTCGATCTCGGCGTGCTGTTCCTTCAGAATGAAATGATGCGCCAGTTCTCCACACCGGCCGTTCGGGTAAAAGGACGCATGCGCGCCATGGTCGGCACATTCTCCGGTGGCACGGCGGCGTCGGGCCGCGAAACCGTTGCCCGCGCCATGCGAGAACCCGAAGTGATGGCTGTCCTGCGCAACCCCTTTTCGCTCGCCGGCGGGTTTGAGGGCCCCGAGCAGCCCAATGGCATGTCCGTTCAGGAAGACGAGGATTTCGGGTCCTGGGCCGCCCCGTTCATCATGGCCACCATCAACACCAAGAACATCCACCGCTCGAACGCGCTGATGGGCCACCCCTATGGAAGCGACTTCCTCTATGACGAAATGATCCTGACAGGCCCGGGCGAAGCCGGAAAGTCTGCCGCCGAAACGGTGGCCAGGACCGATCCGATGGGCGGCGATGACGCGCCCAGGCCCGGTGAAGGCCCGTCGAAGGCAGAGCGCGAATCTGGCCACTATGATTTCGCGCTGCTCGGCATCACGAAAAATGGCGACAAAATCCGCGCGACCGTTACCGGAGACAGGGATCCCGGCTATGGTTCCACGTCCAAAATGATCGCCGAGTCAGCCATCTGCCTCGTGAAAGACTGCACCGACCTCGCCGGTGGCATCTATACCCCCGCTTCAGCCATGGGGCTCACGCTTGTCGCCCGCCTGCAGGCGAATGCCGGATTGACGTTCAGCATCGACAAATGAGGCAAAAGGGTGACAAGCGCCCCCTTTTCACGTTATAGCGCCCGCGTCCGCTTCTGATCGCGGTCGCAACCCGAGAGTCGTTAACCGCCTCATCCCCGACCGGACCCCGATAGCCGGCATGACATTATCCCCACAAAATCAACCAATCAGGCAGCTGCGACCCCAACGCCAGCGCCCCGGGCTGAGCCATCGGCCGCAAGAAGGACCCGTTGCCCCATGTCATACAATACGTTGTTGACCGAGTCTGACGCCGACACCGGCGTTGCCATCGTCACGCTGAACCGTCCCGATCACCTTAACGCACTGAACGATGAGATGATGACGGAGCTGACGCACGCCATCGACCGCTTCGAGGCCGACAAGGATATCGGCTGCATCGTGCTGACCGGCTCTCGCAAGGCCTTTTCAGGTGGCGCCGACATCCGCGAGATCATGGATCAGGACTATCCGGCAGCCTATTATGAAGACCTGATCACCCGCAATTGGGAGCGCGCCGCCAGCGCCCGCAAACCCTTGATCGCTGCCGTCAGCGGCTATGCGGTCGGCGGCGGGTGCGAACTGGCCATGATGTGCGACATCGTGATTGCAGCAGACTCGGCCCGGTTCGGCCAGCCTGAAATCCGTCTCGGCGTCATGCCGGGAGCTGGTGGCACCCAGCGGCTGGCCCGTTTTGTCGGCAAGTCGAAAGCCATGGAGCTCTGCCTGACCGGTCGCATGATGGAAGCGGCCGAAGCGGAACGCTGCGGCCTGGTCGCCCGGGTCGTTCCAGCCGAAGACCTGATGGATGTCGTCCGCGAAATGGCGCGTACGATTGCCTCCATGCCACGCGCAGCGGCCATGATGACGAAGGAAGCCATCAATACTGCCTATGAAACGCCCATGTCCCAGGGCATCCGGTTCGAGCGCCGCCTGTTCCAGTCGCTGTTTGCGACCGAAGACCAGAAAGAAGGCATGTCGGCCTATGTCGAGAAGCGTTCGGCGCACTTCAAGGACCGCTAGGCGCTTCGTACGCAAGCTATTCTCTCTGTGATCAGGTCTGTGATAGCCTCAGCCAGTCTACGGGCGGGGGGCGACTTGGTAAAAGGGGACAGCCATGGCTGAAATAAGCGCGGTTTCGACAGGCCTGATTGTCAGCGTTCTGTTGGCTTTACTGGTGATTGGCGTCGCTATCGCGGCACTGATCCACAGGTCGCGCGGCCCCTTCATTCTGTCCGGCGACGATGAAACCTACCTCGTTCGCAATCCCGACGGGCGGATACAGCCACTCACCGCTGACATGCAGGTCAGGTTCGACGATCCGCGTATCGTCCAGTTCCAGCGTCGCCAGCACCTGCGCTTCCCCGTCTATGATCCGCGCTTCAATTCGCTCGCATATGATCATCTTGTGACCGAATCCGGTGCCATATCGCTGCGCATTCATACAACCACGCCATTCCCGTTCACGGCTGTCACAAATGACGGACATGAGGTGACGGTCACCTCGGCGGTGAGTTTCTGCGTCAATCGCGAGCGGGTGACGGACCTGGCGCGTCTCGGCGATTTCGGTGACCAGTTCGAACGGCGCATCCGTTCTGCTTTTTCCGGGGCCATCGGCCGCCGCAGGGACGAACAGCTGCGCGAAAGCCATCATGAAATCGAGCGGGAAGTCACCGGGGAACTCGCCGGCATGGAAGCCGGCAGCGGCGACCTCGGCATGCCGCTCGGCGTATCCGTTTTCGAGGCCCGCTTCAGCTATCGCAATGGGTCGACCCTTCCGAGCGAGGTGACAATGGCATCGCCCGCGATGGCGCCGGACAAGGCGGGCGCCTCACCGGAAGATGCAGATGCCGGGAGCGCGCCCCGGCGCCTGGCGCTGGCCGATGTCACCCAGCCCGGGGATGGTGGTCCGCGCGGCACGGATACGCCCGGCGCCATGCAGTTCCTCGGCACGGACCTCGATAAATTGCTGGACCAGTTTCGTGATCGCAGCCCCGAACAGATTTCTGCACTGCTGAGCATGATGGAGATGCAGACGCGTCAGAATATCGTGTCCATGCTGGCCAAATCAGGCGGACTCGTTGTCTTTTCAGCCAGGGAGCTGGGACTGGACGGCAATGCCGCGCTGACGGAACGGCTCCAGGCGATGGCTTCGGAGATCGAAGACGCCCCGGAAACCGAATAGCGGCCTCCATGGACAGCAGTTTTCTGTCAGCCCCCCAGTTGACGCAATCGCACCGTTTATGTATGCCCCCGCCTTCAGCTTGAGGGAGGTCTCCTTC
>TARA_R110000850_G_scaffold67769_14_pt1 | contig 34232 bp, 34 predicted proteins | sample TARA_R110000850 | Tara Oceans TARA_R110000850 (sample SAMEA4397586) | marine metagenome | biome: Polar Biome; feature: [SRF] surface water layer (ENVO:00010504); material: water (ENVO:00002006), including particulate matter (ENVO:01000060) such as... | depth 5 m
CAACTTCGTCACCAAGCGCGCGCACTGCCGGGGCGACCGCTCCAAGGTGTCGTGGACGCAGGTGGAAACCGGCTCGGCGATCACGTGGAAATATCCGTCCTGCGTGCTTTCGGGGAAGGACAGCGTCGGCGAGTTCTATTCGGTCGCGCTCACCAACAACAGGCAGCAGGCCGATACCGGCACGAAGATGATCCATCTGGGCGCGGGCTCGCGCTCCACGATCATCTCCAAGGGAATCTCGGCGGGCCGCTCGAACAACACTTACCGCGGCCTCGTCCGCGTCGGCCCCTCGGCCGAAGGCGTGCGCAACTTCACCCAGTGTGACAGCCTGCTGCTCGGCTCCGAATGCGGCGCCCACACCGTGCCCTATATCGAAGTGAAGAACCCCAGCGCGCAGATCGAGCACGAGGCGACGACGAGCAAGATCAGCGACGATCAGCTCTTCTACGCCCAGTCGCGCGGGCTCGACCGGGAAGCGGCGGTTGCACTCATCGTCAATGGTTTCGCCAAGGAGGTGCTCCAGCAGCTCCCGATGGAATTCGCCGTGGAAGCGCAGAAGCTCCTCGGCATCAGTCTGGAAGGAAGCGTCGGCTGATGGCCATGCTCAAGATCGAAAATCTCCACGCCAACGTCGGCGACAAGGAAATCCTCAAGGGGCTGACGCTCGAAGTCGGTGCCGGCGAGGTCCACGCCATCATGGGCCCGAACGGCTCGGGCAAGTCGACGCTCGGCTACGTGCTTGCGGGCCGCGAAGGCTATGAGGCAACTTCGGGTTCGGTGACCTTCGACGGCAAGGATCTCCTCGCCATGGAACCGCACGAGCGCGCCGCCGCCGGTTTCTTCCTCGGGCTGCAATATCCGGTCGAAATCCCCGGCGTTTCCAACCTCAACTTCCTGCGCACCGCGCTCAACGCCCAGCGCAAGCTGCGCGGCGAGCCGGACGTCTCGGCGGCCGATTTCATGCGGCTTGCGCGCACCGAGGCGGATGCCTTCGATCTCACGATGGATCACATGAAGCGCGGCGTGAACGTCGGCTTCTCAGGCGGTGAGAAGAAGCGCAACGAGATGGTGCAGATGGCGCTGCTCGCCCCGAAGTTCGCGGTGCTCGACGAGACTGATTCCGGCCTCGATATCGATGCGCTGAAGACGGTCGCGGGCGGCATCAACCGGCTGCGTTCGCCCGAGCGCGGCTTCCTGCTCATCACGCACTATCAGCGCCTGCTCGATTACGTGAAGCCGGACAAGGTGCACGTCCTCTCGGGCGGCCGCATCGTCCGCTCCGGCGGGCCTGAGCTGGCGCACGCGCTCGAACGCGAGGGCTATGGAGAGCTGGCGGCGTGAACGCCCTGCCAATCCCCACCCGCCGCGACGAAGCCTGGCGCTACAGCGACTTTGACGCGCTGGGCGAGGTCTGGCCCGCCGGTGTCCAGTCCGAAACCATCGCCGTTCCTGCAGGCGAAACCCGCGCGCTCACGCTCGTGGCGGACGCCGCGCAGCCCGTGTCGGTGCGCGACTGGACCATCACCATCGCAGACGGTGCCCGTCTCGACATCCACATCCTCAACGTCGGCGGCCGTTATGGCCGCGTCGCGCTCGACATCACGCTCGGCGAAGGATCACATTTCGAACTCGGCGCCGCGCAGGTCGCGGGCGGCAAGACCACGCTCGAAATCGTCACGCATGTTCGCCACGCCGCGCCCAATGCCACCAGCCGCCAGACCGTGCGCACCGTCCTCGCGGGCCAAGCCACCGGCACCTATCTTGGCAAGGTCGCCGTCGATCGCGGCGCGCAGAAAACCGACGCCGCGCAGTCGGTGAAGGCGATGCTGCTCGATCGCACCGCCACCGCGAACGCCAAGCCCGAGCTTGAAATCTTCGCCGACGACGTGAAATGCGCGCACGGCGCCACCGTCGGCGAACTCGACGCGACGCAATATTTCTACCTCACCAGCCGTGGCCTGCCCCCCTCCGAAGCGCGGCGTCTGCTGTTGCAGGCGTTCCTCGCCGATGCCTTCGCGGGCATGGACGATGCCGACGCACGCGAAACGCTGGAAGCCGCCGCGCTCGGCGCGCTGGAGCAGCTCGCATGAACGCGCTGACGCCGATCACTGCCTCGCGCCGCGCGGATTTCCCGGGAGTGGCCGACTGGGCCTATCTCGATTCCGCCGCCACCGCGCAGAAACCGCAGGCCGTGATCGACGCTATCGCTGCCGCCTACGGCCCCGAATACGCCACCGTGCATCGCGGCGTTTACGCGCGCTCGGCGACGATGACCGAGCGTTTCGAAGCGGCGCGCAATACCGCCGCGCGTTTCATCAACGCCGCCAGCCCGAACGAGATCGTTTTCGTGCGCGGCGCGACCGAGGCGATCAACCTCATCGCGCAGACGTGGGGGATGACCCTCAAGGCCGGCGACCGCATCCTGCTCTCGCGGCTGGAGCATCATTCGAACATCGTGCCGTGGCAGCTCCTCCGCGACCGCACCGGCATCGAGATCGATGTCGCCCCGCTCACCGCCGACCACCGCATCGATGAAGACGCGCTGGAAGCGATGCTCACCCCCGCGCACAAGCTCGTTGCCGTCGCCCACGTCTCGAACGTGCTCGGCTCGGTGGCCGATATCGCCCGCATCGCCCGCGCTGCGCACGCTGTCGGTGCGAAGCTGCTCGTCGATGGCTGTCAGGCGGTGCCGCGCATGGGCGTCGATGTGCAGGCGCTCGGCGCCGATTTCTACGCCTTCTCGGGCCACAAGCTCTACGGCCCCACGGGCATCGGTGTGCTGTGGGCACGCGGCGATATCCTCTCCGCGATGCCGCCGTGGCAGGGCGGCGGCTCGATGATCGAGACGGTGACGTTCGAAAAGACCACCTACGCGCCCGCGCCCACCCGCTTCGAGGCAGGCACACCGCACATCGTCGGCGCGGTCGGCCTCGCCGCCGCCATGGATTATGTGTCGGCGATCGGTCTGGATGTCATCGACACGCACGAACGGCACCTCGCGGGTCTCGCGCGCACAGAGCTGCGCAAGGTCAATTCGCTGCGCCTGTTCGGGCCCGAGGATTCCAGCGGGATCGTCAGTTTCGCGATGGAAGGGGTTCATCCCCACGACATCGGCACCATATTGGATGAAGAAGGCGTCGCCATTCGCGCCGGGCATCACTGCGCCCAGCCGCTGATGGACCTGCTCGGCGTGCCGGCCACGGCGCGCGCCAGCTTCGGCGTCTACAGCGATGAAAGCGATGTCGATCGGCTGCTTCGCGGCATCGCGCGGGTGAAGAGGATTTTTGGATGAGCGAGGACACGCGGCCCTACACCGTCGAAAACGTCGACGCTGCACCTTCGGCGCCGGAGCGTCCCGTGCTTCAGGACGCGCGGCGCAAGGCGGATTATCTCGAAGGCTTTCTCAGCCAGAAACCCGCCGCGCCCGATCCCGGCGCCCCGGGCGGCAGCGTCTACGATCAGGTCATCCAGGCACTGCGCGAAATCTATGATCCGGAAATTCCGGTGAACATCTACGATCTCGGGCTGATTTACGGCGTCGATATCGTGGACGATCACGCCGTCGTCACCATGACGCTCACAACGCCGCACTGCCCGGTCGCCGAATCGATGCCCGCCGAGGTGGAAATTCGCGTCGGCAGCGTGCCGGGCGTCGGCTCGGCGGAGGTCAACCTCGTCTGGGATCCGCCCTGGGATCCTCAGAAGATGTCCGACGAGGCGAAGCTGGAGCTTGGAATGCTATGAGCACAATCGTCCGCGAACGCCCCGCGCCCATCGCGCTTACCGAAAATGCCAATGCGCGCATCGCCGCGATGATGGCGCGCGCGCCCGAAGGCACGCTCGGCGTGCGCCTGTCGACGCCCCGGCGCGGCTGCTCGGGCCTTGCCTACAGCATCGATTACGTCGCCGAGGCGAAGCCGGGTGACGAGCGCATAGAAACGCCCGGCGGCACCCTGTTCGTCGATGGCGGCTCGCTGCTCTACCTGATCGGCAGTCGCATGGACTGGAAGGAAGACGATTTCGCCGCCGGCTTTGTCTTCGAAAACCCCAACGCCAAAGGCAGCTGCGGCTGCGGAGAAAGCTTCACCGTCTGACGCTTTGCGGTTACGAAAGTGGGATGAAAACACTTCGTATCGCTTTCGCCGCCGCCATCCTTGCCACCACTGCCCACGCCCAATCGCTGCCTTCGGCGGTGCCGGCGCCCATCGTCGATGGTCACAATGATCTGCCGTGGGCGCTGCGTGAGGAAAACGGCAGTCGCACCAGCGACTTCGATTTCCGCAACCTGCCGGAGCGGCTGCGCGGCAAGGTCGTCACCGATTTCACGATGATGAAGGCGGGCGGCGTCGGCGGCCAGTTCTGGTCGGTTTACGTGCCGGCCGATACCGAAGGCCCCGAAGCCGTTCGCCAGACGCTCGACCAGATCGATATCATGCAGCGCCTGATCGATGCGAACCCGTCGATGCTCGTCAAGACCAGCACGGTCGACGACTTCGAACGTGCCATGAAGGCGGGCAAGATCGCCTCGGTGTTCGGCGTGGAGGGCGGCCATTCCATCGGCAATTCGCTCGGTGTGCTGCGCCAGTTCCATGCTCTTGGCGCGCGCTACATGACGCTGACGCACGGCAAGACGACGGCGTGGGCCGACAGCGCCACCGATGCGCCCAGGCACAACGGCCTCGCCCCCTTCGGCAAGGACGTCGTGCGCGAGATGAATCGCCTCGGGATGCTCGTCGATCTCAGCCACGTGACGCCGAAGGTGATGCACGACGCGCTCGACCTGAGCGCCGCACCGGTGATCTTCAGCCACTCGGCGGCAAAAGCCGTGCAGAATCGGCCGCGCAACGTGCCGGACGACGTGCTCGTGCGCCTCAAGGACAATGGTGGCGTCATCATGGTGTTCTTCGCGGAGGATGCGGTGACGGAAAAGGTGGCGGCGTGGCACCGCGAGCAAGCCGCGCAGAAAGCGAGGCTCGATTACGATCACCCGGATCGGCCGGATCTCGTCGAGAAGGGACTTGCGGACTGGCGCGCGGCCAATCCGCAGCCGCACGCGAACGTGGCGCTGGTTGCCGATCATATCGATCACATCCGCAAGGTGGCGGGGATCGACGTTATCGGGATCGGTTCGGATTTCGATGGTCTCGGAAGCTATCCGGACGGGCTTGGCACGGTCGCGGATTACCCGGCGCTGTTCTCTGAATTGCAGAAGCGGGGTTATTCGAAGGCCGATCTCGCGAAGATCGCCAGCGGCAACATCCTGCGTGCGATGCGTCAGGCCGAAAAGGTCTCGGCCCGGCTCAAGGCTGAGCGCGGGCCGAGCGAGGTGAGGTTCGGTAGCTAGACACTACGCAGCCAGAGCGAACCTCTCTGCACCGAGTTTTTTGAGTTCATCAGCCGCAGCGGCGATCGATTCCGTGCGCGCTTCGGGCGAAATCGCCAGGCGTTCGGCGCGGACGAACGTGATGTCGGTGATGCCGATGAAGTTCAGCATGGCGCGGATGTGCGGCTCCTGCGCGTCGAGCGCCTTGCCGTCTCCTTCGCTGTAGAAGCCACCGCGCGTCTCGACGACGATGACGTGCTTGCCGGAAAGATGACCGACAGGCCCTTCCGCCGTGTAGTGGAAGGTAACGCCAGCGCGCAGGACGCGGTCGAACCAGCTCTTGAGGTTCGAGGTGATACCGAAATTATACATCGGCGCGCCGATCACGACGACGTCCGCGGCCTGAAGTTCGGCGATCAGTTCATCGGAAAGCGCGCGTTCAGCAGCCGCCTCCGGGCTGTCGGCGCCGCTGAAACCGCCGAGCGTCGCGCCCGAAAGATGCGGCAGGGGGTTTTCACCGACGTCGCGGGTCGCGACGTTTGTGTTCGTTCCGACGACCGCAAGGAAATCGTTGATCAGGCTCCGCGACGCCGATGCGTCGCCGAGTGCGCTGCTTTGCACGACAAGAATGTTCTGCATGGGTCTGGTCCTTGTTCTCGGTTGCAGACCCCTAGCTAATGTGCGACCGGTGTTGCCGATAGCGCAGCAACACGAACACCGGGGTTGCATGAAATGGAACAGTCGAGCGATCTTTCCGATATCGCGGCGCTCGTCGCGGTCGTCGAAACCGGCAGCTTCAGCCGCGCAGCGGAGCGCCTCGGCATCTCGAAGTCGATCGTCAGCCGCCGCGTCGCGCGGCTCGAAGCCGCGCTTGGCGCCCGGCTGCTGACGCGCAGCGCGCAGGGCGCGCGGCCGACGGATGTCGGCGTGGACTATTTCGGGCGCGTTCGGGAGGCGATTGCCGGGCTGGAAGCGGCCCGTGATGCGGTCGCTGCCGCGATGGCCGAGATCGCAGGACCGATCCGCCTTTCCGCGCCGCTTTCGTTCGGCCTCGCCTACCTCGCGCCCGCGCTTGCGGAGTTCGCCGCCGCGCATCCCCGCGTCGAGTTCGACATCGCCTTCGACGACCGCCGTGCCGACATAATCGGCGAGGGGCTCGATCTGGCCGTCCGCATCGGCCAGCTTGCCGATTCGACACTTATTGCGCGCAAGCTCGCACCGATCCGCGCGCTCGCGATCGCCAGCCCCGCCTATCTTGCGCGCATGGGAACGCCGTCGCATCCCCGCGAAATCGCGGATCACGACGTGCTTCAGTACGCAAATGTCGCGCCTTCGGAAGCCTGGCGGTTCGAAATCGACGGGCGCAGCGAATATGTGAAGGGCCGCACGCGGCTTCGTGCGAACAGCGGCGAGATGCTGCTCGCCGCCGTGGAAGCGGGCCTCGGCATCGCCATGCTGCCCACCTTCATCGCCTCGCCGTCGCTCGCGAAAGGAAGCGTGGAGATCGTGCTCGCCGAATGGGCGCCGGCCGAAACGGGCCTCTACGCGGTCATGCCGCCCGGCCGTAGCGCGACGGCGCGGGTCCGCGCCCTCGTCGATTTCCTTGCCGCGCGCTTTGGCCCGGAACCGACGTGGGATCCCTGCTGGGCCGCGATAAAGGCTGCTTCCTAGCCGCGACCTTGCCCACGCCAGCGGTGGATCGTGCGGCTGAGGATTCCCGCCTCGTCGCCTTCCTCGGTCCAGAGCTGGCTGAACAGTGGGTCGTCCGATGCCGGGCGAAGCTGCGGCGCGAGATCGTCGAGCCGTACGCGGATCGGGATCGAAACACCCTCACCGCAGATGATGCATTCGCGGTTGCGGAGCGCGGGGATCGAATCGAGGAAGCCGCGCGCGCCTTCCGGCATCGCGTTCCGCACGTACATCTGGTCGCGTTCGTTGTTGAGGCGCATGGAGATGATCGTTCCGCACTGCGAGAGCACGCCTTCGGCAAGGTCCGACGGGCGCTGCGTGATGAGGCCCAGCGAAACGCCGTATTTACGACCTTCCTTGGCGATGCGTTCCAGAACCTTGCGAACCGCGACGCCCTTTGTCTCGCGGTCCGAGGGCACGTAGCGGTGCGCCTCCTCGCAGACGAGCAGGATCGGCCGCTGCGGCTCGCGCCGTGCCCAGATCGCATAGTCGAACACCATGCGCGCAAGCACCGCGACCACAACGGTCACGATGTCGGAGGGCACGCCCGAAAGGTCGACGATCGAGATCGGCTTGCCTTCTGCCGGAAGCCGGAAGATCTTCGAAAGGAACGGCGCCATCGAATCCGAAACGAGCAGGCCGTTGAACATGAAAGCGTAGCGCGGATCGCCTTTCAGCTCCTCGATCTTGGTTTTCAGCCGCATGTACGGCCCGAGGTCGCTCGCCTTGTCGAGCTTGCCCATCTGCGCGTTGATGGCGCCGAGCAGGTCTGAAAGCAGGTAGGGCACCGGCGAATCGACCGTCATCTTGCCGAGCGATTCGGCGATGCGGCTCTTGGACCGTGCGGCGAGCAGGCACTTGGCCAGCACGTCCATGTCCTTCTCGCGCTCGGAACCGTCCGTGGTGATGAACACCTCGCAGTGTTCCTCGAAGTTCATCAGCCAGTACGGCAGGTTGAGGTTGTCGACGTTGAAGATCATGCCGTTCGAGCTGAACGCCGCGGCATATTCGCCGTGCGGGTCGAGCATCATGATGTGGCCCTTGGGCGCCTTCTCGACGATGCGGTGCAGGATCAGCGCCGCGCTCGTCGATTTACCCGTACCGGTTGAGCCGAGCAGCGCGAAATGCTTGCCGAGCATCGCATCGATGAGCAGTGAGCCGCGCACGTCTTCGGTGGGGTAGACGGTGCCGATCTCGATGTGCGGCCGGTCTTCGGCGGCGAACACCAGCACAAGGTCGGCGCGCGAGACCGTGAAAACTTGATCGCCGGGCACCGGATAGCGCGTCACGCCGCGGCGGAACGCTTTCATCGATCCGGTCGCGGGATCTTCGGGGCCTTCGCCAAGGAAGTCGATGTGCGAGAGAATGACGGCGCCCGCTTCATCCAGGCGCATGTCGCGCACGTTGCCGAGCAGCCAGAGGTCGCCGACGCGCATCTTCACCTGGCTGCCGACCTGCCCGGACATGGCGACGGTCGTGTCTTCGTGGCCGGAGATCGCCTTCAGCTGCGTCGGATCGAAGCTGCAGATCGCCGAGCCGCCCGCGATCTCGCGCACGCGGCCGATCACGCACGTGCTTGGCAGGCTGGCGGCCTTCTGCGGCTGCATGAAGACGTTGTGACCATCGGCCGACGACGGGCTCACCGGCATGAACGACTGATCCAAGACGTACTCCTTCACTGCGATAAGGCTTTGCCGCAGCGGTGTAACAGCGAAGGGATAAAGAAGCGTTTATCGCCGCGTAAAGAGCCCGGCGCCCCAGCCGAGCAGCAGTGCCAGCACGACCGCAAGCATCCCGTAGGAGAAGCTGTGCTCCTCGGCGGCGACGGAAACCTGCCGCTCGAAGCCGGATTTGTCGATGCTGATCTCGCGCATCGCGCTCGCCACCACCTTGCCTTCGTCGATCAGGTGGATTTCGACCGTGTAATTGCCCACCGGCACCTGGCTCGGGATCTGGATGCGCGCGCGGTAAAGCACGTTTTCGGTAAGTTCGACCCCCTGCGCGTCATCAGCATACAGGCCCTCCCGGCGGCGCAGGCTGAGGAAGCCCTGCTCGAAGGTGCGGATATCGCCGGCATCGCTCGAAACCGGCGAAAGCTGCAGGTGCGAGAGGCCGAGTTCGTAAATCGCCGCCGTCTCGTCGTTGACCAGCTCCGAAATCGGGCGTGTGGTCGCGACGCTGTAGAACGACGGCGCCGTCTCGAAGCGCACCGCGCGCGTGTTGATCCAGATGCCCGCGACGCGCGCCTTGCGTCGCACTGTCACCGCTTCGGGCGGTCCGCGCACGATCACTGCGATGTCGGGGCGCTCGTCGGGTGTCTGCCCGCCCGGATACTGGATCGCACCGAAGATCAGCAGTTCGGCGCCCGCGAAGCTGTAGACGATGTCGATCTTGCTGTGGCTGATATCGGTGATCAGCCGCGGCGGCGCTGCCGCAGGCAGCAGCAGAAGGAACAGGGGCAGCCAGAACCGCTTCATTCAGTAAAGACCGAATAAAGCTCGCTCGGCGTCCACGTCAGGCCCACGAGCAGGCGGATCGCCACCGCGACGACGAGTAGCGCGAGCCCGAATCGCAGTTTTTCAGGCGGCAGGCGCTGCGCCATGCGCGCGCCGATCTGCGCGCCGATGACACCGCCGATCAGCAGCATCAGCGCAAGCACGATATCGACCGTTTTCGATTGTACGGCGTGGAGCAGCGTGACCACGGCGGTCGTGAACACGATCTGGAACAGCGAGGTGCCGACCACGACCGAGACGGACATGCCGAGCAGGTAGATCATTGCCGGCACCATGATGAAGCCGCCGCCAATGCCCATGATGAAGGTCAGGATGCCGACAGCCACGCCGATGCCGAACGGCGCGAGTGGGGAGATGTAGAGGCCCGACTTGTAGAAACGCATCTTCCACGGCAGTGCCGCGATGAACGGGATGTGCGGGTGCAGCTTCACGCGGCGGATTTCGCCGGCGCGCGCGCGCCGCAGCGTCTGCCACGATTCCACGAGCATCAGTCCGCCCATCGTCGACAGGAACACCACGTAGATCAGGGAGATGGTGATATCGATCTGGCCGATTTTCTGGAGCAGCTTGAACACGTAGGAGCCGATCCCGGAGCCCACAATGCCGCCCGCCACGAGGACGGCCCCCATCTTGAGATCGACGCCGCCGCGCCGCCAGTGCGCGAGCGCGCCAGAGACGCTCGATCCGGTGATCTGCGTGGCGGACGATGCGACCGCAACCGCGGGTGGAATCCCATAGAAGATCAGCATCGGCGTGGTCAGGAAGCCGCCGCCGACGCCGAACATGCCGGACATGAAGCCGACAAGAACGCCGAACCCCACAATCACCAGCGAATTGACGCTGAGTTCGGCGATCGGGAGATAGATGTCCATGCCGTCCTGACTAACCCAGCGGGGAGTCTCCCGCCACCACCTTTGCCGCCAATATGCGCCTGTATCGAGACAAAATTTGGGCCGTGCGTATCGCTGCAAGGATCGGAACGTCTGCCGCTTCCGGCGCGCCTAGCTTGCGGGCCTGTCCGAAAAGGAGGAGCAGATGATCATGGAAACGGAATTGGCCGATCAGCCGATATTCTGGGATGCCGTCGTGCGAAGGGATCGCACGTTCGATGGGCGGTTCGTCTATGCCGTGAAACGGTCGGGGGTCTATTGCCGCCCGTCGTGCCCGGCGCGAACCCCGAAGCGCGAGAACGTGCGCTTTTATCTAAGCGGTATGGCTGCCGAGGCGGACGGCTACCGGGCGTGCCTGCGCTGCCGCCCCGGCGCGATCGAGGGGCGCGATCCGGCAGCGGAGAAGATGGCGTCGCTCGCGCGCTATATCGAGACGCACGCCGATACGCCGCTGCCGCTCGCTCGTCTCGCGGAGATTGCGGGACTTAGCAGCTTCCAGGTGCAGCGGGCCTTCACGGCGGTGATCGGCGTCAGTCCGAAAGCATTCCAGACGGGGCTGCGGATGAAGCGGCTGAAGGCCAGCCTGAAAGAGGGCGACGGCGTCGCGGGTGCGATCTTCGAGGCCGGTTTCGGATCGACGAGCCGCGCCTACGAGAGGGTGGACGGCCATCTCGGCATGACCCCCGCGGCCTACCGCGCGGGCGGTGCAGGTGAAACGATCGCGTGGGCGTGCCGCCCGACCGGCCTCGGCCTGCTGCTGATGGCGGCCACGACACGAGGCGTTTGTGCAGTCGATTTCGGTGATGATGAAAGCACGCTCGTCGCCCGGTTGCAGGCCGAATTCCCGCGCGCCGACATCGCGCCCTCGGATGCCGCCGCGTCGCCGCAGCTCGATGCCTGGATCGATGCGCTTCGGGCGTATCTCGCGGAAGGTGCGCCGCATCCCGATATCCCTGTCGATCTGCGCGGCACGGCATTCCAGATGAAGGTCTGGCGCTTCCTGCTCAGCGTGCCGAGCGGCAGCGTCGTCTCTTATGCGGAAGTCGCCGCCGGGATCGGTGCGCCCAGCGCCGTCCGCGCTGCAGCATCCGCCTGCGGCGCGAACCGGGTCGCCGTTCTGGTCCCCTGCCACCGTGTTCTGCGCGGCGACGGCGGGATCGGCGGTTATCGCTGGGGTGTGGAGCGGAAGCGCGCGCTTCTGGACGTCGAGCGGAAGCAGGGCCGTGGGGCATGACGATCGCGCTCGACTGGAACGCGCTTGAAGCCATGCTGGAGGAGCGCAGTTACGCAGTGACGCCGCCGCTGCTCGATGCCGACGCCTGCGCTGCTTTGGCGGAGAGCTTCAACGACGACGCCGCGTTTCGCAGTACGGTGGTGATGGCCCGGCACGGCTATGGGCGGGGCAGTTACCGCTACTTCGCCTACCCTCTGCCGCCCGTCGTCGCGTCGCTGCGCGATGCGCTCTATCCGCATCTTGCACGCATCGCGAACGGCTGGGCGGAGCGCCTCGGCCTGCCCGCCGACTGGCCGCCGACGCACGCGGCACTCATCGAACGCTGCCGCGCCGCCGGGCAGATGCGGCCGACGCCGCTGCTGCTCCGCTATGGGCCTGGGGACTACAATTGCCTGCACCAGGATCTTTACGGCCCGGTGCATTTCCCACTGCAGCTGGTGGTCCAACTCGATCGACCGGGGGTGGATTTCGATGGCGGCGCGCTCGTGCTCGTCGAGAATCGCCCGCGCCGCCAATCACGCTGCGAGGCGGTGCTGGCGCCGCAGGGCGCGGTCACCATCCTGCCGGTGCGCGACCGGCCGCGGCAAGGCCCGCGCGGCGCGTATCGAACACAGCTGCGCCACGGCGTTTCCAGCATCGAACGCGGCGAGCGGCGAACCCTCGGGATTATCTTCCACGATGCCCTATAGGGGAGGACGGCGACCCTATCAGATTTTGCGTATGACAACTCCGTAAAACCTGATAGCTTCCGAGTCGCGCTCAGGAGGGAGATGCACGGCGTGCGTATGCGCGAACTTGAACGGCTGACTGGCGTGGGGCGGGAAACGATCCGCTTCTACATCCGCGAAGGCTTGCTCCCGGAACCCGACCGCGCGAGCGCGAACAGCGCGTTTTACAACGACATGCACGTCGCGCGGCTGAAAGCGATCAAGCGCCTGCAGGAGGAACGTTTCCTGCCGCTCGCGATCATCCGCACACTGCTCGATGGCGAAGACGGCGACCGCTGGCTCCATGCCGATGCCTTTCCCGATCTCGATGCCATGCTCCGCGCCCGGCTCGACACCGGCGGCGAGGGCGCGACGCTGGAAGAGCTTGCCGCACAAGCCGGTTTCAAAACCGAGGAGCTTGGCCGTGCGGTTGAGGAAGGCCTGCTTTGCCCCGATCGCGATGGCCGCTTCGGACCGCGCGATCTCGCGATTGCGCGCTGCCTCAAGGAAATGAACGTCATCGGCTTCACCGAAGACCGCGGCTTTGTTGGCGGCGGCGCCATGTACGTGCAGTTCGTCGAATGGCTCGTGGGGCAGGAGATGCGCCTGTTCTTCGAGAACACGGCGGGCAAGATCAGCGACGACGAAGCGCTGACCATGGCCGAGCGCGGCATCTCCACCATCAACGAAATGCTGAGCCTGATGCGGACGCGGGAAATCCTGCGTCAGCTGGAGGCCCGGCGCAGAATTGCCAACGATAACACATGATCCATTGGGAAGAGGATACGTCATGGCTTTTTCGGATCTGTATCAGCTGACGCCGAGCGGCCCGACCTGGAGCGTCGCGCAGGAATTCCAGACGGTTTTCGATTTCGAATATTCGGACGATCGCGACGATCTCCTCAGCCTCTATGCCAAGGGCAAGAAGATGCAGTGGGATGCGGCCGAGCGCATCGACTGGTCGCAGGACCTCGATTGGGAAAACCCGCAGGGTATGCCGGAGCAGACCATCGGCATCTTCGGCTCGCCGATGTGGGAGAAGATGTCGAAGCAGGAGCGCATCGAACTGCGCCGCAACATGCAGGCATGGTCGGTTTCGCAGTTCCTGCACGGAGAGCAGGGTGCGCTCATCTGCTCGGCGAAGATCGTGCAGCAGGTGCCGGACCTTGAAGCCAAGTTCTACGCCTCCACGCAGACGATCGACGAGGCGCGGCACGTGGAGGCCTACAAGCGCCTGATCGAGAAGATCGGCATGAGCTATCCGATCACCGGCCCGCTCGCGACGCTCCTCGAACAGGTGCTCGAGGACAAGCGTTGGGACATGACGTACCTTGGTATGCAGGTGGTAATCGAAGGGCTCGCGCTCGCCGCCTTCGCGGGCATTCGAGACATGTCGACCTCGCCGCTCGCCGGCGCCGTCAATGCCTATGTGATGCAGGATGAAGCGCGCCACGTCGCCTTCGGCCGCCTCACCTTGCGCGAATATTATCCGCACCTGACCGCGGCCGAGAGGAAGGAGCGCGAGGAGTTCCTCGTGGAGGCGTGCTACCACATGCGCGACCGGTTCCAGTCGCGCGAGGTTTACGAAAATCTCGGCTTCGACGCCGCTGAGTGCGTGGCCTGGTCGGATCAGAGCGAGGGCGCGCGCAACTTCCGCAACCACCTCTTCAATCGCATCGTTCCCATTGTCGCGGATATCGGCCTGTGGGGCGAAACCGTGCAGCGCGGCTACGCGCAGATGGGCGTGCTCGATTACGTGAACGTCGATGTCGATGCGCTACAGGCGAACGACGAGAAGATCGCGCAGGATTTCGACGCCCGGCGCCGGAATATCGAGGAGGTCGCGGCTGTCGCCGCCGAATAGCGTCAGAACCGCGTTGCGACGGTGAGCGCCGGCCCGCTTCCCGGCGCGGCATCGCCCGCGACGCGGAACCGGTATTCGCCGCGCAGCGCGATCGTGGCTTTGCCGACGCGCTGCGAGAGCTGGGCGCCGGGGCCGAATTCAAGGCGCGATGCCGTGCGGCCGCCGCCGTCCTGCACGCTGCCCCACACGCCCCCGCCGAGCCCGATCCGCGTCCCCTCGCGCGCCGCGACCGGGTAGAGCGCGAGTCCCTGCGCGCCGGCAAACCCGTCCCGGCTGCTCGCGCCGACGACACCGGCTTCGGCATAGGCGCTGAGATCGATCGGAAGCTTCGCGTCCGCCGCGTGCCACGCGCCGCCGGACACGCGGATGGCCCACGCATCCCGTCCCTCGCGGCCGATCGCGATCAGCCGCTCCGCGCCGACAGTGGGCCCGTCGCGCCCAAGCGGCATCCAGGCGGCGCCGACCGCGCCTTGCCCGCTGCGGCCTTTGAGGTCGAGCCAGTCGTGCGCGATCGCGAGGCGGCCGAACAGTTCGATCGGGCGCCGCGCCAGCGGACCCGGCGTATAGCCGAGCCGGACGCCGCTCTGCCCGCCGCCAAGCAGCGGACGGTCGCTGACGAAGCCGCCGCCGCCGCTTCGGATCAGGCTGTAGGCATCGATACGCCACGCCTTGAGCAGCGCTGTGCGTTCAGCCTGCCAGAGCGCGGCATTGGCATGGCCCGGATCGGCGGCGAGCGCCGCGTCGAATTGCCGTGCCGCGGTGCGGCGGTCCCCCAGCGCCAGCGCGGTGTAGCCCGATGCGGCAAAATCATGGGCCGTCGGGGCGTCGCGTCTCACCGGAACGGATGCGACCACTTGTACGACGTTTTCGGCAACTTCTGTCGGGGCGGTAGGCGCCTGCAAGGTGGCGGCGGATGGGACAGCAGGGACCGCACGGGCCGGCAGCACACTCGGTGTCCCGGCCGGTGAGGCAGCCGCGATGTCTGCGCGCGGGTTGCCCGCGAGATGTTTCATCGCCGGAGCAGGCCGGGCGTGCGCGGCGAGCATGGCGGCAAAGGTCTCGCGCGCCGCCTCGAAGCGCCACGTCGCCCACAGCGCGAGCGCGGCCGCCATGACCCCGAAGGCGCGAACCGGGCGCATCTATTCGTCCGCCTCGATTTGCGGGAAACGGTGCGCGGTCTTTTCCCAGACCGGGCGCGTCTTGCTGATGAGGCTGCCGACGTAGAGTCGACAGGCGCGGAGGGCAGCGAGGAAGTTCACGATGTTGGCGATGAAGGCGCGGGGAAGCGCGCGAAGCGCTTCCATGGGCCCGTGCTGACGCCCCGTGAACATCATCCGCATCGCGAGCCGCCAGACGAGAAGCGCGGTTGTCAGCCGCAAAAGCCCCTCGAGTCCCGAGCCGCGTTCGACGACGGCGGGGAGCGTGCGCGCGTCCGGCACTGTCCCCTTCAGCACGATCGCAGCCGCGTAGGTGATCGCCGCGACGTAGGCGACGACCACGACAAGCGCGTTCAGCAGCGCCTTGCGGTCGCGCAGCAGCATGTAGCGCGCCGCGATCCCGCCCTGCCAGCCGATCCGGTCCCAGCCGTGGAGCGCGATGCCGAGCAGCCAGCGCGATTTCTGCCGCACGGCGGCCTCGAGCGTCGCCGGGAAATGCTCGCGCGTCGTCACATGCGGCTCGCCGCGCGTGCCGGGAATGCGGACGAACGCGGCATTGCCGCCGCGCGCGTGGATGCGGTGGCCGAGTTCGTAGTCTACGGTGAGCGAATCGGGGTCGAACGGCGCGCCGCCGAGCGCGTCCGCAATCTGCCCCATCATCTCCCGCTCGAACCCGCACGCGACGCCGGCGGCGGGCAGCGCCGCGCCGATCGCCTCGCGCACCACCATGTCCTTGGTGTGGCTCTCGGCGAACTCGTCGAGGTAATGCCCCGCGATCCAGCGCGACTGTGGATCGGCGAAGGGTACGACCGGAAGCTGCACCATCGCCTTCGCCGGGATCAGATAGTCGATGACGTCGAGTTCGCGTGCGTGCGCCACGTCTTCGGCGTCGTGCAGGACGACCGCTTTGAAGCGCACGCCATGCGCGCGCTCATACGCCTCCATGCCGTGCCAGATCGCGTTCAGGCAGTCGGCCTTGGTGGTCGGCCCGAGATGCGGCGCGGCGACGATTTCGATCCGGGGATCGGCGACCGCGTCCACCGCCGCGCGCGTCGGCGGGTCGTTGGGATAGACGCCGACGAAGATCCGGTATCGCGGGTGCCGCATCGTGCGCGTGAACGTCGCGAGCATCTGGCCGATCACGTCCGCCTCATCCCAGGCGGGCACGAACACCGCGATCGGCGCGCCGACCCCCGGTCCCACGAGCGTGCTCGCATCCGCGCGCGCCCAGACCCGATATATGGTGAGCCGCCGCCAGAGCTCCCGCGCGAAATAGAGGATGTCGAACAGAAGATCGTCGAGGCTCGATACGGCAACGCCCGCCGCCGCGAGAAGCAGCAGCTCTCGCGTCAGCAGCCAGTATCCGGCCAGCCAGACGTACGACTCTTCCAAACTGAACGATCCCCCCGTTCAGAAACGCATCCGTAATGATCTGGCGGGCTACGATTTGGCAAGTCCTTATTTTTGAATGATTTGTGTCTTTTCTCGCCAAGCGGCTCGGGGCGTCGTATATCTTTCTCCATGCAGCAATATCTCGACCTTCTCGCCCGCGTCCGCCGTCACGGCACCGAGCGCGGCGACCGCACCGGCACGGGAACGCTCAGCGTTTTCGGGCACCAGATGCGCTTCGATCTCGCCGATGGCTTCCCGATGCTGACGACGAAGAAGCTGCACCTGAAATCGATCGCGCACGAGCTGCTCTGGTTCCTCTCGGGCGACACCAACATCCGCTACCTGAAGGAAAACGGCGTCTCGATCTGGGATGAGTGGGCGGACAGCGAAGGCGAGCTCGGCCCCGTCTACGGCAAGCAGTGGCGCCGCTGGGAAACGCCGGACGGGCGCGTGATCGACCAGATCGCGAACCTCGTCGAGATGATCCGCCGCAATCCCGAATCGCGGCGCCTGATCGTGTCGGCATGGAACGTCGCGGAGGTGGACAGCATGGCGCTGCCGCCCTGCCACTGCCTGTTCCAGTTCTACGTCGCGGAAGGCCGGCTCTCCTGCCAGCTCTACCAGCGCAGTGCCGACGTGTTCCTCGGCGTGCCTTTCAACATCGCCTCCTACGCGCTCCTCACGCAGATGATGGCGCAGGTGACGGGGCTGAAGCCGGGCGAGTTCATCCACAGCTTCGGCGATGCGCACCTCTACCTCAATCACCTCGATCAGGCCGACCTGCAGCTGACGCGCCGCCCGATGGCGCTCCCCGAGATGCGCATCAACCCGGACGTGAAGGACATCTTCGGCTTCCGCTACGAGGATTTCGAACTCGTCGGCTATGAAGCGCAGCCGCACATCAAGGCGCCGGTGGCGGTGTGACCCCTACGTACAGGCCGGACATCGTTCTCGTCGTTGCGCGTGCCGACAATCGGGTGATCGGCAAGGACGGCGCGATGCCGTGGCATCTTTCCGAAGACCTGAAGCGCTTCAAGCGCATCACGGTCGGCAAGCCCGTGATCATGGGCCGCAAGACCTTCGAATCGATCGGCAAGCCGCTGCCCGGCCGCCACAACATCGTGCTCACGCGCCAGCCGGGCTGGCAGGCGGAGGGTGTGACCGTCGTGCCGAACCTCGCCGAAGCGATCGCCGCCGCCGGTCTCGATCCGCGTACGCGCGCCGAGGCGATCATGGTGGTGGGCGGCGCGGAGATATATGCGCAGGCGCTTCCCTTCGCGACGCGCATCGAGCTTACCGAAATTCACGCCGCGCCCGAAGGCGATACCTATTTTCCAGAGCTTGATCCCGCGCGCTGGCGTGAGACCTTCCGCGAGGTTCACGCGGCGGGGGAGACGCATCCCGCTTTTGATTTCGTAACGTTGGAGGCGGTTTGATGGCAAAGGCGAAGGTGCGCAGACGGCGCTGGCCCTGGATCGTGGCGGCGCTCGTCGTCCTTGCCGCCATCCTCTTCTTCGGCCTTGCGCCCGGCATCCTCGAGCGGTCGATGAACCGCATCGCGGGCTCGGGCGAATGGACCGTCAGCCCCGCCGCGCAGGCGCTGCACGACCGGCTGGCGATCGCCGATCTTCACTCCGATACGCTGCTCTGGAAGCGCGATCCCGAAGCGCGCGCCGATCGGGGCCATGTCGATCTGCCGCGGCTTCAGGAGGGTAATGTGAAGCTGCAGGTCTTCTCCTCCGTCACCAAGTCGCCGAAGGGCCAGAATTACGAGTCGAACGGCGCCGACACCGACACCATCACGATGCTCACGATCGCGCAGCTCCAGCCGCCGCGCACATGGGATTCGCTGCTCCAGCGCTCGCTCTGGCACGCCGAGCGGATGCAGCGCGCGAAGGGCTTCGCGCTGGTACAGACGGTGCGCGATCTCGATGCGCTGCTCGCCGACAGGACCGCGACCGGCGCGCTGCTCTCGATCGAAGGCCTGCAGAACCTCGAAGGCAAGCTCGGCAACGTCGATGTGCTGTTCGATGCGGGCTACCGCATGGCGGGCCTTACGCACTTCTTCGATAATGAACTGGCAGGCTCGATGCACGGGCTCGAAAAGGGCGGGCTCACCCCGCTCGGCCGCGATGTCATCCGCCGCATGGAGGCGAAAGGCATGGTCGTCGATCTCGCCCACGCCAGCCACAAGACCGTCGCCGAGGCGCTGAAGCTGGTAACGAAGCCGGTCGTCTACAGCCACGGCGGCGTCAAGGCGACGTGCAACACCAACCGCAACCTCACGGACGAGGAAATCCGCGGCATCGCGGCCACGGGCGGTGTCGTCGGTATCGGTTTCTGGGATGCCGCCGTGTGCGCGGCGACGCCGCAGGCGACGGCGCGCGCGATGCGGCATGTGCGCGATCTCGTCGGCATCGATCATGTCGGCCTCGGGTCAGACTGGGACGGCGCGACGACCGTGGGCGTCGATGCGGCGCACCTTCCCGCCATCACACAGGCGCTTCTCGATCAGGGTTTCACGCAGGCCGAAATCGAAAAGGCGATGGGTGGCAACGTGCTCCGCGTGCTCCGCGCCACCTTGCCGCGATAGGCTGGGCGGGATAGCAGAGCGGCCATGAAACGCATCACGGGGGATGCGCCGCTGCCCGACGCGCTTCGCGGCGGCATTGCGGCGATCGGGAATTTCGATGGCTTCCACAGCGGCCATCAGGCGGTGGTGGGCCGGGCGCTCGAACGCGCGCACGGCGAAGGGCTACCCGCGCTCGCGATCACCTTCGATCCGCATCCGGCGCGGCTGTTCCGTCCGCAATCCCCGCCCTTCGCGCTGACGACGACCGAGCAGAAGCTCGATCTGCTGGAAGCGTTCGGCTTGGATGCCGCCGTGGTGCTGCGTTTCGATGCGGCGTTCGCGGCGCTAACGGCCGATGAATTCGTCTCGGGCGTTCTCGTCGGGCGCCTCGGCCTCACGGGCACCGTCACCGGTGAAGACTTCACCTTCGGGCGCGGCGCGAGCGGGGACACGGCAACGCTGCTCGAACTGGGCAGCGCCCACGGTCTCATCCCCGAAACCGTCGCGCCGGTGCGCGATGAAGGCGCGGCGATCATCTCTTCCACGCGCGTGCGCGCTGCGCTGCAGGCGGGGCATTGCCGCGAAGCCACGGCGCTGATGGGGCGCCCTTTCGCTATTCGCGGCATTGTGGAGCATGGTGACAAGCGCGGCCGCACGATCGACGTGCCGACAGCCAACGTCGCGATCGATGCCGAATATGTCCGCCCTGCCTACGGCATTTATGCCGTGCGGTGCCGGCTGGAAGACGGGCGCGTGGTGGAAGGCGTCGCGAACCTCGGCATCCGGCCCATGTTCACGCCGCCGAAGGAGCTGCTCGAAGTCCATGTGTTCGACTTTGCAGAAGACCTTTACGGGCAGAGCATCGAGACACAGCTGATCGCGCATCTGCGCCCTGAAATGAAACTTGCCAGCCTCGACGTGCTGAAGGCCCAGATCGCCAAGGATATCGTGGACGCGCGCGCCGCGCTGCTCTAGGGCGTATGCCCGATATGAGCGACGAAACACGTAAAGACTACCGCGACACCGTCTTCCTGCCGAAGACCGATTTCCCGATGAAGGCCGGACTTGCCGATGCGGAGCCGAAATGGCTCGCGCGCTGGCAGGGGCTGGATTTCTACAAGCGCCTCCGCGCCGAGCGGAAGGGTCGCGAAAAGTTCGTCCTCCACGACGGCCCGCCCTACGCCAACGGCGACATGCACATCGGCCACGCGCTCAACCACGTGCTGAAAGACATGGTCGTCCGCACGCAGACGCTGCTCGGCAAGGACGCGCCCTATGTTCCGGGCTGGGATTGCCACGGGCTTCCGATCGAATGGAAGGTCGAGGAGGAATACCGCAAGAAGGGCAAGAACAAGGACGAGGTCGACCCCAAGGCCTTCCGCGCCGAATGCCGCGCCTACGCGCAGAACTGGGTGAACCGTCAGCGTGAGCAGCTGAAGCGCCTCGGCATCAACGGCGATTGGGACAATCCGTACCTTACGATGGATTTCCAGGCGGAATCGACGATCGTTTCCGAGCTGCTGAAGGTGGCGGAAAGCGGGCAACTTTACCGCGGCGCGAAGCCCGTGATGTGGTCGCCCGTGGAAAAGACCGCGCTCGCCGAAGCCGAGGTCGAATACGAGGACATCGTTTCCACGCAGGTGGACGTGGCGTTCGAGATCACCGAGGCGCCGAACGCGCCGGAACTGGTCGGCGCTTATGCGGTGATCTGGACGACGACCCCGTGGACGATCCCGGTGAACCGGGCGCTCGCGTATGGGCCGGACCTCGACTACGTGGTGGTCGAGACTGGTGGCAAACGTCTGCTTGTTGCCGAAGCGCTGCTCGCACCGACGTTGGCGCGCTATGGCGTGCAACCATCCGTTGCCGCAAAACCGGTCAAGGGCGCCGATCTCGCCGGCGCCATCGCACGCCACCCGTGGCACCATCTCGGCGGTTTCTTCGCCGAACCGCGTCCGCTCCTCGCGGGCGATTTCGTCACGACCGACACCGGCACGGGCATCGTCCACATGGCGCCGGACCACGGCGAAGACGACTTCTGGCTGTGCAAGGCGAACGGTATCGAGCCGAAGTTCGTGGTGGGGCCGGACGGCACCTATCAGGCGGATTGGCCGGTGGTCGGCGGCAACCACGTCTACAAGGTGAACGCGCCGGACGGCCCCGTCTGCGCGGCGCTTGCCGAGGTCGGCGGTCTGCTCGCAGCGTCCGCCGACTACAAGCACTCCTACCCGCACTCGTGGCGCTCGAAGGCCAAAGTGATCTTCCGCTGCACGCCGCAGTGGTTCGTGCCGATGGACAAGCCGATCGACGGCCAGATCCCGCTCTGCAAGACCGAAGCCGAGATTCGCAGCGCGCAGGGGCAGGGCCGCACGCTCCGCGAAACCGCGATGGCGGAGATCGAGCGCGTGCGCTGGGTGCCGGAACGCGGCGCGAACCGCATCGGCGCGATGGTTTCCGGGCGGCCCGATTGGGTGCTCTCGCGCCAGCGCGCGTGGGGCGTGCCGATCACGCTGTTCGTGCATCGGCAGACGGGCGAATATCTCGTCGACGCGGAAGTGAACGCCCGCATCGTCGCGGCGGTCCGCGCCGAGGGTGTCGATGCGTGGACGGGCACCGATCCGCAGGTCTTCCTGGGCGATCGCTACAAGGCCGACGACTACGAGCGCATCGGCGACATTCTCGACGTGTGGTTCGATTCGGGCTGCACGCACGCCTTCGTGCTCGAATCGGGCCGCTGGCCGGACCTGCGCTGGCCCGCCGATCTCTATCTCGAAGGGTCGGATCAGCATCGCGGCTGGTTCCAGTCCTCGCTGCTGCAATCCTGCGTCACGCGCGGCCGCGCGCCGTATGATGCGGTCGTCACGCATGGCTTCACGCTCGATGCGTCGGGTCGCAAGATGTCGAAGAGCCTCGGCAACACGATCGACCCGAACAAGGTGATCGGCGAAAGCGGCGCGGATGTGCTGCGCCTGTGGGCGGTGAACGTCGACTGGCGCGAGGATCACAGGATAGGCCCGGAAATCATGCGCGGCATGACCGATGCCTACCGCAAGGTCCGCAACACCTTCCGCTACCTCCTCGGCGCGCTCGAAGGCTTCGACGAGGCCGAGCGCATCGCGGCGTCTGACATGCCGGAGCTGGAACGCTGGGTGCTGCACCGCCTCGCCGAACTCGGCGACGAGCTGCGCCAGTGCGTGAACGATTACGATTTCACGCGCTACGTGACCGCGTTGCAGGCGTTCTGCGTCCATGACCTCAGCGCCTTCTACTTCGATGTGCGCAAGGACAGTCTTTACTGTGACGCCGTGACGTCAGCGAAACGACGCGCGTGCCGGACAGTCATGGACACGCTGTTCCACGCGCTCACCCGCTGGTTCGCCCCCGTTCTGGTGTTCACGGCCGAAGAAGCCTGGCAGGCTCGCTTCCCGAGTGAAGACGGCTCGGTTCACCTGCTCGATTGGCCGGAGATCGACGCGGCGTGGCTCGATGCGGCGCTTGGGGAAAAGTGGGCGACGATCCGCGCCGCGCGTGAAAGCGTCACCGAAGCGATCGAGCCCTTCCGCCGCGAGAAGACGATCCGTTCGTCGAACGAGGCGGTCGTGCGCCTTCCCGAAGTGGCCGGCATCTCGGCGGCCGACTTCGCCGAGGTTTCGATCGTCAGCGCGGCCGAATATGGAGGCGATTCTACGGTGGTCACGCGCACCGAGGCCGAAAAGTGCGCCCGCTGCTGGCGCCACACCGGCGATGTCGACCCCGCGACCGAGCTTTGCGTGCGGTGCGGGGAGGTTCTCGCGTGACCGCCGCGAAGGGCTATGTCGTCGCGGCGGCGATCTTCGTCGTCGATCAGCTCGTGAAGCTGTGGATCATCGCCGGCATCGGCCTGCAGGCGAAGGGCAGCATCAACCTCTTGCCGGTCCTCAGTCTCACGTGGGTCGAAAATCGCGGCGTTTCGATGGGGCTGCTCCAGGCCGACGGCGCGAAGGAACGCTGGATCCTCACCGCCGTCACCGCGCTCATCGCGGCGGGCGTCGCGTGGTGGATGCGCAAGGAAACGAACCGCATCGATATTCTTGCGCTCGCACTGGTGCTCGGCGGCGCGCTCGGCAACATCGTCGATCGCGTGCGTTTCGGCTATGTCGTCGATTTCGTCCACGTCCATGTCGGCGCGTGGAGCTTTTACGTCTTCAATGTCGCCGACGCGGCGATTACGATAGGTGTCGCAATCCTGCTGCTGCGCGCGTTCTTCGAACGCAAGCCCGCAGCAGCAGAATGAAGTGGAGTTGAAAAGCATGTCTTCCCTGACGCGCGCCGCGCTCGTGGCGATCACGGCGCTTGGCCTTTCCGCCTGCGGCAGCAGCGGCATCTTCGGGCGCGACGCGCCGGACGAGTTCGCCATCGGCCGCTCCGCACCGCTCGTCGTGCCGCCCGACTACAACCTCGCGCCGCCGCGCCCCGGCGCCCCGCGCCCGATGGAAACCGATGCGCAGACGCAGGCGATGGAAGCGCTGTTCGGCCCCGGCGTGCGCCCCGCGCCGAAATCGGCCGGAGAGCAGAAGCTGCTCGACGACGCGGGCGCCACGCGCCCCGATCCGTCGGCGCGCTCCACGGCAGGCGATCCCGCCACGGAGGTCGTCAACAAGGGCGCGCTCCTGAAAACGATCATCGACGCGCAGCCCGCCAATACCGACCCGGCGACGGCAAACGTCTCGATCAACGGCTGATCGTCAGCTGATCTTTTTCGCCATCCCGCGGCTGAAGCTTCCGAGCACGCCGCGGCCGATGCGCCCGCCCATCGGGCCCGCGATCGCCTTGCCGATCTCGTAGCCGATCTGGCTGCCCGCGGTCCCGACGGCGGTTGACGTTGCCGACGCGCTGCGGCGCGAAGGCTTCTTGCCCGCCAGGCTGTCTCCGAAGTCGCGCGCCTTCTTCGCCACGAACGCGCCGATCACCGCGCCCGCGATCTTGCCGAGGATGCTGTTCGACCAGCTGCCGCCGCGTCCGCCCGTCGCTTTCGTTTCGGCCTTTGTCGCAGCGGCGGCTTCGGACTCTTCCAGCGCCTGTTCCGCCCGCACCTTCAGAATTTCGAACGCCGATTCGCGATCGATCGTCTCCTCGTAGCGCCCCGCGAAGGGCGAGCTTGCGATCATCACCTTGCGCTCCTGCTCCGTGAGCGGCCCAAGCCGCGAGCAGGGCGGGCGGATGAGCGCGCGTTCCACCGGTGCGGGCGCGCCGTCGCGATCGAGCAGCGACACGAGCGCCTCGCCGACCTTCAACTCGGTGATCGCGGTCACCACATCGAGCCCCGGATTGATGCGGAACGTCTCGGCCGCCGCTTTGATCGCCTTCTGGTCGCGCGGTGTGAAGGCGCGCAGCGCGTGCTGGATGCGGTTGCCGAGCTGCCCGCCGACACCTTCGGGCACGTCGATCGGGTTCTGCGTGATGAAATAGACGCCGACGCCCTTCGAACGAATGAGCCGCACCACCTGCTCGATCTTCTCGAGCAGCGCCTTCGGGGCCTCGTCGAACAGCAGATGCGCCTCGTCGAAGAAGAACACCATCTTCGGCTGGTCGGGGTCGCCCACCTCGGGCAGCGCCTCGAAGAGTTCGGAGAGCAGCCACAGCAGGAACGTGGAATAAAGCCGCGGGCTCTGCATGAGCTTGTCGGCGGCGAGGATGTTCACCTGGCCCCTGCCGTCGTCGGCCACCGTCATGAAGTCCTTCACGTCGAGCGCGGGCTCGGCGAAGAAGCGCGCGCCGCCCTCGTTCTCCAGCACCAGCAGCTGCCGCTGGATCGCGCCGACGCTCGGTTTGGTGACATTGCCGTAGCGCGTGCCGATCGCCGCGGCATTGTCCGCCACATAGGTCAGCATCGATTGCAGATCCTTGAGGTCGAGCAGCATCAGCTGCTCCTCGTCGGCGATGCGGAACGCGATAGTGAGCACGCCCTCCTGCGTCTCGTTGAGCCCCATCAGGCGCGAGAGCAGCAGCGGCCCCATCTCGGAAACCGTGGTGCGCACGGGGTGCCCCTGCTCGCCGAACAGATCCCAGAACACCACCGGAAACGCCTCGTAGGCATAGTCGGCAAGGCCTATGCCGGCGGCGCGTTTCTGCAGGGCGTCGTGTGCTTTGTGCGTTGCGGAGCCGGGCATCGCGAGGCCCGCGAGATCGCCCTTCACGTCGGCCATGAACACGGGCACGCCGACCTTGGAGAAGCCTTCGGCGAGGATCTGCAGGCTCACCGTCTTGCCGGTGCCGGTCGCGCCCGCGATCAGCCCGTGCCGGTTGGCGCGCTTCAGATCGAGTTCGAGCCTTTTGTCGCCCGCCGCACCGACGAAGATCGTTCCCATCAACCGCTCCCCTGTCCGCCTAGGCGGCAAGTAAAGCATGTCGCGCGAAAACGGGAAGCCGGAAAAGAAAACCCCGGCCGCGAACATGTCGGGGCCGGGGTCATGTTTCTTGCCGAAGCGTTGAGGCTCAGCCTTCGTCCTTGCCCATCATGGCGATGCCGATGAACTGCGGCGGGCGCGATCCGCGCTTCACGAACAGCGCGACCGTGTCTTTACCGGCCTTGCGTGCCGCGTCCACGGCGGCCGCGGCCGCGGCAGGCGTCTTCGTCTGCTGCTGGTTGATTGAAAGGATCACGTCGCCGCGCTGCAGGCCGCGCTTCGCGGCGTCGCTGTTGCGGTTCAGGCTGGCGATCACGACACCCTCGACCTCATCGTCGATGCCAAGCTGGCGGCGAACTTCCGGCGTCAGTTCGGCAAGCGTGATGCCAAGGCTGCGGCGCGCGGAAGCCGTGGCTTCGTTTGCCGCCTTATCTTCACCCGGCGCCGCATTGTCGTTCCCCGCAATGGCGATCTCGGCGGGCCGCTCGATGAGCGTCGCCTGCACCGTCTGGCGCTTGCCCTTCCGGTAAAGCTCGATCGGCACGCGGTTGCCGATGCCGCTGTTCGCGACGATCGACGACAGCGTGTTGTCGACGGTCACTTCCTGGTTGTTCACGCGCGTGATGACGTCGCCGGGAACGATGCCCGCCTTCTTCGCCGGGCCGTCGTTCTCGACGCTCGCGACGATCTCGCCGCGATCCTTCTGGAGCCCGAGCGCGGAGGCGATTTCGGGCGTCACAGGCTGAATGCTGACGCCGAGGTACCCGCGCCGCACGCGGCCGATCGAACGCAGCTGGTCGATCACGGGGGAGGCCTGCTCGGCCGGAATCGCGAAGCCGATGCCGACATTGCCGCCGGTGGGCGAGAAGATCGCCGTGTTCACGCCGATCACGTTGCCGTTCAGATCAAACATGGGCCCACCGGAGTTGCCCTGGTTGATCGAGGCGTCGGTCTGGATGTAGCGGTCGTATTGCCCCGCCTGGATGTTGCGGTGGAGCGCCGAGACGATGCCCGCCGTCACCGTGCCGCCAAGGCCGAAGGGGTTGCCGATCGCGATCACCCAGTCGCCGACGCGCACGCGCTCGGACTGGCCGAAGCGCACATAGGGCAAATCCTTGCCCTCGATCTTCAGCAGCGCGAGGTCGGAAAGCGGATCGCGCCCGATGATGCGCGCCGAATATTCGGTGCGGTCGGAAAGCGTCACGGTGATCTTGTCGACGGGCTCGTTGCCGCCGCGCCCGGTGACGACGTGGTTGTTGGTGACGACATAGCCGTCCGGCGAGATGATGAAGCCGGAGCCGAGCGACTGCGCCTCGCGCGTCTCGGGCTCCTGCCCGTCCTGCTGCTGCTCCTGAAAGCGGCGGAACAGCTCGTCGAGCGGTGTGCCGGGCGCCAGGCGCGGGATGCCCCGCAGGCGGCCGACCTCGATCTCCTGCGTAGTCGAAACGTTGACCACCGCGGGCTGAAGCCGCGCGGTCAGGTCCGCGAAGCTGCCGGGCGCGCCGCCGGGGGCGGTGACCTGCTGCTGCGCACTCAGCGATTCCGGCGCCGTTTGCTGGGCGTGGCCCGGTTCCTGAAGGGCAAGTGTCGCGGCGCTGGCAAACAGAACTGCCGCGCCGGTCATGGCTAATGCGATACGCACGTATCTCGTCTCCTCAAGTTGACGCCATGTAAGCACCGCCCGGCGTCAATACAATCTGCCCCTTATGTCTTCATCCCTGCAACCGCACCGCCGCGACGATCGCAACACCCGCGAGCACCGCGCCGAGCCCGGCGATGCGAACCGTGCTCTCTCCCTGTGCAAACAACATCGCTGCCGCCCTTCGCATCGCATCGGGGAACAACGCATAGGCCGCGCCTTCCATCACGAGGGCGAGGCCGATCGCTGCAAGGAGATCGTTACCCATACGGATCAGCGGCCGCGGACCCCTTGGAACTCACGCAGGAATTCATTGTCGGGCGAAAGAATCACGCTGGCATTGCCGTCGTTGAACGTGGTCCGATACGCCTGCATCGCGCGGTAAAAGGCGTAGAATTCCTTATCCTTGCCGAAGGACTGCGCATACACGCGCGATGCCTCGGCGTCGGCTTCGGCGCGGATGATCTGCGCCTGTTTGCGGCCCTGCGCGCGGATCGATTCGGCTTCCTGCTGGCGCGCGGTCTGCATCCGCAGGAATGCGGACTGCAAGGGGTCGCCCGGCGGAAGATCGGCACGCTTGATGCGTACATCGACGATCTCGGCGCCGTAGCGGCTGGCTTCACGGTTCACGGCTTCCTGGATCGTATCCATCAGCTGGCCGCGCTCGGGGCTGAGCAGCGTTGCAAAGGTCTGCCGGCCAAGCTCGTTGCGCAGGCGCGAGCCGAGAATGCGCGAAAGTTCGTCGGCAACGCGATCCTCCGATCGCACGGTCTGATACATGCGCAGCGGATCGACGATGCGGAAACGTGCGAAGGCATCCACGACAAGGCGAAGCTGATCGGTGGAAAGCACCACCTGCTGCGGCATGTCGAGATCGCGGATGCGCTTGTCGACCCACACGACGTTTTCGATGAACGGCGCCTTCAGCGTCAGCCCGGCGCCCGTGGCGCCGAAGGGATCGTTAGCGTTGTAGCGGTTGACGATCCTGTCGGGCTTGCCGAGCCGCACGATGATCGCCTGTTGCGATTCCGAAACGGTGAACAGCGACGTCGTGATCAGAATCAGCGCAAGGAAGGCGAGGCCGACGAGCGCGATCGGGTTGCGCAGGGTCATTGTGCGTCTCCCGCCGCGTTTGCAACAGCGCGTTTTCGCACTTCCGGCAGCGGCAGATAGGGGACGACGCCGTCAGCCTCGATGATCGTCTTGTCCACCTTGCCCAGCACCTCTTCCATCGTCTCCAGATACATGCGCTTGCGCGTCACTTCCGGCGCCAGCCGATATTGTTCGTACACCGCGTCGAAGGCGGCGGCTTGCCCTTGCGCCAGCGAAAGCAGCGATTGTGAATAACGGCGCGCCTCGTTCAGATACTGTTCGGCGTTCTGCTGCGCGGCGGACACGTCCTTGAACGCAGAATCGACGGCGGCGGGCGGGTCGGCCTGCTTGATGTCGACGCCGACGATGTCGACGCCGGCCTTGTAGCTGTCGAGCATTTCCTGCGTGCGCACCCGCACCTGCTCGGCGATCTGCGCGCGCTGCGGGCCGATCGCTGCGTCGAGCGGAACGCGCGCCACTTCCGCGCGCATCGCCGATTCGGCGACTTCGCGGATCGTGGTTTCGGGCTCGGCGAGCTGGAACAGGAACTGCACGGGATCCTTGATCTTCCAGCGCACCGCGTAGGCGATGTCGATGATGTTCTGATCGCCCGTCAGCATCAGGTTCTCGGTCGATGCATCCGTTGATCCGATGTCGATCGTGGCGACGGTCTCCACAGCGGGTTTGCTCACGGTTTCGAACGGTGCGGGCAGCTTGAAGTGCATACCCGGCCCCGTCGTGCGCGAATAGGCGCCGAAGCGCTGCACGACGCCGCGTTCCTCGGGCACCACGCGGTAGAACGATGTGAATGCGATCCAGACGAGCGCGATGCCGAGGATCACGTAGCCCCATGGCATCGAACCGCCCTTGGAGCCGCCGGGCAGGCCGGAACGCAGCCGTTCCTGGCTGCGGCGGATGAACTCGTCGAAATCGGGTCCGCCGCCGCCGCGATTGCCACCACCGCCGCCGGAGCCGCCGCCCGAGCCGCCACCCCAGGGGTTGCGCGGTCCGTTGCCGTTGCCGCTGCCCCAGGGGCCGGAGTTGTTACTGTTATTCTCCCAAGGCATTCGCTACCCGTCGATTGCTTCCAATGAACAGCCTATATACGGACGCCTCCGCGCATTTGCGAGACATGCTGACCGGCAAGGAGTGAAAATGGCGGGCGAAGACCTGTTGCGCGCAGCGCTTGAGCGGCTTGCGGACCCGGTATCGGGCAAGGATATCGTAAGCGCCGGGCGTGTTTCGGGCATCGTGCTGCGAAGCGCTCAAGCCGGGCTGGTGCTCGCCGTGGACGGGCTTTCGCCGCACGATGCGAAGACGCTGGAGGCGCGTGTCGATGCCGCGCTGCGCGCTGTGCCGGGCGTCGAGGGTGCGCGCATCATCACCACCTCCGAACGCGGCGATGCGCCGCAGGGGCCGCACCCGACCGCGCCGGCACCGCTTCCCGAAATCCGCCACATCATCGCCGTCGGCTCGGGCAAGGGCGGCGTCGGCAAGTCCACCGTCGCCGCGAACCTCGCCGTTGCGCTGGCGTCGCAGGGGCTGAGGGTCGGGCTGCTCGACGCCGACATCTATGGCCCGTCCGTGCCGATGCTGATGGGGCGGCAGGAGCGGCTGACGCTGCGCGAGAAGCTGATCCAGCCCGCCGAGGTGCATGGTTTGAAGGCTGTTTCGATCGGCGCGATGACCGATCCCGATCGCGCCGTCGTCTGGCGCGGACCGATGGCGTCGAGCGCGCTGATGCAGATGCTGACGCAGACCGAGTGGGGTCCGATCGATGTGCTCGTCGTCGATCTGCCGCCGGGTACGGGCGATATCCAGCTCACGATGGCGCAGAAGGTGCCGCTCGCGGGCGCGGTGATCGTCTCGACGCCGCAGGATCTCGCGCTCATCGACGCGAAGAAGGCGGTCGCGATGTTCGGCAAGGTCGGCGTGCCGATCCTCGGCATGATCGAAAACATGTCGACGTTCCATTGCCCGGCCTGCGGCCATGAAAGCCATATCTTTGGGCACGGCGGCGCGGAGGATGCCGCAAGGACGATGGGCATCGCCTTCCTCGGTGGCATCCCGCTCGAAATCGGCATCCGCGAGGCGAGCGACGCTGGCACCCCAGTTGCCCTTCGTGATGATCCGGCGGGGAACGCCTTCCGCCGCATCGCCGTTCAGGTGCTGGATGCATTGAAGGAGACCGAACGTGCCACTGACCGCCGCTGAAGACATCCGCGACCTGCTCACAAACGTCCGAACCGTCGCGATGGTCGGCGCATCCGATCGCCCGGACCGCCCGAGCCACGGCGTGATGGCCTATCTGCAGGGGCGGGGCTACCGCGTCATCCCGGTGAACCCGACGCTCGCGGGCGCCACGCTTCATGGCGAAACCGTCTACGCTTCGCTTGCCGAAATCCCCCAGCCTGTCGACATGGTCGATATCTTCCGCCGCTCCGACGCGGTCGGACCGGTCGTCGACGAGGCCATCGCCATCGGTGCGAAGGCGGTATGGATGCAACTCGGCGTCATCAACGAAGATGCCGCCGCGAAGGCGGAGGCCGCCGGACTGAAGGTGGTGATGGACGATTGCCCCGCCCGCGCGATTCCCCGCCTCGGCGTCCCGAAGGTGTTGGAATAGGAAAGCCGGCCGCAGACTCGACCGCCGTCCGACTACTTCTTCTACTTGTGAAGTTTCAGGCGCCCGCCACCGTCATGCCCTCGATGCGCAACGTGGGCGCATTCACGGCATAGCGGAACACCAGATCGTCGGCCGGCGTCAGGTTCAGGAACATGGACTTCAGATTTCCGGCAACGGTAATCTCGGCGACCGCGCCCGTGATCTCGCCGTCCTCGATCAAAAAGCCCGCCGCGCCCCGGCTGTAGTCGCCGGTGACGACGTTGACGCCCTGGCCGATCAGTTCGGTGACAAGCACGCCCCGTCGGATGTCCGCGATGAGCGCGCTCCGGCTCAGCGTCCCGGCCTCCATGGAGAGGTTGGACGTGGAAACGCCCGGTGGACCCGAAACGCCGCGCGAGGCATGGCCGGATGGGCTGCTGCCAAGCTGCCGCGCAGAGGCGCTATCGAGCAGCCAGCCGGTGAGGCGTCCGCTGTCGACGAGCCGCGTGCGCGAGGTCGGCAACCCCTCGCCGTCGAACGGTCGGGAGCGGAGCCCGCGCACGCGCAGCGGATCGTCGACGATGGAAAGACCACGCGGGAAGATCTCCTGCCCCAGCGAATCCTTGAGGAAGCTGGTACCGCGCGTGATCGCCGATCCGCTGATCGCGCCCGCGAAATGGCCCAGCAGCGATCCCGCGACGCGCGGATCAAACACCACCGGCATCGCACCGGTCGCGAGCTTGGCGGGCGATAGGCGCGAAACGGCGCGCTCGCCCGCAAGCCGGCCAACGGTTTCGGGTGTCTCCAGATCGGCGTCATGTCGCGCGCTGTGATAGGCGTAGTCGCGCTGCATCGCGTCACCCGAACCGGCGATGATCGAGGCGGAGACGCCGTAGGAGCTGCCTGAATAAGCACCCGCGAAGCCGTGCGAGGTGGCGAGCGCATAGACTGCGCGGCCGGTACTGGCGGAGGCGCCCTGCGAATTGCTGACACCCTCAACGGCGCGCGCCGCATCTTCGGCGGCAAGCGCGCGGGCGCGCAATGCCTCGACTGGGATGTCCGTGCCGTCGTCGATGTCCAGTGTGGGCCAAGGCCCTTTCGTCAGCCGCTCGGCGGGGGCGAGGCCCGCGTAGCGATCCTCGGGCGCCTCGCGCGCCATCGCGACCGCACGCTCGGCAGCAGCGGCGAGCGCGGCAGCGGAGAGGTCGGAAGAGGAGACATTGGCGCTGCGCTGGCCGATGAAAACACGAATGCCGATCTCCTCGGCCTCCGAGCGGCCAATGTCCTCGAGTTCGCCGAGCCGGACATGCACGCTCGACGACATGTCGCCGAAGTAAACTCCGTCTGCGGCATCGGCGCCCAGCGCCTTGGCGCGGGCGATGGCGTGGTCGAGGCGGTCGAGCGCGGCGTTCGGGTCAAGCATGGCCGCCGCGCATAAGCGCTTGCAGGCCGCGCGTCAAAGTCCGGCCACGAGGCAGGCCGCGAAGACCAGCGCGCCCGTTACCGTGTTCGCGCGGAACAGGCGGAGCGTGCCCACCGTGTCGGTGCTATGCAGCGCGCGAACCTGCCATAGCAGGTGGAGCGCGGCGGGAAGCAATGCCGCAACGACGAGCGGCTGCTCTGGCGCGGCAAGCAGGAGCGCGGCGGCAAGGAGGAGGACCGTGATGGCATAGAAGCTCGCCACACCCACGCGTACGTTCCCGCCCAGCCGCCGTGCCGACGACTTGATGCCCGCAAGCGCATCGTCCTCGATGTCCTGAAGCGCGTAGATCGTATCGTAGCCGAGCGTCCAGAACAGGCCTGCCGCATAGAGCGCGAGCGCTGCGGGCGGCAGGCTGCCGGCGATTGCCGCGAAGCCGACGAGCGCCCCCCAGTTGAAGGTGAGGCCGAGCCACGCTTGCGGCCACCAGGTTATGCGCTTCATGAACGGGTAGCCCGCGACCAGCAGCAAAGAGCAGAGCGCGACAACCTGTGCGAACCCGCCGAGCTGGAGCAGCACGACGAGGCCAAGCAGCGACAGGCTGCTGAGCAGTGCCCAAGCGGCCTTGAGCGATACCGTGCCGCTGGCGAGCGGGCGATCGCGCGTGCGCTCGACACTGGCATCGAGATCGCGATCCACGATGTCGTTGTAGACGCACCCTGCCGAGCGCATCGCGAACGAGCCGATCAGGAACAGCAGCACCAGATACGATTCCTGCGGAAGGCCGCCGGCCAGCGCCGTGCCCCACGCGCAGGGCCAGAACAGCAGCCATGCGCCGATCGGCCGGTCTGCACGCGCCAGCCGGGCGTAAGGCTTCCATGACTGGGGCAACATTTCGACCCAGCTCCCGGCAACAGCATCGGGCGTCGCGCGGTCGGCAGGTTCCGGCGTGGTCAGGGGCGGGGTCTCCATGCTAGCGGGTCAGCATGGGTGATCGATCATTGTCAAGCAAGGCAGGCCCCCGTCTGTTCGTGGACACACAGCTGGGTGCCGGGACAACGTTGCCTCTCGCCGCGGCGGCTGGGCACTACCTGACGCGCGTGATGCGTTTGCGCGAGGGCGACGGTGTCCGGCTGTTCGACGACCGCACGGGCGAATGGCAGGCGGTGATCGCCGCCATCGGCAAGCGCGAAGTGGTGGTGCGGGCGGAGGCTCTGCTGAAGTCACGCGAGGTGGTGCCCGACCTCTGGCTCTGCGCCGCGCCGCTGAAGGCGGGCCGCATCGACTGGCTTGCGGAGAAGGCGTGCGAGCTCGGCGTGGCGCGGTTGGTGCCTACCGTGACGCGGCGCACGGTTGTGGGCAATCTGAAGCGCGACCGCTTGCGCGCGCACATGATCGAGGCAGCCGAACAGTGCGAACGTACGGCGTTGCCGGAGCTCGGCGATCCCGTCCCGCTCGCAGCGCTGCTTGCGGACTGGCCAGTGGAGCGCGCGCTGATCTTCTGCGACGAGGAAGGCGGCGAACCAGTCGCGAAGGTGCTGCCCGGCGTTGCTGTGCCCGCAGCGATCCTTATCGGCCCCGAGGGTGGGTTCGATGATACCGAGCGTGCGGCCATCCGGACACTGCCACAGTGCGTGCGTGTTTCACTCGGCCCCCGCATCCTGCGCGCCGACACGGCAGCGGCAGCGGCGGTTGCGATCTGGCAGGCGCTTGCGGGGGATTGGCGGGGAGATTGAGCCTCGCTCA
>TARA_R110000850_G_scaffold815_1_pt1 | contig 34124 bp, 23 predicted proteins | sample TARA_R110000850 | Tara Oceans TARA_R110000850 (sample SAMEA4397586) | marine metagenome | biome: Polar Biome; feature: [SRF] surface water layer (ENVO:00010504); material: water (ENVO:00002006), including particulate matter (ENVO:01000060) such as... | depth 5 m
GCCTGTTCGATCAGGCTAAATCCACATGAAGTGACGAAGAACCTTCATAAAAATAGGATTCGCTAATGCTTGTTGGCGCATATGTCGACGCAGTTTATCTATGGCTCGGCTCTTATTGTGGTGATGTTGGTGGCTGGTTATGAAGCTTCCCCACAAAACCGGGTTGTTGATTTGAAAAGCTAGATCTACTAAGAAGTTTTGATCATCTGTATTAAAGTGAAGCCCCGAATGAGAGTTTAAGTCGAATTTATGTATCTTTACCTCTCGTATCTTTTTGCGATCAGTTAGGCCACCAAATACATGAGCGATAATTCCTTGGCGTAGCCTATGGTCATCTTGAATAACTTGGACAGCTCTGCTTTGGTCTTTGCCTCTAGGGTTATGAAAGTTTAGGTTTTCTAAGCACTTCCAGATGCTCTTTGGGTCATATGGAGGGTTAGCTAATGAGAAATAGCGATCTAGCATCAACCCGACAATCTTACTGATGCCAATCCGGCAAACACATCTGAAAGAGGTTTTTTCACAGTGACAGGTCAGGCCCTTAGTTAGCTCATCTAGCACCAATTCTATAGTCACCAACTCCAGCTCACCGATAAAATTTTTCAAGAAGTACCGAGTGCCTACTACTCGTTCAAGGTGATCCATTTGACGGGGGTATAGGTTTGCACAGACACGAAGGAAGCCTGCGAGATATTTGATCGTGAAAGTTTTTGGTTTCAGTGTTTCGATCGTTTTTGCAGCAATCCTAAGGGAGGTATTACTTGCTTCGAAAATTAGAACCGCTAAGTCAGCGTGATGGTCGTGATCTGCTAAGTCGAGCAAGCACTTGTTCGCTAGTAATCGGGTGTTCTCGCTTTCGTCCTTCGTCAACGCTAGTTGGCGTAAATCGGCACTTAATTGATTTATCACTGGCGATCCAGCCAAAAGTTCTAGGATCAAATCTCGTAAGTGCCCTTCAGCCCCGCTCATCAAAAGCGGCCTGATATCGTTTACCACTTCTTCAGTGAAAAAGCCTGCAACACTAAAGCGCCGCCAGAAGTCGCCTCTGCGAAAGTAAGGGTCTTTGCTTTCGATATACTGCAAGCAATTAATAAGCATGCGCTTGGAAGAGGGGGCGAGCTGTGAAGGATCGCCGTTAGCGAGCACGGCATAGGCATCTAAGTCGATAGCTGTTTCTTGAATTGACTTATTACCCAGTGAAGCCATCCAGCCAAGTAGGCCCCTTAGCTCGTCCCGCACAATGGCATTAGGCGCAATGATAGCTAGGCATTGATGGAGCGTGATCGGGTCTGTTGGAGTTGCTATACGCTTAGTAAGGTAATTGGCTGCACAGTACTCGGAAATAATTTTGTGAGCTGGACGGTGTTGATCCGCGCTATCTCCTGGCTTAAAAAGCCGAGTCGATAGGATGCTATTAGCCATGGGTTCGCTATCAACAAGCGATGCGAGTAAAGGGTATATTCTTGTTGCATTCGCTTCTTGTGTGCCAATGCCTTCGGCCCCAGAAAGCAGAAGTTTTGTAAATACTTCGGAAGCAATCTCAATTTTTTTAGCAGATGGTAGCGGGCCTTTTACTGAGATTTGCTCGTTAAGCTCTTTTGCTAAGCCTTCAACTGCACGCTCAAAGATCGAGCGTTTGTCCGTGAAGCGCCGCCCGCTCTGAATATAAGCTTCAGTAAATAGTTCGAGAAACTGCGGGTTGGGAAGTAATGCGTCTAGGTCGAAGCGCGAGATTTCACTGTGAAATGTTACAAAGTCTTCCATTGGCGCATAATGCTCGAAAATCGCACGTTGCTGAACCAGATTGAACTCGCGGAGGCGGACTACCAAAGGCTTCTGGTCTAATAAGTCCTTGAAAGCATTTGTTGCAGCGATATCCCATTCGCTAGAGCGGCTAGATATCACTATATGCGTTGGATTGGTGTTAGACGCTTTTCCCAATAATTTATAAATACCTGAGGCGTCTATTTTTGCCAATTCGTCAAAGGCATCTATGACAAGCGGCGCATTGCTTGCTTGTGTGCCCATATACCAAAACTTGTTTGCCGTAACGGGTGTCGTTCCTAGCTGGCTGGCAAGACTGCCTAATAGCTTTGTCTTTCCCCCACCTGGTTCCGCCAGCACAACAATATACCTCGACGCGGCTAGGAGTTCCGATTCGCTATAGAAGCCCTGATCATCGACAAGTTGGCGTGGGAGGTAGAAAGCTGAATTCATGCGCCCAATATATGGTAAAAAGTTTACCGCTTCTATTTATATCCTTAAGTTAATTCAGTGTTCACGAAATGCTTATATAGCCACAAGCCGCTACCTTTCGGTAACGGCTTGGCGCTTTCTGGTTCGTCAGCTCAACGCTGGTGGGTAAGCCGGGGTCAATTTAACTCGTTAACGCTGTGCTCTTTTAGATATTGCCGCAGAGCCTGATTCATACGTGTTTGCCAGCCTTTGCCTGTTTTACGAAAGGCATCTACGACATCTTGGTCATAACGAATTTTGACCGGCACCTTACGTTCGCTTTCGGGTATAGGCGGACGCCCTCGACCACGTTTGATCAAGGTGTCACCTTGATATTGGTGTGCCCCTTCAAACCATTCGTCCGTCAGTTCGGGAGCATCGTCAGAATCAACCCAGGTGGTGGGTGTAGCGTTGTCTTTCGCGCTCATTGGCATACCTCATGGAAATGATGCGGAGCTTTTTGCCTCTTGGCGTCCAAACAATAATGACGACTCTCTCTGATAGTGTTCCGACCGTGATAATCCGTTCTTCACCATAGTTCTGTCGGTCATCAATCATCGCTAGTGTCTTGCCCGCGAAAACCGTGGGTGCATCGTTAAAGTCGAGGCCGCGATGCGCCAATGTGGCTTGCTGTTTTCTGAAGTCATATTCGATGTCATGGCCAGAAGGCATCGGCGGCTCCCTTGTATTATTTTTATTGTACCCCCGAAAAATAAAAAGGCAACAGGCCTTAATGAGGTGTTCGGCCGTCTTGTTACCTCGACAATAAGCTGATGTTAGGGCTGAACCCGATGACTTTTCTGAGTCTTCTTCCCAAATTTCAGGCACGAAAAAAGCCGCTACCTTTCGATAACGGCTTTCTCAATGTGGGGTAGCGAGGGTCGCTGATTTTAAAATAAGTGAGAACCTATGGCCTTCTGGGGTGATAAGGCGTTGAACCTAACAGCCCTACTGAGCGCAACCGTCAAACTTCAGGCAATAAAAAAAGGCAGATCAGTAAGTTACTGATCTGCCTTTCAAAATATTGGTAGCGGGGACCGGATTTGAACCGATGACGGTTATGAGACTGATGAAATAGGGACATATTATATGTCCTAAAATCACGCTTAATTATCTAAAATCATCATTAAGAAGGGTTTTTCCTGAGTTTTGTTCGTGGGGGCAGCGTCACTTAAGAGCACATGAGGGAACTTATAGTTGGCACAAAGCTTGGGGAAATTGCCTATCGGAAAGTGACCTTCAGGCATCTTGTTCGGCATTGACAAGACTGTGATGACAGGAGTTATCGATAATGCCACGATCAGGTAGAGGAAGTTGATTAGCTGCATGCGTACTGAGAAATTTCTTGAGGCGATTGGGTTGTTGATAGAGGCTTGGTGCGACTCTAAAGCCAAGATCTGGGAAGGTGCACATTTTCAAGGCAATGATGTCACTCATTGCCTCGCTACATTTTCTCTGTTTGAGTATGTGCCAGTACAACTATCTTGTTAATTCTCACTTGACCTCTGGCTAAAGAGATCTTCGAAGAATGTCTTACCGGCATCTGTGAGCACTAGATTGCCCTTGTCATTGAAAAAGGCAATATCACGATCCACCAGTGCGACCTTGGCAGCATCTGGCAGTGGCTGATCCATTTTGCAGGCTTTGAGGATCAGCACCATGGTAGGGTCACTGCCGATGCTCTCGAGAGTCTCGCGGGAGATGCCCGCTTCCGGTAGCGTCATGGCCTCCAACATGAAACCTTTCTCCAGCACGCCTCGCCCCAGCACCAGCAACACCCCCTGAATCTGGCGGATCGATACGCTGCTTTCCTGATCCCGATTGTCGTCATCGCCCTGAGACTCTATGAGAGAGCGCAAATAGAAGAAGCCTTGGCGTTGTACCAGTTCCATCCCCATGTTGGCGTAAGCCTCTACGTAGTAGCGATCTCGCTCTTTGTAGAGTTCATTGAACAGGGGGTTGGGCGCCAGCTGGCCATTCACATACTTGGTCTGGTTGATAACCTGACCGGCTGTCAGCTTGCGAAAGGCTTCCTGGCTCAGGCGACGATCAACGACTGGCCGCCCGGGATGTGTCTCTTGAGTGAAGGGAGTGTTGCTCATTCGGTGATCTCCTTGGCGGGGGCTTCCCGGGGAATGAGGGGGTGATACGTCAATGCCAACTCGCCATAGGCAATTTCGTGGAGGAGAAAGTGGGCATGGAACTGGAAGTCTGGGAGTGCCATGACCCAGTCCAGGGCTTCGAGAAGATCGTTGAGGGCGTAGCCCTCCAAGTGGCTGCTAAGGTAGTCGTGCAGGGAGGCGTGAAGGTCCTGGCAGTCGCCCGGTATCATCCATGCTTCGAGTAGCGCCTGAATCTCGTGCTGGCGTAGCTGTTCTCGCAGCTCGGCCTCCGAAAGTCCCGCTCGCGTCAGGTCTACGGTGACAGTCCCGGCGTGATCCAGCTGGGCGCGCAGCTCTTCTATTCGCCGATCGGTGAACTCCTCAATGTCAGCCCGGTGGTCGATGTCGTGCCACTCCAGGCGGGTAAAGCGCATCCGCTTAATTCCTGCGAAGGTACCGGGCGACTGGATGGCGGGGTGGCGTAATGGGATGTAGAGGTTGCGGAAGCTGTCGTCGTGCCGCTCCTCCGTGGCGAGACGAATGGCATTGAAGGCGCGCTCGATGGCGTCGTACTGCTGGCGCTGCTGCCGATCTTGGCGGACGTAGCGTTCAAGCGAGAGGCGCAGTGCATCGATGTCTTTGACATAGCTCTGGATGGCATTGGCAGAGAACTGCAGCTCTTCATTCAGCGCCGGATGGTCGCTTTCGGCTGCCAGTTTGGCGATACGGCGTATGGCCGTAATTGCCGGGATGCCCTGCTTGAAGCGCGTCTTGGGATCCAGAAACTCAAGGGCTGGCAGGATGTAGCGCTGGTAGATGCGGTTAATGTGCTCAAGGGCCCTTCGGATCTCCGCCGAGCCCTCAAGGCTCCCCACGTCCTGCCGCTCAACCAGATCCGCCAAGTGATCCCCCTGTGCTTCGAGCGCCGCGATGCTCTCCTGCATCTTGCCGAGTGTATCCTGTATCCGACGCCGGAGCAGGCGCAATTCATCGGTGTAGTTGTCGTTCCCCAGGTCGATCGGTTGTTCTTGGAAGGCCGCGAGACTCTGGTTAAGGCCGTCGCGCAGGTCCTCAAGCTCGGCCTGGCTCAGCCCTCGCATGCGTCCTATATCGAAGTGACGCAGCATATCCACGACGAAGGGTGCGAGCACCAGCGTGCCGCGGGCGGGGTCTAAGCGGATGATCAGCCGTTCATGTAACAGGTTTTCTTCAGCGAGGGTGTAGCGAATTCGATCGCATTCTCGGTGGTTGCCCTGTGCGGTCTCCGCCTTGATGGCCTTGCGCAAGATGGAGCGGTAGAGCCTGGAGGGAATCTCCATGTCCCCGTCGTGCTCCTCAATATAGGCCACCAGTTCGGTGAAGAGTTGTCGATGCTCGATGATCTGTTTGAGTATGAAGGGCGACTTGATGTTCATAGATGGCCCTCCTCTTCAGGGAAGGGCGCTCCTTCCCTATCGGTATCTGCCGTACGCACGGTGAGCACCCCTTTCTGGGTGAGAGACTCGCAGAGACCGTGGTGAACGACAGTACGATTCTCGGCATAGGCTCGGCTGGCGTGGAACAGACCCAGGTGAACGTAGTTTCTAATTACCTGAGTGATCTTTGAGTCTCGGTTGGGGTTAGCCACGAATAGGCAATAGCCGTGCTGCTCGGCCATCTGACGGGCAGTGCGCATGTTGCGGATAGCCAAGGAGCCGAATTCGTCCATGACCAGTGGCATTGTCACCTGGGCATCCCCGTCCATCAGGCGCGACATCAGCACCGAGAGCAGGTTAGTGGTAATCATCATGGTGGTGCCGTTGGACTGAGCATTTGTCGTCCAGCCTTCTTCGCCCCGCTTGCGGTACTTGTAGTGCACACTGGCGAGTATCTTGTCTAGGCTGAGCAGGATGCCGGTACGCCGAGCATCGGAGTTGAAGAAGTCGGCCTGAAACGCTTTGAGCTGCTCGTAGACCTTGCTGTCCTGCATTTCGTCGCTGAGGAGGTCGGCTTTTTCGAGGTCAGCTAGTAGCTGCTCGAAGCGCGGGTGAAGCCGGTAGTCCACTCGCACTTCCTCTAGGTCGGAGATCGAGAATTCTCCCATCTCCGCGTTGATCCGGCTCATGAAGGCAGAGACCTGCTCCTTGGCTGTGCGTAGGATTTCAACCTGGGAGTGCGTAGTCTTGTTGTGGCGATCAACCTGATGGCGATAGTTAGCCACCTGGGTGTCGAGGTTGTCGAACACAGCCTTCAACTGGTCGTGCAAGTCTGACACTTGATCTCCAGTGAAAGATGTCAGGTGAGCCTGGCTGTCGGCGTTGGGCAGAATGCTCATGGCGAGGAGTTTGCGGACTAATTCGTGCACCTTGTTGCGCAGTGTGCTCAGTTCATCGACATTCTGCTCGAGAGCCTCGATGTTGGCCTCGCTGACCTCGCAGGGAGTTGTCGCCAGCACCTTATGGCGTCCTTCGAGGACATTGTTGGCATCCTTGCCGATGCGATCGAGACGCCATCGGATCGAACGCATCTGCTGCGACTGCTCCTGCAGGGTCTTTTGAATCTGCCGAGCCGTCTTCCGCTGGTCATCGGCTTCGTTCCAGTCGGTCTCTGCCTTCTCGTGCTGGCGCCTTTGCTCTCCCAGTTTAGCCTCAAGTTCCCGCAGGTCGCTCTCCAGGATCTCTAGCTTCTGATGGTTGGCGTCGAGAGCACTGAGCGCGTTTTTGTCCTCCTTAGCTTTGGTCAGCTCCTGCTCGGCCTGCTGGCGGCGCTTGGCAATCTCTTCTGGGCCAAGGGAGGCCTCCTCCTTGAGCCTATCGCGACGGTTCTTGTCGTGGGCGATGGACTCGTTAAGTTTATCCAGATGGCTCTGCATCGTCTGGCGGGTCTGCTCAGCGTCATATCTTTGGTAGAGAATGTCACCGAGAGTGATGCGCTCCGGAGGGTAACCCAACATTAGGTGGCCATCTTCGGAGTGGAACTGCTGACTGAACTGGACGAACGCATGCTTTTGCTCTGCGCTAAGTGTCCCATGGGTAGTTCCCAGTGAGCGGTTCAAGGAAAAGAGAATACTGGCGTCACGCACGCTGAGATCGTCCATCAGGGTGGGGGCGCGATTGGTTAGTCGTTCCTCCATATGCTTGGCCTGGCGCGTGTTTTTCTCAAGACGTTGACAAGCTCGGGAATATTCTTGCTGGGCCACTGCCTTATTGTTGTAACCCTCGATGTCTTTGATCTGCTCGGCGATATGCTCCTCTAGGTTTTCTATGATCTCCTGGCGAGGCGTGTCAGTGGGAAACTCATTCAGAGTGGCATTGGCGGCGTTGATGTCCTTGCGCAGGTTGTCTGCGTGCTTGCCCGTAGCCTTGAACTCCGCTGAAGTATCGGTGACCGCTTTGCCACTTTCACGCTTGATACTCTCGAGGGTATCGGCCCGGTTTTCGGCGTTAGTGAGGGTGTTGGAGGCAGTTCCCTGCGCCTCTGTAAGCCGTTCCTCTTCGACGGTAACGCTGTCATCAAGATCAGCATAAGCCTTAGCGGCTTGGCCGCGCAGCTGCTGCTCGCGCAGGAACTGCTCATGGAAAGTCATCCAGTGATCGGAGGCGTTGCGGATGCGCGTGATGCGATCGCCTTCCTCGCGCAGCTGATTGGCTTCCTCAACGATAGCGTTGAGGTCAAGGTTGAGTTCCTCATTCTTGCGGCTTTTTTGGCCTTCGATGATGGTGGCCAGGGTATCTGGCAGGGTGCGGTCGTCCGAGGCTGAGATGTCGAAAGCGAGGTGCACCAGCTTGCGCCAGGCGTCCATTTCCCGCTTACCGGCGCCATTGCGCAGGGGGAGTAGGCTAAACCGGCCGGCCCTCGTGTCGAAAGGCTGGTTGGTGAACAGGCGCTCTTGAATGGTCTTCCAGTCACTCAGCGGTTCACCTTCCATCTCCCACAATGCTGTTTTCACCCCCTGTAGAGTCATGCTCTCGACCGGGGCCCCGATCCCTCCGTCAGCGCTCGCCTCGACATCCCAGAACAGCGATTCGAGCTCTGCGTAAGGGCAGGGCACCACCATGCGGGCGTACTCCATCCTGTCAGTGGCGCCGCCACGGTGCAGGACAATGCAGAAGTCGCCGTGAGGGTTCTCGGCTTCGAGGATAATGAAGGCCCTGTCCTCCGGGAAGTAGTAGCGAAAGCTAGCCATCCCATCGTAGAGCTTGCCGTTGGTGCCCCGGAAGTTGAACTTGTTGCCGCAGTTTCGGAAGTTGACCTCGGGAAGCAGAAACAGTTTGAGGGCATTGAGCATGGAGGTCTTGCCCAGGTTATTCTCTCCGAACAGGGCCGTATGTTGGTCGATTCGAATCTGGGTGTACGCGTAGGCGGCGCTGTTCACGAAAATCAGCTGTTTGAAACGAAAGGTATCAAAGCCCAGATTCATTGGGGGACTCCGAGGTAGAGGATGATAAAATCAGGTAGGTTTCCTGTTCGAGGTGCTTGCCGGTCTGGAAAATCAGTCTGCCGACATGGGCACAGGGCGGTGAGCGGCGTATATACATGGCCAGCTGCTCGCGCTGGTCCTTGTCGATGGTGCGAAGGGAGGCTTCGAGCCGTGCCGGCAGATCAGCTGGCGTGAGGAAGTACAGCGGTGGGAGGTTGCCTCGCTGGAAGAGGGTGTCGCACATGCGAATGCCACCGATGTCAGGATCGAACAGGCATCCGATCTCCTGGTAATGCTGAAATGCTGGAGTCAGCAGGTGATTGGTGATGCTGTTGCCGCTACCGTAAAGGATGTCAGCGTCCTGCCACTCGGGGCCGAGCCCGCAGTCGGGGAGCAGCTCCAGCGTGCAGGTGAGGTTCAGAAAATTCTCGAGGTTCTCCACGATCACGGCACGTTTAGCGGGTGGTGTGGTCATTCCTGCGTCGATGGTGCCCTGTGCATCGACCAGCACCACCTGCGGATGAGGCTGGCGCCGGTTGCGCACCGTGAGCATGGCGCCGCTGACTCGTGAATTGTGGCTGTTACCCTGCGCAGCGTGGTCGATCCGCGGCGAGGCGTGCTCCACATCGATTGAGGCTTTCCACTGACTAATTGCGGAGTGGTCAATACCGGTATAGATGACGAGGTCTCGTTTCACATGCTGGCGCTTAGCCCCTTTTAGCAGATCGCCAATCATCAGGCCAAACTGATGGGCGGCTTGGTGAAGCTTCGGCTCAGGTACCGGTGCTTCTTGTTCTAGTTTATTCAAGTACCCGAGGAGCTGCGCCCGGCTGATGCGGCGATATTGAGCCATAATACCTATCCTGACATAAGGTGGATGATGTACTTACTTTATGGTGTGATGTCTTTGGCTTTGAAGCCTCAATAATAAAGCTTAATTCCGATTTGCTAGCTATGGCTATGTTTTATAACACCTCTTTTTATATAGTTAAATTATATAAAGACAATGATATTTAGTGATGGTGAAGCAAGCACTTGAGGTACAGCGAGATTCCAAAAGCATAGATGATCAGACAAAACCCCTAGGTGGCCATTATGCTGGTTTATGTCTATGTGCCTCATTATCTAAGTAACGCACAAGAGCTGACCTAATGGGCTTTAGAGCTGAGTCAGAGCATTATTGCTGCAATCTGGTTAGTGATTTTCATCACCCTGAAGCAAAAGTGAACCGTATATCGTGTCGACGTGATCCAATCATTACTCTCTTGAATGAACTTGCGAAAGCCATTTGCGAAGATCCCCATATCAGCCGCCAATACCCTGTATTTCACTACTTGGGAAGTAACGAAAAACTAAATGACAATAATGAAGTCTTAAAGTATAGACTTTTCTTATAACACTAGTTGCCCATGTGTTGCCTGCGCCAGAAAAGCCATATGCTTATATATGAGGGTAGTGGAAGCTTGATGCTCATTTAGGTTAAACCCAGATCACTTTCCCTTCTCGTAACCAGAAGTGAGATTTGCACCCCCCTTTCAACCAGACGGAGGGATGCAACGTGGGTCTGTCCCTTTGGTTTATACTAATTGACCAGTTGGGTTTAGCCTCTTTAATCAACATCAACTCAAGCCGTTTGCCACAGCCGCAAGGGCAGCGAAACGCTACGGCCCAGTCTTCGTTATCCTCTCTGGCCAGTACCAAGTTACGCCAAGGGAGTTTCTGCGGAGGCGTATCTGCTTCTATGATGATAATACGGCGTGCAGGTAACCAATTTTCTTTTAGTTTTAAAAACCACAGTGGCCACTTCATACTTTCCCCTCGCTAGTGCTAAAACAGGGCATGCCTAACAGTGGCTCAATTAGCCCACGGCCAAGATAAGGGTTCGGTGCACGTTTAAAGCTTGTTTCGCTCATAAATTCCTCTTCACCAGCAGCAATCGAAAACGTGGTGCGAGCTCGCTCACGATTAAGCTCTTGGCGAAATGGGTACGCACGGGCGATAAATTCCATTACGCAATCACTGGCTGCGCGCATATTGAGCGAGATAACCGAAGGGGCTTCATCAGACATGCCCTTGATATAACCTTCAGCCACTTGCGCGCTCAGCTCTTCGGGGGCCACTTGTTGAAGGTATTCACGACGCAGCGACTCTGGGCAATAGACACCACGATCCACGAGAGTGCTGCCTCCAGGTTTCACATAATCAACCCGCCCACAGACATCGCCAATGGCAGGGCCGATATTGGTCTGCCTGGTAGGTATAGTGACGGCGACATCAAACAATGGTTGCAAAAACGCAGCAGCGATACGGTCGCACAGCTGACGTCCCTCAAAGCTGTCGACACAACAAAATAATACATCGGCTTGGCCCGCCAATTCGATGGCTTCGCGGCTGACTATGCTGCCTTTAAGCGTTAATACCTCAATGTCGTCGCGATACAAAGGGATAACCGAGGCGAATCGTTCCACTTTGGCGATACCGTTGCGGGCATCCTCTAGAGTTGTGTTGATGATGCGATTGAGGTTTTTGAATTCGATATCGTCAAAATCAATCAAGATTAGCCGTCCAAAACCCAATCGAGCCAACTGCTCAACCACGATGGACCCTGTGCCTGATACACCGACAATACAGGCGGACCAATGCTTTAGGTGTTGCCCCATTTGGGCAGAGAACGCCATGGGTTTTGGCAGTACTCCCATATGCTCCTTTTTTTGCCAAGTGAGCAAATCATCTCCAGCACAGTGCACCGTGCTAATTGGTGTGATCACTAGTTGACGATTATAGAGCCGGGCGTGAATAGCGCCGTCTGGCGTCATTATGGCCGAGCCGTGAAGAATGGAGGATCGCTCACTAGCCTCAAATAACGCAGGTATGGCTTCGTAATCACTATCATCATCAATGGGTGAGAACTCCAGCGTGCCTCCAGGGTGCGAGTGGATCAAAATAATGGAAAGAGAGTTGGCCTCGGCCAAGTCAATGGCATCCTCGATAGCCGTACCTGGCCAAATAAGGCGATCGGGGGTGCGCACGCGGCAACTGTCATGATCAACCAGCAGGATCTGATTAACCACATAGCGATGTGTCGAACTTTGTGCACAGAGCATAATGGCAGCAGCTTCTAGGCCATCGCCTGGGAATAGGTGCGCGCGCAATTGTGCGTGATGAGCTTCGCTGAGGGCCAGTTTGTGTAACTGTTGCTGGGTTGACGAACTCATTTTTCAACCTCCCGCAGAAGAGATTCTTCTACAACAGCTAAGTGGGTAATTACGCTATCGGTAAGGGGGTTCCAGCGGGTAATACCATTGAGATGTCGGCTCCAGCGCTGATAGACCTTTCCAAGAATCGTTTCACGGTTGTCGGTTTGACTAATGCTTTTTCCGTTGGCCAAGACTAGGCTAGGGTGGACAAAGAACATATCGAGCTGCGCATCAGGGTAGGCCGTTGGGATTTCGATGGCGATATTAACTTTGTCGTGATTGTAGCCACTCGGTAAAACGTAGTCATGAATGATTAGCCAGCGGCGGGCGCCCAAAACACGAGTTTCCCAACTGAAGTCCAGTTGTTTTAAGTAAGCGACATCTTGCTCCAGCAGGGCAAACTCCAGAGCGGAGACTGCGGCCGCCTCTCCATTGTTGATTTCGGCTGGTGTAAGTCGAAGCTTTTCAATGCCAGGATTGCGCAGATCGATGGTATCGTCGATGTTGATGCTCTGTTTAGGCTCCCCCGTGATCTTAAGCACCAAAATCCAACCATTGTCAGGATTAAAACCTGCGGCCTTGAGAGCATCCCTAGCAAGGATCGTTGGATGCTCTGAGTTAACCATTACGCCCTGAACGTTCAACTGCCAACTTTTTGGTTGGGTATAGAGCTTCTCAAGACCGGGCTCGTTCAAATCTACGCTTTCATTATCAAGAAGCTGATCAGGCTCATTGCGGCGCTCAAGCCAGATTGCATGATCTTCTGCAATGCAACCAATTTGACGTAGTACATTCTCATGGATGTACGCTTGTCCCCAAGGGAAACGCTGTCCATTTAGGGCACTATAGAAAAGGCGATCACTGTCGAAAGCAATGAATTGCTCAACGCCTCGTTGGTAGATATCTACAGGTTCATCGAGATTGACCACCTCGAGTACACGTTTGTCGTCGAACAATAACAGAAGGTGGTTTTCAGCAGGAATTTTACCGGCCGCGGTTAAAATTTGACGTCCAGTAGGCACCGGATCACTAATGTCGACCAGATTGCCTTGCCAGTTTGGATCAAGCACTTCTATCTGATAATGATCAGCTGGACGCAATGGCTGACCTGCTTGACGACTTAGGGCAATATTTTCGCGCTCTACGCGATTTTGATTCGATGGAGTCTTGCTATTCATATTGGATAACCTCTTGGTGGCCGACCGCAACATGCGATTTTTTGACCATTCAAAAGGTTAATCGAAGCGAATTTCCCAACCGGAAAGAGAAATTCATATTTTTATAAGAATTTTACTCGGCGGGACTTTCCCGCAGATGAAAAAGTTTGGGCAACGGGGGCAAGTGCGGTTGTCGGGCTTTGCGGGGAAGTGTCCTTGGGCAATAGAACCCATGACTGATCGAGTTTTATCTAGGCGCGTGATTTTTTTCCGATCGCTTACTTGAACCACCTCTTGGGTTTCTCCCGCTAAGTGTACGGCTTCAACTCGAGTACCTTTCCCAAAACGACGTTCGGCTGCTTCCAGTAATAGCGTGTATTCAATGCGGTCAAATTCCTCACTAACCTTTTTACCAGTTTTGATACGTCGAATATTGTAGTTACCATCGGTATCGAGGGTTATCTCATCGGGTAATACTTTGATATTGCCTTCTGGGAAAGACAATAGCAGCATCTCTGGTTTAACCAACTGGCGCCCCTGACGGGTATTCATAAGGTATTGCACCAGGCGCTGGCCAATACTTCGATATTCATCTGCATAGCCGTGATCTACCGGACCACAATTTTGCCACGACTGCGTGAATTGAGCCTCTAGCTCCTCGGTGCTCGGCGTGGTTTCACCATGTTTACGTACAAGCCATTCCAACACCTCATACACTGCACTATGCATTTGCATAAAGGCGCTTTCGGTGCGCTTTCCCGACAAAGCCAGCGCATGAGTGTAGAGAAAACGCCTTGGGCAACGTTCGTATAAGCTGACCTGCTTTTCACTGAGCAGCAAAGCCTCTTCACCGACACTTAAGAACTCAGGTGCGTTGGGTTCAAGGCTACACCGAGATGGATTGTTCATTTGATGAAGGGATGGAGCGATACGATCAATATATTTGGAGCGGCTTCGTTTATTGCCGTTATTTTGCACTGAGGAGGCGTACAGCAATAAATTATCCTGTGCCCTTGAGGCTGCTACAAAGAATTTGCACTCTTCCTCTTCATTATGACCGGCCTTTATGGCCTCGATCCCGGTTAATCCTTGCGTCCCCTCAATCAACCCATCGGGCGGCACACATCGTGGTGGCCTATTACTACTTGGCAAACCATTGGCGACCATACCTGGTAGATGAACCACCTTGAATTCTAACCCTTTACTGGCATGAATGGTCATTAAACGAACACCGTTGATGCCTGTCGCCGCTTGTGGCAGCTGCCGCATTTCGCGGTCTTCAGAGAGCAGTACAATGCGCCGGATTCGCGAGAGGAAACGGTCAATTGGAAGCCCGCTACCGTTGATTGAATTGCGAGCAAAGTTCAGCAGTTGCCATAGCGCGATGCCCTTCATTTGGCCTTGTAAGTCCTTAGCCTTAGCTGCCTGCTTTGCCCAGCCTAGGTGATCAATAATCAGGCTCGCCAGCACCGACCAAGGGCTGGAGTGCAGGGGTAAATCTTTAAAAACAGCAGATAGGCGCGTCAACGATTCGCAGGCTTGCTCATCCAGTTCTGGAACCTCATCTAGCAATGCCCCCCAGCCCAATGGGGAAATATCCGCATTACGCAAGTGCTGCTGAAGCGCGGTAATGTGCTCAAGGCTTACAGAGAAGCTGGGCAGTGTAGCGGCTCGAATGAGGCCTGTAGCACGCTGGTCGGTAACCAGCGACAGCATTGATAAAAGGTCTTTTATTTCATCACGTTCAAACAGGCTGCCCAAATACAATACGGGTAACCCAAGACTTTCAAGGCGTGAGGCAATTTCACTCAGGCGGTTGTTGGAGGTACAGAGTATGGCCTGATCTTTGTATTCGACTCCCTGGCGTTTTTTTTCTTCCACCGCTGCGGCTATCACGGCAATTTCGTCATCTGGTGTAGTCGCAACTCTGAATTCGGGTCGGCTGCCTGAATAACCACGTTCGGCATGGAGCTTAAGCGGCAAAGCGCCCTCTGAGGCTTGCATACCGATTGAAAACTGACCATAGAGATCAACAATTTCATTCGAGGATCGGTAATTGATATTCAGCCCATTAACTTCTGCGCCGGGGAAGTCGTCGGTAAAACGTTTCATATTGATCGAGGAAGCTCCCCGAAAGCGATAGATGGATTGGCGTGAATCCCCTACGACCCAGAGCCGCTTTCCCTCTCCCGCAATAGCCTTTAATAAGCGAACTGAGGCCCTATTCACATCTTGGTATTCGTCTACCAAAATGTGCTGATGGCGCGATGAAAGCAATTTTTGAACGGCGGGGTCTGATTCCACCAATCGAACCGGCAGCGAGACTAAGTCACCAAAATCAACGCTGTTTTTGTTTTGCAGTAATGTTTCATAGATTTGGTAGAGCATCGCCACATCTAGGCTTTTCTCTGCCAGCTCATGTTCTTTATCGTCACCAGCGGATTCCAGCATGGCTTCTGCTAACGCAAGGTATTCAGCAGCATTCACAACTTCATCTTTTGCTCGCGAGATGGCTGCAAGCATATTGTTTAAGTCCAGCGTTGGATCATAGAGGTTACGAAAATGCTTGAGTGGAAGCCGCGCAATTTCGTCTTCGAGTAGCTCGATGGAGTCATAGCGCGAAATCACTCGGGGATGTTCAGACAAGCCCAAACGATCATGAAAGCGGTGCACAATATCCAAGCCAAATGAGTGGAAAGTGCCCAGCCATAGGTTGGCCACGGACTTAGGGAATCGTGCTGCAATGCGCTCGCGTAGCTCTCCAGCAGCCTTATTGGAGAAAGTTAGTACTAGGATAGTGCCTGGGTCGACTCCCTCTTCTAACAAAGACTCTACGCGATGCACTAGTGTTCGAGTTTTGCCGGTGCCTGGCCCAGCTTGGAGCTGGAAAGCGCTACCCCGGTGCCTTGCTGCAGTGTGTTGAGACTTATCCGGCTTGCTCTGGGTAATGGCAAGCTCTGCCTGTGCCGATTGTGCGGATATTATTGGAGGCAATAATAGAGCATCAATTAACTGCTGTTGCACCACAGCCAAGGGGGCTTTTAATCGCTTGGCGATGGCATCTGAAGCCATATTCTTGTCGATATGCCAGTGTTTGATCACGCTGCGAGGCATTAACAATTCACGAGCAAAAAGATCCATAATGATTTCGCGACGCTCGCGACTGCCATAGTCCACTACCCGTTCCGCGCCCACTGCGGGGGGCTCGGCAGATCGACCCGGCTCAACTTCCCTAGTGAGGCTGTCTATAGAAGGGCCCTCAATCTCTAGGTGCCCTATTTCGTGAGCGATGAGGAAAGCTTTGTCAAAATCACTACCTATATCTTCGTAGAGAATGATGTCAGCTTGGCCGTCAAAGAGGGCTCGCGCTCCGTTAAGCTGTAAGTCACCCTGAGGAACGGCTACGACTTCTATTCCTCGTCGTTCCGCTTCATTTTGGACTAAACACAACAAATCGTTAACGTCGACGCCACGTTTTAAAGCGGACTTATGTAGCGTTTCGGCCACCTGTCGGGCCGCTTCAATGGCATCCATAGCGATTAGTCCTTCATTGATCTCAATGCAGACTGTTGCTTAACACTCAAGTGGGAGTTACTCAGCGCATCTTCAAAGGTGATTTTGTCACCAGCACTAGGTTTTCCATCAGCTTTATAACGTACCCCTGAAGCAGTGGTGGGCGGGGCATCTAAGTCCCGTTGAAGCCGCTCGACTGAAACGTTTAGCCGTTCGGCAAGCAACGCCAGAAACTGCCTGGGTATTGTTGCAACATGAATAGTGTTATCACGAAGCCGACGTAGGAACAAACGATTGACGTTCAATTCACCTACGAGCTGCAAGAAGCGTTCTTTAGTAAGGCTCTGCAGCGGGTTCTCCTCTCTTATTGAAGCTTCCGAGGCAGGATCATTTTGGCTCAGCATAGTTTGAAAATTTGACCAAGCCTTTTGAGCATTATCACTGTTTACAGGCTCGCTAAGCACCTCGTCAAATGATGGGGCAGAAAACAGCTCAATGGACAGGTCAATTAGCGATTCACGAAATTGGGGGTAGAGCTTCAAGTATCTCTTCAATGTTTCAGCATTTGGATTGGATTCTACTGAGAACGCATGTAACACGTCACTTTTAGATTCATGGGATATTGTGTTCATTATATTTCCTCTGCTTGCAGCACGACTCGCAACTTCTTATAGGCGCGGTTTAATCGGTTGCGCACGGTTCTGTCCGTGCAGTCCAACGCTGTAGCAATAGTCATGACGTCGGGATCTTGCGACTCGATCTGTATCCCCTGTAGAAATAGGCCAACTGCACGCCTTTCATCTTCGGGTAGCCCGTTAATCGCATCCATCAGACACAACCGGAAAGTTGCATCATCCAATTTGGATGGATTCGGATTGATAAAATCAGTAACAGCCATGTCGACCTCAGGCCTGATATCTTCTCCGCTGTCGCTTTCGTAAGTTAGTGGCTCGGAATTTATCAATGGATCAGTCTCACGCGTTGGACCGAGTTTTTTCAGAACGTCTTTACGTAGATTAGCCAATGCATGATTAAAGTTGGTTTCCCAGTAGTACATATTGTCTTTGTGGGAATCTCTGTCTTTAGCAATCATTTCTACTACCTGCTCGGCGATTTCTTCGCGAATGGCGACTGCGTGATCAAGCCACTCCACTGACACGGTCTTACGCAATGCCATTTCAAGCCGACCATAAAAGGTAGTGAAGATCGGTCTCAGGTGCTTCGCCTCTAACCCGGTCTCTCTATGGCGAAGATAGTAGATCAAGATTTCAAAGGGCACTGGATGCTTGGGGCATATTAGCCGATCAACCAACTGCTCAGGCGAGAGGCCGTCGAACTCGTTCAGCACATCTTCAATTTCGGCGCGCCGGTGGTAGGGCTCACCTTCTTTTGTGGTTTTCTTGAGTGGTATTACCATCCTTGATTCGCTTCTCTTTTTTTGTCGCAAGCCAGCGACTTGGTTGTGTTTGTTACCTAAAGCTTAACATGTCGAGGAAGGAGCTATAAAAATTGTAAGAGCGGCTCTATGGCTCAAGCTGATGACATAGGTCTACGTAGAAGTCCTTATACATCATTTTCCTAAAAGCCAAGATCGAGCAACCTGGGTTGTAAATCAAGCAAGGCACTGGTCTTCACATCTAGCCAAAATAAGTTCCGGGTGCGGGTTATCGCTACATAGCCAATGCGACCTATCTCCTTATCCACACCGTTCAATAAGCCCTCGGTATCTACCTTATTTGCCAAATACAATACCGCCTTCAGACTTTCGCCCTTCGCCTGATGAATTGTGGTTTCTGGAGGTTCGAGACTATGCCTAGCTAATTATGCTTTGTGCCAATAAGTATTGGTAGCTATCACTATGATTTACATAGTGTTTAAATATATAGTAACTGTCTATATAAGAAAGAATAAGTCGTAATGGTAGAGCACACGTTCGCGGTCAAAAGAGACGATATAAGCACTGGTAAGCAAATAGCGCGCTTTGGCCACCCCTATCGCGATATATGCCAATGGGCTGCCCAGCATGATCTCAGTGATGCTCTGGAACTGGCTTTTTGGACGCTGGGATTGGATCATCAGGTCGTCGCGATTGGCAATCTGGTTAATGAATTTCACCATCCTGAATCAAAAGACATTCTGACTCGATGGCGGCAAAATCCCACCCTTGCCTCGCTAGATGATCTGGCGAAAGCCATTCGTCAAGATCCCTTGATCAACCGTCAGTATCCTGCATTTCTTCATGCAGGAGACGCTACAAAAACGAAACAAACATATAAAGGCAGCCTTAAAGAGCAAACGTTTCTTATAACGTTAATTACTTACCCGCTGCCTGGGGCGGAGCAATCATCTGAATACGTGTTAAGGCGTGCGCTACGCTTGTGGTTGATCGCGCAGGCGGCGAATCGGGTAGTGACAGAGCATTGCTTAGCGGATCGAAACATCAGTACCGCAGCGCGCTTTTTGATTGCAGACCGCTATCAAGCGCAGTGGCAACTCGTTGATGATGTCTTGCGCCGTGCCCGACGTTACCTGACACCTGATACTTGGACATTTGAACGTTTTACTGACGCGTTGTCTTTGGCTGCTGAGCAGTACAAGCAAAGCCATACATTTGGTAAAAGTGGCACCGCATTCATCAATGCCATCATCGAGATTGCCAGTGGTGATACAAAACCTTTCACCACTCAGCGCGATTTCCCTCCGCAGCCTTTTGTGCATGCTGAGTTATCTGCACCCATTTCTGAGCCGACACCGTTAATAAGCCTTGATGAGTCATCTGAACAGTTCATAGAAGTATGTCCTAGCCCGGCGGGGTTGTTAGATGAAGAGGCTGATGAGTCGATTTACTTACTGCCGGTTGATGCAACAGATACTCAGGCTCAACAAGAACTGACAGGGCGTAGCTTTTATCAACAACAAGCGGAAACGTCCCATTATCTACCGTGGAGCTATTCCAAGCTTTTGCCACCTGAGCGTTTGCTGATTGAGCAGTGGATTGCCCAGCGGCTCAAGCATACTGATCAACGAGAGCGATTGGGCGGAACGTTAGTATGGCTCGCGATACGTTTTTCACGGTCTCTTAGCCAAGTGCTTGCAATGGGCATTGGAGATGCGCCCCAAGGGGAGTGGTCTTTATCAGCAAACCTCAAGCAAATGCACCGCCTGTCACCGCGTCGACGTAATGCCTGGAAACCTAATATTGCCGCACAAGCTTTTGTGGCAGATGTTCACGAAAAGCAGTGTATTGGGCTAATCCCAGAAGTAAGAGAGACGCTTGTAATCAGTAGTCAGCCATTAACCACCCAAGCGTCACTGGCAGAACTGTGGCAGAGCGTATCGCCAGCCCAAAAAATTGAGGTGTGGTTCAATGATCGCATGAGCATCGCATGCCCACGCGTTACCAGCGGTAAGCTTTCCGAGGTATGGGGCCAATCTGTTTTTGATGCGTCAGGCAATCACCATTTCGCGAGGATGTTAACCGCTCACCCCAATAGCGCGTTACCTGGTGCATGTAGCTATGCCAGCTGGGATATCGAGGCGATTGAGCAAGGACTTGCTTTACCTTATCAGTTCCAGGGCGCCGAAACGTTACAGTCGACGAATCAAGGCAGCTTGTTGGTACCGCTTGAAGCCCAGCTCAATAGGGCGATTAACGAAGCGACTCAGCAGCTCAAAGAAACGTTAGAAGGCAATGATCTGGTGCGTCTACATAATCAGTGGACCAGCTACTGCGTCATGGCCCTCTATGCGGCAACGGGAAGTCGGTACCTTAAAGACCCTTTTGAAAGCCCACGGTTGTTTAATCACGACCTCCCGGCTGTGTTCATTAATGATAAAGCCGAAGGCAGCGGTGCGCGCAATGGACGTATGGTGCCATTGGCCGATAAGGCGATTAAATTTGTCGAGGCTTACCTCTCGTACATCCGACGTCTCGCCGAGCATTTGTTGAGCACCCATCCTGCAATATCCTCACGAATTAACACGCTATTAGAATTGTCTGCGAAGGCTGAACAGCCCCTATTCTTTTTACTTGATGAGTCGCTCAATTGGCACTCTATGTCAGCGACTGATCTACCAGGTGCCACCTTATTCGACTGGCCACTACCCCCCAATCTTTTCCGTCACCGACTAGCACAGCAATTACCCTTATTAGGCGTCGATAACGAAGTTGTGGATGGTTGGCTGGGGCATGCGGAAAAAAGTGTCGCCACCTATGGCGACACCTCGGCCCGCTGCTGGATGGACGATTGGACAGCATATCGCAAAGAGGTCAACGAACTCTTTGAGCGACTATCGTTTGATTTGCTAGCACCACCTGCCTCCTTGCCAGTAGCTGCCGTGAGCAGCTTGCGTGATTCACCGACATCTTCCCGGGCATTTGGGCAGCGGCTACGCGAAAAAAATCGTCGCTTGGCAACACGAAACGCTATCAGAGCAGCGCTTAACGATATTGAGTTGTTTCTAAAAGGGCGTGATATGGCCACGCTGTCCGCTGATGAGATCAATCAACTGGGGCGGCAAATGTTACTTCATCAGGGAAATACGCCTTATCCCTCTGCAGCCTTACGGTTTAGTGTGCTGACACGCTTGCTAGAGCGGCATGAATCACCGCATCGCCATGCGTTTCAGCGCCGTTACATTCCGATGTTGCCGGAAAAAACGCTGATTCATGAGCACGCACCCGCTTACGCTGCATTAATGACTCAATTGACGCATTGGGTATCGACTATGCGTCCATACGCTACCCGAACCCACTGTTCTAAACGCCAGGCATTAGCGCTCGGCGCGTTACTTTTGTGTATTGAAAGACGCATTTGTTATATGCGCCTTCTGAAGGATGTGTGCCAAGGGCACAACTTTCGGCTGTTATATCACCGTAAAACCTATTACTTGGAGTATAGCGAACAGTTAGATAGCACCAGCTGGCAAGCCCCCGTACAGCGGCACACAGTGTCATATCATGTGGCATCACTACTAACTTACGGCCAACGCCTAACATCTAGCAAAGCGCTCGACGATCCTTGGACGACCCCAAAACAAGCGCCACCTTTGCCCGAGGCGTTTATCCAGTGCTGTGCTAGTCAAGAGCGTATGACGATCCAGCAGGTGATTGAGCAAGCGGCCAATAGTGTCGATCAAGCAAATCTTCTAGGGATGCCGGGCGTAGTGGCGGGCGCGTTAGCAGGGCGAATAGTGGCCACCAGCCTCCCTATGCAAGCGCACATTCGTATGGTGTACGGCAAATCACTGGTTTTTCCAGAGCCGCCTGTCATCACTGATTATTCGATGGTGCCTGCAACGCTGCCTGCGCTTTTAAGGGCTAGTGGTGATAAATATGAGCTGCAGCAACAGGCTGTGCTTCTATTTAAAGAGGTGAAGCAAATCTTGGATGGCTACACCAAGCCGCAGGCTAAAATAACGGCAAAATCGCTGGAGCAACTAGTAACACAGCGAAGCGGTAAGGTAAGTAGTGCCATCATGCTGTTGGTCATCTGGATCGCAGCGGTTATCCGGAGTGGTAAGGGGCGAGCGGGAAGGCGCTTTAAGCCGTTCGAAAGCAGTAGTATCCATCGCTACTGGGGCGCGTTGCGTAAGCTTTTTGAGGAGCTTGCGTACGGTGTCGACCTGATTGCTCTCGGTAGTGAAGAAATCACCGCCTTTTATGCAGGTCTGATCGATTATCAAGAAACCCAGTTGAGCGATATGAGCTATTTTAGCCATCGTCTACGCTCTTTTCACCGCGTAGCCGCCTCTCTCGGCGTTGAAGAACCGGATTGGGATGAGCTACCCGTTGCAGAGCAAGGACGACACGTGCGTGCTGAAATGCTCTCAGAACGAGAATACCTTGAGGCACTGAAGCGGATAGAAGCATCGCAACGAGACCCCGATATTGTGTGTTTACTTCAGTTTGTATTGCTATGCGCGTATCGCTTTGGTTTGAGGCTTGATGAAGCGAGAGGGTTGCTCAGGCGAGATTGGTGTGAATCTCATGGCTACTGCTGGGTATTGATTAGGAACAATCGTTATCGAACATTAAAAAGTGAGGCCTCTCGACGTGCTGTGCCGCTTTTGTTTTCTCTCGAGGCGACAGAGCAACGTACGCTTAACGCTGTGCTTAATCGTCATGATGCGCTATTGGGTGGTGAGGCATCCCTTCCGCTGCTAGGCGAGATACGCAATGGGAAAGTCGAAGTAGCGCTCAGTGCAACAGCCATCAGCGCTGCTGAGATAGATGCGTTGCGTCACGTGAGTGGCAGCCCAACACTATCGCTCCATCACGCCCGTCATGCGTTTTACAACATAACGGCAGCCTCTCTGCTGCAGCTAAACACACCTGTCACCACCAAAATAACTCAGCATATAGATAGCGCTAACATTCGTCAGATGGTGATGGGGCAGCAACATGACTGTTCGCGTCGCGTGATGATGGGGCTGGCGCGCTTAATGGGGCACCGCCAGCCATCGACTGGGCTGCTGAACTATAATCATTTAATTCTAGAATGGGCGGATGCGCTGACACCTGTTAAAGGGACAAATGGCAGCATTCTCAAAGAAGTAATCAAGCCGCAGGATTTTAAACGTTACACGCCGGCTGCTGTGCTACCTCAAGGACTTCCTTTATTTAACGACCCAACACCGCATTCATTGATGAAAGCGTTGCGATTAGGCGCGCTACGGCAGAATGTGCGACGATCGAGTGAGGCGTTGGGATTGTCCCCGGTACATGCTGCTATCCTTGAAGGTGTTATTCAGGAAGCTGAAAGCAATATGCGCTTCAAAATTCGGGGAAAAGACCAATGGATAACATCGCAAGAATACCCCTTAGGACTACTGCGCAGTATAAGCGACGCTGCATGGGATCGCCTGCTCGAGCATGCTAAAAAAATTGATGGCGAAACCTTAACGATTAATGGGGCACTAGAGCTCAGTGAGTTAGCTTGTCAGGTTGGACGGCACCGGCATCTACTGATGAGTGAAACGAGGCACGTGGCAGTTATCGCTCTTACTGTCAAAGCATTTAAAGTGTCTTCATCCAACTACGTCATTGTTGGAAAAAACTGCAGCGATGACGTAAAGCAAATGCTGCACTCGTATGGGTTGAAAGAGATAAGTGATACAGGTGTTCAGCTAGATATGTTTGAAGTTGTCAAGGGCGGTAGGAAGATGAAGTATCAGCAATATGCAGGGCTGCTACTAGGTAAAAATGAAAGCGATATTGTTAGGAATAGGCATGAGTTGGCAGTCGCTTACATAGTGACTGCCACTTATTTATATATGAACAAAAGATAGCTTAACGTTAGCTAGATTGCAGATGAAAGTTTTTGTACGGATTGTCATCGCTCGCAATAGAAAGAGTAAACAACACATATGTCTTTTGTTTGTTTGGGCCTTTGGGGTTTTCCAAACGTTCGCCGGTGTAGTATAGAATGTCGCTATTAACTTTTGCAGAAGCTAATGTCATGATGTGATCAGCATGATTGGAGGAAAGCAAAAAAGGTGCGCTTGAGATTTTATTAGCAGAATCAATGCTGTAAAGAGAAATTGTGTTGCTGTGTTCATCATATCCCGCTGGTACAGCATACCCCTCTACTGGCGTCGGTTGATGTGTTGCAAACGTTGGTGCGCAATACTGACCGCTAACTAGGATTTCCACTTTTGGCTGTTTTTTGTTATCTACTTCAGGTGATACGGTAAACGGATGCTTAATAGATCGTGCATTTTTTTTATTAATGAATTTTTCAGAGTGTTCTTTAATAAATTCTTTGTCTTCTGAAGGCGTTTTATCAGTATGGAGAATGCTTAAAATATCTTTTTGCGTGATGACGGAGTGGGTTATTTCGTAAGCTAAAAGGGCAAGTTTATGTGTGAGCGCTTCTTGATTGGGCTTGTTGTCTAAAAACAGCATGCCAATATATTTGTTTTTATGCTCGCCTTCTGTTTCTATGAAAAATTTATTTTCAATTCGAGCGTCGATTTCTGGTTCTAAGCCTTCAATATATTTTGATAAAATATCCTGTAAGTGAAAGGTAAAATCTTTTATTTCAGTATTCGCCAAATTGTCGGGGGTGCACTCAATTCCATTGCTGTATTGGATTTTTATGGCATCTTCTAGCGAAACGACCTTTATGATGAGGTTTTTAGGGTACTTAAAGTGAGTTTTCTTCTGTTGTTGTGACATGCTTTTCCTCAACACTGTTAGATCATAAAGTCTACATCTCTAAACTAAGAGCAAAGGTCAAAGGAGGTATATTCTGTTCATGTGAATGGTCCTTCTGTGATGGCTTTATTTACGAATAGAAGATATCTCTAATTCTTGCTATATATACATACAGTTGAAGTTAACAGCTGTACGATGCTCTCAAAAGACAAAATAACTGCATTTTTTCATGCTATTTCGCTAATTTAGCATTGGCATGCTCTCTTGGGGTGCTAGGTACATGATTCCTCCTGGGTACCATTAATATAAGGGCTGAAGGTGTCCACGAAATATGGGGCGATTCAGGTGATAAAAGCTTGGCAGTGTGGTGTTCTACACGCATTAAAAGACGAGCCGTGCAGGCTGCCAAATTTGTTACACCGACGTAGCCCCTCCTGTCTCTGTCTATGGTCTAAAGTGCTGCAATGGCAACACTACCAGCGTCGCTTCGAGGAAATCAGCGGCGATCTGCCTGTCATCTGGCGATACAGACATGCATGAGCGAAGTCGGATGTCCGACCGCGACTAACAGATAAGCCTTTCCCACGTCGGTGCGAACCTAACTGATGTCGATATGCAGATAGCCTGTCGGATAGCGCATGAAAGGGTTCTTCTCAAGCCTTTGGCGGCTATCCCTTGGCAGTTGGTCAATTTCGTGCCAGCTGATAAAGACGGGGTAGGCTCGACTGGATCAACGAGAGGATTTCCCGCTGAAGCGCATGGAGGCAATTATCGAACGGTAGCAGCATCTTTTGGCGAAAGGTGACAGCATCAGCTTGTTCCAGCGGCGTGAGCGAAGAGAAACGAGGGGCTGTCGGCCTCAAGAGGGTATCTTCGATGGTATCTCGGTAACGCCACTTGCGCTTAGTCTTGGGGGTGATTCCATAGCGTTGACTCAGCGTCGTGCCCTATTCTGTCGACCATTGTATTTCTAATCGGATGGCGTGCGTGGTCGTGGCGCGTTTGTGAAGAATCTGAACCATGGATCCTCCTCTGATAATGGTTCAAAACGTAGACCATCATTCTTCGGAACCAACCACTATCCCTTGATTTCTGGCTTAGAAGCTAATCCCAAGCATTTATTATAATTTGTTAAGCAGCTCTCTTCTATGCTTGAAAATAACCTCGCGTGCACGCTGATGTGCTTTACGCCGTGCTTGTAGCAAAGCTTCAATACCTTGTTCTTTCTCAGGATTTGTCGTTTTGCCCAGTATGAACGTTTCCCCGGAAGGAGTGGTGACGCGTAGAGGACGAGATGCTTTACCGGGCGCTTGTTCAAAGTTTTTTGCTGTCATCAGTGATATCTCCTTCAATTTATTTAGAAATCATTAACAATGATAAAAGCAGATTTCCTGGCGTTAGCCCCATTGTCATTCATTTCCCCTATGGGTTATGCCGCCACTTAATACTCGAGCTCGGAACTCATCGTGCATATATTTGTGCTTCACCTGAGGAAGCCACATCCTCAGCCGGTCTATTCCTAGGTTCAAGTTCACCGGGTGCGAGTAAGGCTATTTCATCAGCGTGGGAAGAGTGTGGCGTGAGGTTGGCCACTAGCTCTTTTTCGGAGAAGGGTAGGGAGTGCATTCTTGGCCAATTTTTAGATGATTCGATCATGATTGCCCAGCCTTAGTTAATGTACCCACACAGTTTGCGCGCAGGATATCAGTCAATATTTATACCGGTTTTTTAGATGCAGTGCATTCATCAAGCTGCTCCCGCCCGACTTCAGTTAGATTACGCCAAACGCATGCGTCGTCTGTTTCATCAGCATTTGCGTCACATTGGTCGAGCAGTAGTTCCAGTTTATAGGGCCTTATTCTTGACGGTTCGGGTTGTGAAAAATCAGCATTGATTTGAGCCAACCTTTCAAGAAGCCAGGCTTCCACTGCTAGGCAAATAGCATCATTTTCTTCTTCACCCAAGAGAGCAACACTATTGACTGAACGATGAATGAAAAAGTCATCAGGAATCTGTACCGAACCTCCGCCCCGTAAGTAGGCTATGATCTCTCCGCTCATTGCGGCCATATACGCATCATCGCTTTGTAAACACGCCAGGGCTTCACGAAAGGTCTCTAACGGCTGAGGAAAGCGGTCGCGTAGATCGAAAGCACGATACGCGAAAATTGCTTGGCCTATATCGTCCGATGTTCCCATTACTTCCTCCGTTTAATGCCCATGACCTAGCTAAAATATAGATTTATAATTGATTTAACTATTGAATTTTATAGCATCACATCAAGTGCATAAAATGTTCTTTAACTTCTGGCACTAACGCTGTTGAGGAAAAATTCAGCAGGCACTGGCCTACCAAAGAGGAAGCCTTGATAAATGTTGCATCCCAGATTGGCGAGTACTAAGCGTTGATCGTCTGTTTCAACCCCCTCGGCAATGACTTTAAGCCCCAAGCTTTCTGCAAGCGCAATGATCGTTGCGGCAATCGGGGTAGCTTGCATATCAAGCGTTAAATCTCTGACGAAGGCGATGTCAATTTTAAGCGTATTCAGTGGCAGTAACTTAAGATAGGCAAGGGAGGAGTACCCGGTACCAAAATCGTCCAACGCAAAGCTAATGCCGAGATGTCGTAGCTGGCGCATTTTTTCGATGGTGCCTTCCGGGTCACTCAGCAATAGCGATTCTGTCAGCTCTAATGTCAAACACTCTGGTGGAACAGAATAGTGTTCAATTGCAGCTATCACTTGATCCGTAAAGTTTGGCTGCTGGAACTGGCGAACGCTTACATTAAGTGAGAGCTTCAGTTTTTGAAGATGGGGGTCTTGGCGCCATTGGCCCAACAGGCGGCACCCTTCCAGCAACACCCACTTTCCTACTGGTAAAATAAGCCCTGTTTCTTCCGCTAAAGGAATGAAGCGCCCGGGTGAAATAAGGCCTTTGTCAGGATGATGCCATCGCACCAAGGCTTCAGCACCTATCACACGCCTTTTAGCATTAACCTGAGGCTGTAAATACAAACACAATTCGTCGTGGTCAATCGCATGTTTCAGTTCACGCTCAAGCGTTAGGTGCTCTTCTAATTCTTGTTCTTGCTCTTGACGGAATAGCTGAGGTTGACCATCGCGCTGGCGCTTGGCTTCTAGCAGCGCAAGACCGGCTCGCTTAAAAAGTTGTGCAGCAGGCTCTTTTTTGTGGGGATTAAACGTCAGTATACCTACGTTTATCCGGCAAGGATAAGTGTGTCCTTGAAGCAAGTAGTCAGCGGTCAGAGAGCTCAACATTTCTTCAATGAGTCGTGTTGATTTCTGCTCAGCATCCATTTGTGTTGTAAATGGAAGCTCCCCTAACAAGGCGAATTCATTGCCGTCTAGTCGAGCCATGAATAAGGAAGAATTTGACCATTGTTGAAGGCGTTTTCCTAACTGACGTAACAGCTCATCGCCTATATCCTGACCTAAGCTGTCGTTCAACACCTTGAATCGATCAATATCGAAGAGCGCCAACAATGCTTGCCTGTAGACACTATTATGGCCCTGACCACTTTTAGCCAAGCGTTCTTGCAAGGCCCGACGATTTGGCAGCGTTGTTAGGGTGTCGTGGTAAGCCAGATAGCGAATACGCTGCTGGGCTTGTTGCTCTTCTGAACGGTCGCTTAGCAGGGCGACATAGTCGCTCTCACTGCTGTCAGTATAAGTAACCCGGTTAACGCTCAGCCAGGCGGGAAATGGGTGTTCATTAGTATGTAACGCAGTGATCATACCGCTCCATTCACCACGCGTTTTTAGCGCTCGCCGAATATCTTCATTTAATGACTGACTATCTTTGGCATACGGTATTTGGCTCAGTTTTGTTCCGATTAACTGCGCTGGATTCAACCCCGTTAGCTGCTCAAACGCGGCATTACACAGACGGATGCGTGAGGTGTGATCTAGCAGTACGACACCGTCTTGAAGGGCGGCGATAACCTCCAGTAGCCGCGTTTGCGTCATGTGATGATGGCGTTCGCTATCCTGAAGACGACGCTGCACGCTGGTTGCCACTAACGTCAGCAACGCCGTAAAAACAGCAACACCGCCAATGAGATAAGTAACCCAGTGAGCTTTTGGCAGCATAGAAGAGGCTGCTGAGTCGGGAATAGGCACAAACCAAGCTGCCTGCATAGCCACATAATGCATCCCACAGACACCTAAAGAAACACAAAACGCCGCTATGAAGGCACAGCGTCTGGTGCGCTGCATCCCCCACTCTTGTTTGCATAAACCGTAGGCATAGACACTTAAAATACCCAAACCAATGGCTACCAGAAGCGATAACAAGAAGAGATCCATCGCATAGTACAGCTCAGCAGGCATACGCATTGCGGCCATGCCGCTGTAGTGCATGACACCAATGCCGATACCGAGGCTTATGCCCGCAAACACCATGGCTCGGTGTGTCGGCGCTTTTCGGGCAAGTACCACCATCGCGCTATAGCTACCAAAAATCGCCGGGAAGATGGATAGCAGCGTTAAAGCAGGCTCATGGGTGACAGGGAAGTCAAGAAGGTAAGCATGCATACCAATAAAATGCATGCTCCATATACCCAGCCCCATCGCACTAGCCCCGGCAAAGAGCCATACGCTGCGCCACATTGAGTCAGCCACTTTGCCCACCAGTTTAATGATATCCAAACCGGCATAAGAAGCCGCTAAAGCCACCAGCCATGAAAGTATGACTAAAAAGGAGTCGTGTATCCCCTGCGTAGCATTCTGCGTTTGAGGATCTAGAAAAAAATCAGGCAGTATCATTCTAGGCCGATAGTTTATTTTTTTAAATTAGTTATTTACAATCATTAATGCCAATTATCTAATTCTTCACTCTCAGCATAATACGTTATCTATAGAATGAGTTTTTAAGCACTTTCCTGCCACTATAGATATCAAACTCGCCGACAATGCCAAGAATAACGCGGGTTTTTAGTTCTTTACACCACGGCTTGTTTTCCTGAGCTCAAGTGCCCGTTTCTGGCCGGGATCACTGATGGTTGTGAAGGGGCGTTGGCCTCGCACCACGCCGCGCATGAGCCGTTCTGCAGTGCAACGAGCAACATTATCCCCTTCACGGCGGAGTTGCCGCCAGACTTTACGAGCACCGTAGATGCAGAAGTTTTCTTCCCACACTCGCTGAATCTCAGCGGTAAGAAAATCATCCTGCCGATACCGGTCTGCCCGCCGTTCAGGATCAGCTTCAAGTGCCTTGTGGTGGTAATACGTTGATGGGGCGATTGGCAGTTGGCTACAAATTGACTCGACCCCGAGCTGAGCACGACGAACAGCCCGCTCTCGGACTTCCGGGGAATATCGTTTTGGTGAGTTCATAACTCCATCCTCTCAAGATATGGAGTCTCCGGTAAAGACGGGGCGGTTCAGTTAGCGCGTCCGTTTATTTCTGTGATGCCTACTGCTCGGTACAACTAGGCACCAACGAAAATACGAACGGCTTAATACGACAGTATTTTCCGAAGGGAACGGACTTCTAGCAGATCATAGACGCCGAGGTGCGACTTGTGGTCAGCAAGTTAAATGACCGGCCTAGAAAGCGTCTCGGCTATCGAACACCGGACAGGTGTTCCTGGGTGAATATTCAGGAGCACTGAATACCGCAGGTGCTGCACTTGTTGCTTGAATTCAGGTCTGAAGCTCACCAAAAGGCAAAGCGCAAATGGCGCTATCAATCGTCTCGCGACAAACATAAGCATCGTCAAATCGGGGCATTATCATGCGTTGGAGCTTGCCTGAGATTTGCTCTGAAGACAAGCGGTTGCAGAGCATATAAATGACTAGCTCAAAGCGACTATTGTCTAGAAACAGTTTGCGCTTAAGACGGCACATGTCACGTCTAGCACAGCGACTGGTTTGCGCATGTTGAGCACGATAAGCACCGTGCTGAGTTTGATTCCGACGGTGGTGGATGGAGATCGTTGCAGCATCGTGGCTATTTGTCGGAGACAAATCTCCTGCCAAAGACTAATCTGAATGGTGGAACGCTCTTCGATACTGAGTTCTATATAAGTCATAAATCCAACACCTTACTAAAATATTAAGATGTTGCACTCCGTTTCTGCGGTCAAGATCCTTTTTATTGTCTGTAGCACTTGTGCTCTGAGTATTTAAATGAACAAAAAAGTACTTTGTAGAAACCGCTATTGTATCTTCGAAACACGTAGTCTTAACGCGTTAGCAATTACGCTAATCGACGATAGCGACATCGCTGCCGCAGCAATAATTGGTGACAACAGGATACCAGTGAAGGGGTAGAGAATGCCTGCGGCAATGGGGATGCCTGCCGCATTGTAGGCAAAAGCAAAAAAGAGGTTTTGGCGAATGTTACGCATGGTGGCTTTTGATAATTTGTGCGCTTCAAGAATGCCGGTTAAATCACCCCGTAACAGGGTGACGCCTGCGCTTTCAATCGCAACATCGGTACCTGTTCCCATGGCAATACCTACATCAGCGGTTGCAAGTGCAGGAGCATCGTTGACGCCATCACCCGCCATGACCACGACTCGTCCTTCGTCACGAAGTCGCTGAACCACTCGGCCTTTGTCTTCTGGTAACACTTCGGCTTCGACTTCATCAATCCCTAAGCGACGAGCAACGGCCTCGGCAGAGGTACGATTATCGCCGGTCAGCATCACAACACGAATGCCGTTGGCCTGTAGAGAACGAATAGCAGCTTCGGTTGTTTCCTTGACGGGATCGGCGATGGCGAGAAGTCCGGCCAAGCGGCCATCCACACTGGCAAAGATGACCGTGGCACCATCGCCGCGCAATTGTTCGGCGTGGGAGTCTTGAGACTGAGTATCAATGCCTTCGCTTTCCATCAATAGCCGGTTGCCAAGGGCAATACGCTGTCCATCAACCTGGCCTATAACGCCCATGCCGTTGGGGGCCTCGAAGTCGCTCGCTTCGGTCAACTCAACTTCTGCTTCCTTGGCTTTCTCGACAATCGCATGGGCCAAGGGATGCTCACTACCGCGCTCCAGACTGGCCGCCCAGTGTAAAAATTCCGCTTCAGTGATGCCTTCGCAGGCAACCAACTCCGTTACCCTCGGTTTGCCTTCGGTAAGGGTGCCGGTTTTATCGACGACAACGGTGTCGACCTTTTCCAGGCGTTCAAGAGCTTCAGCATCGCGAATTAGTACCCCCAACTGGGCGCCTCGACCAACACCTACCATGATCGACATGGGCGTTGCCAAGCCCAGGGCACACGGGCAGGCGATAATCAGCACGCTGACAGCGGTAATTAGGCCAAACGCCATGGGAGGCGCCGGGCCCCACACCGACCAGGCAATGAAAGCTACAATGGCAATGAGGATAACGATAGGTACAAAGACACTGGCGACTTTGTCGGCGAGCCCCTGAATCGGCGCACGGCTGCGCTGAGCGCTGGCGACCATTTGCACAATCTGCGAGAGCATTGTGTCCTGGCCGATTTTATCTGCACGCATAATGAACGAGCCTTGGCCGTTGATGCTGCCGCCAATAACACCATCTCCCGCTGCTTTCCTCACCGCCAATGGTTCGCCAGTGACCATAGATTCGTCAACGTTTGAATGGCCTTCCAACACCTCGCCGTCCAGAGGAACCTTGTCGCCCGGGCGTACGCGTAGTCGATCCCCCACTTGAACTTGATCTAGTGATACGTCGTCCTCATTGCCGTGGGCATCAATGCGACGTGCAGTCGCTGGGGCTAAATTTAGCAGAGCGCGAATTGCGCCTGAGGTTTTTTCTCGGGCGCGTAGTTCCAAAACTTGGCCAAGCAGTACCAGCACGACGATGACTGCCGCCGCTTCAAAATAAACGGCGACTGAGCCGTCGGCTTCACGGAAGGTATCGGGAAAGATGGCGGGCACAAGAGTGGCCAGCAGGCTATATATGAGTGCTGCACCGGGACCGATAGCGATCAAAGTGAACATATTGAGGCTGCGCCGCACAATAGAGCGCCATCCGCGTACGAAAAATGGCCAGCCTGCCCAGGCTACTACCGGTGTAGCGAGTAACAATTGAACCCAGTTAGATACCTGTGGTGCTACCAAATGTTCAAGACCAAATACATGCCCACCCATCTCAAGTGCAAACACCGGCAATGTTAGTAACAGCGCGATCCAAAACCTTCGTGTCATGTCTTTGAGTTCTTCTGAAGGGGCATCGTTGGCAGCAACTGTCTCTGGTTCTAGCGCCATTCCGCAAATGGGGCAGTCGCCCGGGCCTTCCTGACGAATTTCAGGGTGCATGGGGCAGGTATACATCGCCCCGGGCGGTTCGGGTGCAGGCGATTGTGCTTTATCGCTCAGATAAGCGTCGGGGTTGGTGACAAATTTTTCTTGGCACTTCTCCGAGCAGAAATACAACGTCTTGCCTTCATGCGTGGCGCGATGGCGAGTCTCGTGTGAATCAACGTCCATGCCGCAAACCGGGTCTTGCGTTTGCTGGTGTTCAGAGGCACTCGACATGTTGCTTTCTCCTTGCGTTAGCTCTGAGGTTAGTGGGAATGCGAAGAATCGCTGTCGCTGGAGGTGTCGTTTTTAGCGAGAAACACCCACTCACCTATTAGAAGAATAGCCATCACCACCCCTGCTATAATGATTACCAAGGGGTCGGAGGTGACTTTCACCCATACAAAGCCCACTAATACGAGAACATCTAGCAAAATGGCGGTGCTTGGAATGAGCGCATTAGCGCCTACGCTTTCCCTGAGGTGGCGCAGTACTCCCCAATGGATGGCGATATCCATGATCAAGTAAAAAATAATTCCGAGCGCCGCAATGCGGCTAAGGTCAAAAAATGCGGTCAGCACCAACCCAAACACAATGGTGTAGACAAGTGTGTGTTTTTGCAGGCTACCTGGCATATGAAAGTGGCGGTGAGGGACCAGTTTCATTTCGGTCAGCATGGCGAGCATACGTGATACGGCGAAAACACTGGCGATGATCCCGCCTGCTGTTGCCAGCATGGCTAAAATAACGGTAAAGCCAACGGCGGCCTCACCCAGCGCAGGCCGGGCTGCCGCCGCAAGCGAATAATCTTGTGTTTCAATAATTTCGGACAAAGAAAGGTTGCTGGCAACCGCAAAGCCGACAAGCGCATAGATCACTACGCACAGGCCGATAGAGATCATGATGGCCTTGCCCAGGTTGCGTTTGGGGTTTTTTAGCTCCGAGCCGCTGTTGGTAATGGTCGTAAAACCTTTGAATGCCAAAATGCCTAACGCCGTTGCGCCTAAAAAACCGGAGATAGTTGGCGATGGTGCATCGCCGCCAGTACCCATTTCGATAGAATCGGCAATAAAAACACCGACAACACCAAACACGATGATGCCGCCAATT
>TARA_R110000850_G_scaffold164262_2_pt1 | contig 34101 bp, 31 predicted proteins | sample TARA_R110000850 | Tara Oceans TARA_R110000850 (sample SAMEA4397586) | marine metagenome | biome: Polar Biome; feature: [SRF] surface water layer (ENVO:00010504); material: water (ENVO:00002006), including particulate matter (ENVO:01000060) such as... | depth 5 m
GTCGGCCCGGAATCGGCGGGCGCGAACCCCGGCCCGATGAGCTACCGGCGCGGCGGGCCGCTCACCATCACCGATTGCAACATCTACCTCGGCCGTATCCAGCCCGCGCACTTCCCGGCGATCTTCGGCCCCGGCGGCGATCAGCCGCTCGACCGCGACGCCGTCGTCCGCCACGTGGACGCTCTCGCAGCCGAGGTCTCCGCCGCCACCGGACACCCCATCACCGGCGCGGCACTCGCGGAAGGCTTCATCGCCATCGCGGTGGACGACATGGCCAAGGCCGTGCGCCAGATTTCCATCCAGCGCGGCCACAACGTCACCACCTGCACACTCTCCAGCTTCGGCGGCGCGGGCGGCCAGCACGCCTGCAAGGTCGCCGACGCGCTCGGCATCGGCCAAGTCTACGTGCACCCGCTCGCCGGGCTGCTCTCGGCGCTCGGCATGGGCCTCGCCGATCTCACCGCCTTGCGCGAACGCACGCTCGGCGCACCGCTGGATGAGGGCGTCGCCTCTGCGGAAGCCCTTGCCGACACGCTCGAAGCCGATGCCCGTGCCGCGCTCGCCGCGCAGGCAAACGACCTCGCGGGCGTTTCCGTCGCCCGCCGCGCGGAGCTTCGCTACGCCGGGGCCGACAGCGGCCTCTCCCTCCCGCTCGCCCCGCCCGAAGACATGCGTGCCGCCTTCGAGGCCGAGCACCGCGCCCGGTTCGGCTACGTGATGCCCGGCGGCGCGCTGGTGATCGAGGCGGTGAGCGTGGAAGCGGTCGGCCATTGGCCCGCGCCGCCGATCCGCGTGGAAAGCGCGTCGCACGCACCCTCCGCCTGCACGATGATCGTGGACGGCGCCTCCGTCGAAGCCCCCGTCCTCGCGCGCGGCGCCCTCGTGCCCGGCGAGGCGATAAACGGTCCCGCCGTCATCCTCGAAGACGGCGCCACCACCGTCATCGATGCAGGCTGGCGCGGCGAGGTGTCCCCCGGCGCCGAGCTCATCCTCCGCCGCGTCGTCCCCCTCCCCGCGCAGCGCGCGCTCGGCACCGACGCCGATCCGGTGATGGTCGAAATCTTCAACAACCGCTTCATGGCCATCGCCGAGGAAATGGGCATCGCGCTCCAGACCACCGCGCATTCGGTGAACATCAAAGAGCGCCTCGATTTCTCCTGCGCGCTCTTCGACCTCGCAGGCGGCCTCATCGCCAACGCGCCGCACATGCCCGTGCATCTCGGCTCGATGGGCGACAGCGTGCGCGCCGTCATCCGCGCGCACGGCGGCCGGATGCGCCCCGGAGACGCCTTCGCGCTCAACAACCCGATGAACGGCGGGACGCATTTGCCCGACGTCACCGTGGTCGCGCCCGTGTTCGCCCGCGCGGACGGCGGCGACATATTGTTCTATACCGCCGCGCGCGGCCATCAGGCCGATATCGGCGGCCTCACCCCCGGTTCGATGCCGCCGGACTCAAAGACGCTGGAGGATGAAGGCGTCCTCTTCGACAGCGAACTTCTCGTCTCGGCCGGTGCGTTTTGCGAAACAGAGACGCAGAAAACGCTCGCATCCGGCCCCTATCCGGCGCGAAATCCGGCCCAGAACATCGCCGATCTGAAGGCGCAGGTCGCCGCCTGCACGCGCGGCGGTGATGCGCTGCGCGCCATGATCGCCGAATTCGGCCTCGATACGGTGGAGGCGTACACGCGCCACGTGCAGGACAATGCCGAGGCGGCCGTGCGCCAGGCCATCGGCGCGCTGACGAACGGCCACTTCCGCTACGAAATGGATAATGGCGCAGCGGTCGAGGTCCGCGTCACCATCGACCATGCGAGCCGCGCGGCCACGGTCGATTTCACCGGCACGAGCGCGCAGTTCCCCGACAATTTCAACGCGCCGCTGTCGGTCTGCCGCGCCGCCGTGCTCTACGTGTTCCGCACGCTGGTCGACGACGACATCCCGATGAACGAGGGTTGCCTGCGCCCGATCACGCTCATCGTGCCCGAAGGCTCCATGCTCAATCCCGGGGCAGGCGCAGCCGTCGTCGCGGGCAACGTGGAAACCAGCCAGGTGATCTGCGACGCACTCTACGGCGCGCTCGGTGTCATGGCCGCCGCGCAGGGCACGATGAACAACCTCACCTTCGGCAATGCCCGGCATCAGTATTACGAAACGATCGCGGGCGGCTCCGGCGCCGGGCCGGACTTCGACGGCGCCGACGCCGTGCAGACGCACATGACCAACAGCCGCCTCACCGATCCCGAAGTGCTCGAGCTTCGTTTCCCGGTCCGCGTCGAAAACTTCGCCGTCCGGCGCGATTCTGGCGGCGCAGGCCGGCACAAGGGTGGCGACGGCGTTATCCGCCGCCTCGCATTCCTAGAACCGATGACCGTCAGTCTCCTCGCCAACCGCCGCCGCGTCGCGCCCTTCGGCCTCTCCGGCGGCGCGGATGCGAAACCCGGCGCAGGCCGCGTCATCCGCAAAAACGGCACGAGCGAGCCCCTCGCCGCTACCGCGCGCGCAGAGGTTCAGTCAGGCGATGCGGTTGAAATCGAAACCCCCGGCGGTGGAGGCTTCGGGCGCGTGTAGCGCACTCCGCTTCGCGAAGTGGATCGTCCTAAGCCGCGAGGCCGAGATACCCCAGTTGCGCGGCCTTGAAGATCGTCTGGCTGCGGTTCACCGCGTCCAGCTTCTCGCCCGCGTTCTGGATGTGGAAGCGCACCGTGGCGTGGCTCCGCGCGAGGATCAGGCTGATCTCCTTGTCGGTCTTGCCGACGGCCGCCCAGCGCAGGCACTCGACCTCGCGCTTGGTCAGCTGGCAGTCCATCGGCAGCCACTTGCGTGTCCGCATCAGCTTCACATAGCCTGCAAGGAAGCGGTGGACCCACACGCCCCATTCGTCGGCAAAATTTTCGTAGACCTCCGACAGGTCGCTCAGATTCCGCGCCGATCCGATGACCGCGACACCGATCTGGCCGAAAGGCAGGTGTACCGGGATCACCACGGCGGCATGGCACATCGCGCGTTTGTCGAAGTTCGAAAGGTCGATACCGTCGAGGTACGGGTTCGGCTGCTGTGTGCGGAAGCCCTCCTCGTTCGCCCAGAACGGCTCGCTTTCATAGCGGCACGCTCGAAGCAGCGGAGAGCTGAGCGCGACGCGGTGCTCGCTCCATTGCCGTTCCTCATCGCTTACGAAGCCGAAGACTTCTGAAGAGAGCGTGTTCCCCTCATCGTCCACCATCGGCCGCTTCGAGCAGATATTGTCGGTGATCGCGACGCGGAAGCTCGGCGCGTTGCGCTCCACCATGTCGCGCAGCGCCTCCGCAGCCGGACGAATATTATCCATGGTGCGCACCGAAACGCGTGCAATATCATCCTGCAACGTCACGTTTCTCTCCCCAGTATGGCCGCTCGATGCCGAGTCGGACTCATTTGAGCCATATTTCAACATGCCACGCACCGGGTGACAAGAGCGTGACGCATACTAAGTATCTGTCGGTTCAAGCCGGGTTCAGCCGTGCGGCTTTCAAGTAACGCTGCGGCAGGCGCCATTGATTTCGGGGACTCCCCGTCGCATGGTCTCTCCGAAGCCGTCAATGAAGCGGGAGATTAAGGTTGATGTTTCGTATGGGCCGGACCGGTTTTGCGGTGTTTTCGATGATGATCCTGGCAGCGACTGCGCACGCGCAGGACGCCAATGCCGATCTGGCGCCGGTGCCCGGAAGCGAGGCCGCCTACGGAACGATGTCTGCCGAAGTGCCGCCGTCCACCGCGCCGGTCGCCGCCGCTCCAGCGACTCCCCCACCTCCGCCCCCGTCCGAGCCCTCCGCGCAAAGCGGCCTGCCCACAGCCCCCGCCTCCACTGCAGCACCCGGTGCGGTGGGTGACGGCGACCTGCAGCCCGTGTTCAGCCAGAGCGAGGTGCTCAGCGCCGCCGAGAACGTCTTCGGGCGCGGCGCGGAAGGCCTCGCCCGCATGATCGAGACGGTTTTCAAGGATCTCGGCCAGCCCAACGCTTATATCGCCGGGCGCGAAGGCGGCGGCGCCATCGGCGTCGGTGTGCGCTATGGCGAGGGTAAGCTCTACCACAAGGTGGAAGGCGAAATGCCGATCTACTGGCGCGGGCCGTCCATCGGCTTCGATGTCGGCGCCGACGGCAGCAAGACATTCATTCTCATTTATAAGCTCTACGATACCGAGGAGCTGTTCCGCGCCTACCCCGCCGCGGAAGGCAAAGCCTACATCATCGGTGGCCTTTCCGCCCAGTATGTGCAGCGCGGCGACGTGGTGATCGTGCCCATCAAGCTGGGCGTGGGCTGGCGACTTGGCGTTAACGCCGGTTATCTGCGCTTTTCGAAGAAGAAGAGCTTTCTGCCCTTCTAGGCTGGATCAGATCGCGCCGCTGTCGACGAGTGCGATGTAGCGGTCCATCGCCTCGGCCGCCTCGTCGGACAGGTCGATGAAGCTCCGGCGTCCGTCCTCGGGATCGCTGCGCCGCGCCAGCATCCCGGCGTCGGTCATACCCTTGATCCAGCGGAGCGCCGTCGTCGTCGGCACCTCGGCGGCGATGCAGAGGCTGGAGACGCTGACCTGCTTGCCTTCCAGCCGAGCGGCGGCAAGGTCGAGCATGATATCCCAGGCCGGATCGGCGAAGAGTTCGGCCGGAAAGAACTGCTTGCGCACCTGCCGCTTGCGGATGATCTCCCGGATACTCCGCGCGGTTTCCGCAGCGCTGCGGTCCGTCACAGCCGCGGGCAGCACGGGTCCATCCTTCATGCTCGCAAGGCGCGCGAGCTGATCGGCAATACGGCTGACCTCATCGCTCAGCATACCGATCTGGACAAAGGCGTCCGGCCCTCTGTCATGGACACCCGCCGCGTACCCCTGCCCGATGTCGATGCGTTGAAGAATGCTCAAGATGTCCTCGGCCTCCAGCGGCCATACGGCCAGTTCGACACCTTCAATATCCATAATGGATATCGCGTCGTCCAACGCATCGTCGTCCAGAATGACTATAACTGGTGCAGTTTTGGATAGAATTCCGATGTCCGCCAAAGGCTGCCCCGTCCCGGCGACAAGACCGGCTTTCCCCGAAACGATCAGCGGCAGCTTTGCCAGCGGCGCCCCGAACAGCGAGGCGGGGTCGATCCGCGCATAGCTGATGCCGACAGCGTCGAGATTGGAACGGAGCGCGGTTTCCGCGATCGATGGCAGCGCCAACTGGAAACGGGGTGGTCCCGCCGCGGCAAAGGTTTCGGCCATACGCTTCCCATAACAGCACACGAGGCGCAGCGCGCGCCCGTCATATTTCCGAACCTGACCAGTGCCGCTGATATCAGTCGGAAGTGCGCAAGGAAATCGTGAATTGACCGGGCAGGTTCAGGGCTGCTTCGTCAGCGCCAGCCAATGCGTAAGCGCATTGCGAACGCGGTCGTTGTCCCTATCCCCGATCGCAGTCGCGGCACCGCGGAGCATCGCACCGTCCAATTTCAGCGCGAGATGCACGAAGTAGCTGTAGCGCCGAACATCGGGGTTCGGGATACGCGCGTTGAGGTCACCGTCGAAAAAGCCCCTCTCGAACCGAGCCTTGGAAACGAGCGTCGGCAACTGGTTGCCGAACGTGGCACGGATCAGCCCGTCATTCTGAAAGACGAGCTCGACCGGCATCTCCGTCTCGGGTGTCGACAACGTGCCTTTCCATGTTCCCACGAGAGCGGGCGTGGGCGAAAATGGCCGTGTTTCCGGTTCTGTCGGCACCGGCGAAGGCTTCCAACCCGGCAGCATGGTTGCGGCGATCTTGTCGGCGATGATGCGCGGCGCCGCGCTGCTGGAATTGGTGAGAACCACTATGGCGACGTTGCGATCGGGAAAAAGCTGCATGATCGTGGCGACACCTGCCATGCCGCCCGAATGCGAGACGACACGGTAACCGTCTTTTGTCCGCACGTTAAAACCAATGCCGTAACCACTTCCCTCCTCACGATCGGCCTGCGGATCGATCGGGCGGTGCATTTCATCGATCATCGCGGCGCCAAGGATCTGCTTTTGCCCCGGCAAACGGTTCTTGAGGTGGAACCCAGCGAAACGAACAAGATCGTGCGCGCTCGAAAAGACTGCCGAGCCGCCGGGATGGTCAAACGTATAGAAGGGGATTGGCTGTCCGTTTTGGTCGTAGCGCGTCGCCGTATACGGTTCGAGACCCGGCCCTATATCCACCGTCGTGCGGGTCAATCCAAGCGGCAGGAAAACCTCCCGACGCATGAAATCCGCATAGCTGCTGCCCGAAACGCGGCTGATGATATGGTCGAGGATGCCGAAGCCGAGATTGGAATACTGGTATCGCTCACCCGGCGCGCTTACCAAATTGGCATAACGCTGAATGGTTTCTCCCATCGGCGGACGGGCAACCGGTTCATCCTCGTAAAAAAACTGATAGTATAGAGGCAGGCCCGCTGTATGCCCCGCGATGCGCCGCACAGTCGCATCTCTCGCGTCGCCGACCCGAGCCGTCAGCTTCGCATTGCCGAGATAATCGTCAGCGGGACGATCGAGATCGATTTTCCCGCCCTTAACAAGCGTCATCAGCCCGGTGGCCGTAATCGGCTTCGAAATCGATGCGAGCGAATACATGGTGTGCGCATCCGCAGCGATCTGCTTTTCGCGATCAGCCCAGCCGAAGCCCTCCTCCCAGATAATCTTGCCGTCCTGCATTACCGCAACGGTAATGGAAGGCACGCCGCTCTCCACAATCTGCTCGCGTATGGCCGTGCGAACCGGATCGAAACGATCAGCGAAGGCAGGGCTCGTCGCGCAAAGCAACGCCAGCACGCCTATCAAGCGGCCCATCCGTACGAACCTCATCGCGCCCTCCCTCTCCCAATCCGGCCACATTTTCAATAATTGAAAATTCTGAAGAGAAAAGAGAAAAAGTCGCCGGCATCGCCTTTGGCGGCGAGGTGGGAAGCCTGGCGCTTCCCGCACGACGTGGCCGGCAAGGCTCGACAACACGCGTGCGCCCTTGAAGCCCGTCACTAAAAACGAGAGTCCCATCCTTTGGACATGAATTGGCAGGCGCGCCTGGGCTGAAAAACGAAAAAGGCGCCCATCCCTGGACGCCTCCCGCTCGCTAAATCCTTTAAAGCGTCAGCGACTGCGAAGCCGGCGCCGGATCAGGCCAAGCCCAACAATTCCAAGACCGAGCAGCGCCAGCACTTCCGGCTCCGGGATGTTGACCGGCGGCTCTTCAATTTTCGGGTTGAAGCGCTTCACGATCGAGTAATGCGAAACACCATGTGAAGTGCTCTTACCCGGCAGGTCGAACGGCGGATCGGTAAACGGCGTCGTCCAATTGCCCGACGCGAATTCCTCGTTGAAGAGGAATGCAGTCAGATGCGTTCCGGCGCCGCTCTTGAACACGAGAATGTAATCGTAGGCTGCGAAATCGATACCGGCGACATTGAACGCCCCCGCTCCGCCGACCCCGGAATCAATCTGCCCCTGACTGTTGCCGACCCAATCGCTGTAGCCGAAGAAGCCGGACGTATTGATGTTGGCAAGGCTGGCAACAGTGCTTTGCGAGGTCGCGTTATCGTACTGGCAAGCTGCCGCGGCACTGTTGCTGCCATTGAACAGCTTGGCGGTGCCGTCCGCAACGAAGCTGGACGGACACGTGATGAGCGCCGCCTGAGCCGGCGCGCTGAACGCCGTCACGGCGCCGAACGCGACAACAGTCGATAAATAGGTTTTCATTCCCCATTTGGAGCACAACACCGCTTAAAAAAGCGTCAAGGACAACATCAAAGCCCCGCCCTGCCCTGCCTCTATCCTTTGTGGTCTTGGGAAATTCCAGGGGGGTGCCGGAACAAGAAAATCCGTTGGTCGGGGAGACAGGATGTGAATCCAACAAGCCCCTTGACACAGAAATCGCAACGAGTCGCGCTTTTTCAAAGGCTTATAGTGACACCTGCTACACGACTTGCTACAGAACTTGCTACAGAGCAAGAGGGCGTAGGCATGATTTCGCGGCACCTGTTTCAGCGTGGGAAAAGAGGAACATGGCACGTGCGAATTGCTGTCCCACGCCAGAGGCAGACCCTTGGAGGTCCACGCGAGCGCATCAAGTCACTTGGCACGACCGATCGCCAGCTTGCCGAGCGCCGCGCCCTCCCCATCATCGCGGCGTGGCGAGCAGAATGGGACGCAGGCGACCGAGTGGACGCACCGACGACCACCGCGATCACGAAGCACACGCCTACGCCTTCCATGCTCCTGATGAACAAGGGGCTTCGCCGCAAGGCTCGCCAGCTGGCGCGCAGCGTGAACGCACTCACGATCACCACCGATCAGCTGGGCCGCGAACTCGACGGCTATGCAGGCGTTCCCTTCGGCATCGTCGAAGAGGATGAGACCGGCGCGGAAATCCTCGCGTTCGACGAGACGCAGGGTTCGTCTAACGTCACCTCTTCGATCTACGCGGTGCGCTTCGGCGCGGACACATTCCACGGCATCCAGACCGCACCGATCAGCGTGCGGGATCTTGGCGAAGTCGATGATAAGCCCGCCCTTCGAACCCGCATCGAATGGTACAGCGGCATGGTCATCAAGCACCCCCGCGCAGCCGCACGCCTCAAGGGTGTTCGCGCCATCTAACCGATACTCGGTGCCCGCGTGCCACGTGGCGCGGGCACGAGGCATCGCCGGAGCGTTCCTCACTCCGGCGTGCGGGCAAGTCAGTAAGTGCCCGTGGGAAACATAACACTGACTGCCGGTGGTGGCCCTCCTAGCCGCGTGACCGGCCTTCATTCCCAAGGCTGGATCAATGTCAGACGAAACCGAAGACGATACCTACGAATACGAAGTCCTCGCCGCGATCGTCGGCGAAAACAGCTACATCAGCGTGGAGGATGCAGGCGAGCTTGCCGAGCAACGCCTTACGTCCGCCGCTTGGGCCGCCGCCGACGCCACCACGTGCGCGCGTGCGCTGATCCACGCGACCGCCCTACTCGACCGCATGAAGTGGCTAGGCCAGCCTGCCACCGAAGCACAGTCGCTGGCATGGCCACGCACCGGCGTCATCCCGAACGATCGCAGCCTGCGAACACTCAGCCTCTTTGCAACACCGACCACACCATCGGCGCTTGCCATCGCAACCGCCGAACTTGCCTTCCACATGCTCGCCAATCCCGAGCCCGCCGACCTCCGCGTGCAGATGCGCCAGATCGGCCCGGCGATGGAAATGTATTTCCCCGACACCCCCGACGAAATCCCCGTGCATGTCCGCCGCCTCATTGAGCCGTACCTCCGCACCCCAAGCGCCTACACGGCGGAGGTGCTGCTATGAGCGCCGATAACGAAATCGACCGCATCGCCGAAGTCGCCGAAAGCGACCTGCTAGCGGTCATCCTGCCGATCTATGAAAACGCCCTCGCGGCGATCGATGCCCAGACCATTGAAGCGGTCCTGAACAACTTCGAAGACGCCGAACACACGAGCGCGCAGCTTTCCGCCGCCCTTGGCTTCTATAACGAAGACTTCGAGCCGCTGCGCGAGCTCATCCTCGACGAAGACAGCCCCACAAGCCCAATCGGTGGCCTCGCCGAACTCTTCGCCGGTGTCGCCATCCTCGCGGCCGCAATGTTCGGCAGCGCCTTCCTCGACAATCACCCCCTGTTCCGCGCAGGCCGCGCCGAATATGCGCGTGATGCCATCCGCCGCCTGTATGCCGATGACTCCACGTTCATGCGCGATGCGATCGACCGCGCGGTCAACTCATCCGGCACCACCACCGCCATCGCACGCCAACTCCGGCGATCAGTCGGCCTCACCACCACGCAGGCCAAGCAACTCGATACAATGCGCCGCTTCCTGCATGACGAGATCGCGGCGGGCACCACGCGACTAAACGGCCAAGCACGCCTTGATGCCGTAAGCGCCCGCGTCCAGCGCCTACGCGGCCACGTCACAGCACCGCAGCGCCAAATGATATTTGCGGCCCTCACGAACCCCGGCAAGTTCACACCCGATCACGCCGACGCACTGCTAGACCGCCACGCGACCGCCCTACGCAAGCACCGCATGAAGGTTGCCGCCGCCATGCACACGCACACCGCAACCGAAGGCGGCAAACTGATCGGCTGGCAAATCGCCGAAGCCCTTGGCGCGGTCCCCGTAGGCACAAAGCGGTTCTGGCGCACCGCTGCCGACGAACGAGTCCGCCATGCCCACGCGCAGGTTCCCCGCATGAACGCATCCGGCGTTGCCCTGAACGAACCGTTCGACACACCCCTAGGCCTCGTGATGATCCCGCCGCTTGAAATCAATTGCCGTTGCCGCGTGTATGTCAGGAAGCCGCAGACATGAGCGCAAGCACCTCCCGCCGCCATATCACCACCGATGACGAACCGAACGCCGACGACCTTGCACCCGAACAGCGACTGTTCCGCGCGGTCATCTGCGAAGCCGTCCGCGATGCGATCGGCGTCCCTACCGAACGTCCAGAGGGCCGCGACCTTGCCAAGCAGCGTGCCCGCACATGGTTTGAACGCGGCGGCGCTGACTTCCGCACCGTATGCGAAGCCGCTGGCCTAAACCCCGATCACGTCCGCACCGAAATGCTCGCATTCTTCTCAGGACAGCGCCCCGTCACGCGCGACCTGTTCCCGAAAAGCAGCCTGTTCCGCAAGCACCGAAACCAGCACACAAGGAAGAAGCCCGCCAATGACGAATGAACACACACCGGCGTTCGAGCTCGTCGTCGCGGGCCGCAAGATCGATCAGCGCACCATGCCCGCGCGCAGGTTCAAGGTACTCGGCAGCGAACTCACAACGCAGCTAGGCCGCGAACCGACCGCCGCCGAACGCATCATGCTTATGAGCGCGGCGACCTTATCGATGCTGCTTGAGCAGGAAACTGCGGACCTGCTTGAAGGGAAAGCAGTGGACCACGAGAACCACCGCAAGAACGTCGCGGCTATGCGTCAGCTGCTTATTCAACTCGGCATGGCGAAGAAGAGCCGCGACATTACGAAGTCAGATGCAACCCCCGGCGATGCGTTCGGGGCTGCTATCATTGAGGCGAATACCAACGGAATTTAGAATGGCACGTCATCCTCATCATTGTCAGCGGGAGCGGGAGCGGGAGCGGCGCTTTCATTCACCGAAGAGCTCTCTAGTTTTCCTATCAAATCAACTGGAATAGTCACACCAGAACTTTTCAAGGACAATACTACATCCGCGTACCGATCTATCCTGTAATCATCTTCTCTTAACATGTCGAAAAAATCTGTTATATCATCGCCATCTATCCAAAGAATCTTTATTCCTTCAATAAAAAACTTCAATATTCTTGGAATTTTTGCCGCATCATAGATTTGATCGTTCTTCGATATTCTATTTAAAACATCCTGAACGTATCTGTCTCGACGAGAAATCATAAAAGGAATAATGAGTTTATCAAAATTATCTTCAGCACCTCTATATGAAGAAGATTCAGACATTACATCCAAGCATACAGGCCAAAATGCCTCATGTGCGCGCCGATTTAGTATACGATTTTTTACAAGATTTGAGCATCTTTTAAATTTATAGACGCCCTCTTTTTGAAACTCTTCTAACAATATACAGTCAAATACTTCGGTATTTTGACCATTTTCTTCATCGAAATTACGTATAAGCGTCACCATTCGTTCATGTGCGGCAGGTGACAATTTCGCTTGTATGTCTGGAAACTCACGGCACCATAAAAAAGCATTGGCCAAGAGTTTCGACGGCGCAGAGTCAATCAATTGACTTGCAAATTGCGAAAAATGCTCATTCCATAACGTTGGGGAATGATCTGCTACGGCCCTACAAATCGCCAATAGAGGCTGCGATGGCCAGCCTTCAGGTAGCTCCTTAAATACGGCCTTTAATACCACGTCTCCGAAATTCTTAATGGAACTCTCGCGCAGCTTGCTTAGATATCTAGAATTAACAAACCGAATAACGCCAGCGCGATCTTTCGGAAACAAATCTCCTTTAATATCCTCATTTAACCTTGATAATATTGCGTTACCCTGAGTTGGGAACTGACATAAAATAATTTTTATTGCTTCAACTATATACAATCTTACGAGCTCGGGTTTTGGAGAAAATAACGCCCCACCCTCCGTAAAGGTTGGATGGGCACAGTAATTTCTATCCTCTTTAAGTCTCGTTAAGTGAATTTCTTCAATTGCATTAATAAATTGAAATTTATCTCTAGCATATTTTATTAAATTTGATTCTATTTCTAATAGCTTTGTCTTATTATTATTTCTTACGTTATTATCAAAAGCGTATATAAATTCACGTGCCTGAGCATCGCCGTCCTCAGATAGCTCCCGTATTTTTTCAAGAATGTCATATGTGACAGCAACCCACGTCGCGACAATCGAAGCTTTTAGACTGCCAGCCCTATACGCCAGTATCGCCTCGTCTATATACTTTCGCGAATAGGGGTTGCGAACACTCAGACGAAGGACGTCGAGATCAACGAGCGCATGTTCCATGCCTGTTTAGTACAACGCATTACGTAATAGAAACAATCACGCGGCACAAAAAATAACCATGCCCGCACGTCCGCCGCGCTCGAAACCCGCAAGCCACCGAACACGCCACCGCCACACTCCGGCGTTCCGATCGCCACACCCTAGCCAAATCCCACAATATAGGACCATTTCGGTCCTATATAACCTCCCAAGCTGTATCGAAAACGGTCCTTATAGATACCCCTATAGATACTGTATCGAAATATAGCCCTTGCACCCTTTATATACACCCGATATAACGATACACACTTTCGATACAGGGGATTCGCAAATGGCCCGCACTTTCGCTTACTGCCGTGTCAGCACCGGCGATCAGACTACAGACAATCAGGTGCGGGAGATTGAGGCAGCTGGCTTCAAGGTCGAAGCCAAGCGCATCATTGCGGAAACCGTGTCAGGGTCCACCCCGGCGATGGAACGCAAGGGCTTCGCGAAGCTGATCGATCGCCTTGAAAGCGGTGACGTGCTGATCGTGACGAAGCTGGACCGCTTGGGGCGCAACGCAATGGACGTGCGGGCAACGGTCGAGACGCTGGCTAAGGAAGGCGTGCGCGTGCATTGTCTAGCCCTTGGCGGCGTGGACCTAACCAGCGCGGCGGGCAAGATGACAATGGGCGTTATCGCTGCCGTGGCGGAGTTCGAGCGCGACCTACTTATAGAGCGCACGCAAGCGGGCCTGAGCCGCGCCAAGGCCCAAGGCAAGGCACTCGGCAGGCCATCAGCCCTTACCGATGAACAGCAGCGTGCAGTGCTCGCCAAGCGCAATGAGGGCGTATCCTTGGGCACGCTGGCGAAAGAGTATGGTGTGTCACGCGCGGCGATCCAGCGCATCGAGCGCAGGGCCGCATAGGCACCACCCGGCAGGGGGACCCCCACCCCCTCCCCCAGGTGGTCAAGGTTATGAGCACAACAAACAAAAATGATTTTTCATTTTCGATTTGGAAAATTCATTCTGAAAATCATTTCGCGCAAAGCGCTGATGAACGATCAAGCAGCGTTAAGACGACACGCCGCGATGCATCTGGCGGGATTGTCGGATGCGGCGAGCGATCGTGCGCGCGGCGTGTTTTGGGAAGCCAAGGCAAAGCAACCGTGAAGTGCAATGCAAGCATTGACCTTCGATCTTTATCTATATCCATTGATGATCGACCAAGTGGGAGGCGAGTTATGACCCATATATAGAAGTCAAGAAGAAACGTACAAACGAATCACCTTGTATTCGCAACGAAATCGAGTCCGAACTTCATTCGGAAGTCAAGCGACCTCGTTTCGAAACGCAGGCGGACGCGGCCCCCACCCTCTCCGGATTTGGATTACGCTCTCATCGGGCCACTTGCTATTAAATCATTGCGATGACGTAATAGCGTTTTGGGGGAGAGAAACATGCTCATTCGAAACTATGGTTTGTTTTGGAGCCGCGACAAGGTGTGGTGGGGCACCGGCGGCAAAGGAAAAGCTGGTTCTTTGCTAGGCATAAAGAGTGGATCAAAGAAGACCCAACCTGTCGATTTCCGCGAGCAGCGCGGCGTTTACGTACTTTACGACTCCAATTTTCGCATCATGTACGTTGGTCAAGCGGGCGGGGCCGCAACACAATGTCTGTTTCAGCGTCTCAGAAACCACAAAAACGACCATTTAGCGGAGAGGTGGCAGCTCTTTAGCTGGTTCGGGACACGTGCCGTTCTGGGCGATGCACTCGACGAGCAAAACAATATTGCACCGAAGCTATCGGAAGCCCTTAACCACATTGAGGCGATATTGCTTGCCGCTGCGGAGCCACCGTTAAATCTTCAACGGGGACGGTTCGGCAAAGCGGTTCCACAGTATATTCAATGCCCTCCTCCAACGTGAGGCACCTACCGCCCCCGGTATGGCTCGCAAGCCACGCCGTCGCCGTCACGATCCAACGCTGGCCTATAACCCGGCTCACCTATGCGTAGCGGCGCAACGCCCGCCGCACGGGCATCGGCGCAATAACGATAGTACGCGCCGGGCTGCGGTGTGTTCGCACGCATGATGCCTTGCGAGACCGCCACGTCTTTCGCGACAGCACCAGCGAACGCCCCTGCCCTCGCAAGAGTGCCTGACTCATGCAGTCCTAGAGCCGAGCCCAACACCACACCCGCAAGCCCGGCACCACCAAGCACCTTGACGGCGAACAAGCCTGCACCTCGGCGTTTCTTCGACCGCGCGTACTCGCCCAGAACGATCGGCTTAGTGCGAAAGGGTTTCTTGAAGCCCATGCCGCGCTTGTATGGTGGCATGGGTAAAGCAAAGCTTGAAAAGCTACCTGTTGACCCAAGCAGCATTGCTCTGGAAAGTCACGCTGTAGATTTCAGATAGGATCACTCGTTGGCCACAAAACCATTCGCTTTCGTTCTGATGCCCTTTGAGGATCAATTTAACGACATATACCACTTAGGCATTAAAGCCGTTGCAACGGAATGCGAAGTAGTCGCAGAGCGCGTGGATGAACAGAGCTTTTCAGAAACAATACTTGAACGTATTTATAGGCAAATCGAAAGTGCAGATTTTATCATTGCGGATATGACGGGTAGAAATCCCAATGTATTCTATGAAGTAGGCTACGCTCACGCGCGAGGTAAGATTTGCACCCTCCTAACACAATCTGCTGACGACATTCCTTTTGATCTAAAACACCACCGACACATAGTTTACAATGGATCTATTCAATCTCTGAAAACAAAACTTAAATTTGAAATAGAATGGCTAAAAGAGGAACTAGAAAAGCAAAACACCAACCCGTTCACTATAGAATTAAACCGAGCACGCGGAGAGTTGATTAAAAAAGACTACTTGGCACATGCAGAAATAGAACTTATTTTTGACATTCATAACAAAACTAAGAAAAAATCCCCGGAAATTGAAGCGATATATTTACATACAAGCAAGGATTGGACATTCAAGCAATCCGCTGATGAATGCCCTTCAGCGCCTCGCGAAGGTGGCAGCGCCGGAATCAGGCATTTTATAAAATCTCCCGTTCCCCGTCTGGCTTCCGGCGCATGGGCACAAGTCAAATTAAAAGGTGAAAAGCTCGTGTGGACAAGATGGAGTGGCGAAGAAATAAAAGAAAAATATCCCATGTCCGGGTTTATATCTCTAGAGATTTACACTTCATCAGGCGTGTTTAGGGAACAAATGAATCTAAACCTCGAAATTGAAGAGGTACCGTTTTAGCTATTCTTAACTTAGAAAAATTTAATGGGTGGCTGTAACGCCACCCACGACCGATCTAATAATCATCTTTCCACCCCTCCGCCTCTAAGCGCGCATAGATCGCATCGGCTTCGTCGTGGTGGTCGGCCCATTCAAGCATCAAGGCGATGGTCGGCAGGGTGCGGTGCAACTCTTCGATAGTGGGCATGTGTCATATCTCCTACCGCGCGATTGCGGCGGGGACGACTCATAGAGCGATGGGTGCGGTGTGTGTCAAACACCATGCACCCTCTTTAATGTTGGGCGCGGCCACCTATGTAAGCGTCTAACAATAAAGGATATCTCCATGTCGATGGCAGTCATTCTGACGAATGAGCAACGTGAAATTGTGGAAAAATGCGGTAAGTTCGCACAGAAATTTACCGAGAATCCCGCCTTACTTGGCAGTGTGTCAGCAATCGATCACGCGCGCGCATTAATCGAAGAGGCATACGCCGCTAAAATTCCTGAGCAGGCAACAAGTGGGCTTCGTATTTACGTGGCTATGCACGAACAAAACCTCATGGCTCCCGAACATCTTCGGCAATTTAAACCGCTTCCCTGACATAATTACAATAACGCCAGCTGCCGCGCCCCCTCCGGCGTGAAGCAGGCACGCGCCATGCGTGCCGCCTCGACCGCGTTACGGTAGTGGACCGTTCGAAAGCGTTCCGCCTCATCGAAGCTCACCGGCGACCAATCATCGCCGGGATAGACGTTCTCAAAGATCGCGCGCGCAGCCGCACGCAAAGCGGTGTCGTGGTGCATCGTCGTACCTCAGCACTTAAAGAATCAATGCGAGGATAAATGTTCTTATTTTGTTCTTCAAGAACAGAGCGCACGATGCGGCGCGGCTCGCCTCAATTCCGTTCATATTTGCTACAGAGGCCGCTACAGAACTTGCTACAGAGCACTCTCTAAAAACCGCAGAAATCAGCCATTTTTAAGATGTGGTCGGGGAGACAGGATTCGAACCTGCGACCCTCTGCTCCCAAAGCAGATGCGCTACCAGGCTGCGCTACTCCCCGACGCCGGGAACCGTCCATGGCCGGACGGCTCCCGTGCGTCAAGGATTTACCAGATGCGGATGCGCTGGTCTTCGGGCAGATAAAGCTTCTCGCCCGATTTTACATTGAAGGTCGGATACCAAGCATCGAGATTACGCACGGCGGTTGGCCGCCAGTTGCCGGGCGTATGGGGATCCGTCGCGAGCTGCTGCCGAAGCTGGGCGTCGCGGTACTTCTGCCTCCAGATCTGCGAGTAGCCGAGGAAGAATCGCTGATCGCCGGTGAAGCCGCCGACCACGGGTGCGGGCTTCCCGCCAAGCGATGCCTTATAGGCGTCGTAGGCGACGGTGAGGCCCGCGATGTCGGCGATGTTCTCGCCCAGCGTCAGTTCGCCATTGATGTGCGCGCCGGGAAGCGGCTCGTAGGCACCGTACTGCGCCACAACCTGATCGGTATAGACCTTGAAGCGCTTCACGTCCTCGGGGGTCCACCAGTCGGCGAGCTTTCCGGTCGGATCATACTTGCGGCCCTGATCATCGAAATGGTGCGTGATCTCGTGGCCGATCACCGCGCCGATCGCACCGTAGTTGACCGCCGGGTCAGCGTTCGGATCGAAGAACGGCGGCTGCAGGATGGCCGCGGGGAACACCACCTCGTTCATCGTCGGGTTCGCATAGGCGTTCACCGTCTGGGGCGTCATGAACCACTCGTCGCGGTCGATGGGTTTGCCCAGCTTGGCAAGGTTTCTGTCATATTCGAACGCAGCCGCGCGCTTCGCATTGCCAAAGGCGTCGCCAGGTTCGATTTCGAGCGCAGAATAATCGATCCACTTCGTCGGATAGCCGATCTTCGGCTTGAACGCGGCAAGTTTGGCGCGCGCCTTCACCTTCGTCTCGGGTGTCATCCACGATAGGTTCGCAATGCGCGCGTCCATCGCTGCGATGAGGTTGCGGACGAGCGCATCCGCCTGCGCCTTTGCCTCCGGCGTGAAGTATTTGGCGACGTAGAGTTCCCCCACCGCCTCACCGAGCGCGCTGTTCACGGAATCGACGCCCCGCTTCCAGCGGGGTTGGATTTCCGGGGTTCCCGACAACGTGGTGCCCTCGAACGCGAAGTTCTCGTCCACGAACGCCTTGGGCAGGAGCGGCGCGGCATCCTTCAGCGTCTTGAAGGCAAGCCAGTCGCGAAGCGTGGCCATGTCGGCTTCGCCCATGATCTTGGCCATGCCCGCAAAACTGCTCGGCTGGCTGACGATGAATTCGCTCTGGCTACCGAGACCTGCCGCGGCGAAGAAGGCGTTCCAGTCGAAGCCGGGCGCTTTCGCAGCGAAGTCGGCCTTCAGCCACTTGTTGTAGGCCTTGTCGGAATCGCGGCTGTCGACGACGGTCCAATGCACGTCGGCAAACTTGTGTTCGAGCTCATAGATCGCAGCGGCCTTTTTCGCCGCTTGATCAGCCGAAACGCCGGAAAGCACGAACATCCGCGCGATGTGCGCCTTGTACTTGTCGCGCGCCTCCACGTACGCCGGATTGTCGACGAGGTAATAGTCGCGGTCGGGAAGCCCGATGCCGCCCTGATAGAAGACCGGCACGTAGCGGTCCGGCGCCTTCTCATCCTGATTGATGTAGTAGAGGAATGGCGACGGGCCGTAGCTGCGCAGCGCTTCGCCGAGCGCGGCCGCAAACGCCGTCTTCGAGTTGATACCGGCAACCGCATCCAACTCGGCCTGCACCGGCGTGATCCCCTTGGCTTCGATCGCCGCCTCGTCGAGGAAGCTCGCGTAGTAGTCGCCGACCTTCTGGCCCACCGAGCCCTTGCCGGCATGGCCGGCGGCGGCACTTTCGATGATGGTCCGCGTCCGTTCCTGGCTGAGATCGCGCAGCTTGGTGAACATGCCGTAGTTCGAACGGTCGGCGGGGATCTCAAGGTTCCGCAGGTAGGTGCCGCCCGCAAAGCCGATGAAGTCGTCGCCGGCTGCGATGTTGCGGTCCATGCCCGCCTCGTCGAAGCCCCAGCTGCCGATTTCCGGCTTGTCGGCGGCAAACGCAGGCGCGGCAAGGAGCGCTGCTGCAGACGCAGCACACAGAAAAATAGTCTTCATAATTGGCAGTCCCTGAAACAGATGAGCATACCGGAAGCCTACTCGCCGCGCGCGCATGCGTGGCTCAACCCTTCGATGAACAGCCGACTCCGTTATACAAACGTTCAACTGTAGCGCTGCTCCAGCCATGGATCGCCGACATTGTGATAGCCGCGCACTTCCCAGAAGCCTGGCGTGTCTTCGACCGTGAAGCTGATGCGCTTCAGCCATTTCGGGCTTTTCCAGAAATAATAGCGCGGGATCACCAGCCGGGCTGGCCCCCCGTGTTCGCGACTGATCGGCGCGCCATCGTGCGTGTGCGCGACGAGGCAGTCCTCTTCGAGGAAATGCGCATATTCGACGTTCGTCGTGTAGCCGTCGTAACTGGTGAAGAGCACGTGCTTCACCCCGCCGAGCGGCTTCACCACATCGGCAATGTGACGTGTCGACACGCCGTTCCAGCGATTGTCGTAGCGAGACCACTGCGTCACGCAGTGGATGTCGGAGACGTCCTCCACCTGCGGCTGTGCGAGGAACGCGTCCCAATCCCACGTCACGGGGTTCTCGACGGCACCGTCGATGACAAGCTGCCAGTCGGTTTTCGGCACATCGGGCTGGATGCCGAGATCGAGCACCGGCCAGTTTTCGACGAGCCGCTGCCCCGGAGGCAGGCGATCGATGCCGTGTTCGGCGGTCTTGCCCGTCAGCAGGCGACCGGCACGCGCCCACGCCTTCTTGGTTTCAACCAGCTTTTCCCGGAACCCGCCCATCACCGTCTCCCGTCCGCCGCGCGTCCCGCTTCCGGCGGGCTTCCATCCGCTGGTGAATCCACAGGCGCCATATACCATGAATGCCGAGGTAGCCGATCACCGCGCCGAACGTCGCGATGACGAACAGGCCGATCGCAAGCGGCAGCGGCGCGTTGGTGACCACGACCATCAGGTCCTCGGCCCAGTGATCAGCCGTCATGTTCGCAAGTAACCCGCCGTCCTGCCGGTTCAGCATCCATGCGCCGATCTGGTACGCCCCGATGGCGATGAAGGGTGTGGTCAGCGGATTCGAGATGAAGGTGACAAACGCCGCAACGGGCAAGTTCGCGCGGCACGGCACGGCGAAGAGTGCCGCTGCGGGCGCCTGCGCGAAGGGGATTGAGAGCCCGAAGAACATGCCGAGCGCCACGCCCCGCGCCACCGACTTACGGTTGAAATGCCAGATGACCGGATTTCCGATGGTATTGGCGAACGGCCGAATCCAGCGGTTTTCCAGCATCGCCTCTCGTGAGGGGCGCTTTTCCTTCAGCCACTTGATGAGCCGCATTCAAAAACCCTAACCGCGATCCCGGAGGATACGCGCCTGATCGCGCTTCCAGTCCCGGTCACGCTCTGTCGCCCGCTTGTCGTGGAGCTTCTTGCCTTTGGCGAGCGCCAGTTCGACCTTCGCACGACCCCGTTCGTTGAAATATATGGAGAGCGGCACCAATGTCATCCCTTGCCGGGCGACGGCACCGTGCAGCTTGGCGATTTCGCGGCTGTGCAGCAGCAGCTTGCGGGGGCGCCGCGGCTCATGATTGAAGCGGTTCCCGTGGCTGAATTCGGGGATATTGGCGTTGATCAGCCACACTTCTTCCCCGTTCACCTCGGCATAGGACTCCGCGATCGTACCCTCGCCGAAGCGCAGCGACTTCACCTCGGTGCCGGTCAGCGCGATACCGGCCTCGAAGACGTCTTCTATCGCATATTCGTAGCGGGCCTTGCGGTTTTCAGCGACGGTCTTGACCTTGCTGAAGCTGCCAGCCCGTTGCGGGCGCACCATCAGCCGATCCCGGCATGGGCCATCGCAGCATCCACAATGCGCCGCGCGGCCTCTCCGGCCGGAACCATCGGCAAACGCAGCTCTTCGCGCAGCTTGCCGAGCTTCGAAAGCGCATATTTCGCGGGGCCGGGGCTTGCGTCCGAGAAGAGACCCACGTGCAACGGAAAAAGCCGGTCCTGAAGCGCAAGCGCATCGTTCCAGCGGTTTTCGCGGCAGGCGGTCTGGAACTCGGCGCACAGGCGCGGGGCGACGTTCGCCGTCACCGAGATGCAGCCCTGCCCGCCCGAAGCCATGATGCCGAGCGTCATGTCGTCGTTGCCCGAAAGCTGGATGAAGTCCGTGCCGCAGGAAAGGCGCTGCTCTGAAATGCGCTGAAGCACACCCGTCGCATCCTTGACGCCGACAATGTTCGGAATCTCGGAAAGCCGCTTCATCGTTGCGGGCGCGATGTCGACGACGCTGCGTCCGGGGATGTTGTAGAGGATGATCGGCAGGCTGGTCGCCTCGGCCACCGCCTTGAAGTGCTGATAGAGGCCTTCCTGATTGGGCCTGTTGTAATAGGGGCTGACAACGAGCGCCGCATCAGCCCCCGCCTTCTCGGCATGGCGGACGTGCGAAACCGCGCACGCCGTGTCGTTGGAGCCGCAGCCCGCGATCACCGGCACGCGGCCGGCGGCGGCTTTGATGCAGGCGGCGGTCACGGCATTGTGCTCGTCGATCGTCATCGTGGCCGATTCGCCGGTGGTGCCGCAGGGCACAAGGCCGGTGCTGCCTTCGGCGATCTGCCAGTCGACAAATGCCTCGAAGGTCGCAAAATCCACCGACCCGTCGCGGAACGGGGTGACAAGTGCCGGAATGGAACCGTAGAATCTCGCTGTCATGCTACTCTCGCCCGTTGCCTCCTCGCGCGCCGCTACTGCACTCTTGCACGCGTCGTTCGCAGTCGGCCTGTTTGTGGCGTCATAGGAGGCTCGGAAAGTCTGTGTCCAGTGTTACCAGCGTTCTTCTGCGATTTGCCCTGCTTTCGGCGGCTGCGCTTGCCGCGCCGCCCGCTGCCGCCCAGTCTCGTGCCGACGCGGATGCGTTGAAAGCGGGGCTGGAAGCGCAGGCCCGCCGCGAGTTCCGCCCCGTCTCCGCAATGGGCGTCAGCGGCTCGCCGACCGCGCAGAAGCTGCTGCTGTGGGACCGTCTGCGGCGCCCGGAATACACGGCCACGTTCTCTGAATTTTCGGAGTTCCTGCGCGCCAACGCAGACTGGCCGGGCGCCGACGATCTGCGCCGCCGCGCCGAGGGCACGATCACCGATACGACGCCGATGGCCGCACGCCTCTCCTTCTTCCGCGTGCTGCCGCCGCTTTCGGGCATCGGCCGCTTCCGCCACGCCGAAGCCCTGATGGCGGCAGGCATGACCAACGCCGCCAATACCGAAGCGAAGCAGGCGTGGCGCATGGGCGGCATCGGTCCAGCGCTTGAAAACCAGTTCCTCGCGGCGTTCGGCGGCATCCTCAGCCGCGACGATCACGTTTTCCGCATGGATCGGCTGCTCTGGCAGGGCGATCTTGCGACCGCGACGCGGATGCTGACCTTCCTGGCAGGGAGCGACCGCACGCTTGCAGAAGCGCGCATTGCGCTCCAGCGGGCAACGGCCGCGAGGGGCGCGGCCGCGGCACCTGCGGCGGTGGACGCCAACCTCGCGATCAGCAAGCTCGGCACCGGCTTCGAAAACAACCCGGGCCTCATCGCCGACCGCAGCGCCTTCCTGCGCGCCAGCGGCAACAGCCTTGCCGCGCGCCAGCTTCTTGCGCGTGCAGAGATCGCGCCCGGCAGCGCGGGAGACCGCAACGCCTGGATGGTCGAGGTTTTGGCGGCGGCGCGAGGCGCGGTGAACGACAATCAGAACAGCCTCGCCTTCGAGATCGCCCATAATCACGGCGGCTTCGCCTTCGACCGCCCGCTGACCAGCTACAGCGCGGCCGAGCGCGACACCTTCACCAGCCTTGAATGGCTGGCGGGGTGGACAGCGCTCCACAAGCTGAACCGCGCACGCGAAGCCGTCCGCCACTTCGAGAACTTCGCCGCCGCCGCGGCGTTCGCGGGCACACGCTCACGCGGGCATTACTGGGCGGGACGCGCGGCTGAAGCGGCGGGACTCACCATAGACGCCAACCGTAATCTCGAAACCGCGGCGCGCTTCCCCCTCACCTTCTATGGCCAACTCGCCGCCGAGCGGCTGAACCGCCCACTCTCGATTCCAACGGCGGCTGATCCCGTCGTGCCGACACCCGAGCGTCAGGCGTTCGCAGCGGACGACCGCGTCGCGGCTGCCCGCCTGCTCGGCATGGCGGGCGACCGGGGGAAACAGACACTGTTCCTGAAAACGCTTGCAGACGGGGCGAAGACGTCGGCGCGCGAATTCCTCGTCAGCGAGCTGGCGCAGCAGCTCGGCCGCGCCGATTATGCGCTGATCGCGAGCCGCGGCGAACTGGTAGACGGACCGCCCGCGATCCTGCGTTTCGCTTACCCGCAGCTGCCCGTCGGCGGCGTGCTGACGAGCAACTGGACGATGATCCACGCGATCACCCGCCAGGAAAGCCGCTTTGATCCTACCGCCGTCAGCCGCGCCGGCGCGCGCGGCCTGATGCAGCTGATGCCCGGTACAGCGCGCGAGACCGCGGGCAAGATGGGCACGAGCTATCGCCCCGAGGCGCTCACTGGGGATCCGAACTACAACGTCCAGCTCGGATCGACCTACTACCTCAATCTCGTCGATCAGTGGGGCGGCAACCACATGCTCGCGATCGCCTCCTACAACGCCGGTGCGGGCAACGTGCGGAAGTGGATCGCCGCGAACGGCGACCCCCGACTGCCAAGCGTCGATGCCGTGCGCTGGATGGAGGAAATCCCGTTTACCGAAACGCGCGGCTACGTGCGCGCTGTGCTGGAAAATGCCGTGGTTTACGACCGCCTCAATCCGACGCGCGCGGGGCAGCCCTCCACCAACACGCTCTCGGCGTGGATGGGCAAGAACCGTCCCGGTTGAGCCGATGGCCGATACCCCCAACTACATTACGCCAGCAGGCATGAAGGCGCTCATCGAGGCGCACCGCGCGCTCTTCGAGGTCGAGCGCCCGAAGATCGTCGAAATCGTCTCGTGGGCGGCTGGGAACGGCGACCGCTCTGAAAACGGTGACTATCTCTACGGACGCAAGCGGCTGCGCGAGATCGACCGTGAGCTGACCCGCATTTCGAAGCGGCTGAAAAATGCCCGCGTCGTCGATCCGGCGAAGCAGCCCGACAAGTCGCGGGTGTTCTTCGGCGCCACCGTCACCGTCGCCGATGAAGACGACCGGCAGCGCACGATCACGATCGTGGGCGAGGATGAGACGGACACGCCGCGCGGACACATTTCCTGGCGCGCGCCGCTCGCCACCGCGCTGAAGGGCGCGGCGATCGGAGACCTCAGAAGCGTCCGCCTGCCGGGGGGGCTGCAGGAGCTTGAGGTCGTCGCGATCGCCTACCCTCAATAGTTGAAGCTGTAGCGGTACTCGTCGCGCAGCTCTTCAACACCGAACCGGATCTCCCTGTCGTTCAGATAACCGTCGCGATCACGGTCTGCGAGCCGGGCGAACTCGCGGTTGGCGCGCCGGGCCTCGTCCTTCGAAAGCTGGCCGTTGCGGTTGCGATCGAAGTTCCACATCACCCAGTGCTTCGCAGCCGGATCTTGCCTGAGCCAGGGATCGAGCACCGCCCAGCCGCTGCCGTACTGCGAGCCATAAAAGCCGTAGCCGGGGCGATACCACGAGCCATAGTCGTATTGGCCGTAGTAGCGGTTATCGAACGAGAAATAGCTCTGGCCCCACCAGTGCGGACGGTAACGATAGTTGGGGCTGGGGCGCACGATCACGACCGGGCGTCGATTGTGGTCGCGCCAGCGGTCGCGATCCCTGTCGTGATTGCGGTCCTTGTCCCGCCAGCGATCACGATCACGATCGCGGTCCCAATCCTTGTTGCGCTCGCGCCAATCCTCTTTGCGATCGCGGTTGCGATCCCAGTTGCGGTTGTCGTTCCGGTCGCGGTTCTTGTCCCAATCACGGCGGTCACCCTCTCGGCCGTCACGGTCGCGGTTGTTCCAGTCACGGCCCCGATTGCGGTCGTTATCACCGTAGCGCTGGTTCTCGCGGCCGATCACCCCATTCATGCGCTTCTGCACAGCCTCCGCCTGCCGCGTTTCCAAACGCGATTGGCGGGGTTCGGGTGTTTCGGTCCGGCGAACCTGAGGGCGTTCTTGGCTACGTTCCGGCGGGGCGACCCGCTGCGGCCTTGCCTCCGGCGCACGCTGCGCCTCGCGATTGACCTGCATTCCGCGTTCGCGCTGCGGGCGAGGTCCGTCGCGGTCACGGTCCTGCGCCATCGCCGGACCGGCGAGGATCGCCGCAACCAGCGTACCCGCCAACAAACCTGTCTTATAAACACGCATTTTGAGCACTCCTGACCCAAGTGTCATGGAGATTGCGACTCGTTCGTTGAACCGCGGCTGAAGGCCGGTGTTAGCCGAGGTTCAGCTTCTTGCCGAACGCGGCCTTCGCCAGCGTCACGATATCGGGCGAAAGCGCCGGGGGCGAAAGGTCGAGCCCGTCTGCAAGCCGATCCGCCACGAGGTTCAGCGCCGTGATGCGCGCCGTCTTCTTGTGCTCGCCGTCGATGATCGTCCACGGCGCATGGGCCGTGTGCGTACGGACAAACATGTCTTCGGCCGCTTCGACATAGGCATCTCGCTTCATCCGGTTGCGGAAGTCCTCGGCCGACACTTTCCAGCGCTTCTCGGGCGTCTCCAGCCGCTCGACCAGTCGCTTGTCCTGTTCCTTCTGGGTCACCGTGAAGAACAGCTTGATGATGATGGTGCCATCATCGGCGAGCGTCTTCTCGAAGGCGTTGATCTCGTCGTAGGCGCGGCGCCATTCGGCTTCGGTTGCGAAACCTTCGACTCGTTCCACGAGTACGCGCCCGTACCAGGTGCGATCGAAGATGTTCACTTCGCCCTGCGCCGGCAGCTTCTGCCAGAAGCGCCAGAGATAGTGGTGTGCCTTTTCTTCGGTGTCCGGCGCCTTGATCGGCTGCACATCGAAGAATCGCGGGTCCCACGGCGCGGTCAACCGCTGGATGAAGCCGCCCTTGCCCGCTGCGTCCAGACCTTCGACGGCGACGATAGCGCGGCGGCTGCGGCCTATGCAGCTCGCCTGCACCGCCGCGAGCCGCTCCTGAACCGTCTTCAGCGCCGCCTCATAGTCCCCGTTCGAGACTTTTTCGAACTTCGGCAGGCGGTGCAGCGACGGCGCTTTCATCGGCTTACCCCGCCTTCGGCTTCGGCAGGTCGAGCTTGATCGAAAGCTCCTTCAACTGCCGATCGGAGACGCTGGCCGGGGCGTTCATCATCAGATCCTCGGCCTTCTGGTTCATCGGGAACAGCACCACCTCGCGAAGGTTCGGCTCGTCGGCCAGCAGCATGACGATGCGGTCCACGCCCGGCGCGGAACCGCCGTGCGGCGGCGCGCCGAACTTGAAGGCGTTGATCATGCCCGAGAAGTTCGTGTCGACCTGTTCCTGGCTGTAACCGGCGATCTCGAACGCCTTGTACATGATCTCGGGCTTGTGGTTCCGGATCGCGCCCGAAGACAGCTCGATACCGTTGCAGACGATGTCGTACTGCCACGCGAGGATTTCGAGCGGGTTCTTGGTCTCCAGCGCCTCAAGCTCGCCCTGCGGCATCGAGAACGGGTTGTGCGAGAAGATGACCTGCTTGGCCTCCTCGTCGTACTCGAACATCGGAAAATCGACGATCCAGCAGAACTTGAAGGCGCCTTCTTCGATAAGGCCGAGATCTTCGCCCACCTTGGTCCGCGCCTTGCCCGCGAGCTTCGCCGCATCGGCTTCCTTGCCGGCCGCGAAGAACACGCCGTCGTCGGGGCCGAGGCCAAGCGCCGCGATCAGCTTCGCGGTCGCCTCCTCACCGTGGTTCTTGGCGATCGGGCCTGCAGGCACGCCGTCCTTGATGTTGATGTAGCCGAGCCCCGCGAAACCTTCGCTCCGCGCCCAGTCGTTCATGTCGTCGAAGAACTTCCGGCTACGCTCGCCCGCCTTCGGCGCAGGGATGGCGCGCACGAAGTTTCCACCTTCCACCATCTTCGCGAAGATGCCGAACCCCGAACCCCTGAAGTGCTCGGTTACATCGACTATTTCGATCGGGTTCCGAAGGTCCGGCTTGTCGTTGCCATACTTCAGCATCGACTCGCGGTAAGGAATGCGCGGAAACGAACCCGCCGGCGTCACCGACTTCCCGTTCGCGAACTCCTCGAACACCCCCGCGAGCACAGGCTCGATCGCGTTGAACACGTCGTCCTGCGTCACGAAGCTCATCTCGAAGTCGAGTTGATAGAACTCGCCCGGGCTCCGGTCGGCGCGGGCGTCCTCATCGCGGAAGCACGGCGCGATCTGGAAATAACGGTCGAAGCCAGCGACCATCAGCAGCTGCTTGAACATCTGCGGCGCCTGCGGCAGCGCATAGAATTTGCCCGGGTGCATCCGGCTCGGCACCAGAAAGTCACGCGCACCCTCGGGCGACGAAGCGGTCAGGATCGGCGTCTGGAACTCGGTGAAGCCCTGATCGATCATGCGGCGACGCAGCGAAGCGATCACGTTCGAGCGCAGCACGATGTTGCGGTGCAGACGGTCGCGGCGCAGGTCGAGATAGCGGTACTTGAGGCGGATGTCCTCCGGGTACTCGGTGTCGCCCGCAACCGGCATCGGCAGCTCGGAGGCGGCGGACTGCACCGTCACGTCCGCTGCCCACAGCTCGATCTCGCCGGTCGGCAGGTTGGGGTTCACAGTCGCGTCCGAACGCGCCACGACCTTGCCGGTCACGGTCAGCACGCTTTCGGCCCGCGCGCCGTCCAGCACCGAAAATGCCGGGGAATCCGTATCGCACACCACCTGCGTCAGCCCATAATGGTCGCGAAGGTCGACGAACAGCAGCCCGCCGTGATCCCGCTTCCGGTGGACCCAGCCTGAGATGCGGGCGGTATTGCCCACGTCGGCCTTGCGGAGGGCGCTGCATTGGTGCGTGCGATAAACGTGCATTCTCACTCGATTCCGGTGTTTGTGGCGGGCCAGACACATACCCGCACACTTGTTTGTCAAGGCGCTGGCATGGAAGCGCCGACCGCCCTAATAGAACCGTCCATGAAAATCCATCCGCTGATTACCGATACCGAAACGCTCGCTGCCTTCTGTGCCCGCCTCGCCGCCGCTGACTATGTCGCCGTCGACACCGAGTTTATGCGCGAGAACACGTACTGGGCCGACCTCTGCCTGATCCAGCTGGCCTCGCCCGACGAGGCCGCCGCTGTCGACCCCAAGGCAAGCGGGCTCGATCTCGCGCCGATGCTCGACCTTCTCGTGGAGGCCGATGTCCTGAAGATCTTCCATGCCGGCGGTCAGGATATCGAGATCATCCACAACATGACGGGCAAGACCCCCTCACCCGTGTTCGACACGCAGGTGGCGGCGATGGCGCTCGGCATGGGCGAACAGGTCAGCTACATCAACCTCGTCGCCTCGTTCACCGGCGCCAATCTAGACAAGGGCGCCCGCTTCACGGATTGGGCACGCCGTCCGCTCGACAAGCGCCAGCTTGATTACGCCATCGGCGACGTCACGCATCTCATCGAGCTTTTCCCGAAGCTGCTCGGCCGCCTGAAGAAAACCGGGCGCGGCGATTGGCTCGACGAGGAAATGGCCCGGCTGACGACGCCAGAGAACTACGTCAACGACCCCTGGACCGCCTGGCAGCGCATCCGCCTGCCGAGCCGGAAAGCAGAAGCGCTCGGCCGCCTGAAGGCGCTCGCCGCGTGGCGCGAGCTGGAAGCGCAGCGCCGCGACCTGCCGCGCGGGCGTATCGTGAAGGACGAAACGCTCGCCGACCTCGCCGCACATCCGCCAGGCGATCAGGAGGCGCTCGGCCGTGTTCGGGGGCTTTCGAAGACTTGGACGACGAACGACATGGGTGCGCGGCTGATGGAGGCGCTGGAAGCCGCCGTGCCTCTGCCCGAGAGCGAAATGCCCGAACGCGACGCGGGCAAGCCGCGCCTCGGGTCAGACTCCGTTCTTGTCGCCGACCTCCTGAAGCTTCTTCTGAAAATTCGCTGCAAAGAGGCTGATGTCGCGCCGAAACTTATCGGCAAGGCGGACCATCTCGAAGCTCTTGCCGCAGGCGTCCGCGAGGGGTTGCCGCTGCTGAATGGCTGGCGTTACGAGGTCTTCGGCCGCGATGCGCTCGCCCTCGTCGAAGGCCGCCTCAGCTTTGCCGTACAGAACGGCAAGCTGCGCATGACTGGGATCGACTAGCCCCTCTCCACGTCGAAGACCGCGACAAGACCCATCGCCGCCGCGAGCGCTTCGTGGCGCCGGGCCACAGCCTCGGCGTAGAGCGGCTGGTAACGTGGTGTCAGTGTCAGAACAAGGCGACCGCCATCGCGGTACACACGGCTCTTTTCGAGCGGCCGTGCCGTCCCCGCCGTCAGCCGCTGGCCAAGCCTCAGTGCGAGTCCCCACTTGAAGGCGCGCGTCAGCTCCTCGCGCGCCGCGAGTCGCGGAAGGTCCGCGATCGCGGGATCGTTCATCGAACCGCCGTAAGCCGCGAACAGTGCCGCGCCAAGCAGCGCGCGCTCACGCCCGTCGATCCCGACCCAGTTGCCGTGCAGTGCCAGCTCTAGGCCCCGCTCCGCGCGAAAGTCCGGGTGCGCGCGCCATGCCGTGTCAGCAAGCACGCAGGCGACGAGACGCAGCCGGGTATGGTCCGGCATCTCTGGCGCGAACATGCCGTTCATCCATTCCATCAGCGCTTCGGCATGGAGCGGAAAACGACCCTGAATCGCGGCTTCCTGCTTCGCGGCGGAGACGAGAGGGTCTTCCTTCTGAATGTCCTTCGGCAGGTCCGCGTAAAGGATGCCTTCGCGAATGCCATAGGACGAGGCGATGACGCCGCTGCTGCCAAGCCGCTTCACCACAGCGCGCAGCAGCAGCGCAGCACCCGGAAGCTGCGGGATACGCGCCGAGGAGAGGCGCGGAATCCCCCGCAGGCGCTTGGGGCTGAGATTGGGCAGCGCGCGCGCCATGTGATCGATCGCGGCGACATCCATCGCATACTGATGAACGACCGGTAGCGGATAATCGGTGAGGTGCATGTGAAGCTGCGCCAGCGCACGCCATGAGCCGCCGACCATATAGAAGGGAAGCCCCTTCCCCTGTCCTGCCCACTTCACCTCGGCGAGCGCCTTCTTCACCAACCCCGCCAGCGAGCGCCCGCTCACCTTGCGTGCGGCATCGAGCTTCAGTGCGCCGATCGGCAGCGAAAGATGACTGTGCGGCTTCCCTTTCTTCACGCGGACGAGTTCCAGGCTGCCGCCGCCGAGGTCGCCAACCACACCATCCGCGTTCGGGATACCGGCGATCACGCCATAAGCGGCAAGCCTTGCCTCCTCCGCACCGCTCAATATGCGTACGTCGAGCGCGCAGCGCTTCTTCGCCATTTCAAGGAAGGCATCGCGGTTCTTGGCATCGCGTACCGCCGCCGTCGCGAAGGCATGAAGGCGATCGACATTCATGTCATCGCACAGCAGGCGAAAGCGTGTGAGCGCGGCGCGCGCGATTTCCAGGCCCTCTGGCGTGATCGCGCCGGTATCGGCGACACCCCGGCCGAGCCCGGCCATCACCTTTTCGTTGAACAGAACCAACGGCGTCCGCCGGTCGCCGCGAAACGCAACAAGGCGAATCGAGTTGGAGCCGATGTCGACAACGGCACTGACAGGAATATCCCCGGCCCGGCGGCGGTCCTTCGTCGTGCTCAGCGCCATTCGCTTGCCCCTGTCGCCACACCCGGTTGCCGTAATGCGCCCGGCAATAACGGCTGGCTTCACATGAGTCTATTCGGCGGCGGCTGCCGGAAGGCCTGTATCCGTGTCAGACAGGTAGAGCCGGGGCACCGGGGCAGCCGCCTTGATGGCTGCTCCGCGACCCGAAAGCGAAGGATTCGTCATGAAATAGCGGTGCAGGTTGAACGATTCCCCGGGCGAGGCGATGCGCTCATATGTCCCATCCGGGTGCAGTTCCCATGACTGCTCCGTGTCCTTGAGGTTCGCGAGCATCACCTGATCGAGGATCTGCGCGTGCACCGTGGGGTTCTCGATCGGCACGAGCAGTTCGACGCGGCGATCGAAATTGCGCGGCATCCAGTCCGCCGAAGAGGTGAAGAGCCGCGCCTTGCGCGAAGGCAACGCGCTGCCGTTCGCAAAGGCGACGATGCGGCTGTGTTCGAGAAAACGCCCGATGATGGAGCGGACGCGAATATTCTCCGAAAGCCCGCGTACGCCGGGGCGCAGGCAGCAGATACCGCGGATCACGAGCTCGATCGGCACGCCTGCCGCGCTCGCCTCGTAAAGCTTGTCGATGATCGCTGGGTCGACGAGCGAGTTCATCTTTGCCCAGATGCCGCTCGGTTGCCCGGCTTCGGCATTGGCGATTTCCGCGTCGATGAGCGCGGTGAGCTTCTGGCGCATCCCCGAGGGCGAAATGGTCATCGCCTCAAGTGCGCGCGGCTCCACGTAGCTCGTCACGTAGTTGAAAATCTGCGCGGCGTCGCGGCCGAGCTTCGGGTCCGCCGTGAAGAAGCTAAGGTCAGTGTAGATCCGGGCCGTCACCGGGTGATAATTGCCCGTGCCGAGGTGGCAGTAGGTGCGAAGGCTGCCGTTTTCGCGCCGCACGACGAGTGAGATCTTGGCGTGCGTCTTCCAGTCGATGAAGCCGTAGACGACTTGCACGCCCGCGCGTTCCAGCGCCGCGGCCCAGACGAGGTTCTGCTCCTCGTCGAAACGCGCCTTGAGCTCGACGACGGCCGTGACGGACTTGCCCGCTTCCGCCGCATCGACGAGCGCGCGTACCACGGCGGACTGCTTGCCCGCGCGATAGAGTGTCTGCTTGATCGCGACCACGTCCGGGTCTGCCGCAGCCTGCCGCAGGAAGGCGAGCACGACGTCGAAGCTCTCGTAAGGGTGATGGACGACGATGTCCTTGGCGCGGATCGCGGCGAAGCAATCGCCACCGTATTCACGGATGCGCTCCGGGAAGCGCGGCGTGTAGGGCTCGAACTTGAGGTCGGGGCGGTCTTCCTCGACGAGCTGGGCGAGGTCGGCGATGCCGATGATGCCGGTCACCGGCGTCACATCCCTGTTGTCGATGTGGAGCGCCTGCTGCACCATCTGGTGAAGGCGCGGCGGCGTCCCCTCCTCGATTTTCAGACGGATGACGCGGCCCCGGCGGCGGCGCTTGATTGCGGTCTGGAAGAAGCGGACGAGGTCTTCGGCTTCTTCCTCGACCTCGATGTCGCTGTCACGGATCACGCGGAAGACGCCGTCACCCATGATTTTGAAGTTCGGGAACAGGTCGTCCGCGAAGATGCGAACAACGTTCTCAAGCGCAATGTAGCGCGCCTGCGGCCCCGGAAGGCGGACGAAGCGGGCAAGCGGTGCCGGGATCATCACCAGCGCAAGCAGCTCCTCGCCGTCCGATTCGCGCTTCAGCTCCATGGTGAGCGCTAGGCCGCGGTTTGGGATGAACGGGAACGGATGCGCCGGATCGATCGCTTGCGGCGTCAGCACCGGGAATATCTGCTCGCGGAAATAGGTTTCGAGCCAGCGCTCGTCCTCGGGGGACAGTTCAGGGCCTTTGAGAACGTGGAAACCGACGGCGGCAAGCTCGATGGAAAGCGCGCGCCACACGTTCTGCTGCTGCCGCATCAGCGCGTCCGCGCGCTCCGTGACGGCGACAAGCTGCTGCGCGGGCGTCACGCCGTCGGGGCTGCGAAGCTCGACGCCCTCCTCCACTTGCCCGTGCAGGCCCGCCACGCGAACCATGTAGAACTCGTCGAGATTCGCGCCAGAGATGGACAGGAAGCGCAGGCGCTCCAGCAGCGGATGGTGTACGTTTTCCGCCTCTTCGAGCACGCGGGCGTTGAAGGCCAGCCACGAGAGCTCGCGGTTGAAATAACGCGCGTTGGTGTTCCCGATGTTCTTGAAGCTATTCCGTCTCGCCACGCTCTTGTCCGTCCGTCGTATCACCCAATCGCAGCGCCTCGCGCACCAGCGGCACGGTCACGGCGCGCTGCCCCGCCAGAGCGGCGGCATCGATCGCGGCGACAGCGGATGCGGCGGCGGCAAAGCTGCGTTCAATCCTTTGTATCATATACTCTATGACAATTGGTGAAACGCGCAGGCCACGTTCACGAAAAGATTTTGCAACGATTTCGGCAAGCAGCGCATCGTCGGGGGCATCGATATGGATGATCCCCGCCGCGCCGAGGCGAGAGGCAAGATCGGGCAGTCGCACACGCCATTCACCGGGCGGCGTCCGCGCCGCCACAAGTAGCGCGGGACCATTTGCCTGCGCGGCGTTCCACGCATGAAACATCGCGTCTTCGTCACGACCGGCCGCGTCGGCATCATCGAAAATGTGCACGGCGCCGGGATACCGCCCCGCAAATAGCCGCAACAGGTGGCTCTTGCCTGAGCCTTCGGGCCCCACGACGATCAGCGTGTGCGATGGCCAGTCCGGCCAGCGGTCGAGCATCGCGACCGCTGCGGCATTCGCTTCCGAGATGTAGAAATCCGCCTCCCCGTCGGCCGACCGGTATTCGAGCGGCAGCGCAAACTGGCTCATGCGGAGACGGTCACGTCCTCTGGCGGCGGCTCGTCGTCAAGAAAAAGTGGGCTTTTCAGATATTCGCCGAGCAGCCAGCGCATGACGACGCCGAGAACCGCGGCGACCGGCACGGCAAGGAACACGCCGAGGATGCCAAGCAGTTCCCCGCCCGCGAACACGGCGAACAGCACCCACAGCGGATGCAGCCCGATGCGGTTGCCGATGAGGTTCGGCGTCAGCACCATGCTTTCGAGGATCTGCCCCACGAAGAAGATGCCGACGATAAGGCCGAGGTGCAGCACGTCCGGCCCCCACTGGCCGAGACCGACGAGAAGCCCGAGACCGACCGAGACGACGACACCAAGATACGGCACGAAGCCGAGCACGCCCGCAAGCGTGCCGAGCACAAGCGCGTAGTTGAGGCCGATCAGGCTCCAGCCCACCGAATAGAAGATCGCGAGTGACAGGCAGACCAGCGACTGCCCCCGCATGAACCCCGCGAGCGCGGCATCCGATTCGCCGAGCAAACGCCGGATCGTCTCCGCATAGCGTGACGGCCACCACGCGTTGATGCGCGTCGTCAGCCCATCGTAGTCGCGCAGGGCATAGAAGGCGACGACGGGCATCATCACGAACAGCGCGAGCAGATTGAAAACCGCAAGGCCGCCGCTAAGAATGCCGCTCGCAA
>TARA_R110000850_G_scaffold277144_1_pt1 | contig 34004 bp, 30 predicted proteins | sample TARA_R110000850 | Tara Oceans TARA_R110000850 (sample SAMEA4397586) | marine metagenome | biome: Polar Biome; feature: [SRF] surface water layer (ENVO:00010504); material: water (ENVO:00002006), including particulate matter (ENVO:01000060) such as... | depth 5 m
GACGGTCGCTTCGTAGCTGTTCTCACCCACAGTCACAGTAACCGTATCGCCGTCCTTAACATCTCCACCAACCGTACCGGTAAGAACAACACTTCCCCCAGACTCAACCGCACTAATTATGTTGTCGCCTGTGATTGGATCAATTTCAACCGATGCACTAACGCCGGTATCAACAACATAATTTTGCGATGAAGATGCGGTAGCCGCATTTCCTGCGGCATCCGTCGCGGTGACGCGGGCCGAAATCGATGAGTTGCCGGCCAAGACAGAACCGGGTACCGAGACGCTCCAGGAAACCCCGTTAGCAGCAACCGTTGCGGTATACGTGGCGGAGCCAATGTTGATTGTGACAATATCCCCGGCACGCACGTCACCACCGACGCGCCCCGTTAACGTGATTGCCTGGCCTGATTCAACACTGTTAACAATGTTGTCGGCTGTAACCGGGTTAATTGTTACGCTTGCGGAAATGTCCGTATCAACCAAATACGGGCGCGACGTAGTACCAGTAGCCGAAAGGCCGGCAATATTGGTGGTGGTAAGGGAAGCACTAATCGAACCGGCGCTCAGCAGATCTGCGCCAGGGATCTCGATAGACCAAGTTGCGCCATTGGCCCCAACCGAAGTGGTATATGTTTTGCCGCCAATCGACAAAGTAATCGTGTCACCCGAGCTAACCGTACCACCCACCGCGCCGAACACGCGCACCGTACCACGCGCCTCTGCAGCATTAATAATGTTATCGGCAGCAATATTGGCGATCACAATATTGGCGATAGGAGGCGGCGCCGGTGGCCCGGCTGGGGGATCAAATGGGCGACCACGATCGGCTTCTTCACGCCCAGTAGCGCCGCCCTGACCCTGTGTCGTCTCAAGCTCCGGCCCGGTTAATGTTTGCACCAGTGGATCCACTTCCCGCGTTACCTGAGCATTCAAGGGCAGCGTTGCTTGTTGAATTCCCAAAATACGCACGAGATTCTCAACCGAATCCACGTTGGCTACATCACTGGTTTCACTTTGATCAATGGAAAACGCACGGTCGTTGTTTTGGATAACGGCAGCCGTAGGCGCCAAGGCAGAAAACGGATCCTGCCCCGCCTCCAGGGCTTGAGCCAAACCGGCGACATCGGGATTCGAAGGCACACTGGCTTCACTTGGATCCACATCTGGAATATCAAGGCTGGGTTCAACCGCAAAAACCTGGTTCGATCCGACGATCACCAACGGGTTGTTATCCATGGTCAGCTCAACGCTGCTCACGTCTCCCGTAACAATCTCCGCATCCAGCGGAATCTGATCGCCCAGTTTCACCGCAACAAGGGAGCCATCCGCAGAACGGACCCATGCCTCGCCGGTTACTTCAACAACGGTTGCAAATCCAGTAGCCATAATGTTTTCCAGTGTTCGATCGCGCGCAGACTGCGCCTACGCTATTTGGGTTAGTACGATCGTAGGAAAACCTGGGTAAATTGCCTATTGGCGCCGACGACAGGTTAGCCGGCTTTTTTCTTGATTATTGCTTCAAACCCTGTACCCAGCGCCGATAAACACTTCGCAAGACATCCGTTAAACCCGCCGTTCTTTCCGAGATGTTACTAAACATATCATTTTCTGAACTGACAGACGGATTGCCTGCTTCACGCTCACGTTTCAGGAATGCGCCATTTTTGGCCACATAAGCCTCAACCAACGCCGGTGTCATTTCAAAGTGCGACTGCATACCGATATGCAAATCGTTCACCACGAAAGCCTGATTTTCACAGGTGTGGTTCGTCGCAATACGAACGGCGCCCGGCGGAAGCGAGAAGGTATCGCTATGCCATTGAAACGTAAGCAATTCCTCTCCCGGCTTGCGCTGCCACCACGCATCAGAAAACAGATTATTTTCCGTTTGAATAGGTTGCCAGCCAATCTCGGCGCGGTGATTTTTGTCGACTTGTGCCCCCAGGGCAACCGCTAGAATCTGGCTGCCTAAACAGTGGCCGGCTACCGGCATGCCCAACTCGTTCGCCCGACGAATCAGTTCGATTTCCTGATTAATCCATGGGAATGGGTCGTACACGCCCATATATCCCCCCATCAGGACCAACCCCGAAAACACCTCGGGGTTTTCAGGAACGGGTTCGCCCTGATCGACACGGATAACTTGGGTTCGAACGCCCAGGTCGTCCAGAATTGGCACAACCGTGCCCGGCGTGCCCACTTCGGTGTGCTGAAAAACGGCAACAGGTTTCATGTAAACAAGTTCAATATTGGCTCTATCTCTGCCGAAAAGCTTAACACTTGTTGATCCGCATACTTGCGCCCAACGATCTGCAATCCAATTGGCAACCCTTCAGGCGAAGTTCCAACCGGCATGCTGACACCGGGCTGATGAGACATATTGAACGGAAAGGCAAAGCTGTTGCCGGCAAACCAATTCAGTTCCGTTGGCGTGCAAGCCGACGCATCAGGCAATTGGGGTGCCGGAGCTGACGTCGTGGGCGTTAACAAAATATCCACTTCCCCGAACACGGCATTCAAACGATTATGAAAATCGCGTAGTGCAGTACGACCTGCCGACACCGAAGCAGTATCAATCGCCCTCCCTTCATCGTAAACACGAAGAAGCGCTGAATCCAGCAACTGACGTTTCTCGTTGGGCCAGGATTGAAAAGACTCGAAAATCCGGGCGACCCAAACGGCCCAAATCGAATGCGCAAACCCTTCCGTTTTCAAATCCACGCGCTCAAGCCAATAGCCCTGCTTGCTTAGTTTTTCGCGTACTTCCTGAAATCGCTGATCGACGGAAACATCGATCACATCATCGGCATCAATTCGATCGCACCAGCCTATTTTCAGATACTTGCCTGGCCGGCTTTCAAAACTGCGCTGAAACAAGGAACAGGGATCTGAATAGTGGCCCTTCGACAGGGATGCAAAAGCCACCTGCGCATCGGCAACCGTTCGGGTAATCACTCCCTGATGCGCAAAATCGGCGAAGGCGCTTAAGGGAGGTGACGGAATCGCGCCATACGTTGGTTTGAACCCGACCACGCCGCAAAGCGCGGCAGGAATCCGAACCGACCCTCCGGCATCGCTGCCCAGTGCTAACGGCCCCCACCCTTTTGCCACGTGGGCCGCCGCACCACTGCTGGAACCCCCGGCCGAATGAAGCGGGTTGACCGGATTACGCGTGACACCGGTATGAGGGTTACTGGACATAATGGTCCAGCCAAATTCGGTTGAGGTGGTTTTGCCGAAAATAACGGCTCCGGCAGCACGTAACGCCGCGACAGACGGTGCATCCTGAGCCGGAACCGGGTCATGCTCGGTGGTGCGGGATCCACGCCGGTTAGGCCAACCTCTAACCGCAATCATGTCTTTAACAGAGACAGGAATACCATCAAGCGGCCCGATCGGCGTACCATTCGCAAAACGCTGCTCAGACGCCCGAGCCTGCTCCAGCCCCGCCTCGCGATCGATCAATACAAAAGCGTTAATTTCTTGCTTATCAGCCTCAATTTCATCGAGCAACGTTTCCAGCACCGTAACCGGCGACAGCTCCCGACGGGAAAACGCCTGATGCAACTGATCTATATTCATATCCACGCCGTTAATATTAGAAAAGATCGAAATACTCGCGATGCTCCCATTCGGTTACATCCAAATTAAAGCGGGCGATTTCCGCCTCTTTAATAAAGCAATAGTAATCAACAAAAACACGTCCCATTTTTTCAACCAAATAGGAATCCTCGCGCAAGCTGTCGATGGCTTCCTGCAAAGAACGCGGCAAAGGTTCGGCCTGGGTTTCATAAGGCACGTCCACCGAGGGCCCGGGGTCGATCTGATTCTGCATACCGTGCAACCCGGCAAATAATTGCGACGCCATATATAAATAAGGGTTTGCAGTCGGCTCACCCATACGATTTTCAATGCGCGACGCGGCCAGCCCTTTGCCACCCAGGATTCGTAACATGGCAGCCCGATTGTCGCGCGCCCAAACAGCACGGTCGGGGGCCAGGGAAAAAGGCCTGTACCGCCGATAGCCGTTAATGGTTGGGCAGGCAAAGGCCGCGCTGGCGCGAGCATGCTGCTTCAGGCCGCCCAAATAATGCATCCCCATATCGCTCAGTTCCTGCCCATCTTCGTGCGGCATGAAAAGATTCTGGCCGTCGCTGCGACGGCGTAACGACTGGTGCAAATGCCAGCCACTGGACATCACATTGGGTATCTTGGGCCGACACATAAACGTGGCGTGATAACCGTTGCGCCAGCATATTTGCTTGATCGCGCTACGCAAAAACACCATTAAATCAGCCGGCGCCATCCCCTCCGTGGGGCTGAAAGTTAATTCAAACTGGCTCGGACCGAACTCAATTTCCATTGACCGTAACGGCAAATCGGCCGCCTGAAGCTGGGATCGCAGCAACTCCATGAGGTCGTCCACTCGGTCGTACCGGAGTTCAGTGAGGTATTGATACCCGTGCGTTAACAGTGACACGTCGGGCGGGGTTCCAGGCTGCCCGCCGTCGGCCAGGCCCAATCGTTGCCCTTCCAGCTTAAAAGCGTGAAACTCCACCTCAAGGCCTGCAACAAAATCACAGCCAAACGCATCTAACTCTTTCAGCGCCCGTTGCATTAACTGGCGCGAAGAGATGGGCATGACCTGGCCATCGACGGTGTAAGCGTCACACAGAACCCAGCCGGTTTTATTTGCCCACGGCAACACACGAAAGGTTTGCGGGTCGGCCACAATAGTGAAATCGGATGCGCCCTTCAAACCTTCAATTTGAAAGCCCGTGCTATTAAAAACAGGGAAAACTGTTTTATGTGATGTGTCCTTCAACAACAGCGTAGAAGTTAAATTCACACCATCCCACAACGCCTGCTTGGCCTCTTCTGCAACCAACGTTTTGCCGCGCAAAATACCGTGCTGGTCGGGAAAGACAAAGCGCACCAGATTCAGGTTCTCTGCTTCGATACGCTTAACCACGTCGTGAGCCCATTTATGCTGGTCGGGCGACCATAAATCGTACCGCTCAACAAAGCTGGCCATTATGCATCCCCGCCAACGCGTTGCGGCAATCGCTCAGAAGCCCAGTCTGAGCCCCGGCGCCGCTCGATATCGGCCTCTTTCCAATAGGTGACCGGATCTACACCCGCTTTTTCAATACCGTCAATCGAGGGCGGCCCCGAGAACTCACCCGCCTGCGATGCGTCGATTAATAATGGTGCGTCACCACCTTTCAAGGTGCTTTCAATCGCCTTAACCAACATACGACGATAAGTCACGATGCCTTTATCGCTGGTACCCAAGTGTTCGCGCGTGCGATCCTGGATACGCCCTTGAGACTCAATCGCCCACTGGTCATGCACATTAATATCGTGCCCCATCCCCGTGTACGTTTCCGACAGTTGTTCGTTTACATCGTACCCATAGTTGTTGCTGCGATTGCGACGCGATATGTAATCGGGCAGCTCGTACAACTCCAGCCGCTGCTCTCGCATACGCTTTTTATCCACCGGGCCGGTAAAACTGGTAAAAATGGCGTACCAGTAACACGTTTCATCATCAACCGGCACATGCCATTGAGAAATGGTCATCTCCGCGCTCATGGGAATAACAAACGCCTGCGGAAATACAAGATTCGTTACGCGAACATGCGTTTGGTTCTGCGGCAAGTGACGCAATGCCGTTAAGCGCATGCCGTAATTGGTTGGCTCCACCTTAATATCGGGGCGACCATATTCACGCAACACCTGGGTGATAGGCATCTCGGAGTCGGCAGATGCTCCCCGAAACTGCTTGCCATAGCTTTCCGAAGTATCTTCGTCCTCAAAGAAACGGTGCAAATACGATGCATGCGCGGGGTCGATACCTACTTCCAAAGCCTGGAGCCAGTTGCATTCAATCAAACCCTTAAAGGCAAACGTGTGCGTGTCCGGCGCAACAAAGCAATCGAACTCGGGAAACGCGGGCGGCTCGCCTTCACCCAAATAGGCAAAAATAATGCCGCTGCGCTCGACCACGGGATACGCGCTTTGCTGGATATGTTTGTACATGGTGCTGTTTTCAGGTTCCGCAGGCGTTTCCAGACAGGCTCCCTTTACGTTAAACAACCAACCGTGAAATGGGCAGCGCAAGCCGCCGTCTTCAACGCGGCCAAATGCCAGGTCGGCACCGCGATGCGGGCAATCGCGATCCATCAGCCCCAGTTCGCCGTTTTCGTCGCGAAACAAAACAAAATTCTGCCCCATTAAGCGCACCGGGCGCACTGGACGCTTGCCTTCTAGTTCATCGGTTAACGCAACAGGCTGCCAGTACCTGCGCAATAGCTTGCCGGCCGGCGCTTCGGACCCTACACGCGTCATGAAATCATTCTGTTCCACAGTCAACATTGCACTATTCCTTCCAACATAAAAAAGTTATTTCCATTGTATACAACAATACTCAAACAAGAAAAGCGCATTTTTTAACTTAGCCGTTAGAAATTCAATAAGTTATTTATTTTCAATGCATTAATTAAATTTAATCAAAGTCACAAAACGTTCAAATTTCACGAAATGGAATTTGTTGTATACAATGAAAACATCTTGATTTGAACAACTTAAACACCATGAGTTCACAGCAATCACGCGTTCTGGTCCAACTGCGCGGGCTAATTCTGAACGGCACGTTCGCCCCTGGCGAACGCCTGGCGGAAATCCCGCTTTCCGAGCGATTAAACACGTCACGTACGCCAATTAGGCAAGCACTGGCCACACTCGAGCACGAAGGTTTAATCGAACCCTCTCCGGGCGGCGGATATCAAATGCGGGCCTTCACCATGGAAGAAGTTGCCGACGCCATTCGCCTCAGAGGCGTGATGGAAGGATTTGCAGCGCGAACATTAGCTGAGCGTGGCGCAAGCAAATCAATCACAAAGGAACTGAAAAAGTGCCTCGACGAAGGCGATGCCGTGGTCTACAAAACAAGTATGGATTTGGACGATTACGCTCTTTACGTACGCATGAACGACCGTTTCCACCAACTCCTCATTCAAGGGAGTGGCAATAAAGCGCTCATGCGCGTAATGGATCAACTCAACAGCCAGGCCTTCGGCGCGCCCAGTGCAACATTACCCATGCAATCGTCCATGGAGGAAGGCCAGGAATGGATGAAAATTGCCCACCATACCCACCACGCAATCGTCCAGGCAATCGAGCTTGGGCAAGGTAGCCGAGCCCAGGCTTTAGGTGAAGAGCACGTGGAAATTGCGCGCCAGAACCTGCAGTTCGCCATGCAAGACCCTGAACTGGCGGTGCGCATTCTACCGGGCATACAAATGGTAAGCGGTGTGGAATCTACGACAACGGCCGACCCGCTAAAAAAGCCAAGCCAACAATTGGGAAAGCGCGTTTCGCGTAAAAACGAAAACACAAAAGCATGAAGTGGGGGGAGATGGCGCGCCCGACAGGAATCGAACCTGTATCGAGAGCTTCGGAAACTCTAATTCTATCCATTGAACTACGGGCGCGCAGCAGCGACATTGTAGCGGTTTCAATGCTTCCCTGCATTTCCCCCATACAACCGGTATAATCGCAGTCTTAGTTAGTAGCAACTCAACCCAATAACTATGCCCGGAAACGGGTGCAAATGAAACCGCCTCGAATTTAGGCCCAGTGCGCCTTGGTTCCCGTATACGCAGGACTCGAGAATGAACAACACAGAAGACCATACCGAAGAAACCCACGAAGGCCCAATCAAAACGCCGAAACAACTTATTGTTACCGTCGTTTTGTCCTTTATTGTTCCCGTACTCATTATTTTCCTGCTTATTCGTTTGGTGGTATCCAGCGACATTACTGGCGCCGGGTCCGATGCTCAAACGCCTGAAGCCATCGCTATGCGCATTCAGCCCGTTGCAGGTTTTGAATTGGTTGATGCCAACGCACCCAAAGTATTCAAAACAGGGCAGCAGGTTTATGAGTCCACCTGCGCCTCCTGTCACAACGCCGGCATAGCCGGAGCGCCCAAATTCGGCGACAAAGATGCCTGGGCGCCGCACATCGCCCAAGGCTACGAACAAATGCTGCAAATTGCACTGCAAGGCAAAGGCGCCATGCCGCCCAAGGGTGGCAACCCCAACCTCGACGATTTCGAAGTGGCGCGTGCGGTTGTGTATATGGCCAATGAAGCCGGCGCCTCGTTCGACGAACCCAAAGAACCCGCCGCCGAAGGCGACGCAGGCGAACAGGAAGATAGCAGCACCAGTGCTCAGGCCGCAGCAGCGCAACAGCCGGCCGAACCTGAAAATGCCCAGGCGGCGGCGCAACCAAAACCTGCAGAGTCAGCAGAAATCAAAAACGATAACGCTGCTGCCGAAACCGAAACGAATAGCGAGCCGCAGCAAACTGCAGCGGCCGCCCCGGCTGAAATCGATCCGGCCGGTGAAAAGCTGTACAACACAGTTTGCCTGGCTTGCCATGCGGCAGGGGTGGCCGGCGCACCTAAGCTGGGAGACAAAGCTGCATGGGAGCCTTTGGCTGCCAAGGGCATTGATTCCCTGGTCAGCACGGTTATCTCGGGTAAAGGCGCCATGCCGCCCAAAGGTGGCGCAGTTCAAGCCTCCGACGCTGAAATCCGCGCCGCAGTGCAATTCATGGTATCCAAGTCTCAGTAAAGCGCATGCTTATTGCTGAAACCGAAAGGCCGCCTCAGCGGCCAACCCATTAAAAAAGGAAGCTTTTCAGCTTCCTTTTTTATCGGCTACCACTTTTATGCGGCTCCGGTTTTCGCCTCTGCCGTCAGACTCATCCCCAACTGAACACGACGTTGCAACCACAAGCTGGAACGATAACGCATATCGCCGGTAACCCTTTGCATATTGCGCAGAATCTCAACAATATGAGCGGCACCCAGGCTATCACCCATACTAAGCGGCCCGCCTTTCGGGTAACCCAACCCCAACGACACCGCCAAATCAATATCTTTCGGTGACGCAATCGTTTGCTGGGCAATATCACTTGCCACATTCACAATGGTGGCTACCACTCGCTGGCCAATAAAGCCGGCTGAGTCATTTATAACGGTGACAGGAGAGCCATCTGAGGCAAACAGCGCCGCGGCGGCATCACGCCACTGCGGTAACGTCGCCGCAGAACACATCACCACGCGGCGCTTGCCCTGTTCCAAACCGAAGAACGTATCCAATGCAACCGCACGCTCGGCATCCAGTTGATACTCACTCACCACACTGGCGACATCCTCACCGTATGGCGTAACAACAATCAGCGCGTCAACAGGCGGTTTGTCACTGGAAACGACCGAAACACTCAAGGTTTTAAGCAACGACAAAGCCCGCTTATGGCCGACTGAATGGTAAGGAGCCACCCAAACTTTCAGACTCTGGGGAAGCGAAGCTGGAGCGGGTGACTCGGGCAATTGCTTTTGACCTTCTTCATAGCGATAGAAGCCTGCGCCGGTTTTCCGTCCAAGCATACCTCCCGCCAGGCGAACAGCCGTAATCGGCGAAGGACGAAAACGCGGCTCATCGTAAAATTGTTGATAAATGGACTCCATCACCGGATGCGATACGTCGAGCCCGGTTAAATCCATGAGCTCGAACGGGCCCATACGGAAGCCGGCTTGCTCACGCATGATGGCGTCAATTTGATCAAACTGCGCCACGCCTTCCTGGGCTGCACGCAACCCTTCAATATTCAGGCCACGCCCCGCATGGTTCACAATAAATCCGGGCATATCCTTAGCACGAACAGGTGTGTGACCCATCTTCCGTGCCAGCGCCATTAAGGCATCGCCCACGGCAGGGTCGGAACGCAAGCCATCAATCACTTCCACCACTTTCATCAGTGGAACGGGATTAAAAAAGTGATACCCAACCACACGCTCGGGGTGTTCGCAGGCCGATGCAATCGCGGTAATAGGCAGCGACGACGTGTTGGACGCCAACACACATTGCGCAGAAACGATACCCTCAAGCTGCTTGAATAGATCTTTCTTAACATCCAGCCGCTCGACAATCGCCTCTACAACCAGGTCAGCGTCGGCCATGGCTTCCAAAGAATCACAAGCAACGACGTTAGCCATAGCGGCTTTAACCTGTTCCGGCGTGAACTTCCCTTTGGCACTGAGCTTATCCCAGGTTTGCTGCAACGACGTGCACGCCGCTTCAACTGCTTGCGAGCTTACATCGAACAACTTAACCGTTAGACCTGCCTGTGCTGCAATTTGGGCAATACCCTTGCCCATTGCGCCGGCGCCCACAATACCAATTGTTTTAATATCCTTCATGATTTCATGACTCCACAATAAATAAGCCTGCCCGGCACCACCCGGCAAGCACAAAATACTTTCCTTACCCGACGCGAATCAGGTTTTCTGCAAAAGCGACTTTAAAGCGTTCAGCCTCTCTTTTGGCGAATAATTTGCCTGCGGATCTGGTGAAGCATCGACCGGCGATGCCAAACCCATCTCGCTAATAAACCGCGAGGGCTCCCGAACCACATCTTCACGCGCCCGTCGCCGCCGTTTACACCAGCTTAACGTTAGGGTGCGCTGCGCCCGCGTAATACCCACATACATTAAACGGCGCTCTTCCTGAACCCGAGCAGCCAGCATATTTGCATCAGCCGCTAAAACCTGCTCATCGTCCTCACGCCCCATGTGCGGCAACAAGCCTTCCTCAACCCCCACTAAAAATACATGGGGGTACTCCAGCCCTTTTGAAGCGTGCAAGGTAGACAGTTTAACCGCATCGGGGTCGGCTTCGTCGTGGCGTTCCAACATACTAACCAACGCAACATGTTGCACCAGATCAATGACGGTCAGACTATCTTCCTGCGCCTTGCGTTTCAGCCAGGCTAGTAAGTCCAGCACGTTTTGCCAACGTGCCTGGGCTTGCCGCTCATCAAGGGTGTCATACAGATGGCGCTCATAACCAATCGCACTGATCAGTTCATCCAGAATTTCAGCACTGGAGTCCGGCCCCTCTTTCTGGGCCCGTGCCTGAACACGGTTAATAAACGCACCGAATGTTTCCAATGGCTCCAACTGGCGTGGTGCCAGTTGCTCTGTCATCCCGATTTGAAAAACCGCCTCAAATAAAGAAATGCCATGCGTTGCCGCAAATTGCCCCAGGGTTTTCAAGGTCCCCTGCCCAACCCCCCGACGCGGCGTGGTGACCGCGCGAATAAACGAAGGATCATCAGCCTCGTTCACCAGAAGTCGCAGATAAGCCAGCACATCGCGAATTTCTGCTTTGTCGAAAAAGCTCTGCCCGCCGGAAACGGTATAAGGAATACGTAAATTGCGTAAGGCCTGTTCAAGTACCCGAGCCTGTTGATTACTGCGGTACAAAACAGCGAAGTCACGCCACTCGGCGCGACGATCGAAGCGTTGACCGGAGATACTTAACCCCACCCATTCCGCTTCCGCCTCGTCGGAGTCAATGGCTTTGACGCCTATCGATTCCCCTGCGCCGTGTTCCGACCACAACCTTTTGTTGAACAGATTCGGGTTGTGGCTAATAACGCTATTGGCCGCCGACAGTATCCTTTGGACCGACCGATAGTTTTGCTCAAGTTTGATGAGTTTTAAATTCGCGTAATCAGTGGTTAACTTCGCCAGGTTTTCAACCGTTGCCCCACGCCACGCGTAAATGGCCTGGTCGTCGTCGCCAACCGCAGTAAATTGAGCACGGTCTCCGGTTAACAATTGAACCAGCCGATATTGGCATTCATTGGTATCCTGGTATTCATCAACCAACAAATACTGTACCCGCTGCTGCCAACGCTCCCGAACAGCGGTATTTTGTTCAAGTAGCCGAACCGGCAGTCTTACCAGGTCATCAAAATCCACCGCCTGATACGCATTCAAGGTTGCCTCGTAACTACGATAAACGCGCGCCGCCTCCTCATCACTGGGTGTCAATGCCCGCTGGGCCGCCTCATCCGGCCCCAACATGGCATTTTTCCACAAGGAGATAGTTTGTTGAACAGCACGCAAACGCGCCTTGTCGGTGGTTGCCAGCAGTTCCTGAATAATGGCCAGGGCATCCGTTGCATCGAAGATGGAAAACTGCGGTTTTAAGTTTATTTGTTCAGCCTCTTCCCGAAGAAACCGTACCCCAAGAGAATGAAAAGTACACACGGTGAGCCCGCGGGCAAGACGCGTATCGACCAAGCTACGAATACGCTCGCTCATTTCTTTGGCCGCTTTATTTGTGAAAGTCAGGGCCACAATATGACGCCCTGAATACCCGCACTCGCGAAGCAAATAAGCTATTTTCTGTGTAATTACCCGGGTCTTGCCACTGCCCGCTCCGGCTAATACCAGGCACGGACCATTCAAATACTTTACAGCCTCACGCTGTGCAGCATTTAAATCAAGCGGCAGTGTGCCCCCCGGCATATTCAGCGACATAAAACACCTTCAAGCAATAACACCATTCATCCCTTTACTATTTTCACTTTTTCCGGAAACCACCTTTATATTTCCAGCGGATCAACCTCCAGAGTGCAGCGCACGCGCAACTGATTGGCCAACGGCCCCAACTGAGGATTCCACGCCGACAAGAACGCCTGCAGCACGGGGCGACTTGTGCTTTCAACCAGCAACTGGGCGCGCTCCACATGCGCAACCCGCACAACGCGCAACGGAACAGGATCATAGAACGTCACGGCCATATCCATATAGGCTGAAAACTGGTTCTGGGCAAGCGCCTTTGCCTCTTCCAAAAAGCTCAGAGCGTTGGCGATCGTTTTGGCTTCGGCGGTAAGAAGCGCCTGAAACGCAAACGGCGGCAGACCGACTGATTCACGCTCCTGCAAGCTGTGGCGCGCGAAACCCGTGTAATCATGGCGAAGCAGCGCCTGGTACACCGGCTGCTCGGGATAATCGGTTTGTACAATTACTTCACCGCCTGCAACATGTCGCCCCGCCCGGCCGGCCACCTGCATCAGTTGCGCGAACAAACGCTCGGGTGCCCGGAAATCTTGTGCAAACAACATGGCATCGGCATTTAACACCCCAACCAAGCCAAGACGCGCAAAATCGTGACCTTTTGCCACCATTTGCGTTCCCACAAGAATATCAACCTCCCCGGCGTGCACTTTGGCGAAAAGCGTCTGGGCACTGCCTTTCAGGCGCGTACTGTCGGCATCAATTCGGGCGATGCGTGCAGCAGGGAAGCGTTCACCCAGATATTCCTCCAATCGCTGCGTACCTCGCCCCATGGGGCGTAAGTCGGCATCGCCACAATCGGGACACTTTACGGGCACGCGTGCATGGTAACCGCAATGGTGGCATTGCAAATGATGATGACGCGCCGCCAAACCACTGCGATGCAAAATGGTATAGGCCGTGCACCGTGGACACTGACTGACCCAGCCGCATGACGTGCAACTCAAAACAGGGGCATAACCACGGCGATTCAAAAAAACCAGCACTTGCTCTTTGGCGGCCAGCCGCTTTTCCATCGCCTCAAGCAACTGAGGTGAGAACCCCTGTTTTAACTCAAGACGCCGCGTATCAACCAAACGAATATGCGGCAAGGTCACGTCGCGCGCGCGTTGCCGCAACGATAAACACGTATAACGTTGCTTCTGCGCGTGCTGCCAGGACTCCAGCGACGGGGTCGCAGAACCCAGCACAACCGGAATATTCCGGTCGTGCCCTCGCCAAACCGCCAGATCGCGGGCGGAATACCTTAGCCCGTCTTGCTGCTTGTACGACGCATCGTGCTCTTCGTCGACAATAATCAGCCCCAAGTCCGGCATGGGGGTAAAAATAGACAAACGCGTGCCAAGCAGTACACGCGCCTGCCCGGTACTAACACGTAACCACTCCCGTAACCGTTGACCGTCCGACAAACCACTATGCAGCACGGCCAGGACGTCTTCACCTCCCTGATGCACCAGGCGCGCGCGCAATACCTGCTCGAACTGCGGCGTTAGGTTAATTTCAGGCACCATGAACAGTACCTGTTTGCCCGCAGCCAGGTAGTGCAACGCACTGTGCAGATACACCTCGGTTTTGCCGCTGCCGGTGACACCATGCAGCAAAAACGTCTGATGCGAGTTGCACGCCACAATTTGGTTAACAGCCCCTAATTGTTCGGCATTTAAGGTTGGTATTTGATCAGGCGTTAGATCAGGTAACGGCGCTGGTGCCCGCCGCTTCCTCATGCGCGCCACCGGCCCACCCCTGGAGGCCTTGCCCTGATAAGCACTAACCTTTCTAAGCGGCGCCGGCAAGCTCGGCAGCATAACCTCGCCCAGCGGACGCTGATAATAACCCGCGGCAAATTGAGCCATACGTTGCCAATCAGCCGGTAACGGTGCAATATCGGAAAGGGCTTCTTCGACCTCCCGAACTTGTTCGGGGTCGATACGCGGCTTATCTTGTCGGCTTATCACCACCCCAATCATTTTGCGCCGGCCAAACGTCACAATCACCCGTACGCCAAGTTCGATCGGTTCGGGCGACTTGTAGTCAAATACGCCATCCCCAAGCGGCACATCAAGCGCAACGCCAACCCAATGTATTTTGGCGCTGATTTGTGAGCCGGGCTGCTCTTGCTCAATACCGCACTTGTCAGGATTTTTTGGAAGAGCAGACATGCCGAAAGTTAAAGTGGTTTCATAAGAGTTATCGCTAGACTGTGGATTCAAGCCGGGTTCAACTTTGCACAAGCAACCTGTGGATAACTTTGGGGAAAAAGCAGGATTATCTAATTTTTTGCTCTAAAAAATGGGATTAGTATTTTCCCTTAACAAGCGCCATTATTTTTAAATATTCTTTTAAAAACAATGAATTGCAATGAACAACAAGAGTGTAACTTAACGACAGGAGCGATTGATGCAATGCAGAATAAACTGTGTACAACTTGGCGGAAAATCGCTCCTGAAAAAAGTTAAGCCTTTGTTTTATTGCATAAAATTAGCGCATGTTGCGGCTATATGAATGCACCTCATCGACCAAAACCGAAACCGATTCCGGTGGGGTGAACTGGGAAATACCATGGCCAAGATTAAACACATGCCCGCCTTTGCCGACCGGACCAAAATCATCGAGAACGCGGCGTGCTTCGGCCCGAATCGCTGCCTCGCTACCGAACAAGGCCATGGGATCAAGGTTACCCTGCAACGCAACCCGATCACTCACCTGCTTGCGCACCCGTGCCAAACTGGTTGTCCAGTCGAGGCCAACCGCATCGCAACCGCTTTGCGCAATGTCGTCGATCCATAACCCCCCACCTTTGGTAAACACAATAACAGGGATCGCCTCGTCTCCTTCACCACGATTCAATTGCTGAATGACTTGACGAATATAGGCCAGCGAGAAAGTTTGAAACAGCGTGTCAGCCAATACGCCGCCCCAGCTGTCGAAAATCATCAGCGCTTGGGCACCGGCCTGGATTTGCCCGTTCAAGTAATTCGCCGTGGCTTGCGCATTCACCTCGAGAATGCGGTGCAAAAGGTCGGGACGACTGTACAACATGCTTTTTATAAGACGGTAATCTTTGGAGCCCTGCCCTTCCACCATATAACAGGCAACCGTCCATGGACTGCCGGCAAAACCGATAAGAGGAACCTTTCCATCCAGTTCTTTGCGGATTAACGTCACGGCATCAAACACATACTGAAGTTCCGACATATCGGGCACGGCAAGTTTCGCCACTGCGGCCTCATCGCGAACAGGATGCGTAAACTTAGGACCTTCCCCCGTAATGAAGTGCAACCCCAACCCCATTGCGTGGGGCACCGTTAAGATATCGGAAAACAGAATTGAAGCATCAAACGCATAGCGTTCGAGCGGCTGTAATGTGACCTCGCAAGCGTATTCAGGGTTTTGCGCCAGCCCCAGGAAAGATCCCGCCTTGGCTCTTGTTTCGCGGTACTCGGGCAAATAACGACCTGCCTGACGCATAAGCCAAATAGGGGTGTAAGGTACGGGCTGACGCTTTAACGCCCGAAGAAAAATATCGTTCTTTAAAGTTGGAAAAGACACAGGAATCCTCTGGAAATAATTCCGCTATTTTACCCGTCTGGGGAGGGGTTAAAACCCGGCTCGCTTCGATAAGGGCCGGCATCAATATTATATTTACGCATTAAAGCCCAATAAGCCCGCCGGTGCTTTTTGGAACAACGTGCGGCCATGGCAATATTGCCGCCATGCTGCATTAATGAAGCGTTAATGTACGCTTTCTCGAAGCGCTCGATAATTTTCGTTTTCGCGGCACGAAACGATTGTTTTGACGTTGCATGCGCTGCCGCCGCTGCTACTGCAAATGCATCAAGTTCTGCTCCGCTTCGACCCAAAATACTATCAGACAACGCCTCCTCGCTGACACTATCGGTGCTCACCAGAACAGGTGCAACCGTAAAGCCCGGCTTCTCGGGTTCCGCCAAGACAGCATAAGTGGATGACTGAGCTCTGCGATGGACGCGAAAGCGAAGCTCTTCCAAACAGACCGGAGCACGCAGAACATCAGCAACACCCAAGGCAAATAAATCATTCAAGGCTGTCGCTTTAAGATCTGAAACAATGGCAATAAGCGGCGTTGAAACATACCCTTTACTGGCCGACAAAAGTAGCCTTGACCAAGCCAGTGTAGCCGGGCTGACGCTCATGAGTACAGCATCGTAACGGCGCAAAGACATGGCATTTTCGGCCAAAACACCATGGGGAGGCAATGGCGCATTAGCAAAGGCCCCATTTGCATCAACGGCAACCTGGAAATGGCTTAACGTAAGCCGGCCGCCCAAATAGTTCCCTGGAGCAACCAACATCTTCTGTTGTTGTTCGTCTCCTGACGGGACCAACCATGTGCAATCAACTCTTTCTCTCATAATGCCCTCGTGGGTAAGCGGGTCAACGAAATGTCGTACCTCGAGAGAAATGATAATTAAGCCTATCAGCCTAGGCTATTCGTAGAAATAGCCCATCGGAAACTACGTAAGTCATACGAAAAATATTTCATTAAATACATACAACCGAAAAGGAAAACGGCCCCGAAGGGCCGTTCACCGAACATGCTGGCAGCAGAATGCCGACAGACTTAGTGGCGCGAATTCCGCATACGAGCCAACTTTTGTGCCGCAGCATGTTGTGCCGCCAACATGGCCAGTTCGGCCTCAACCACTGCAATATCTTCCTTGTCTTTGGCATTACGCAAAGCTTCTTCAGCACGCTTGCGTGCTTCCAATGCTTTCGCTTCGTCGAGATCTTCGGCACGAATAGCCGTATCGGACAGAACCGTTACGCCACCCGGCTGAACTTCAAGAATGCCGCCGGCAACAAACACGTTGGTTTCACCGCTGCCATCGGCATGGACAATTTTGACTGTACCCGGGCGAATGCGGGAGATCAGGGGCGTGTGCCCCGGAAGAATCCCCAACTCGCCGGCTTCGCCAGGCAGCGCCACGAACTTCGCCTCACCGGAAAAGATCGATTCTTCTGCACTGACAACGTCAACATGTAGTGTGGACATAACCACCCCTTATTACAGATTTTTCGCTTTCTCGAAGGCTTCGTCGATGGAACCGACCATGTAGAAAGCCTGTTCGGGCAGTGCGTCGCACTCGCCTTCAACAATCATTTTAAATCCACGCAAGGTTTCCGACAGTGGAACGTACTTACCTGGCGAGCCGGTAAACACTTCAGCAACGTGGAAAGGCTGCGACAGGAAGCGTTGAATTTTACGTGCACGTGCCACGGCCTGCTTATCTTCCGGCGACAATTCGTCCATGCCAAGAATTGCAATAATGTCACGCAGTTCTTTGTAGCGCTGGAGTGTTTGCTGAACAGAACGAGCAATGCCGTAATGCTCTTCACCCACAACCTGAGGGTCCAACTGGCGGCTGGTAGAGTCGAGCGGATCAACCGCAGGGTAAATACCCAGGGCAGCAATATCACGCGACAGAACCACGGTGGAGTCCAGGTGAAGGAAGGTGGTGGCAGGCGACGGATCGGTTAAGTCATCGGCGGGAACGTAAACGGCCTGGATCGAGGTAATCGAACCGGTTTTCGTTGAAGTAATACGCTCTTGCAGCTTACCCATTTCTTCGGCCAGTGTAGGCTGATAACCCACCGCGGAAGGCATACGACCCAGCAATGCCGATACTTCGGTACCAGCCAGAGTGTAACGGTAGATGTTGTCGACGAAGAAGAGAATGTCGCGGCCTTCATCACGGAACTTTTCCGCCATGGTCAAGCCCGACAGCGCCACGCGCAGACGGTTGCCGGGAGGCTCGTTCATCTGACCGAACACCATCGCCACTTTCGACTCGGGCAGGTTATCTAATTGGATAACGCCGGCATCAGACATTTCGTGGTAGAAGTCGTTCCCTTCACGGGTACGCTCACCCACACCTGCAAACACCGACAAACCGCTGTGCGCTTTGGCGATGTTGTTGATCAGCTCAAGCATGTTCACGGTTTTGCCTACACCGGCACCCCCGAACAGGCCAACCTTACCGCCTTTTGCAAACGGGCAAACTAGATCAATAACTTTAATACCCGTTTCAAGCAATTCAACCGAGGGCGACAGTTCGTCGAACTTGGGTGCGTCCTGATGGATACCGCGGGTTTCTTCGGCTTCGATGGGTCCACGCTCGTCGATGGGACGACCCAGAACGTCCATAATGCGGCCCAGGGTTGCCTTACCGACCGGCACCGAAATAGGTGCGCCGGTGTTGGCCACGGCCATGCCACGACGAAGACCGTCGGACGAACCCATGGCGATGGTGCGAACCACGCCGTCGCCCAGCTGTTGCTGAACTTCGAAAGTTAGACCGGCCTCGGCAAACTTGGAGCTGTCGTCAGCCAGTTTGAGAGCGTCGTAAATGTGAGGAATGCTGTCGCGGGGGAACTGAATATCCACCACGGCGCCGATGCACTGAACGATGGTACCGTTGCTCATGTTTAGTCCTTGCTAAATATCTTTGACGGGATGCCCTTCTGTTTATTAAACAGCGGCAGCGCCCCCGACGATTTCAGAAATTTCTTTAGTAATAGCGGCCTGACGGGTTTTGTTGTAAACCAGTTCAAGTTCGCCAATGATTTTCTTGGCGTTATCCGACGCTGCTTTCATCGCCACCATGCGAGCAGACTGCTCGGAGGCCATGTTTTCGGCAACCGCCTGATACACCAAACCTTCTACATAACGCTGAAGCAGATCATCAATAACCGACTTGGAGTCGGGTTCATAGATGTAGTCCCAACCGTACTTGGACTTCAGCACCGCATCCTCTTCTTTGGAAAACGTACTTTCCGTTTGGAAAGGATCAGTCAAACCGCTGGGAAGCGGCAACAGCCGGATAAAGCTGGGCTCTTGCTTCATCGTGTTAACAAAGCGGTTTGTCGCTACATAAACCGCATCGATTTTACCGTCGATAAAATCATCGACCTGCACCTTGATTGCGCCGATAAGACGCTCAAGGTTGGGGGCATCGCCAAGCTGCACTTCCTGCGAAACCAGATTGGCTCCGATCCGGGTAAGGAATGACAGCCCTTTGTTACCCAGCGCAGTCGTTTGAACCTTGATACCTTGTTGATCGAACTCTTTAATGCGAGACAAAACCAAACGCGTAATATTGGTGTTCAAGCCACCGCACAAACCCTTGTCGGTAGTTACCAATACGACACCGACGCCTTTGACGTCGTTGCGCTCGATCATAAACGGGTGAGTGTAATCGGGGTGCGCCTGCATAAGATGCGCAGCGATTTCACGTACCTTTGTCGCATAGGGACGGCCGGCACGCATCCTGTCTTGCGCTTTGCGCATTTTGGATGCCGCCACCATCTCCATGGCTTTGGTGATCTTTCGCGTGTTTTGCACGCTTTTGATCTTGGTTCGAATTTCCTTAATTCCGGCCATCGCAAATCCTGTCAGGGCGTTGGTTGGGGTAACAACACACTTGCGTTACCCCGGTATTGCGCAAGCAGCGGTCTTTCGACCGTTGCCGCCGCCAGTCATTAATAAGCGCCGTGCTTCTTGAACTCGTCAATTGCAGCAGCAAGTGCCTCGTCGTCTTCCTTGGACAATTCTTTCTTGTCTTCGATGCGCTGAACCAAATCGGCGTGCTTGGATTTCAGCGTTTCTTTCAAGGCTTTCTCGAAAGGCAGAACCTGGTCAACTTCAACGTCGTCGAGGTAACCGCGGTTCACTGTGAACAGCGACACAGCGAGTTCCCAAACCTGTAAAGGTTGATACTGAGGCTGCTTAAGCAACTCAACAACGCGCTTACCACGCTCGAGCTGACGGCGGGTTGCGTCGTCGAGGTCGGAAGCAAACTGAGCGAATGCGGCCAATTCACGATACTGCGCCAAGTCGGTACGAATACCACCGGCCAGTTTCTTGACCACTTTGGTTTGAGCCGAACCACCCACACGGGAGACCGAGATACCCGCGTTAATAGCAGGACGAATACCCGCGTTGAACAAGTCGGTTTCCAGGAAGATCTGACCGTCGGTAATGGAAATAACGTTGGTGGGTACGAAGGCGGAAACGTCGCCGGCCTGCGTTTCAATAATTGGCAACGCGGTTAACGAACCCGTTTTACCTTTTACTTCACCATTTGTGAACTTCTCTACGTAATCAGCATTAACGCGAGCGGCACGCTCGAGCAAGCGGGAGTGCAAATAGAATACGTCGCCGGGGTAGGCTTCACGACCGGGGGGGCGGCGCAGCAGCAACGACACTTGACGATAAGCCCAAGCCTGCTTGGTCAGATCGTCGTATACGATCAGCGCGTCTTCACCGCGATCGCGGAAGTATTCACCCATCGTGCAACCGGAGTAAGCGGCCAGATACTGCATGGCGGCGGAATCGGAGGCGGCAGCGGCAACAACAATGGTGTACTCCATTGCGCCGTGCTCTTCGAGCTTGCGAACCACGTTGTTAATGGTAGAAGCTTTCTGACCAATAGCGACATAGACGCAGGTAACGTTCTTGCCTTTCTGGCTGATGATGGTGTCGACGGCCACGGCAGTTTTACCGGTTTGGCGGTCACCAATAATCAGTTCGCGCTGCCCACGGCCAATAGGTACCATGGAGTCAATCGCCTTAACACCTGTTTGCAGGGGTTGGTCGACCGACTGACGCGCGATAACGCCGGGGGCCACTTTTTCAATGATATCGGTCGCTTTGGCGTTAATGGGGCCTTTGCCATCAATCGGTGTACCCAGCGCATCGACTACACGGCCGCACAACTCGGGGCCGACAGGCACTTCAAGAATACGACCGGTTGTTTTTACCGGATCACCTTCGGAAACGCCGGTGTAATCGCCCAGAATAACGGCACCGACCGAATCGCGCTCAAGGTTAAGCGCCAGGCCGAATACATTATTGGGAAATTCAAGCATTTCACCCTGCATCACATCGGACAAACCGTGAATGCGGGTAATACCGTCGGTCACGGATACGACCGTGCCCTGCGTACGTACGTCAGTCGACGCGCCCAAGCCTTCGATACGGCTTTTGAGCAGCTCGCTGATCTCTGACGGGTTAAGTTGCATGTTCAGACTCCTGGAATCCTGTTAGTTGCTGCCTTTAAGCAGCCAACGTATCGCGCATACGGGCCAGTTGGGCCTGCACGGAAGTGTCGAGTACCTGATCACCGACAACCACCCGGACACCACCGATCAGGGAAGAGTCTATGGTGACGGACGGCTTAAGTTTCAGGCCAAATTTTTTCTCGAGGCCTGCAAGCAGCTCGGTGACCTGTGCATCAGATAATTCGTATGCACTGGTAATCTGGGCTACCGCACTCCCTTCGAATTGATTTTTAAGCAGGTCGAACTGTTCGGCAATTTGCGGCAACAGCAAAATGCGACCATTCTGGACGAGCAGTTCGATGAAATTGCGTGCCTGATCTGACAACGCCGACTTCACCAGCCCGCAGAACAACTCGAAACGTTGCTCATTGCTAAGGCGCGGATCGGTAAGCGCGTCGCGCACGTCTTCCAAACTTGCCACTGCTGCAAGCTCGTTCACCAAATCCGACCACGATGCCAGAGAAGCCTGGTCACCTTTGGCCGAAGCAAACAGCGCTTCGGCGTATGGTCGGGCAATTGTCGATAATTCAGCCATGGCTTTGCCCTGAGATTAGAGTTGTGCCTTAAGCTGGTTCAACAGCTCGGCGTGTGCCTGTGCATCGACCTCGCGCTTGAGAATCTGTTCTGCACCCTTGACCGCCAACACAGCAACGTCGTCACGCAACCCGTCGCGGGCACGCTGGACTTCCTGTTCGGCGTCTTGTTTGGCTTGGGCGATAATCCGGGCTTTTTCAGCCTCGGCTTCGCGCCGTGCCTCATCGATGAGGGCGGCAGCCTGTTTCTCAGCTTCGAGCATGCGAGCGTGATTTTCAGACTTCGCTGATGCTTCGATCAGGCTGATACGGGCCTGAGCCTGTGCCAGATCGGCCTTGCCTTTATCGGCGGCAGCCAGACCATCTGCAATTTTCTGGCGGCGATCTTCGATTGCTTTTGTCAAGGGTGGCCATACGAATTTCATCGTAAACCACGCCAAGACAAAAAACACGATCATCTGAAAAAAGAGAGTCGCGTTTAAGTTCACGGTCGTTTCCCTTTATTACCACTGGCACCTTACAGATTAACTGCACGATGCCCAATGTCCACGTCGCAGGCAGCACTTAAAGTACCACCAACGACGACGTTAGCCTGCCCGAAGGCAGGCGCGTTGCTCAAGCTTAGCCGACGAACGGATTGGCGAAAGCAAACAGCATGGCGATACCCACACCGATCAGGAAGGCAGCGTCGATCAGGCCGGCCAACAAGAACATTTTGGTTTGCAAAGCGTTCATGAGCTCGGGTTGACGAGCCGAAGCTTCCAGATATTTACCGCCCATCAAAGCGATACCGATCGAGGCGCCAAAAGCACCCAGGCCAACAATAAGACCGCAAGCCAGAGCAACGAAAGCAACGTTGGTCATAACAACTCCTTGGTTAATAAACCTTGTGTAATCAATAAGCCAAAATTAAAAACTGCTTTGCAAGAAAACCTTGCTATCCAGCAGACCGACCCCGTTGAAATAAGGGCCCGCCCGCTAGGAATTCATTAATGGTCTTCGTGAGCCAAACCAACGTAAACGAGGGTTAGCATCATGAAGATGTAGGCCTGCAACACCACGATTAACACGTGGAAAATCGCCCAGGCGGAGCCGGCCAGAATATGACCAATACCCAGACCCACACTCGTACCATTAAAGCCTGCCGCAGCACCACCCAATAGGGCGATGAGCATGAAGAGCAATTCGCCGGCAAACATGTTGCCGAACAACCGCATACCCAACGACACCGTTTTGGCGGCATATTCCATAAGGTTCAACAATATGTTGAACGGAATAAGAAGCACACCAACAACACCGTGACCGTGGAAGGGAGCCGTAAACAAGCCTTTTGTGAAGCCCAGGCCACCCTTGACTTTAATGCCATAGTAAAGAGTGAGCAGCAACACGCCCAACGACATACCCATTGGCACGTTCAGGTCGGCTGTTGGCAAAATACGATGGTAATAAAGTGGGTCGCCCTGCTCGGCACCCAAGCCTGTCATTTTGAAAATCCATGCCATGAGATCGACCGGAACCAGGTCGAGCGTGTTCATGAGAATAATCCAGAGAAATACGGTAAGTGCCAGCGGCGCAACAAAACGACGACTCTCTTCGTTCGGAATAATACTTTTGGCTTCGTTCTGCACCATTTCAACAAGCATCTCAACGGCCGACTGGAACCGGCCGGGAACACCGCTTGTTGCTTTATTGGCCGCACGCCACAAGAAAAAGATCACAATAAGCCCCATGAAAAGGGACCAGAACATCGAGTCGTAATTCAGAACGCTGAAGTCGGCAATTGCAGTTTGCTTTTCCCCCAGACTATTCAAGTGCACTAAGTGATGCTGAATGTAATAGGATTGTGGCGAAATATCACTTGGAGCAGCCATTTGAACCCTTACCTGTTAACTTTTTAAACAGAGCCTGACACAGAACTGTGTCAGGCCCATGAAATTGGAATTCGCACCACGCTACGGCAGCCGCCCAAACATAAGCAGCAACACGTAACCTTTCAACACCATGAGCAAGCCGAACAGCAGCGCAGGCCATACAAGCCACGACTGGGCCAGGTAAACCACCAGCACCAGCAATGCAACTGATGCAAACAGCTTAACAAGCTCGCCAACCAGAAACCGACCGGGACTGGCCGGCCGACCGGCAACCATGGCCAACAGCAGGCGCGCAGCAAAAAGCGCATTAGGAACAAAACAGGACAACGCGCCCAATAGCGCCGATGCCCCAGCTTCAACCCCTGCGACCCCCCAGGAAACCACAACGGCAACAAGCATCATGCCCGCCTGAGCGGCCAGCACACGAACAAGCCCTTTAACGGCACTTGCCTGCACTTTTCTGCGCTCGGCCTCAGTTAGCTTTATTGGTTCAAGCCTTACCGGCTCGGTTTCCCCAGGCTTCACAAGCCCCTGCTTCTTTGGTGTCAAACCCGGAGAGTATAACTGGTTTTTTAAGCCTTAAGCAAATCGTAAGGCGGCTTTCGTAAGGCGGCTTTTTTGTGCAACGCACACCCGGCCCTTTATTCATGCCGAAACTTGGCCTCACGCTTTTCGACGAACGCATTCATACCTTCTTTTTGATCATGCGTGGAGAACAAGGCGTGGAAGTTGCGACGCTCAAACAACAAGCCTTCATTCAACGGTGATTCGTATGCACGATTAATGCTTTCTTTGGCCATCATAACCGCCGGCAAAGGCATGGAGGCAATGACTGCGGCAGCCGCCATGGCTTCTTCCAGCACTTTTTCAGTGGGCACAACACGAGCAACCAGGCCGGCCTTCTCGGCCTCTTGCGCACCAATCATGCGGGCGGTCAGAATCATGTCCATGGCTTTGGCCTTGCCCATGGCACGCGGCAAGCGCTGGGTGCCACCATAGCCGGGAATAATGCCCAGCTTGATCTCAGGCTGCCCAAACTTGGCGTTTTCACCGGCAATAATGAAATCGCATTGCATGGCCAACTCACAGCCGCCGCCCAGTGCAAAGCCGGACACCGCAGCAATAACGGGTTTACGAATACGGCGCAGCGATTCCCAGTTATGCCCCAGATAATCCTGTTTGTAAACATCGGCATACGACCAATCTTTCATCGCCGCAATATCCGCGCCGGCAGCAAAGGCTTTCTCACTCCCTGTTAAAACAATGGCGCCAATGCCATCGTTTGCATCGAACTCACGCATGGCCTGCGCCACTTCATCGATTAATTCATTGCTGAGCGCATTCAACACTTTCGCCCGATTCAGGGTAACCAGCCCCACCCGCCCTTGAATTTCGGTTTTGATCATTGGCTCACTCATGAACTCTCCTTTGCAAAGTAAACTAAATGCATGAATACAAAACCGTTACTTTACCGCTTAACGCCCGCCGATCCGGCCGGCCACTGTTTTTCAGTTCAGCTGACCATTGCGCAACCGGATGCAGAAGGGCAAATACTCAGCTTACCTGCCTGGATTCCAGGCAGTTACCTGCTACGCGATTTTTCTCGACAAATCCAGGATATTCGTGCCCACGACGCACAAAACGCGCCCGTCGCCATCACCAAAACCGGTTCCCATAGTTGGCAATGCGCCCCTTGCCACGGGGCTTTGCACCTTGAGTACCGTGTCTATGCCTGGGATCTCTCAGTGCGCGGCGCCCACTTCGACGAAACCCATGCTTTTTTCAACGGCACCAGTGTTTTTCTATTTCCGCACGGCCAAACCAACCAGCCCTGCTTGCTGGATATCGCGCCGCCGCCACACACAAAAAAATGGAAAGTCTTCACCAGCCTGCCCGAAGCCAACCCTCAGCATTACTCAAAGGCGGCCAAACGCCATGGTTTCGGTCTGTATGAAGCACCCGATTACGATGCCCTGATCGACCATCCTGTTGAAATGGGTACGCCGCAAGTAGTGTCGTTTCAAGCGCACGGCGCCGAACATGAAATGGTGTTTACAGGAGAAATACCGGGCCTGGACCTGAAACGTATCGCCGCCGACACACAGAAAATCTGTGAAGCGCAAATTGCATTGTTCGAGCCGCAAACCAAGGCGGCACCGTTCCTGGATAGCGCCGCGCGCTACGTGTTCATGACGATGGTAACCGGCAATGCGTACGGCGGCCTGGAGCACCGGGCCTCAACCGCGCTGATGATCAGCCGCAACGATTTACCTGTTGTCGCGCAAAAGAAAGCACCAGATGGCTACACCACCTTTTTGGGCCTGGTCAGCCATGAGTACTTCCATACGTGGAACATCAAACGGATTAAGCCTGCAGCATTCACTCCCTACAACCTCTTGCAGGAAAATCACACGCGCTTGCTGTGGGTGGCCGAAGGCTTCACTTCGTACTACGACGACCTGATGTTATTGCGCTCCGGCGTTATCAACGAAACCCAGTACTTTTCGCTGCTGGAAAAAACGATTGGTCTCGTCATGCGCTCACCGGGACGCCACCGGCAATCGATTGCAGACAGCAGTTACGATGCCTGGACCCGTTTCTACAAGCAAGATGAAGAGTCGCCCAACGCCATTGTGAGCTACTACAGCAAAGGCGCCTTAGCCGCTTGGGGGCTCGATCTTACTCTTCGAAGCGCCACCAATGGAGCCCGCTCGCTCGACGATGTCATGCTTCTGTTATGGCAACGCTATGGCAAAACTTTTTACACCGGCGTGCAAAAAGGAATTGAAGAAAATGCCATGGCGGGCCTGATTCAGGAAGCCACCGGCGTGAATGTTGATGACTACCTGTTGCGTTATGTCTATGGCTGCGAAGATGTACCGCTAACCAAGTTACTGGCAGACCAGGGAGTCACGCTGGCGTGCGAAAAAAGCAATGCGTTGCCGTCGATCGATGTTCGAACCAAAACCGGCAGCGGCCAATTGGAACTGGCGACCGTGTACAAAGGGGGGGCGGGGCACCGGGCCGGGCTATCGGCCGGCGACCTATTGGTGGCGGTAAACGGGCTGCGTATTACCGACGCCGCCTCACTGGACCAGGCCATGCGCCTGTGCCGACCTAACCAGAGCGTGCCGGTTCATGTTTTCCGCCGCGACGAGTTACGCGTGTACAAAGTGAAAACCGCCTCGCCGCCAAACGATAAATGGACACTGAAACGCGCCCAAACGGCTGCTACTTAGCGTTCGCTTCCAATCGCGCTTGGATCGCCTTGGCCGCGGTCACCCCATCGGCCAGGGCGGTTACCACACACGGGTGCTGACGCGATGCCACCTCGCCAATGGCATAGACCCCATCAGAACTGGTTTGGGCCGTTTCAAAATCACTTGAGATAAAACCGCGAACAGTACGCGCCAAGCCCAAGTCGTTCGCAAAATCGGCGTTGGGTGCCCAACCGTACATCACCAGCAGAACATCATAAGCTTCACCGTTCACGGTGCACTGCTCAGGGTCAACGGTATACGCCCCGACCGTTAGGCAACCAACTGGTAACTGCTGAACAAATTGCTGTTGCGCGCGAACCGTGCGGGCATAAACCTGCACGCTGTGCGCGCCCTTTTCGAACGCAAACAAGGCATTTTCAAATGCATTGTCACCGCCGCCCAGAACCGCAACCCGCTTATTGGCAAAATCAAAGCCGGCAACATGTTGCCCCGGCCCAACCAAAATCCGGGGGTCAGGCGACGCTTGATTCAACCCTCGCGCTTTAACACCCGTGGCCAGCACCAAAAAACGGCCTTCGAGTGTTTCGTTGCCTGGGCCAGATACCTGAAAGCCCGGCGCACAAGCCCGCACCGTTTGAACCGGCCACCCCAGACGCAACGCCACTTTCGACTGCGCCAGGCTTTGGGCCAGGTTCTGGGCAACCTGTAAACCATTCACCCCCGGCAAACTGGCATTCCAATCATCCATGAACGGGTTAATTCGGCACAACCCGCCCACTGCATCGGCAGCGTCGACCAATAACGGCTTAAAGCCCAGGCGCGACAACCACACCGCGCACGACACGCCCGCCGGACCCGCACCCACAATCATTGCGTCGTAAAAAGAAGGTGCACTGTTTGCTTGAAGACTCATTGACCCTGCCAGTAAATAACCCAATACGCGAAGTGTATCGGAAGCGATGCCCTATTCGCACTACAATTGCGTCTCACTCATCAGGTTAAACGTATGCTTACCCGCCGTATTTATTTTTCACAGTTGGCGCTCGACGCCCGTATTGGTATCCTTGAACACGAACTGCGTGCCACGCAACCTTTGCATATTGATGTTGAGGTGGACATTGATATTTCGCAACCGGTAAATGATCACAATATTCAAACCGTGCTCGATTACCGCCTGCTACGTAGCGCCATTGTGGAAGAATGTACGCAGGCCCACGTAAACCTCATCGAAACACTGGTCGAGCAAGTGGCCGACCGCCTGTTTCGCGAATTTGCTGAAGTGCGCCACCTGAAACTGCGCATCAGCAAACCCAATGCTTTTTCCGACTGCGCCGCAGTCGGCGTTGAAATTCAACGCAGCCGCAACGATTAATAGTTATGACACACGCCAGCAACGACCCTTCAATCATTCGATCCGATCGCAAATTAAGCGTGAACGAGAACAAACTGGTGAAGCGCCTGGTGCGCGAAAGCGGCCGCGCCATCAGTGACTTCAACATGATCGAAGCGGGCGACAAGGTCATGGTGTGCCTGTCCGGTGGAAAAGACTCATATGGCCTGCTCGACCTGTTACGCATTCACCAGTCGCGCGCGCCCTTTCATTTCGACATCGTGGCCGTGAACCTGGACCAGAAACAACCCGGTTTTCCGGAACACGTACTGCCTGAATACCTTGAAAGCATCGGCGTGCCGTACCACATTGAAAACCAGGACACATACTCAGTAGTCACCCGCGTGATTCCCGAAGGGAAAACCATGTGCTCACTGTGTTCGCGCCTGCGTCGTGGCATTCTGTACCGGGTTGCCACTGAGCTGGGCGCCACCAAAGTTGCACTTGGGCACCATCGCGACGATATTCTGGCCACCTTCTTTTTAAACCTGTTCTACGGCGGCCGCATGAAAGGCATGCCGCCCAAGCTGAAGTCCAGCGACGGCAAACACATCGTCATTCGACCACTGGCTTACTTGCCGGAAAAAGATTTAATTGCCTACGCCAAGCTGAAGGAATTCCCCATTATTCCTTGCTCGCTGTGCGGCTCTCAAGAGAATCTGAAGCGCCAGGAGATCAACCGCATGGTCGGCGAATGGGAGCGCAAATTTCCGGGTCGCGCCATGAGTGTTTTCGGGGCACTTACACGGGTGGTGCCGTCGCACCTCATGGACCCAAACTTGTTCGACTTCACGAATCTCGAAGTGGATCCGGCGAGCTTTGAAGGGGATATGGCATTCGACGAAGAAACCTTTCCCGACTTGCCCGATGCCGTGGGCTCAGACGATGACGATAACGACGACCATGCGTCTGCGACGAGGCAAGCGCCTATTGAAACATCGCCCACCGGACAGAAAATCATTCCGCTCAGTGTCGTGGGAAATTTGCAAAAACTGGGTTGAAAAAGCGTATTACGTGCCTTCCCACTGCGGGCCGTTCACATCAATGTCGAACAGTTCCAGCACGCGTGCCACGGTGTGGTCGACCATTTCGTCGATGGATTTTGGATGATGGTAAAACGCCGGCAAAGGCGGGAAAATAATGCCGCCCATTTCCGTTACCGCCGTCATATTGCGCAAATGCGCCAAATTCAAAGGCGTTTCGCGCACCATTAACACCAGGCGGCGACGCTCTTTCAGGGTGACGTCGGCGGCACGTGTAATGAGATTATCGGAAAAACCATGCGCCACCGCGGCCAGTGTGCGCATAGAGCATGGCACTACCACCATACCCACGGTAGCAAACCCGCCACTGGCCAAGGTTGCACCTACATCGCGAAAACCATACACGCAGTCGGCCAAGCCATGCACCGCCTGGCGTGTTATTTCAAGCTCGTACTTGATATTCAGCACACCCGACGGCGACACCACCACATGCGTTTCAATATCCGGCACATCGCGCAGCGTTTCCAGCATACGCACGGCATAAACCGACCCGGTTGCGCCGGTAATGCCGATAACCAGACGGCGTTTATTCGCCACCAAGCGCGCCCGATTCCTTCAGAACCGTCACCAACTCGCCCGACTCATGCATCTCGGCAAGAATATCGGAACCGCCAATAAACTCACCCCCCACATACAGCTGGGGAATGGTGGGCCAGCTGGAGTACTCTTTCACGCCCTGACGCACTTCTTCGTCTTCCAGTACGTTAACCGTGACCAGCTTCGTAACGCCTGATGCTTTCAAAATTTGAATAGCGCGCCCGGAGAAACCGCATTGCGGAAACTGGGCCGTACCCTTCATAAACAAAACAACAGGGTTACCGGTAACGGTTTCTTTAATGAAATCTTGAACTTCGCTCATGGTGCTCTCTAAAGAAATAGGAAGAATATATGAATTATAAAGGCCGCTCATTCAGAATGAACGGCGTTAAAGGCAGACACTATAAATGTCCGCCGGAAATACGTTCGATTTGGGCCAAATCTTTCCTGCTTTCGACCCTGTTAAAACCCGATTGTTCCAGCAACACCCGCACTGCGGCAGCCTGATCCCAGCCATGCTCCAGCCATAACGTGCCGCCCGGTTTAAGCCACCTATGCGCGTCTTGCACAATGTGGCGAATCGCTTGAAGGCCATCGGTTTCGTCGGTTAGCGCCCGGCGCGGCTCAAACCGCAAGTCCCCCTCAACCATATGGGAATCATCCGGCGCAATATACGGCGGATTCGACACGATCACATCGAATTGCTGCGAGCCCAACAGCGCATGGTACCAATTACCAGCATAAAATTCGACCCGCGCGCCCAAATGCGCTGCGTTTTCTTGCGCCACGCGCAATGCCGCCAGGCTGGCATCGGTTGCCACCACTTTGGCCTCCGGGCAGGCTAACGCCACGGAAATAGCAATGGCGCCGCTGCCCGTACCCAAGTCGAGCAAGGCTTTACGATCACTCTGTATACCCTGCAACGCATGAACTGCCGTCTCAACCAGCACTTCCGTGTCGGGGCGGGGAATCAACACATCTGGAGACACTTTGAACACATGCCCCATAAACTCGCGTTGGCCGACGATATACGCCACGGGCTCACCCGCTTTACGACGTTGAAAACAGGCCTCAATCAAGCGCACTTGGTCGGTGGAAAGCGGGTCGGTATCGTGGGCAATCAGCCAACTGCGCGAGACGCCAAGCGCATGCTGCAACAAAACCTGCGCATCCACCCGCGCCAGGCCGCTTTGCATCAGGAAGTCGCGCACACAGTGCATTAACGGCCTGCTTAAACCTGTTCCGCCATCGCAGCCAACATTTCGGCACGCTGCTCGGCCATTAAGGCGTCGGTTACTTCGTCCAGATCGCCCTGCATAATCGTCGTTAACTTGTGCAGTGTTAAGTTAATGCGATGATCGGTCACCCTCCCTTGCGGGTAGTTATAAGTGCGAATACGCTCGGAACGATCCCCTGAACCCACCAGGCTTTTACGCTGGGCCGCCTCCTTGCTTTGCTGCTCTTGCATTTGCTTGTCTTTCAAGCGGGCCGCCAAAACCTGCATTGCCTTCTCCCGATTGCGATGCTGCGACCGGTCTTCCTGACACTCCACCACTAAACCCGTAGGCAAGTGCGTTAACCGAATCGCTGAATCGGTTTTGTTCACGTGCTGGCCGCCGGCGCCACTGGCTCGGAACGTGTCCACGCGCAAGTCAGAGGGGTTAATCACAATATCGCTAAGCTCATCGGCCTCGGGCAATATGGCCACTGTGCACGCCGAGGTATGAATACGCCCTTGCGTTTCCGTAGCAGGCACCCGCTGAACGCGATGCGCCCCCGACTCAAACTTCAAGCGCCCGTACACCCCATCGCCGTCGATGCGGGCAATCACTTCTTTATAGCCACCCACTTCGGAAGGGCTTTCCGACATAATCTCGACACGCCAGCCTTTGGTTTCGGCGTAGCGGCTGTACATGCGCAGTAAATCACCCGCGAACAAGGCGCTTTCATCACCGCCCGTACCCGCTCGAATTTCCAGAAAGACACTGCGACCGTCATCCGGATCGCGGGGCAACAACAAGACCTGCAGCTCATCTTCCAACACCTCAAGGCGCTCGCGGCCGATCTTCAACTCGTCTTCAGCCATTTCACGCATGTCCGGGTCGGACTGCATTTCCTTGGCTGCCTGAATATCGCCTTCCGTGGCTTCATATTGTTGAAACTGCATCACCACAGGTTCAATTTCCGACCGCTCACGCGACAGCTTGCGGAAACGATCCATATCCGAAGCAATATCCGGTTCAGCCAACAAAGCATCAATTTCAATCAGCCGACGAGCAAGTTGCTCCAGCCGGCCACGCATGGAATCTTTCATAAATAAAATGGGATAAAAAGTGAAAGGCGCGCCGTTTAAGGATAGCGGCAGCGCTAACGACGGCGCTCGGCACCCGGCAACAGGCGCGGCAAAAGATCGAGTAATTGCTCGCGTTGTTCAGCATCACTGCGATTCAACGTTGCCAAAGAGCCGTGGATGTATTTCTGCGTGAGGCTGTGCGCCAGTATCTCCATAACCTCTTCGGGTGCAGTACCTTTAGCCAACAAGCGGCGCGCGCGCTCAAGTTCGCGCTGCTTAAGCGAATCGGCCTGCTCGTGAATGTTCACAATTGCGGGAACAATATCGCGGTTCTGCAACCAATGCATGAAATGCTGAACCCGCGTTTCAATAATGGCTTCTGCCTGTACAACCGCTGCCCGGCGGGCGTCGGTGCCGGTCTGCACCATGCGACCGAGGTCATCGACCGTGTATAAATACACGTCGTCAAGCCGGCCTACTTCGGTTTCAATGTCGCGTGGCACGGCCAAGTCGACCATCACGATAGGCCGATGACGGCGTGCACGCGTAACGCGTTCCACCATACCCAAACCCAATATGGGCAGGGAACTGGCCGTACAGGACACCACAATATCGAACTGCTCGAGCGCTTGCGGCAACTCGCTAAGCTTTAAGGTACGCGCCATAAAACGCGACGCCAAGGTTTCGGCACGTTCTATCGTGCGGTTAGCCACCGTCATTTGCGCGGGGTTCAACGCCGCAAAGTGCGTGGCACAGAGCTCGATCATTTCGCCTGCACCAATAAACAACACACGGGTTTCAGAAATATCGCCGAACACGCGCTCGGCCAACCGCACTGCCGCTGCCGCCATTGAAACTGAGTGTGTGCCAATAGCCGTTTGCGAACGCACCTCTTTCGCCACAGAAAACGTACGCTGGAAAAGCTGATGCAAAAGCGTACCCAAACCACCGGCTTGTTCGGCCGCCCGCACCGCCTCTTTCATTTGGCCCAGAATTTGTGGCTCGCCCAACACCATGGAATCGAGCCCACTGGCCACACGAAACGCGTGGCGCACGGCTTCATTGTGATGATGTTGATACAGATGCGGATGCAAATGGTGGGCATCCAACTGGTTGAAATCAGCCAACCAACGCGGCAAATGCAAAGACACTTCCGGGTCGGCCGCGCAATACAGTTCCGTGCGATTACAGGTGGAAAGAATAGCGGCTTCTTTCACCCGTTCGCCGAATGTCGAGCGCAAACCATCCAGCGCCGGCTTGATTACTTCAAGCGGCATGGCAACACGCTCACGCACCGAAACCGGCGCGGAAACGTGATTCAGACCGAAGGTATAAACGTCGACAGACATTTGAAAAGCGCTTGTAAAAGCCCAGGCAATTGATTCCAACCCCTCATTATACCGGCACTAGGGTTAATACTGTATTTTGTGACAACACCATGAAAATGCAAGACCGGAAAAACCTATGGCAGCAAAGCCAGCAAAGAACAAAAAATTAGTGTATGATTCTGCCTTTACCGAATGGCCTGGTAGCTCAGTTGGTAGAGCAGCGGATTGAAAATCCGCGTGTCGG